>Ga0123335_1008646_pt1 | contig 10820 bp, 10 predicted proteins | sample BiotimSIPDNA_2_FD_89707 | JGI IMG/M metagenome (GOLD analysis project Ga0123335, IMG submission 89707) | Anaerobic biogas reactor microbial communites from Washington, USA - Biogas_R2 time_0 SIP DNA | ecosystem: Engineered > Bioreactor > Anaerobic > Unclassified | place: Washington, USA... | reverse complement strand
TCAGCCGACCAGGATAAATGCAGACTCTAAAACCATCAAAACTATAAGTGCAGCACCTCCTGCAAAAAAGGCTGGATCAATTCCCTCATCCGCCAGGAATGTGCCTCACACTACTAAGGTGACTAATATGGAGCATGCCAAACAAAATACTCAAATAACAAATAATCAAGATTCTACGACAGGGAAATCCTTATTTTGGCGTATTGTCAAACGTATTTTGGGCAAGTAAGGTCTGCAGCCCCTGTATATTATAAGGTGGACTTAATAAGTGATTTTGATATTCAGTATTTTACTCCATGCAGTACATGCTTTTTCCCACCACACCCCGGGTATTTTTCAAGCATAAACCCGGCTTCTATAAGCGCACTTTTCACAGCGCCGGCTACTGTAAAAGTAGCACAGGTACCTCCGGGCTTTGTCTTTTTTCCGATTTCCTTAAGTAACTCAGGCCGCCATATTGAGGGGTTCTTTCGAGGACTGTGACCATCAAGAAACCAGACATCACAGAGTTTATCCAAAGCTCCAGCCATTTCAAGGGCTTCTCCTATCCAAAGATTCAGTACAATCGTTCCATAGGATTGCTGCATTTTAACCGAATGCCAACCTGCCACTGTAATATCAACACTTCTGTAGGCTTCCACAAGTATATCAATTTCCTCCTTGACCCGATCACTAAATCCGCTCAAGATATCAAGCATTCTCTCTGGACTCAAAGGATACAATTCTACTGAGTTATACTCTATTGAAATATCTTTCAGGCCTGATTTTCCAATTAATTCCATAAGCGCAATTAACACCCGACCAGCCCCAAAACCTGTTTCACCAATTATAAAGGGGATTTTCGAATCTATCCCCATAGTAATCCGCTCAATCAGATTATTATTCCTGAAATAAATCTGTTGCGCCTCATCCAACGCATTAACCACATCAAAATAGCGATCATCAAATTTTTCATTAACAAGATATGATGGTATTAACATATATCACACTTTCCTTTTCAGAATATAGTTCATACAATTTTTCCACGCTTTTCTTTAACGGACATGTCCGCTCACTGCAGCCCTTATCCTGTCGGCCAATATTTCCGCCAATCTTTTATCTGCTCCTAGTGTCTTACCAATTGTGATTTTCATATCCTTATTTTCTTTAAGGTAATTGTCAATTTCCTTTGGAATATTCTTCTTTATGTGTACACCTTCAAAAAGGAAATAAGGTATGACAACAATGTTATCAACACCCTTCGCCTTCAAGCTTTCAAGGCCAGTATGAAGATCTTTGCTGGAAAACTGCAGGTATGCCGTTTCAATTACTTCCTCGCAAAATATATCTCCAAGATATTTTACAACCTGCTGCAAGGTTTCCTCTGTTGTCTTTTCCCCACTGCCATGGGCCAGTATAAGTATTCCTCTCATTTAAAATATTCTCCGTTTTTCATTTCTCTAAAGTGTTTTTCTGCTTTTTCCAGTGTCTTTTCTATGTCGTCAGCTGTATGTGCATCACTGACAAACATAGCTTCAAATTGCGCAGGTGCCAGATGAATCCCACTGTCCAGCATATTCTTGAAAAATTTTGCATAAAGCTTTGTATTGCTGCTTTTTGCGGTTTTAAAATCAGTTACAGCTTCCTTTGTAAAAAATACACATAGCAGTGACCCAACTCTGTTCACAGTGATTGGCAGTTCCATTTTTTTTGCCATATCCATAAATCCCTTTTCAAGCAACTCTGCCACCCTGCCTATCCTCAAATATATATCCTTGTTTCCCTTTAGTTCCGTCAACTGTGCTATTCCTGCCGCCATTGCTATGGGATTTCCAGAAAGGGTACCCGCCTGATAAACTCCTCCAAGGGGTGACACCAATTCCATAATCTCTTTTCTACCACCATATGCCCCTACAGGCATGCCTCCTCCGATAATTTTGCCCAAGGTGACAATATCCGCTCTAACGCTGAAATACTCCTGTGCCCCTCCCAAACAAAGTCTGAATCCGGTAATGACCTCGTCAAAAATCAGTAGAGCTCCATTCTCATCACAAATGCTCCTTAGTCCGGCAAGAAAATCATCTTGAGGAGGAACTACCCCCATATTGGCAGCAACAGGTTCAATTATTACAGCAGCAATTTCCTCCCTGTTTTCTGCAAAGAGTCGTTTTACACTCTCCATATCATTATAATTTGCAACAAGAGTGCTTTTTGCAAATTCACCAGTTACACCAAGACTGTCGGGATGGGATAGAGTCAAAGCCCCTGAGCCTGCCTTAACCAGCATACTGTCACTGTGCCCGTGGTAGCAGCCATCGAATTTTATTACTTTACTTCTCCCGGTAAAGGCGCGGGCAAGCCGCAAGGCACTCATAACAGCTTCTGTTCCGCTATTAACCATCCTGACCATATCAATTCCCGGAACCATGGAAGTAATAAGCTCCGCCATTATTACTTCATTCTCTGTCGGCGCGCCAAAGCTTAGCCCTGAATCAACTGCCCTTTTGACACTGTCTGCTATCTTTTTATGGTTATGTCCCAGGATCATCGGGCCCCACGAACAAACATAATCAATATATTCTTTGCCCTCTGTATCATATATTTTAGAGCCCTCTGCTCTTTTTACAAAAACAGGTTCTCCTCCGACTGCCATGAAGGATCTCACAGGACTGTTCACTCCACCGGGCATTACACTCCTTGCCCTGTCAAACAAACTTCTGCTCATTATCCGATATCTCCTTTTTCAATTGCCTTTGACAATTCCTTTGCATAATATGTTATAAGCATGTCCGCACCCGCTCTGAAAATACTCACAGCACTTTCACACATAACGGCATATTCATTAATCAGCCCTGATTTGGCAGCACTTTTCATCATAACATATTCACCGCTCACACTGTATGCGCAAATGGGGTTTTGTGTTTTTTCCTTAAGCTCTCTTATAACGTCAAGATAGACCATAGCAGGCTTTACCATCAAAATATCGGCGCCCTCCTGAATATCCAGCATGGCTTCTTTCAAGGCTTCACGCCTGTTGTGATAATCCATCTGGTATGTTTTTCTGTCGCCAAAGGCCGGAGCAGATTTAGCCACATCCCTGAACGGGCCGTAAAACGCCGATGCATATTTTGCAGAATACGACATAATCGGCATATCATAAAAGCCTTTACTTTCAAGTACCGTCCTTATCTCTGCAACCCTGTTGTCCATCATGTCTGAAGGTGCGACCATATCCGTACCGGCTTCTGCATGGGAAAGGGCAATTTTCGCAAGGTATGGCAGCGTCAGGTCATTCATTACTTTACCGTCCTTAACCATGCCACAGTGCCCGTTTTCAGTGTATTCACACATACATACGTCTGTAATCACCATTACCTCAGGATAGCATTCCTTTATTTGTCTTACTGTTCTTTGAACCACTCCATCATTGCTATATGCTCCACTACCCACAGCATCCTTTTTTTCAGGGATGCCAAAAAGCAAAACGGAATTGATATTGCTGCCCAGAGCCTCTTCTATTCCTTTTATTACTGTATCAGGACTATAGTAGCTGTGTCCTTCGAGAGATTCTATGGGCTCGATAATTCCGTTACCTTCCTTTATGAACAATGGAAGTATCAATGCTTTGGATGAAATTCTTGTTTCCCTAGCCAAATTCCTCATGTTTTTATCAATTCTAAGCCTGCGTGGTCGTATTAAGCTCATTTTGCACCTCTGTTATTTTTTTTATCATAGAGTCAATGTTCGCCTCATCCGATATAAAGTGTTTGATTCCGTATTTTTCAGCTGCTTTTGAAGTCTGTCTTCCGATACATATGCCCGTTATCCGGCTATAATAAATTTCATTTATTGATCTGGCAAAGCCTTCTACTGTCGAAGCGCTGGTAAACGTGACACAAATGAACGGATTATCATTTATCAAAGTTTCTATATGCTGGCTTCCCATATTGATATATAAGGTATCATATATCGGTACATCTTCAAATACCCTTTTATTTCTTTTTAAAACATCTGTTATTTCATCACTGCCCTTTAACGCTCTAAAAAGAAGTATTTTCTCATCCTCGCCGGTTAATTCACAAAGTCCCTGTGCCAGATGCTTTCCGTCAAAGGTTTCCGGAACATAGTCTGCAATAATTCCATAGCCGGCAAGTGTTTCAGCCGTCTGACTCCCGACAGCAGCAAAGCTTTGACCTGCAAACACTCTTAAATCCTTTTTTCGTCTCTTTAAATACTCAAACAGAATTCCGACTCCATTTTTGCTGGTAAAAACTATCCATGAGTACTCTTTTATTTTATTTAACACAGCTTCCATCCGGCTGTTTTTTTCAATTTCTCTTATCTCGATGCAGGGATAATCCATAACCTCCGCACCCATTTCCTTAAGCCTTGCAGACAATTTACCACCAGAACTTTTAGGCCTTGTTACAATAACTTTCACACCTGAAAGCTCCCTTTTTGAGAACCAGTCAAATTTGTCACTCAGTCCACAAACCTCTCCTACTACTATAACAGCCGGAGATTTGACTTTTTCCTCCATAGCCTTGTCAAAAAGGGTTTCAATAGTTCCTACCACTTTTCTCTGATCGGGTCTTGTTCCATTTTCAATGACTGCTGCCGGCATATTTCTGTCCATACCTTCTGCCAAAAGGCCTTCAAGGATTTGTCCAAGGGAAGAAATCCCCATCAAAAAGACCAGTGTGCCTCCCGCCTGTACTAGAGCCTTAAAGTTAACCGACAGCTCTTTGCCCTTTTTCTGATGACCCGTTATAATGTGAAAGCTGCTGCAAAAATCCCTGTGAGTTAAGGGAATACCTGCAAAAGCTGGCGCAGATATTGCTGAGGTAATACCCGGAACTACTTCGAAGGGAATCCCGTTTTGCTCCAAAAGCTCCAATTCTTCTCCGCCTCGTCCGAAAACAAATGGATCTCCACCCTTTAGCCTCACTACCAGTTTTCCGTCTGAGGCTTCCTCAAAAAGAATTCTGTTTGTTTCCTCCTGGGGCACAGGGTGCTTGCCGCTTTCCTTACCAACATCCAGCTTTTTTGCATTGCTGGGTATCAGCTCAAGAATATCCTTTGAAACAAGCCTGTCATAAAGAACCACATCAGCCTTTTTTATATACTCTGCTCCCTTAATGGTTAAAAGCCCCATATCACCCGGACCCGCTCCTACCAAAACTACCCTTCCCTTTTTCAGCAAGTCAGCACACCTCTCCCTTAAGCCTCTTTGCGAGCAGAATTCCCATCTTTACTGCATCTTCAGCTCTTCCAGACTCTGTACCTTTAATTGATATATTCTTTTCTTCGTTTACATAGAGACCCTTTAACACCAGTTTTTCACCTTCAAAGTATGCATAAGCTGCAACCGGCGAAGAGCACCCTCCATCCAATGCAGCAACAAAAGCTCGTTCCGCATCTGAAATAAACTTAGACCTTATGCTGTGGAAATTTGCGAGATAATTGGTCTGTTCACCTTTTCTTGCCTGAACTGCAATAATTCCCTGACAGGCCGCAGGCATTATCTCTTCTACAGTAAAATACCTGCTGATCCTGTTTTCCAGTCCAAGCCTTTTTATCCCTGCTGCAGCCAGGGTAATGCCACGGTACTCTCCGTTATCCAGCTTTTCAAGTCTGGTGATAACATTTCCTCTGAGGGGCTCAATATTGTCAAAACCAAGTTCCTTCAGCTGCAGTGTCCTTCTCTTGCTAGAACACCCAAGCGGCTTGCTTTTATCGCCCTCAGTCACCGGAAGAATGAGAACATCCCTTCCGTCTTCCCTCTCAGATACAGCCACTACAGGTAATTCGGCATTTATCTCCATAGGCATATCCTTATAGCTGTGTACAGTTATATCCACATCTCCATTTTGCAATGCCTCATCCAATTCCTTTACAAACAGTCCCTTACCTCCAATTGTGTCCAGGGTTTTGTCCAGAATCTTATCACCGGTTGTTTTCATGGTTACTAATTCTGTTTTAATACTAGAGTCAAAATTTTTTATGGCATCTATAACCATTTGAGCCTGTATTACTGCAAGTTTACTATCCCTGCTGCCCACTCTCACTGTTTTCATCACTTTTTCCTCCAGGTTCTTAAGCCTTCCCTTATTCTTTCAGCCGTTTTCCTTGCTGCTTCATGGTCGCTGCCATCCTTTGAAATCAATCCGCCTGTAATTTGACTGTTTTCAAATGTAGCCGGGAAATAAAAATCGCACATTTCTTTCCTGTCACAGACGTTTACAGGTATCCCTTCTGAGCGCGCATCATCGCATATCTTTTCATTCACCTTTCTGTTGTCCGTCGCAGCAATTACCATAAAAGCGTCCTTCAGGTCTCCCGGCAGATAACTCCTTTCAAGCAGCATCAGTTTGTCTTCACCTGCCAAAAGCTTCAGTTCTGCTGAAATAGAAGGGGCAATTACAACTATACTTGCACCGCAGCGAATAAGAACCCGTACTCTCCTTGTAGCAATCCTTCCCCCTCCTATTACGATAATCTTTCTGTTTTTCAAGCTAAAAAACATGGGGAAATGAGAAGAACCTTCCTGCACAATTTTAAATTCTCTTTCAAAATATCTGACTATTTCCTCTAGCGTCATGCCTTCTTCCTTGCACAACCTGCCTATCAATACAACACTTGCTCCAAGCTTTCTTGCAGCATCGATCTTTTCCTGAAAACCCCCGCTTTTTCCTGATTCTTTTGTTACAATAAATTTTGCATTTATTTGCTCCATAGTTGCCACATTCATATTTTCACTGAAAGGCCCCTGCATGCATATTATATTTGTCGCACTAAAGCCCGCATCCGAACATGCTTTTATCGCCTCAGCCGTAGGCAGCACCCTGACAAAAACCCTGTTTTTATAGTTCCCGATTTTTGTATATGGGAACAACTCTCTACTTCCGGTAGTCACAAAAATATTTCCCGATGTACTGTCAAGATACGAGCATGCCTCTTCAATGCTTGAAAACTCTATGACCCTTCCATATTCCAAAGAAGGTCTTACCAACCTTAAAACATTCTTGCCGCTTTTTTTTGCAGCCTCTTCAATATTCTCCGAAGTGGTTCTGGCATAAGGATTTGTTGCATCTACAATATAGTCATAGCTATTTATCAATTCCGTAATTTCCTCAAGAGAGAGCGTACCTTTCCGAACATATAAATAAGGCATATCCGGCAACGCCAATGAACCATGTTCTGCAGCTATCACTGCTGCTACCTCTATACCGTTCTCGGCTAAAAAGATACTAAGCTTTCTTCCTTCATTTGTTCCTGTAAATACAACTGCTTTTTTCAATTTATTCTACCTTCCTTATACATCTGAAGCTATATTCCATATCCTCTCGGAGTAACCAGCTTTCCTTTGACATAAGATACAGGCCCCCTGTGCCTTCGAACCTCCTTAATCCTTGGAGTTGACTGGAATTCCTGTCCCTGCCCTATTCCTGCAACATAAATCATTATTCGACTCTATACGTTATTTTTCACTTTACAGTCAAACGTCTCTCTGTGAGCATACCATTTGTTAAAATCTTCAATATGTTCATCTATTAAAACTTTCATGACCAATATTTCCTTTGAATTATCCTTGCGGGCAGTTTCCCCAAGGCTTTCAATATTATAGTAGCGTACACCCTTCATATTTCCGACCTCAGGATCTATATCCCTGGGCACTGCAAGATCAATAATGTACACTGGTTTTATTGCACACCTGTCAATCATATCAAAAGTAATGGTCTGATGCGGGCTTGAAGTTGCACTTATTAAAATATCCACATTTGGGATATACAGCTCCCTGTCGTGATACGAAATAGCTTTACAGCCTGCAGGAATAACTGCACTTTTGCCGTGGTGCGTTCTGGTAGTTATATATACTTCACAGCCCTTTGCAATCAGCTCCTCACAAACTTTTCTTCCCACAGTTCCGCTTCCGATAACTAGAACTTTGCAAGCTGCATTATTTTCAATATATTCACTGACCAGCTGTACTGAGTGTCCTGCCACTGAAGGCGATACTGCACTTAATACCAAATGGGTCTTTACTTTTTTGGCGCAGGTTACGGCGCACCTGAAAAGTGTGTTCAATACCGCATCGCTTGTTCCCTCTTCGATAGCAATTATCATTGCCTCTTTAACCTGTGCCACAATCTGATCTTCTCCGAATATCATCGAGTGGATTCCGCAGGCAAGCTCAAAAAGATAGATTGCCAATTCCTCACCCTTCTTAACATAAAAATACTTCTTCATACCTTCATCAAGGTTTACAGCGTTGAAGAATATATCAACCGGATCAGCCTCTTCACACTGTCTGAACGAAATATATACCTCTGTGCGGTTGCAGGTCGTAATCACAGCCACACCTGAAACGCAATCCTCCTTTTTAATTGTTGCAAGAACATCTACTAATTGACTTTTATTGAACCTAAGCTTTTCTCTTAATTCCAAACTTGCGCTATGGTAGTCAATTCCAGCCATAATTATATCCAAATCTGCACCCCCATGTACTTTAGGCAATAGTGACAGCAACCTCATTTCTTATAAGGAAAGTCCTTTTTCTTTGCTACAATTATACTAATATCAGTCTTCTTCAAATTTAATAAAAAAACCGCAGAATCAGAATTTCTGTGACTCCGCGGGTGTATTTCCACGTGTAAGGCGTTAAAAGCCCCTATGCAGCTCAAGCAATGTTGCCCTTATGCATACTCAACTTGATAGATATTTTTTCATACCACTATCAATTTGTCAATAGTGTTTTTGAAGGATTTCCTGCATTGGGTATTGACTTTAGTATTATGCAGTATTATGATGTTAATTCCTCTCAAAAATCATTGTTATTAGGTTGTTTTTTATTATTGGTATCCAGGATAGTCTTCTGAATCTACACTCCCTTGTGGGCATACTTCGAGCTCAGGTGCATCAGCAGGTTTATAACCATCTGATGGAAACCACTCGGAGTAAATCCTTTGTATTACGTTTTCAACAGCATTTGGCACTGCACCAACCGATTCGAACACCGCCCAGGTTGATGCCGGAGTTACTGTATTATTGGATCATATCCAACTACAGTCCAAATCCCTGTGCTGTCCTGTCTTACCAACTTCTTAAGATATACCTTGCCAATAGGTGTATTGGACGCATTCACCTCAATCAATGCATCTATGCCCGTATTCTGTGTGACCGAAAGTTCCTCATACTTTATCGGGTAATCACCCTGGATACCTTCAGGAGATATTTTTAGACTGACATATACCTGAGCAACAAAGACAGGGTCAAGCTTCCAGGGTGAATGTCCTGCATCTGCACTTTTTTGGTCATTTTCTTCCGCTTCTATATTTACAGGCACTTCAACTTGAGGCTTTTCCTGTATCCTGGATTCGGCTGCCGGAATTTGTATATCTCCCACCTTCAGGCTGTTTACAAATCCAATCATTTCATCAAGAGGAGCATTTCCGAAAACTGCGTATTCCAGCCCCTCATGCTGCCATCGGATAGATTTCAGATCAGTATTACCGGCATATGGTCCTGCACCTCCAAGAATGCCCAGACCTTCCTGTATCGGTGACTGCACTTCAACTGCGTTACTCCCTATTTTGCCTAAAACTGCTGTACTTGCAGGTTTGAATTCTTTATTTGCTTTACCTTCCAGGATTACTATATTTTTCACCTGATCTTTTGCAATATAATTTAATTTTACTGTTTTCGTTTCCAATTCTACTGTGATATTATAATTGCTATATCCAGAAGGCACTATTTCCGGTACCTTTGGTGCAAAACCAATAATTTGCTGTGCTTCTATCATGTTTGAAACCATCTGCTCCGGTTGTGTATTTGTTTCTTTGAATCCTTCAGGTAAGTTATACTCCATGAGTTCCTGGGGGATTAGCTCATTAAAATCAATTTTGGTATATGCTGTTGTGTACTGCAGTGCATTTTGCATGCCACTTTGTTTTTGCAAAGGAAGCTTGGTCTCTTTATCAATCCACAGCTTATATGGCACACCTCCCTGAGGATAAACCTCCAATACCGCAGCCTTTCTCCCTGAAATAACTTCCTCTCCAACAACTTCTGATTTTAAGGCATTTTTAATATCATCAATTTCTTTCCCTAGTTCAAAGGTGAACCTGTAAGGGTCTGGAAAGGCAGAATAGATAGTAACTTCCTTCTGTTCCGGTCTTAATTGCCATTTTTTTTGACCGTTATTGGCTGTAATTAGCCCTTGCTGTGTCCCTTCCAGTTCTTTGACATAATAGTGCCCTAGCTTATCAGCCCAGATTTCCAATTTCCCCTGCATTGACTTTTGTCCCAATGCATTAGTCGTAGAGATTTCCAGCACCCCATGATAAGCCTTTATCCCTTTATATGCCTGCTCCATAGCATAAACAATATTACCCTTATTTAAGGGTATAACAAAATTCAATATTATTGCCACAACAAGAACCACAGCAACAGCAGCTGCGCTGATAAACCAATTCCTTTTTACTTTATTCACAGAACTGTATTGTTTATATTGTAAAGCAACATTTTGTGCCAGCTTTTCAGGATAATCCTTGCCAGGCAGAACAGGCTGTCTTAAGCTGCGCACCTGTCTGACAGCTTCAAAAAGATCCTCCATCTCTGGAGTACTATCTAGAAGCCCATGCTCCTTAGGTTTTTTTTCTTCATTCAAGCTGTCAATATATTGAGATAATCTTTTTTCATTGTTGCTCATATCTTTAACCTCCTAGTATAATAAATTCGTAACATAGTTACGTTGGTTTTATTACATCAGAAGTTGAATACTCCGAATGAAGGACATAGTTCTTTTGATAAATGTTCGGAAATCCATCATCGCTCAACTT
>Ga0123335_1008644_pt1 | contig 10822 bp, 9 predicted proteins | sample BiotimSIPDNA_2_FD_89707 | JGI IMG/M metagenome (GOLD analysis project Ga0123335, IMG submission 89707) | Anaerobic biogas reactor microbial communites from Washington, USA - Biogas_R2 time_0 SIP DNA | ecosystem: Engineered > Bioreactor > Anaerobic > Unclassified | place: Washington, USA... | reverse complement strand
CAGCTGCGTCCGGGCGCTCACTCCCGGCCAGCAGGATCTGCACATCGGCGTCGCGGCGGTGGATCTCGTATGGCCGCTCCTCGACCACCTCGGCCTTGTAGCTCATGATGGTGTAGCGTAGCGAACTGCCATCACTCGTGTACAAGCCGAGCGGAGAGTCAAACGGAGCGCCGCTCTCAAGGATGGCGACGACTTCCTCCAATTGGGGGAGGGCGGGGATGTACTTTGCTAGGTTTTCGATGCGGTCTATGATCATGATCTGCTCCTTCTGATGGCACAGCATAGCGCAAGAGTGGTGGCAAGGCTAGCCGACCCCCATTCTTTGTGAGTATCCTTTGGCGACAAGGAGCAGATGATGAGCGAGAAGCATACCTATACCACCGCCGTTGAATGGACGAAAGAGAAGAGAGCGGCGCTCTCCAGCCGAGGATTGCCCACCATCGAGGTGGCGACCCCGCCGAACTTCCCCGGAGGACACGAGGGCATCTGGTCGCCCGAGCACCTCTACACAGCAGCCGCCGAGGTTTGCCTGATGACCACCTTCCTCTCCTTCGCCGAGCGGGCCAATCTCGACTTCTTGAGCTACAAGAGCGAGGCGGACGGCATCCTGGACAAGGTTGAGAAGAGCCTCTTGATGACGCGCATCCACATCAAGCCCACCATCACGGTGGCAAACGAAGCGGACAGGGAGGAAGCGCTCAAGCTCATCGAGCGAGCCGAGCGCTACTGCCTCATCTCCAACTCCATGAAGAGTGAGGTGACAGTAGAGGCCATTGTGGTGGTGAACCAGCATTGATTTACGGAAAAATTATTCCTTCGAGTCCAATCGAGTAATAATTAAATTTTTTCCGGTTTCTCGAATGGCTGCTTCCATTTCTTTAGGAAGCTTATCATCCGTTATGATTGTATCCACCTGTGAAAGGGGCATCTCTATTGAAAGTGCATCTTTCCCAAACTTATCGCTCTGCGCAACCAATATCGTTGTGTCTGCGCACCGGCTCATCTTGGCGTGGCGACCAAATCCGTTCGGATTATAATCGGAAATCCCTGACTCAACAGTAACCCCGCCAGCTCCAAGGAAGGCTTTATCAACATGGAAGAAGTCCATATTATTCAATGTCAGTGGACCTGAAAGATCAAGTTCGTTTGGGTCAAGGATACCACCAAGTACAATGATTCTAAAGGGAGTATTCGTCAATTCCATTGCAACAGGGAGACTGGGAGTAATCACGGTAAGTTCATTTAAACTCTTAAGATTGCGCACTACCTGCAACATGGTGCTGCCGATTCCTACAAAGATGCTCTCGCCGTCCTTGACCATGGTCGCGGCAGCTCTCGCGATAGCGGTTTTTTTCCAAATATCAGTATTGTCTATTTCCGGAGAAAAAAATTTTTGACTGAAATTATTAGATAGAATCGCCCCACCATATACTCGCGTCACTGCTCCTTGTTCTTTTAAGTATTCAATATCTCGGCGGGCAGTTTCATTTGAAACTCCAAACTGTTTAGCGATTTCGTTAACCTTGATGACGCCACCGCGAGTCTTGAGTGTGTCGATAATTATTTTCTGTCTTTTATTGGCCGTCATAATATATTAACCCCTATTACTATGAGAACTATTATTTGCAGATCCACATTTGATGAGTTGGCAACTAGAAGTATTACCTACTGAATTGGAAAAATCAATCCATAGCAATTTGGCAAATCCACAAACAATGTGGAATTACCAAATATTTTTGTTGACTTATATGGTAAACTATGCGTTGATTAAACTATGAGATTCGATATCCAAAGGTGCCTTATATGAAAAGAAATAAGTCTATATCAATTCAATCTCAACGAAAGCCGGTTAAAATAACCCCTTATTTATTGTTATTACCTGCCTTTATATTATTTACTCTATTTACTTTCTGGCCTTTCTTGAAGACTATTATTCTTTCTTTTGCTTTTACCGATAAAAAAGGGAACTTTGTCAAATGGGTTGGTATTTCCAATTATATACGAGTTGTAAGTGGGACTTTATTTGGAAAAATCATTAGCAACACCTTTTTGTTTGCACTGATGATTGGGACAGGAACTCTGGTAATTGCAATGTTTCTTTCTCTTGTCAGTGTTTCCCGGGGTAGAGGAGGTCGATTGCACGAAGTGATGTTTTCACTCCCCATGGCGGTCGCCTCTGCTCCCGCATCAGCGATTTTTACATTCATAATGCGGAAAGAAAATGGAATTCTTAACAAAATACTTGGAACCAACATCGCATGGCTTCAAGATCCGCGGTGGGCGCTGTTCGCGGTCGCTATTGTTACCATTTGGCTTAGCATCGGAGCAAGCTATATTTTCCTCTTGGTAGGATTTAGAAACGTCCCGGAAGAATTACTTGAAAGTGCCACCCTCGATGGTGCAGGTGTTCTCAGAAAAACATTTAATATTCTCATACCCTTGGCGTCTCCTCAGATTTTCTTCGTTATATTTCTCAATATCACAAACTCATTTAAGGCGTTCACACAGATCAAGCTATTGACTGAGGGCGGACCAAACAATGCTACCAATACATTGATATATAGTATGTATAGGAATGCAATCCTGAACAATCGGTATGAAACAGCCTGTGTGCAGGCAATCCTGTTATTCTTAGTCATCTTTATTATAACCCGAATTCAAAATATTTTTGAAAAAAGGATGGTTTTCTACTAATGACAAGTACTGCGAATCCAACAGCTAATAAAAATCACCTTATAAAACACCTCCATCTGTTTACAAACCATCTTTTCAAGATTTTGCTTGGCTTTATAATCGTCCTTCCAATCATAATCTGCGTTTCTTATTCCTTGATGACAAATGAAGAGCTTATGGGGACAATCGGTTTACGGTTTCTACCGAAGAATCCAACCTTTGAGAATTATTCTTGGGTGATGAGAACTATTCCAATTGGCACATACATGAAGAATACGTTTATCCAGTGTGGAATTATCATTGCATGTCAATTAGCTATTTGTAGTCTTGCTGCATATGCATTTGTTTTCTTTGAGTTCCCCTTCAGTAAATTATTATTTACGATTATTTTAGCAACCATGATGATCCCCGGTGACGTGGTTATCATCACGAACTACATTCAAATACAGCATTGGAAACTTACCGACACCCATATTGGAATGGCTCTTCCTTATTTGGTTGGTGGTATGGGTATTTTTTTACTACGACAATTTTATTTAACAATACCAAAAGAACTTAAGGATGCTGCTGAAATTGATGGCTGCTCTGACATGGGGTATTTTTTCAAGGTGGCTGTCCCCCTTTCTGTACCGGCATTGGCTTCCTTAGCCATCTATGAGTTCATTGCAATCTATAACCGCTATTTCTGGCCATTATTGGTTACGAATAAAGATCGCATGAGAACGATTCAACTTGGGATGGCGATGCTGGAAGGCGGAGAGGCTGGTAAAACGCCTCATATTCTCGCCGGTGCATCTCTATGTATTCTCCCGGCGATTCTGGTGTTCATCGTTGGCCAAAAATATCTTGTTAGAGGGATGACCGAAGGTGCAATTAAGGGTTAAAGCATTGTATTTTGTGTAAATTACCGACTTATAGCCGGTTAAAAAAAGGAGAATGAGATATGAAAAAAATGACTCTCATGGTATTGATTGCAGTATTTGTAATCACCGGTGTGTTTGCCGCAGGTACCAAAGAAAAAATTGTCGAAAAAGAAATTGCTCCGACACTCACAAAAGATGGACGCATAGAAGTGATGTTTTGGTGCACATACACAGGAGATAGTTCTGACTTTTTTGATAAGATCATTTCTGAATTCAATACCTCTCAAAGCAAGTATTTTGTCGTTAAGGAAAGAAATGGTAACTATTATGATCAGTTAGCAAAGATGCAAGCGACCGATCGTGAGAACCTCCCAGCCTTATGCAATAGTTCCTCAGAAACTGTAGGATCTTACTTGTATTCAGGTGTGGTGAAGATGGTACAAGATTTCATGGATGCTGATCCGAGTTATAAGACCAATTTGTATGGAAATCTTGTCGCTACGTATGGGTTGAATGAAAGGCTCATTGGTTATCCTTTGGGGCAATCTCTTTCACGATTCTTCTATAATGCTGATGTGTTTAAAGCAGCGGGGATCGATCCATACTCTCTCCGAAGCATGGATGCCATCTATGAAGCAGCGGGAAGGATAGTCGAAGGTGGGTTTGCCAAGTATGGGATTGCTGAAGAGCATTCGGGAATTTGGGCAAATTACGCCTTTGCTCGAGAGGGCTATTATTGTACAGATAATGAAAATGGCACAACAGGTCTTCCTACCAGGTGTTTGTATGATGATAATAGCAATGGGTTTGCGGATATAGTTGAACGTTACTACACATCTTGGGCGAATCTCGCAAGTAAAGGCTACGTGTTTCCTTTTGGTGCAAAAATTAAAGACGATATAATTCCTGCTCTTGGTCGAGGCGAGCTTGCGATGGTCGTGACAACCAACTCGTACCGAGCGAATGTCAACGATGCCGCGAAAGCATACGGTTCAACATATGGTTTCGTGCCGATGTTCTCAGTGACTGAGAAAGGTAAGCAAACCGGATACTGTGCCTCCGGTAATGGCTTCTTCATCGTTGACAATGGCTGCAAAGAAGAACAACTCGGTGCCTGGGAATTCATCAAGTATTTTACCTCTCCCAGTGTGCAATTACGCTGGAATAAAATGACGGGATATCTGCCGCTCTATGATGAAATTTACAATTCTGGAGAATATCAGGAATTCATCAACGATCCTGAAAACGCCTATATCAAGGTTCTCATTCATGAGCTACAACAGGCAGATAGCAGCGCATTCTATGCATTTACTGCAACGAATAATGTGTACAGCCCTGCTGGAGCGACCTGCTTGGAAGCTGTCATGAGTGGGGTCCCTGTTAAGAAAGCCATAGCGGAAATGTGTGCCACTATTAATGAATCATTCCAATTGTATAACGCAACAAATCGCTAAGTTTGTCAGATAAATACTCCGGAGAACGGGTCGCTTGCGGCCCGTTACTCCAATTAGGTGGAAATTGATGCAAAATACTGTTGTAAGACGCATGCTTGTTTGCGAATTTATTCAAGAGAGCAACTCATTTAATCCTGTGTTGTGTGGCTCTGATTGTTTTAGTAGCAGTGGGGTTAATCAAGGTGGAGCATTATTACAATCAAATGGATTGAAAGGCGAAACAGTCGAAGGAATTCACCACACATTGAAGGTTCGAGGTGTTCATGTGTGTGATGGGATTTATATGCGTTCTAAAAGCGGAGGGCCAGTCAAGCAAGAAGTAATAGACGACTTTTTACAGAAAATGTTGACCATTATTAAGGCAGATGGTCCATTCGAGGGGATAATTGTTTCACTCCATGGAGCTACAATATCGGATAAGTCTATGGATGTCTGCGGTGATATACTTCAATCAATCCGCGGTTGGGTGGGGCCGAAGACAATCATTTCGGTGAGTTGCGATCTTCATGCGAACGTAACAAGCAAAATGATGCGCAATTCAGATTTCATCTGTGGATACCAGACATACCCTCACCTTGATCATTATTCTGTTGGTTGTAGAGTAGCGACGCTTGCATGTGATAAACTCGAGGGACGGACCCTTGTCAATGCGCGTGTGACACTCCCCATTATGGCTCCCGCTCACGCCAACAATACCACTCAAGGCAAACTGAGATATCTCATAGAACGAGGACACAGCTTAGTTGCCACAGGCAAGATTGTTGATTTCACAATATTCCAAGTACAACCGTGGCTCGATATATCTGAAATAGCGTCGTGCGTTGTGGTCACTGCCGAAAATACGGAAGCCTCAATTACATACGCCAAGGAGTTGGCACACAAGCTATTTCAGTTCCGCCTAGAAATCCAAGGGGACACGTTGAGCTCAATTGATGAAGTAGTTCGCTTGGCACTCCAGAATGATAGTGGCAGACCAGTTGTTTTGGTGGATTCTGCGGATTCCCCGAATGCTGGAGCGTGTGGGGATAGCGCTACTGTCATCAACCATATCTTGAAATACAAGGATTCCTTGCGCTGTGCGGTCACCGTACTGGATAAGAGCGCAGTGATGAAAGCATTTTCTGTTGGGGTTAACAATAAAGCTGATTTTCTGCTTGGAGCAAGCTTGGCCCCGCAGTTGAGCACCCCCGTGCTCGTTAAAGATGCATTTATTAAAAGTCTGCACAATGGAACATTTTTATTGGAGGGACCAGCAGAACGAGGTCAAATGAGAAATTTGGGACTCTGTGCTGTAATTGAAATAGGATATGTCCAAATTTTGATTACGTCAAAATCTGAAAATGCCGGTGATCTGCAATTCTATCGAGGGTTTGGAATCGAGCCTACGTTGTGTCGACTGGTTTCTGTGAAAGCCTGTTCTTCACTGCGGGCGAGTTACGATCCCATTTCATCTCAAGTAATTAATACAGATACTCCCGGTGCTGCGGGTCCTAATCTGCTTACCCTTCCATTTCAACATCTTCCCAAACCATTCTATCCATTTCAGGAGATTAGCGAGGAGCATATCGGGAATCCGGAAGTATTCTGAAAGTCGATATGTCAAGCCTGATTTCTTTGGAATCGAGATTGACTGTATCGCACATCATCCCTCTGGTCTGGGGTACTATAGCTACTGTGTGAGGAGTCAGCTATGAGTTTTATTCTTGCTATCGATTGTGGCACAACGTCTATCAAGGCCTCGGCAATACACCTTGAGACATGGAACATCAATTGCGCGAAAACTGAATGCGAACTATTTCAGCCATCCAGTGATCGAGCTGAGCAAGATGTTGGCGTATTGTGGGATTCATTGTGTCAAGCTTCCAGAGAATGCGTGAAGGATTGTGATATCTCAGATTTAAAAGGTTTGGTTATCTCAGCTCCTTGGAAACATATCATACCGCTCGATTCTTCTTGTGAGCCATTATGCAGAAGTTTGACTTGGATGGATTCGAGAGCCGTAGAGCAGGCTGATTTCTTGAATAGAAGATTGAATTTTGATGTTGGAACAGGGCAGGAATATTGGCCGCGACTCATGTGGTTGAAAGAACAAGAACCTGAGATTTGGATGAATGCGGAGCACATTGTTGGTTTAAATACCTATTTCAAATATCGTGCTACTGGTACTTTAACCACAGATTATTCTGATAATTTCATTGAAACTCCGAATAGTAACTTGCAGGAGCGGTATAATCGAATTCTACGCTGTGCAGAATTGGATGGGGACTTGGATAAATTCCCTAAATCAGTTCCTTCTACTTCGTGTGTGGGATACTTGGAATCCAATGCTGCAGCACAGATGGGACTGAAAGCGGGTGTCCCTGTTTTTGCAGGGTTTACAGATCTTGCTGCGATTTCTGTTGGAAGTGGTTGTATACGGGAAGGCTGTACCCATATTTATTTAGGGACTTCCTCTTGGTTTGCAGAGATACAGCGAAATCGTCTCGAAAACTATTCCAATCTATATTTTACTCTCGATGAGCATTTCGAGAGCGCACTCTTTTCGATTCAAACCGGGGGAAAGGCATACGATTGGTTGATACAGCAGTTCTATAATGCCGAGAAAAATACTTACGGTAAGGAAATAACCAAATTTGTTGATTCCGAAGTTGCCCAGGTACCGGCTGGATCGTCGGGACTCATAGCAACACACTGGTTGAACGGGGAGTTGAAGCCGCTTTCGAAGAATGCGAAGGCAGTTTTTTTCAATATAACGGAACAACATGATCGTAGATATTTTGCACGGGCAATGCTGGAAAGCATTTGCTATACACATCGTTGGTCATTGGAGAAATATCACAGCCTCCATGGCAGATTGCCTAATGAGATTCGTGTTGTTGGTGGAGGTGCCCAAAGTGATGTTTGGATGCAGATGTTGGCTAACATACTACAAATTCCAATACGGGTTCCCAAGAATCCTCGCTACATTGGGACAATAGGTTTATGTTACTGTGCGATGATCGGTCTTGGTTTGATGGAGGATTATTCTAGCATTGAGGGAAAAATTGAAACTAGTTCCCTTTTCATTCCTTCAAAAGATCATGCGGTAATATATGATGAGCAGTTCAGTCTTTATAAAGCACTTTACCCTGCATTGAAAAGTTTATACGAACAAGCAAATGGCAGGTATTGAAGAGGTCGGAAGTGTGGCCGACTCCAAAAGAAAGTAGAATTTTGAAAGACCTTTTTCGATAGTGGTGCCATGAGTTAAAATGATATATGGGATAAGAAGTTACTCTTCAAAATCCAAAGTAGGAATAATCATTTATTGTCGAAGAGGAAATTTCCATTAGGTCCCTGTACCCAACACTTAAGCGAAATAAAAACTGTGGAGGAGCAGATGCAACGTAAACTTTTTGTCCTCTCGATGGACGCAATGGTGGATAAAGATCTTGAGTATCTTGAAAAGAAACCCAACTACTCTCTCCTGTTGGGGAGAGGGGCACGTGTCAATCGGATGATGAGTATCTATCCGAGTATTACCTATCCGGCACATGTCAGCCTCATCACCGGTTGCAGGACAGCCACCCATGGGGTTTTCAACAACACTAAATTTGGTTTCTCCGCCCCATACCCCGATTGGCATCTTTACAGTGAGATGATACAGGTTGAGGACCTTTTTGCTGCAGCGAAGCGGGCCAAGATGAGCACCGCTGCTGTCTATTGGCCTGTTACCGGTCGAAATCCTAATATCGACTATTTGCTTAACGAGTACTTCTTCTACGAACCTGGGGAGCGTGTTTCAATGGAACAGGTATGTGCATGCTTTGCTACCCAAGGGGCGAACCAGGAAACTGAACAAATCGTAAGGGAAAACTTCAACCGGTTCCCCTCCGAGGAGCTCAGTGCCGATACAAAGCTAACCCTTGCTCAAACCTTTGATCACTTTATCAACGGGTGTGTCTGCTCGCTGATTCGCCGTCACCAACCAGATCTTTTAGTCGCCCATAACTGCTACTTGGACACGTTGCGTCACCGTCACGGGGTTTTCCATCCATATCTTGATGAAGGACTAGACATGACTGATTTGTGGCTTGGTGAGATTATTGAGGCGATGCGTGAAGCGGGAGTGTTTGAGCAGACAGATTTTATCCTTTTGAGTGACCACGGACAGATGAACATCGCACGGAGGATAAAGCTTAACCATATTTTGGCGCAGCGAGGTATGATTGAGGTGGCTCCCGATGGGTCGGTGCGTAGTTGGAGAGCGTACGCTCAATCCAATGGCATGAGCGCCTCTATCTTCGTGAAAGATCCCAAGGACGAGAGCGAAGTCCATAAGCTCCTTGCCTCTCTTGTTGATGAGGGGGTATGGGGAGTTGGAGCACTCTACACAAGGGAGGAGGTCGCCAAAACCTATGGCTGGTCAGGCTCCTTTAGTTTCGTCCTTGAAACAGATGGAATTACTGCCTTCAGTGAAGGCGTGAGCGAACCAACGTCGAGCTTCGTTGATCTGACGAGTTACGGTACAACTAAGGCATCTCATGGCTACAAACCCGAGAAGGGGCCACATCCAGTCTTTGTGGCAACTGGGCCCGCCTTCACTGAAGGTGCGCGGGTAGAGCAGGCTTCGATCATCGACGTAGCACCAACTCTTGCCCATACCTTCGGACAAAGGATGCCACAGGCCGAAGGGAGAATACTTACAGAACTACTCCGCCAAACGTCCAAGCCTCATCGATCATAAAAAAGAGAATCAAGGGCCGCATATTCGAGAAAGAAACAGCACCAAGATGGGTGAGGGTGTGGTATGCTATACAAAGCTTATTTCGTGGAGGACCCATCATGAAGAAAACACTATCCCTGCTCTTGGTGCTCTTCGCCGTCACACTCACCCTCTCTGCCGCCGTCACTGGCTCGGGAAATGCCAAGCTCACCGCAGCGGTTGGCAATGGTTTCAGTGTGGATGCGAAGGCCGACGTCTCCTATACCCTCAAGATGCCGATGCTTGAAGGCGATGGCCCACTCTTTTCAGACAACAACCTCAAGGTCAAGGCACACGTCGGCGTAAGCCCAATCGCCGTCACGGGGAGCATCGATGCCGTGTTGACACCGATCGCCATCGCTGAGATCAGCCTCGGTGGTGGTGCCGGTACCGGATGGGATCTGCCCCTCATGAAATTGGAAGGCCTGCGCCTTGGCAGCGGTGCCATCGGCACAACGTTGAAGAGTGACCATCTCGGTGGCGTCTACTACTTCGGCCGTGCCGGCCTTGCGCTCCAGTTCGATACCGGCGCCATTTTCTCCGGCGATTGGTCCAGTGTCTTGGTGCGCGCCTACCATGAGCTGAACTACCAGGGGTACAGCAATGCAGAGGCCGCCCAAGCCTGGGAGTATGAGACGGGAGGAGCCGCGGTCAACGGCTTCAACTGCAAGGGTGAGTACACCCTCGCGTACCAGATGCCGCTGCGCGTGAACCTCGTTGGTGCCCAGTTTGAGTGGTATATCAACAACGTCTTCGACAGCGCTCGAAGCCCCTTCCTCTATGATGTGAGCGTTCTGGCGAACATCGACATCATCGATCATCTCTCCCTTCTGGTCGTGGGCCAGGTCTCCAACTATGAGAAGAAGGATAAGGACAGCAGAGTGCTGGTGTTGCGTGATGAGATCGACTTCAAGCGGGTCGCCGTCATCGCCACCTACAGCTTCTAGCGTTTTGACTATTCGGAGTCATTAGGCTATCTTGAATGTACGGAATGCGTCCCGGATTTCCGGGACGTTTCATACCAACAACCGGAGGATACAATGGACAGCAAGATACTGGCGGATGCCATCCGCATACTGAGTATGGAT
>Ga0123335_1008643_pt1 | contig 10825 bp, 6 predicted proteins | sample BiotimSIPDNA_2_FD_89707 | JGI IMG/M metagenome (GOLD analysis project Ga0123335, IMG submission 89707) | Anaerobic biogas reactor microbial communites from Washington, USA - Biogas_R2 time_0 SIP DNA | ecosystem: Engineered > Bioreactor > Anaerobic > Unclassified | place: Washington, USA... | reverse complement strand
TTGTAATCCTTTTTCGCATCATACCCTCTATCTATTAACGCGCGTTAGTAACTCTAAAAAAGAGTATAACAAAATTGACTATCAAAGTCAAGTATTTTTTACCGTATTGACTCACAATTATGAATGTATTGTTCCAGCGGCATGACATCTGAGAAGAATGATTGTCTTGTCATCCTGAGGAACGAAGGATCTTGTATTCCAACCAACAAGATCCTTCGCAATACAACAGCTGGAGCAAATACCATGCTTCGCGGGCACAGGTGCCCAGCCGTACGGAGGGGGCCCTGTGCCTACGCAGTAAGGTATGCTCCCTCCGCCAATTCTGTTACCTGTCGCCGCGAGCCCCTGCTACACGATGTCAGGAGCATTTGAATCACAATAATGGGCGTGGCAGTCTGCCTTTGATCCTTTGTCTATGTCAATACCGTACGAGTCCCAATCACGAAGGCCCGATATTAACATCAGAAGGGAAGGGGCCCTGTGCCTGCGCAGCAAAGTATGACCCCTTCCGCAAATTCATACAAAATACCGGGAAACGGAACGGGACAAGTACTGCTCGCTGCGCTCCCAGCATTATGACCGTGTTCCCTACGACACGATCGCCTTGTCGGATTGGGATTTTGGGACCCACCCGTACGGTATTGATTTATCAGGGTAAAAAACCACGGTTTATTTCATAACGACCAGCGGTTGATGCCAAATTTGGTCTCTTTTCCTTTTAAGCCACTTCCTATCAGCTATAATTGCAGCGTGAAAATCATCAGGCGTTTGTTTAATCAACTTTTTACAATCCAACCCGATGACCAGGTGCCGGAAAAAGTTGCGCTTAATTTCAAGCATAATGTGATCGTAAACACGATTGATTTGGGCTTTTTCTATTTTTCGGATAGTTTTTGGTCGATCAATACCATCATGCCTGTTTTCGCTGCCACGCTGACCGATTCGCCTTTCCTGATTGGCTTGATCCCAGCTGTTGTGAATGCCGGCTGGTTTATTCCGCAGCTTTTTATGTCCGGAAGAATCAACAAAATGTCGAGGGTGCTGCCACTCTCACTAAAGATGGGGGTTTTAGAACGTATTCCCTTCATGTTGATGCCTTTGCTGGCATTGTTGATTGGCAAGGTTGAAAACCAAACTGTGTTCTGGCTCCTGTTTTTGCTGATGATCTGGCGTGGGGTTGGGGGAGGGCTCTCCGCGCTGCCCTGGCAGGAGCTGAATGCCCGCGTCTTTCCGATCAGTCACCGCTCGCGTTATATCGGCTTTTCGCGCGTAATTGCCCAAACCACCGGAGTGCTCGGCTCGTTGTTGTCAGCTTATTTACTGGGCAAATTCCCGTACCCAAGCAACTATACGATCGGTTTCATCGTTGCAGGGGTTTCGCTCTGGATCTCTTATTGGGGATATTCACAAAACCGGGAATCCGAAACTGAAATTCACACCGATCTGGCCGAAGGTGATGACGCCAGGACAAAGGACAACACCTGGCAGGTGATGAAGCAGATTCTGAAGACGGACGGCAATTTCAGGTGTTACCTGATCTCCCGGTCGCTGGCTTTCATGGGCAACATGGCAAGCGCGTTTATGGCAGTTTATGCCATGCAGCGTTTTAACCTGGGTGATGAATATGCTGCGATTTTCACCTCGGTTTTGCTGATCACCGGGATTCTTGGTTATGTCGTATGGGGAGGACTGGGAGACCGCATCGGACCGCAAAAAGTGGTTGTCTTATCCTTTATCACCTGGGGTTTGGGGTTGATCGCAGCTATGTTTTCTCAAACCTTGTGGGTTTATTACGCTGTTTTTGCCCTTTTTAGCCTTTATTCATCCGGTTTGAACGTTGGGGATATGATGCTGGTGATGGAAATTGGGGAAGAGCGGCACCGCCCGGTTTACCTGGGCCTGGCGCGCTCGCTGACTGGTGCGTTTTTGCTGCTTGCCCCGATTTTATCGGGTTGGCTGGTGGAACGATTCAGTTACCTGGTCATGTTCGCCGTGTCGCTGGGGTTCATGATTGCGGCAACTATTTTTATGACCACGGTCAAGGACAGACCGAGGAGAGACTCAACTTCGCAAGTCTGAGCTGTTGCTCCCCCTGTTGGCTTAATTGAGCGTTAGCGGAGGGAGCATACCTTGCTGCGCAGGCACAGGGCCCCCTCCGTACGTAATTGGACTTTTCAACATCATGACCCCCACTCCCCTACGCTTCGCTTCAGGGATCTTTGACGTGTGAATTGTTCCTTTCTAACAAGCGATCAAATGAAATAATGTGTATTGGAGTCGGTCGCAGAGGCAGCCATGGTTGCCACGCCGGCGATCTCGATCCCATCCAAAAGTTCTTCGCGCTTGATGCCCATCAGATCCATCGACATCTGGCAGGCTAAAATGCGCACGCCGTTTTCTTGTGCGGTTTTAATCATCTCGGGAAGCGAATCGACATTATATTTCTTCATTATGCCCTTGATCATTGCCGTCCCTGCGCCCATCATGTTCATCTGTGAAATGGTCAGCTTATCTGCGCCCCTCGGCATCATCCAGCCGAACATTTTCTCGATTAAATTCTTTTTGACCTTAACCGGTTCGGGTTTGCGCAGGATGTTCAGCCCCCAGAAGGTGAAAAAGAGGGTTGCTTTTTGCCCCAGCGAGGCAAATCCGTTGGCGATGATAAAAGCGGCGATGGCTTTGTCGAGGTCGCCCGAAAACACGACCATGGTCAGGTCTTTCCCTGGGGTCGGGACAGGCTGGCTACCGGCACTAGCGGTCCCCATACTCTGAGCAAGCCCTTTTTGTAACTGGGCAGTCACGATGCCTTTGCTGACGTCCAAAGCAAGCAGGCTGTTTCCGGTCGACTTTGCCCAGGCGCCTACATCAGCAGCAAAACCCATATCGGTCGCTGTTACCGTGACCACATCACCATCGTCCATCTCGTTTACCTTTTTATAGAGTTTCAAAATTGGTCCGGGGCACTGCAGTCCACAGGCGTCGAGGCTGTATTCTATACCGGTACTTTGAACTGCTTGAGCCGCAGCTTCAGCGGGCGAATTTTCAACTTGTTTCATTGCATTATTATTCCTGTGTGTCAGATTGAGGGTCTTGTAGCCTCCGTTGACGTTGACGGCATCAAAACCTTTTTGGCGAAGGGCGCGCAGGGCAAAATAGGACCGTTTACCGGTGCCACAAATTACAGCCAGGCGTTTTCCCTTTGGTAATTCGTCGATACGGGAGCGCAGCTGAGACAGGGGGATGTTGATCGCCCCGGGTATGGCAGAAACTGCCAGTTCTTCCGGGTAGCGCACATCCAGAACCGCCCATTCGTCAGGATCGAGCTGTTCCACCTGGTCCCACTGAACCACTTCCATATCTCCACGCAGCAAATTCGCTGCCATAAACCCGGCAATATTGACCGGATCACGGGAAGAACCGAAGGGAGGAGCGTAACTTAGTTCCAGCTCTTCCAGGTCATAGACGGTCAGGTTGCCGTGAATCGCAGTGGCAATCACATCGATTCGCTTTTCCACACCTTGTGTACCAACAGCTTGTGCGCCATAAATCTGTCCCTGGGGTCCAAAAAGCAATTTCAGTTGGATAGGTGCTGCGCCTGGATAGTAGCTGGCATGGTTGTTATCATGACCGGTGACGCTTTCGAAAGAAATTTCAGCTTCTTTCAGCTGGCGGCTGTTAAGCCCCGTGCTGGCGACAGTCAGGTCGAAAATTTTCACGACCGAGGTGCCGATTACGCCTTTGAAAGTTGCTTCACGCCCGGCAATATTATCTGCCGCGATACGGGCTTGCTTGGAAGCTGGTCCAGCCAGTGCCAAAAAGGTCGGTTTACCTGTCAGGCTTGCATTGACCTGAACTGCATCACCAACCGCGTAGATATCAGGATCGGAGGTTTGCATGCGGTCGTTGACACAGATATGACCGCGTGGTTCCATCTCAAGCCCGGCATCTTTAGCGAGTTTTGTGTTCGGTCGTACGCCGATGGAGAGGATCACCAGGTCGGTTTCCAGCTCGAACCCGCTGCTTGTGTTGACTTGCAGAGGGCTGTTCTGACCGATCTCAATCGTCTTGAGACCGTCACCGAGATGCAGGTTGACACCGTGAAGCTCCAGGTGTTGGTGCACCTCAGCTGCCAGTTCATAATCAACCGGTGCCATTACCTGGTCCATCATTTCAACCAGGTCAACCTTCAAACCGAGTTCAACCAGGTTTTCGGCAACTTCCAAACCGATAAAACCCCCACCGACCACGACTGCTTTTTTAGGCTGGCGGGTTTCGATCCATTCGGTGATGGCATCCAGTTCAGGGATGTTGTGTAAAACGAAAACACCTTCATGGTCGACCCCTGGCAGGGGCGGGACGATTGGGCTGGCTCCGGGCGAGAGCACCAGCTTGTCGTAAGACTCGCTGTAATCACGCTGGTTTAACAGGTCGCGGACGGTTACGGTTTTATTTTCGCGATCGATAGAGAGCACTTCTTGATTGGCACGTACATCCAGGTTAAGCAGATCGCGCAGGTCTTCTATACTGGTAACCAAAAGCTGCTCGCGCTCTTTGATGGTGCCGCTGATGTGATAGGGTAAACCGCAGTTAGCGAAAGATACGTAAGGACCTTTTTCAAAAATGATGATTTCAGAATCCTCAGAAACACGGCGCAGCCGGGCAGCGGTTGTGGCACCGCCGGCAACTCCACCTACGATTAATACTTTCACATATACCTCCAAAAATATAATAATGAAAGTATATCACCGTGTTAGCTGACAAGCATTGCTGGTAGCAGGTAACAGGGAGCAGGGGTGCTTTGTCTGGCCTATGCTCTGGGGATCTTTGACGTAGGGCTGGGGCTTGCCTCCAGCCGTTAAGTTAGTCTTGTATGAATGTTTGCGGAGGGAACAATACCCTGCTTCGCGGGTACAGGTCCCCCACTCCCCGGCGCTTCGCTTCGGGGATCTTCGACGTACGGCTGGGCCTTGGTCCAGCCGCTAAGCTGACATATATGAGCTTTTATGGAATGGACTGACCCGCACTCCCCTGTGCTTCGCTTCGGGGATCTTCGACGTACGGCTGGGCCTTGGTCCAGCCGCTAGGCTGGCATATATGAGTTTTTGTGGAGAGGACTAACCCCCACTCCCCGGCGCCTTGCTTCGGGGATCTTCGACGTACGGCTGGGCCTTGGTCCAGCCGCTAGGCTGGCATATATGAGTTTTTGTGGAGAGGACTAACCCCCGCTCCCCGGCGCTTCACTTCGGGAATCCTCGACGTACGGCTGGGCACCTGTGCCCGCGATACAAGGTATTGCCTCCAGCCGCTTCGTTGGTTATCTCACCTGTTAGCGGAGGGAGCATACCTTACTGCGTAGGCACAGGTCCCCCACTCCCCTGTGCTTCGCTTCGGGGATCTTCGACGTACGGCTGGGCCTTGGTCCAGCCGCTAAGTTAGCCTAATATGATCGTTGCGGAGAGAGAATACCCTGCTTCGCGGGCACAGGCCCCCAGCCCTACGGCTGAATCCAGGTGTTTTGAATCACACCTCATCCACCACTACGTGGTCCCCCTTCTCCAGAGAGAAGGCAAAAGGTCAAAACAAGGTTTGTGGTCCAATTTCTCCAGGGAGGAGGTAAAAGGGTATCAAAAAGTTTACATATGCACGCGCAGGTCGGGGTTGGGGCTGACAGTGCCGATATCCCATGCCGAAATTCCGCGCTCCTGCGTTTTCTGCTGGAAATCCGCAAGCTTGTCTTCTGACACGCACATCAACAATCCGCCGCTTGTTTGTGGATCAAACAAGAGCATGCGCAGGTTTTCGCTCAAATCTGAATCGAAAACAACCTGATCTTCAAAATAGAGCTTGTTGTTGCTGGCACCTCCGGGGAAGGTGAAAGCTTCGGCAAGTCTGAGAGCGCCGGAAGTGAGAGGCAGCTGGCTGAAATAAAAATCAAGCCCCACGCCGCTTGCCCTGGCGATCTCGCTGGCATGCCCCAGCAGCCCAAAGCCGGTGATATCGGTGGCAGAGCGCAGACCAAGGTCGTGGGCGAGGTGGGCAGGCGGTTCGTTAAGTTGTTTCATCCAGTTGACGGCTTCGGATATTTCTGCTTGTGAAGCCATTCCGCGTTTGAGAGCAGTAGTGGTCACGCCGATACCAAGAGGTTTGGTTAGAAAGAGGTGATCGCCGGGATTCGCCCCGCCCTTGGTGAGAATGCGATCCTGTTCGACGAAACCGATCACAACCAGCCCGAATTTCGGTTCGTCGTCGACCACAGAATGACCTCCGGCAACAACCACCCCGGCTTCTTTGGCTTTTTCAGCGGCTCCGCGAATGATCGACTGAGCCATGTCAAGTGGTAAAGATGGCGGCAGACAGGCGATATTGAGCGCCAAAACCGGCATTCCACCCATGGCATAGACATCTGAGAAGCTGTTAGCAGCCGCAATCGCCCCGTAGTCGTAGGGGTCGTCCACCACAGGAGTAAAGAAGTCTGTGGTGATCACCAGGCTGCGTTTGTCATCCAACCGCCAGACAGCTGCATCGTCAGCAGCATCCAACCCGACCAGGAGATCGGGATAGTCGGGGGAGTTGAATGTTTGTTTGATCGGCTGCAGAACCTGCGCCAGCGTTTCCGCGTTGAGCTTTGAAGCTCAGCCCGCACAACTGGAGAGGCTGGTAAGCCGGATCTGTTTGCCGGAGGTGGATTGATTATTCATGGGGGTAATTATAGCTGATTGTTGATCCCATCCGCTATGCTGTCCGGGACAGGCACCTGACGGAATATAGGGTAAAGTCGGGTTTGATTTGAGCTATAATTGCGATATGAAGATCGCGGTGATTGGTGGAGGCGCGGCAGGAATCCTGGCCGCTCTGTTTGCAGCGCGTGGGGGAGGGCAGGTCACACTTTTTGAACACAACAATTCCATTGGCAGAAAACTGCTGGTAACCGGCAGCGGACGCTGTAACCTGGGCAACGATTCCGTCAGCACTGAGGCTTATTACTGTGCGGAGGCTGAATGGATGACCGCGTTTCTGGAAGCTTTCGGCGTCCCCGAGCTTAAGGCAACTTTCGAAGAATTGGGTATTCCGCTGGTCAAAACTGACGACGGCTGGTATTACCCTGTGTCTCAATCTGCCCAGTCGGTGGTATCCATTTTGGAAGAGAGGCTGCAGGAAGCCGGCGTACAACTGCGCGTAGCCACAGAGGTGGAGTGGTTTGGCTTTAAAGAAGGGCAGTTTGTTCTGAAACTAAACTGGAACGAACAAAAATCCAGCGAAAAATTCGATAAACTGGTGGTTGCAGCCGGGGGTAAAGCATATCCCACGCTTGGCTCGCGCGGGGAGCTCTTCCCGGCGCTCGTTCAGCTCGGTCATCATGCCGAAGAGAAATTGCCAGCATTGGGACCGATTTTTGTTAAACTGGGCAAATTCAGCCAGCTTAAAGGGCAGCGGTTTGACGCGATTTGCTCGCTTTATGCCGATGAAGAGCGCCTGGCGAGCACCTTTGGCAACCTGATCGTGACCGAAAAAGGATTTAACGGGCCTGGAGTGATGAATTTGAGCCACCTGGTGGCGTTAAATCAGGGCAAAAAACTGGATCTGCAGGTCAATTTTCTGGGACCCTTTTGGGAAGGGATGGCGGAGCAGTTTGTTGACCCGGAGAAAGCAAAACGCAGCCTGCGGACGCTATTTTTGCAGACCTTTTCACCCAAAGCGGCAGACTTTTTCCTGACTCTGGCGAAAATCCCGGCTGAAACGCATCTTGATGCTCTTGATGAAGCGCAGCTGAAAAACTTGCTGCGTGTAGCCACTGATAACCGTTTCGCAATTACCAGTGCAGGCGATTTCAGCAACAGTCAAGTGAGTGTCGGCGGTGTGGCGGTGGGGGAGGTGGACCCGCGCACATGTCAGTCGCTGCTTGTTCCGGGCTTGTACCTGGTGGGTGAGACCAATAACGTCGCAGGACCCTGCGGCGGCTTTAATTTGCATTATGCTTTTGGAAGTGGAGTCCTGGCAGGCAAAGACCTTGCTGGCAACAATTGATAATCTAAAGGAGAGTAAATGACCATTCCATTCATCGAACCATTTAGAATTAAAGTGGTGGAGAAAGTCAAGATGACCACCCTGGCAGAGCGCCAGGCTGCGCTGCAAAAAGCTCATTACAATTTATTTAATGTCCCTGCTGAAGACGTAATCATCGACCTGTTAACCGACAGCGGCACCAATGCCATGAGCGATGAACAGTGGGCTGGCATCATGCGCGGAGACGAATCTTACGCCGGTGCCAAAAGCTATTTCCATTTTGAAAAAGCCGTGCAGGACATTTTAGGTTTTGAATATGTGCTGCCCACTCACCAGGGACGCGCTGCGGAAGGGATGCTATTTTCCACGCTGGTCAAAGCCGGTCAGTCGGTGCCAAACAACCGACATTTTGACACCACCCAGGCAAACCTGCTGGTGCTAGGTGCAATTCCGGTAGATCTGACCATTGACGAAGCGGAAGATTCGAGCATCGAACTGCCTTTCAAAGGCAACATGGACCTGGAAAAGCTTAAGCAATTCATCGAAGCAACCGGACCGGAAAACATCCCGATAGGAATGATCACCATCACCAACAACTCGGCCGCCGGGCAGCCCGTCTCGATGGATAACATCCGTCAGACAAGTGAGCTGTACCACAGCTATGGGATTCCCTTCTTTATCGATGCCTGTCGTTTTTCTGAAAATGCCTGGTTTATCAAAATAAGAGACCCAAAATACGCAGATGTGCCGGTGAGCCAGATCGTACGCGAGATGTTCTCTTATGCCGATGGCTGCACGATGAGCGCAAAAAAGGACGCTATCGTCAACATAGGCGGATTTGTCGCTTTCAGAGACCCGGAACTCAAACAAAAAATCGCCCAAAACCTGATTGTCCACGAAGGGTTTTTGACCTACGGTGGGTTGGCAGGGCGCGACCTTGAAGCAGTCGCAATCGGACTGCGCGACGCGGTCGACGAAGATTATTTGAATTATCGGGAATCGCACACTCGCTACCTGGGCAAGGTGCTGCAGGACGCTGGTCTGCCTGTCTATCAGCCGACCGGCGGGCACGCGGTGTATGTGGATGCTGGTAAAGCCCTTCCGCACATCCCGGCGAACCAGTTCCCGGGTGTAGCGCTGGCAAATGCGCTCTACCTTGCCGGTGGGGTGCGTACAGTGGAGATCGGCAGCCTGATGTTTGAACAGAAAGACCCCCAGACAGGAGAAACCGTCCTGGCACCGCTGGAGCTTCTGCGGTTTGCCATCCCGCGCCGGGTTTATACCCGCAGCCACCTCGATTACATCGGTGAATCAGCTGCGCTGGCGATGAAGCAGCCGGAGCTAATCCGTGGTTTTCGTGTCACCTGGGCGCCCGAAGTGCTGCGCCACTTCATGGCTCAGCTGGAAGAAGTGTGATTCAAAACGCTGGGGCACAGTCGTACGTCGAAGATCCCCTGCTTCGCTAGCACAGAGCCTAACCGTAGGGAGGGGGTTTATCTCCCTCCGCTAATGCTCATGAATGAAGAATTCCCATTATTGCCTCTGAGTAGGTATAATAATGGCTATATTAAATGAAGAGGGCATATGAAAGTATTGATCATTGGCACTGGATATGTAGGGATAAACACCGGCGTGGTGTTGGCTTACCTTGGAAACGATGTTACCTGCCTTGATGTCAACCAGGAGAAGATCGACCTGTTGAACCAGGGAAAATCCCCAATCTGGGAACCGCACCTTGAAGAAGTCTTGAGCCAGGCGCGGCAAAACATCCGCTTCACCAGCAGTTATGATGATGCCAAAATCCCGGAGACTGACGTCATCTTTATAGCCGTTGGAACGCCCTCGTTAGCGGATGGAAATGCTGATTTGCGATATGTCCGCCAGGCAGCTGAATCGATCGCTGAGCGGTTGGGAGAGAAGTTTACGGTTATCGTGAACAAATCGACAGTGCCGATCGGCTCGGGCAACTGGGTCGAAATGATCATACAGGAACAATTCAAACACAACCACAACAACGGCGAGAAAGCTGATTTTAACGTGGTGTCCAGCCCCGAATTTCTTGCCCAGGGTTCTGCCATGCATGATTCGTTCTATCCGGATCGCATCGTGATCGGCTCGCAGTGTGAAAGAAGCGTCACCAGGCTGCGGGAGCTGTTTGCGCCTCTGACCAGGCAGGATTTTGACCCGCCAGCCGGGCTGCCGCGACCGGAGGACCTGACCCAGGTTCCCTTGTTGGTTTGTGACCTGACTTCCGCGGAGATGATCAAATATGCTGCCAACGCGTTTTTGGCGCTGAAAATATCTTATGTGAACGAAATCGGGCGCCTGGCTTCAAAGCTGGGTGCCGATATTCAGTCTGTTGCAAGGGGTATCGGACTGGACAAACGCATCGGTAATCGGTTTTTGAATGCCGGAATAGGGTGGGGCGGATCCTGTTTTGGCAAAGACACGGCAGCCCTGGTGGCAACCGCGCGGGATTATAACCTCGGGATGCCGATCATCGAGTCTGCGCGGGCAGTCAATTACAGCCAGCGCGCACTTATCGTTGATTTGCTGCAAGAGCGCTTGAAAATATTGAAAGGCAAGCACATCACAATGCTCGGGTTCAGTTTTAAACCGAACACGGACGATCTTCGCGACGCACCGTCGATCGATATCGGGCGTCTGCTGGTGCAGCGGGGTGCGATGGTACGGGTGCATGATCCTGTCGCGCTGGACAATGCGCGTAGGTTTTATGGGGATTCCGGGTTGATCTTTTGCGATGAGGTCGAAGACGCGCTCAGTGGGGCAGAGGCAATCGTTTTAGTGACCGAATGGCCTG
>Ga0123335_1008641_pt1 | contig 10827 bp, 4 predicted proteins | sample BiotimSIPDNA_2_FD_89707 | JGI IMG/M metagenome (GOLD analysis project Ga0123335, IMG submission 89707) | Anaerobic biogas reactor microbial communites from Washington, USA - Biogas_R2 time_0 SIP DNA | ecosystem: Engineered > Bioreactor > Anaerobic > Unclassified | place: Washington, USA... | reverse complement strand
GCTTCCTCATAAACCTGTCCGGGCGGTGAATAATCCGGCGAATCCGGCTGCTCCGAATCCGCTAAAAACACAATATTTCCGGCCTTTTGGCCCATCAGGTAAGCAAATTCTATACTGTTTGTTGTTTGAACCAGCCGCATCATACTCCGCTTTATCATTATGTATTCGGGCTTTTGCAAATCTTCGCTTCCGCCGGATAGCTTCGCTATATCTTCAGGGTGAAAAATCGCCTCCAGCGATTGTGCCAGTATTATAGCTTCCGATGAATAACGGGTCTTATATTTATTCCATGTAAACAGCAGGTAAAAAAGGGCTGCCGTAACACATAAAACCATCACCAAAATTCTGACTGTCTTCCTTCTCGGACTCGACTTTACCGTTTGTTTGCGATAAAGCGATTCTTTATCTATACTTTGATTCTTCATTATCGGCCTCCCATCCGAACGACGGAAACAACTGGCGCGTCAAGTGAATTTATATGTAATTCCGGCCGGATACCCAATCACTTATTGCCAACAAATTCAATATATCACACTTTTATTCAGCTTGTATACAGGAATCGTATAAATGTTGTTGTTCGGGTCTAAGCATGATCTGACAATAGTATTGTAGTTTTTATGCCGATTTTCGGCTACCGTGCGGCAACAATATCCCGTAATCCGTATCGGGTTTATCTATGGCGGATATTTATACATCCGCTTTCAGAGCTTTTTACGCGCGCTTGCGTCCGCGGGCGAAAACGCTTCTTCCGGGTGCCGGTTTTGCTTCACGGTGTCGCAAAAATGGTATTAGCATTAACATATATTCATGTTATAATTATACAATCAAATGTATATCTACAGAAAGCGTGGTGTATTCTATGGAAAAAACATATCTTGAGCCCGCAAATACCCTTCCCATATACGATGAATGCGATGTTCTCGTCGTCGGCGGCGGCTGCGCGGGTCACAGCGCGGCACTGGCCGCGGCTCGCGCAGGCTGCGAGAAAGTCATCATAATGGAACGCTACGGCTATTTCGGCGGCGACGTCACCGGAGGCTACGTCATTATGGTGCCCGCGCTCAGCTGGCGTAATTTCTCCATGGTCCGCGGCATTCAGGAGGAGTGGTTCACGCGTCTGGACAAATCGGCTCCGGGCTCCTACATAAGCCCCTCCCTTGAGGAGATCGGCGAAACCTCGGCTATCAAGGTAGACCGCTGGTCAATGGTACACGGCTGTGTCACGCCCGGAAAGGAAGACAGATATCTTGTCCGCGCTCCCTATTACGAACCCAACCAGCTTAAAATCGAAATGGATCTTATGATCCAGGAAGATCCGCGCATCAAGATCATGTTCCATTGCTGGGGCACGAAGCCCATCGTTGAAAACAACACCTTGAAGGGCGTTATCTACGAGTCCAAGGAGGGCCGCAAGGCCGTTCTGGCTAAAATCGTCATTGACGCGACGGGTGACGGCGATATCTATTCGCAAGCAGGAGCCCCCTGCTGGATGGGCAGCTATTCAGAAGGCCGCGGCAGCAAAACCGCGCTTGTATGGAGAATGGGCGGCATAGACTTTGAAGCATACGCCCGCTGGGCCAAAGACCATCCCGCCGAAGCCTCGTCATTTAACAAGGAACTGATGAAGATCGCAGGTTACCCCACGATGTTTTTCCCGACAGAGCGCAACGACGTCGTCTGGTTTAACAACTGGCTTCCCAATCTCAACTGCAGCAACATAGAGAATATCAAATATTCCGAGCTGCTTGTGAGGAATTCAATACGCAAGATCATCAAGTTCTGCCGCGAGAATATGCCCGGCACACTCAGAAACGCGAGTCTTTTTGATATCGCGCCCCAGCTCGGCTCGCGCTGCTCCCGCAGACTAGACGGCGAGTATGTCATGACCGATCTGGATCTGGCGACCAACAAGAAGTTTGACGATGTTATCGCATGGCACAGCATCGTCGGCATGATAAACGACGGCTCGCCTATTGAGCTGCCGTACAGCTGCATCCTTCCCAAGAAGATAGAAAACCTGCTTTGTCCCGGACGCCATTTATCGGCGGACGAGGCAACCATCAGCGGCATAACCCTAATTCCCCAGTGCATCGGCACAGGTCAGGCCGCGGGCGTCGCTGCGGCCGTTTGCGTCAAGGAAGGCACGACAACGCACAATGTCAATATCGCCCGTGTACAGAAAATCCTCTGCACCGAGCAGGATGTCCCCCTTCCGCGTCAGGAAAACACCGATCCGGAGCTTGTGCGCCAGCTGGAAGAAAACAAATACGGTGTCATGACACCCGCCGCGAAAAAGATAAGGGAAAAAGCCGGCCTGGATTGGTAATGCGGCCTGTCCCCCGGCTTACGTCTGTAATATCCGCAATAAATGTACGCCGGACTCCGACGGAGACCGGCGTACATTTATATCTTAAAGTTATACTTCCCAATTATTAACGCGTCTGCATTATCCGAGTTCGACCGGAATCACCACAAGATTTCGATCGCTCCCGTCTTCCATACTCACCTCGAACACTTCAAGCTGACCTCTACCCGCCTCCTCAACGTCAAATGACAGCTCGGAAGTAAAATCGCCCCTGTCGGGAGCTCCGGCCGAAGCTGTGGTGAAGCCCTGCGCCAGCACATTGCCTGCGGCGTCTTTGAGGCGGAAACTCACGGACGCTTCAAATACGCGGGCGCTGCCCGCGATTGTCACCGAGCCGGTTATTTTCTGTCCGGCCGTCGGAGCGGTAACCCATATAGCCGGTTCGTAAACCGAATTGAGCTCCCGCTCAAAAGGCTGATCATACAGCCCGACATGTCCCCACCAGTCCATTGCTTTATCGGCCCGGCCATCGACCGTAAACTTCACCCTTTGTACCGTCGGGAACTCGGTAAGCGAGTTTACTATACTGCTTATTCCCAAAGCTTCACCCGCTGCTCCGATATTTACATTGAGAACATCGCCCGAGAAATCAACCGTGGCAAGGCCGTCCTCAATGCTGATACCCAGTATCTCGGTTTCCGCCGGAAGCACCCTATACGCTCCCGGGGTTACCGGATCGGCTTTAATCAGTTCGTTTAAGGCAGCCCGGGCAACTCCTTCGCTTTTTTTAACCGTGTGTACCTCCCGGACCAGATAAATCTCACTGTCATTGCTCTTTAAATAGTAAACGGCGACCTGCATCATCCCGGCGCCCGTCGGCCGCAAATCGATAATCACCGGCTGCGCACCCGCTGCTTCGATATAGGTAAGTTCGATTTCATCATCTTTATTAAGCATCAGCTCTTCAAAGACTTCCTTTAACTCCTCGGACAGCCTAAAGATTCCGGAACTGTAATCATCTGGGAAGCCGCTGAGTGTTATCTCTATATGATCATCGTCCGTCCGGCCACGATACTTTCCGGAAGCGGTTTTTAATTCAATAAAGGACAGTTTTTCATCCGCGGTGGTTACCGCTTCGAAGTTATCCGCGCTTACGTCTATCTTTAAAAGCGCGTAGGGGTAGGTTAAGACCTGCGTTACAATATCGCCTTCCCGCGGGATTTGTTCCTCAACGGTGATCCTTATTAACCCTTCAATATCTTCGACGATCTTAACTTCAACTCCGTACCCTCCGGTAGGCTTCTGACCCATCCCGATAAATACGATGTAACCGTCTCCCGCTTTAAAATAGCTAAACCCTCTGTATGCCCTTAATCCGCTTATACTGTCGGTTATATTTTCCGGTAAGCTCCGATCGTTTTTAATGTCTTCTAAAGTCAAATGGCTGTACCGCACCCCCTGATCGGAGCTTTCCGCAGGCGACTGCACCGGCGGTGACGGCGACGGTACGCTCCCCTCCGCTTTGTTGCATGCAGCCAGAGCGAGAATTATCGCGAGCGTAATGACTAATTTAAGCTTCCTCATAGCCGCGCCTCCATATCATTGTCTTTTATTATTAAGACGGTGAGAATCTATATATGTTTCTGTCAACAAATATTATACTCGGATTCACACAGTATACTCTCAAACCCGACCGGCAGGCAAGTGTGCCGCTTTTTTTTACACAGCGCTTTCCGTAATTACGACACGGGCATTGACATACCGGTATGGAAATCGTATTATAAGGTGCAAGATTGTCGACTAAACGCTGATGATTCCATCGGCGATTTTTAAAAAGCGCGGCTTGCGCCTAACGCTGCGGCTAACGCGAAATCAGGGGCGGTGCTCAGACTCCCCGGACGAGGAAGAATGGTGCGTATGAAAAAAGCATACTTGATCTTGCAAAACGGAGCCGTTTACGAGGGCACGGCCTTCGGAGCAGACGGCACGAGCATAGGCGAGCTGGTGTTCACAACGGCTATGACCGGCTGCGCGGAAAGTCTTTCGGACCCGAGCTACTACGGTCAGATCGTAATATACACCTTCCCCCAGCTTTGCAACTACGGGATAGCCGAAGCCGATATGGAAAGCCCGCGCGTCCACGTGCGCGGAGTGGTTGTCAGAGAATATTGCCAAACGCCGTCCAACTTCCGAAGCGAGGAAGCAGTGGACGATTTTTTAAAGCGCCACAACATCATCGGTATCGCCGGGGTCGATACCCGCGAGCTTACTCAGCTCATACGTGACGGCGGCGTAATGAACGCGGTCATAACCACCGGAGCGCCGGATTATCCGCTTGAGAAGATCAAAGCATACCGGGTCATCGAGTCTGTTGAAAACACAAGCACAAAGTCACCGCTAGTCCTCCTTCCCGATGGAGCGCAGATACACTCTGTTGCTCTGATAGATTACGGCGCGAAAAAAAGCATTGCCGCAAGCCTTACAAAGCGAGGCTGCAAGGTCACGGTATATCCGTACAACGCGACCGCCGGGCAAATACTCTCCGGCGGACACGACGGCATCATGCTCGCAAACGGCCCCGGCGATCCCCAGGACAACGCCGCCTGCATAAAGGAAATACAAAAGCTCTTCGGAAAGCTGCCCATGTTCGGCATATGCCTCGGTCATCAGCTCATGGCTCTTGCGGCGGGCGCTTACACCGAAAAGCTCAAGTTCGGGCACCGCGGGGCAAACCAGCCCGTCAAGGATCTCAAAACGAGCCGGGTGCATATAACCAGCCAGAATCACGGCTATGCCGTGAACATTCCGAGTCTCGCCGCGGCCGGCGGCGTTCTCAGATGTCTGAACGTTAACGACGGCACCTGCGAGGGAGTGGATTACCCCGATTACAACGCGTTTTCTCTCCAGTTTCACCCGGAAGCGCACGGCGGCCCTTTAGACAAAGAGCACGCTTTTGACCTCTTCACAGACATCATGGAGGGCAAAGAACATGTCCAGGGATAAATCGATAAAAAAAGTGCTCGTAATAGGTTCCGGCCCTATAGTCATAGGCCAGGCGGCGGAGTTTGACTACGCCGGCACACAGGCCTGCAGGGTCTTAAAAAGCGAAGGTGTTAAGACCGTTCTGGTCAACTCAAACCCTGCCACCATAATGACGGACGGCGACATGGCGGACTCGGTTTATCTCGAGCCGCTGTGCGAGGAAACTATCAGGCGTGTAATTATAAAAGAAAAGCCGGACAGTCTGCTGGCCGGGCTCGGAGGCCAGACCGGCCTTACAATAGCCATGCGCCTTTCGCACGAGGGCTTTTTAAAAAAGCACAACGTGCGCCTTATCGGCACAAATGCGGATGCTATCGACATGGCGGAAGACAGGCGTCTTTTCAAAGAGGCCATGGCGAGGATAGGCCAGCCCACGATTCCCTCCGATATAGCAAACGACACCGAAACCGCGCTGATAATAGCGGAGCGGATAGGCTATCCGATCATAGTGCGCCCCGCCTTCACTCTCGGCGGAGCGGGCGGCGGTGTGGCTTTTGACGCCGAGCAGCTCGCCTCGGCGGCCGCAACGGGTCTCGAGTGGTCTCCGATACGTCAGGTACTCATAGAAAAATATATTTTCGGCTGGAAAGAGATAGAGTTTGAGGTCATGCGCGACCACGCGGGCAACACCATCTGCGTTTGCAGCATGGAAAACATGGACCCCGTCGGCATCCATACGGGCGACAGCATCGTCGTCGCTCCGGCTCTCACGCTCGCGGACAGAGAATATCAAATGCTCCGCTCCGCTGCCATAGACATTATTACCGAACTGGGCATTGAGGGCGGCTGCAACTGTCAGTTCGCACTCGATCCGAACAGCTTCGACTACGCCGTCATAGAGGTTAATCCCAGAGTCTCCCGCTCGTCGGCGCTCGCCAGCAAAGCCACCGGCTACCCCATAGCGAAGGTATCCGTAAAAATCGCCCTCGGGTATACGCTCGACGAGATCAATAACGACATAACCGGCAAAACCACAGCCTGTTTCGAGCCCGCAATAGACTATGTAGTCGTAAAGTTTCCCAAGTGGCCCTTTGATAAATTTCATGGCGCCAGCAGAAGGCTCGGCTCTCAGATGAAGGCCACGGGCGAAGTCATGTCCATAGCGCACACCTTTGAAGAGGCGCTCATGAAGGCCGTCAGGGGCGCGGAAATCGGGCAGGACACATTAAACCGCCCGTACGACGGCCCGCTTTCTCTCAGCGAGCGTCTGGATTCCATGGATGACCTGAGGCTGTTCACGGTCTTTGAGTCCATAAAAGCGGGATACTCGGTCGATGATATATTTGCCATAACCAGGATAGACCGCTGGTTTTTAAACAAGCTTAAAAACCTCGCGGCCTATGAAGAGTCCTTAAAAGGCAAAAAGCTGACAAAAGAACCCTTCCTAGCCGGCAAGAGAATGGGCTATACGGACACCGCTCTAAAGCGCCTTTCCGGCAATGCCCTGCCCACGCATCTTTTACCGAGCTACAAGATGGTCGACACCTGCGCTGCCGAGTTTCAGGCTCAGACGCCGTATTTTTACGCCTCTTACGACAACTGCTGCGACTCGAGAAGCTTCCCCAGGAGCGGAGCGGAAACCGTGATAGTTCTCGGCTCCGGCCCCATACGCATCGGTCAGGGAATAGAGTTTGACTACAGCTCCGTCCACTGCGTGAGAACACTCAAGGATATGGGCTATGACGTCGTAATTATAAACAACAACCCCGAAACCGTCTCCACCGACTATGATACCGCAGACCGGCTCTATTTCGAGCCGCTCAGCCCCGAGGACGTTATGGGCGTCATAGAAGCCGAAAAGCCCGTCGGAGTCGTCGTTGCCTTCGGAGGGCAGACCGCCATAAAGCTGACCGATTATCTCGACAGGCAGGGAATAAAAATTCTCGGCACCTCCGCGGAAGGCATAGACCTCGCCGAGGACAGGGGCAAGTTTGACGCGCTGCTTGAAACACTCGGCATAAGACGCCCGAAGGGCTTCGGCGTGCACTCCATGCAGGAGGCTCTGTCAGCTGCCGAGCAGCTCGGATACCCGGTGCTGCTGCGCCCGTCATATGTAATCGGCGGTCAGAATATGGTCATCGCTCTTGACAGAAACGATGTTGAGCGCTACATGTCCATGATCATATCCGGCGGCTCCGCGGAATACTCCGTGCTTGTGGATAAATACATGCCGGGAACCGAGCTTGAGGTAGATGTCATTTCCGACGGACAGGATGTGCTGATGCCCGGCATCATGGAGCATATCGAGCGGGCCGGCATTCACAGCGGCGATTCCATCGCCGTCTACCCTCCCTACAGCCTTACCGACATGATGATGGAAACGGTTGTAAACTGCTCCGAAAAACTGGCGCTCGCCCTGGGCACGAGGGGCCTTGTTAACATACAGTATCTTATATACGACAACGAGCTTTTCGTCATCGAGGTAAATCCCCGCGCCTCGAGGACGGTGCCCTATCTTAGCAAGGTCACGGGTATCCCCATGGTGGACATAGCATCACGCGTAATGATGGGTCAGACGATACGCGGGCTCGGCTATACCCCCGGCCTGTGCGACACTCCGCCCTATTACGCCGTGAAGCTGCCGGTCTTCTCATTTGAAAAGCTCGGAAAGGCCAACTCCGTCCTCGGGCCTGAGATGAAGTCCACCGGCGAGGTGCTCGGTCTCGGCCGCACATTGGGCGAGGCAGTCTTCAAAGGCTTTGCCGCCGCGGGATACAAAACCGCCACCGCCACGGAGCTTTCAAAGAAAGCGGTGCTTTTAAGCGTTGAAAATCACGAACTGCCCGACGTGATCGGTCTTGTTAAAAAACTCAGCGACCTTAAGCTAAAAATATATGCCACACCCGACACGGCACAGACCGTCAGGAGCCTCGGCATAAAGGCCTTTGAGACGAGCCGTGAAACCTGGTCCGAGCTGACGGCCGGCGGGGAGCTTTCTTTAATCGTATACACGGGCGCGCTGTATGACGACACGATGAACGACTATCTGGAGCTGCACACGCTCGCCGTTCGCGCGGGAGTGCCCTGCATCACCTCTCTTGACACGGCAAACGCTATGGCCGACATGCTCGCAAGCCGCTATAACGTTCACAACACCGAGCTTGTCAACTTAAACGACATGCGGACGGAGCGCCGCATCTTAAAATTCGCCAAGATGCACGGAAGCGGCAACGACTATATCTTCTTCGACAACAGGGAGCCCGAGATATTCAGCCCCGAGTCCCTGAGCGTCAGTATATGCGACAGACACTACGGCATCGGCGGCTACGGTATAGTTCTTATCGAGAAATCCGACGTCGCCGACGCGAAGATGCGCATCTTCAACCGCGACGGCAGCGAGGGGCAAATGGCGGGAAACAGCATCAGGTGCGTGGGTAAATACCTCTATGATAAAAATATCGTGCGCCGCGAAACCCTTACCATCGAAACGGTAACAGGCATAAAAACGCTCAGATTATATATCCGCAACGGCCGCGTGAGCACGGTCAGCGTAAACATGGGCAGGGCCGATCTTGACCCCGCTTCGCTTCCCTCCACGCTCGAAGGGCCCACTGTCATAGACCGCCCCGTCATGATAGGCGGAACCGAATATAAAATAACCTGCGCCTCGGTGGGAAACCCGCACTGCGTGGTCTTCTGCGACGACATCGATTCGCTCGACCTTGAAAAGATAGGCCCCGAGTTTGAAAACGCCGAATACTTCCCCCAGCGTATAAACACCGAGTTCGTGCGCGTCGTCAGCTCAAACACGCTGCGTATGCGCGTTTTTGAGCGCGGCAACGGGGAAACCTGGGCCTGCGGTACGGGCGCCTGCGCCGCTGTCATTGCCGCTACGGAGAAAAATCTCTGTAAAAAGGGCGTGGATGTAACCGTAAAGCTCAAGGGCGGCGACCTCATCGTCAACTACACCGACGACGCCGTTATACTAACGGGCGACGCTGTCATGGTATACGAGGGTTCGTTTGAATTTTAAGCGGAATACAGTTTTTTATTTTACGCTGAAAAGGGCGTTGACTTTCGCGATTTAAAGTGCTATACTTCATTGCATTAAATGCCAAATGCAATGACCGGAAATAAGTACGTTCGCAGCCAACTCTTCAGAGAGACCGCCGGCAGGTGAAAGGCGGCAGAGAGCGCGGGCGGAATACATTCCGAGAGCAGCGCACCGAAAGACGCAAAAAGCGCCCTGTAGGCTGCGACGGGTCTCCTCCGTTATCCGGAAAGGGCAAACGCCGGCCGAAATGCCGCATTGACTTTGTCAAGGCGCTCTTCGCTCCGGGCGCGCCCGCCGAGGCTGCCGCTCGTGAGACGGCGGCAAATTGAGGTGGTACCGCGGGTTATATCCCGTCCTCTGTATCTGATGCGGAGGGCGGGATTTTTCGCTTTCCGGAAGGAGCGCTTTTTATGATACTCTCGGTAATCTTCCTGATCGTGTTTTTCGCGATAATGATCTCAGTAGGCCTCTACTGCCGCAGGCACGCCTCGAATGTGGACGGTTTTCTTCTGGGCGGGCGCAATGTGGGCCCGTGGCTGTCGGCCTTTGCCTTCGGTACTACATATTTTTCCGCTGTGATTTTCGTGGGTTACGCCGGTCAGTTCGGGTGGAACTTCGGGCTTGCGTCCACATGGATCGGGCTCGGAAACGCTTTTATCGGCTCCCTGCTGGCATGGGTCATCCTGGGGCGCAGGACGCGGCTGATGACTCAGCACATAAACAGCCGCACAATGCCGGACTTCTTCGAAAAGCGCTACGCATCAAAGTCTCTCAAGATAACGGCCTCAATAATCGCGTTTATATTTTTAGTTCCGTACACGGCTTCCCTGTATAACGGTCTTTCCAGCCTTTTCAGTATAGCCTTCAACATAAGCTTTTACTGGATCATCATTGTCATGGCGGTACTTACATGCGCGTACGTCGTCTTCGGAGGCTACATGGCCTCGGCGATAAACGACTTTATACAGGGCATAATCATGCTCGCCGGTATAATAATCGTTATCGGCGCGGTAGTCTTCTCAAACGGCGGGATTACCGAAGCCGTGGCGAAGCTTTCCTCAATCGGAGCCGAAACCTCCTCCGGAACGCCGCTGTTCGGGGCATACAGCTCATTTTTCGGCCCGAATCCCTTTGCCCTGCTGTTCGTTGTAATCCTCACCTCTCTGGGCACCTGGGGCCTGCCGCAGATGATAAGCAAATTTTATTCGATTAAAAACGAAGACTCCATATTAAAGGGTACGATAATCTCCACCTTGTTCGCAATCATAATAGCGGGCGGCTGCTATTTCCTCGGCGGCTTCGGCAGGCTTTATAATATAGACGTCGCCGCCGTCGGCTACGACAAGATAGTTCCCACAATGCTCAAGGCGCTTGACAGCGACTTTGTTATTGCCATCGTGATCGTTCTTGTCCTTTCCGCGTCCATGTCCACGCTCGCATCGTTAGTACTCGTTTCGAGCTCAACGCTCACTCTGGACGTTGTGGT
>Ga0123335_1008637_pt1 | contig 10832 bp, 9 predicted proteins | sample BiotimSIPDNA_2_FD_89707 | JGI IMG/M metagenome (GOLD analysis project Ga0123335, IMG submission 89707) | Anaerobic biogas reactor microbial communites from Washington, USA - Biogas_R2 time_0 SIP DNA | ecosystem: Engineered > Bioreactor > Anaerobic > Unclassified | place: Washington, USA... | reverse complement strand
ATGATTTAGTCGCTTTATCAAATGCGGTTTCTCAAGGGGTTACTTATGCAGGGACCTTTTTTAAATTAGGTGGAAATATTTCCTTAAGTGGGCTTTCATGGACTCCAATTGGTGTTTGGGGTGAAGATGATCTTGGTTGGAAAAATAAACCATTTAGAGGTTCTTTTGACGGAGGTGGTTTTACCATTTCCAATCTCACAATGGATAACGCTTCTGCAAATTACGTCGGTCTATTTGGTTTAACAAAACAAGCAGTAATTAAAAATCTGAAGGTAGAAAGCATCAGTTTAAGCGGTAATAGAATAATAGGTGGTTTAGTAGCGAAGGCAGATTCCACTGTGATTTCAGATTGTGAAGTGTCTGTCTCTCTTATTGGTCAAGAACGTGTAGGTGGTGTAGTTGGGGAAATGATTGCAGGTTCAATCACCAATTCTATTGTAAGTGGCTCCGTTGAAGCGAAGAGTACTGTGGGTGGTCTTGTTGGGGTGATTGCAGGTGGTGCTTCAGTCTCTGGTACTAATAAAGCAACTGTAACTGGAACTCTTCAAAATACGGGCGGTATTTCTGGAACCGTAAGTGGAGGTGTGATTACAGATGCCATCAATCAAGGATTAGTTTCTGGAGTTCTTAATGTAGGCGGTATTGTTGGTAATGTCACTATGGCAGGTCAAGTTTCTTGGACTTCTAATCAAGCGAGCGTCTCTGCTTCAGGAGCAAATTCTTTTGTTGGTGGTGTTGTAGGTGATTTAGCTGCTAAGTCTGTTTTAGAGGCTTCTTACAATATAGGCGAGGTTTCTTCTACGGGGACTTATGCTGCAGGGATTGCTGGTAAAACAACTAGTTCTGAAATTCGTGATGTTTTTAATCATGGGAAAATAACTGCTGCTGATTTTGCTGGTGGTCTTGTAGGACAATGCGGTGAAAATACAATAATCAATAGAGGCTATAATAAAGGCTCTGTGAGTGTAACGAAAAATTCGGCTTCTCTTTTAGCAAAGACTCTTTCCACAACAGAATTCTCAAATCTATACTATGATAATGTTCTTGCCTTGGTCTCTAATTCTGAAGAAGGTGCTGTAACTTCTGCAGAACTAGCCTCTGCCAATATGGCGACGTTATTAAATGCAGGAGAAACAAGTGTTTGGGTATGGAATGCTGGTGAAATGGGTGGCTATCCCTATTTAGCGAAATAAATAACCTTCTTGTTATAAGCCGAAATGAAAAGCGATGATTTCAATCATCGCTTTTCATGTATAAAAAATAAAGTGGTGTAAGCGTTTTACGCGAAAGAATTTTTGAAAAATCCTTAGGATTTTTTATTAAGGGTTTTATTCTTTTCTTTATTTCGAATAATGATAAAGAGAACGATTCCTCCAATGATCATCAAAGAACAAAGGGTTTGCCCGCGACTCATTCCAAAGAGATCTTCTCTCAATAAATGCGCATCTGGCTTTCTGAAAAACTCAATAAAGAAACGAAAAGTGCCGTACCCAATAAGGTATAGTGACATCATTTGATTTTTAAATAAATCTTTTTTGCGAAGGAAGAAGAGTATTGTAAATAATATAAGCCCTTCAAAAAGCATTTCATAAAGTTGCGAAGGGTGGTGAAGTAATCCATCTCTTGCCATAGGAAAAACCATGCCTATAGAGCTTGTAGTGACTTCTCCGTAGAGTTCACCGTTGATGAAATTCCCAAAACGTCCCCAAGAATAACCGAGTGGAACGGCAAGAAAACCTAAGTTTAATGTTGTCCAGAAAGGCATCTTATTCTTTTTGATCCCGATGATTCCAAATAGAATAGCGACAATCAAACCACCGTGATAAGACATGCCTGAGATCCCTGTAAATTGAAACCCTGCATCGGTGATCCGGAATGGTAAAATAATTTCTAAAGGATGACTTAAATAATATCCTGGTTGATAGAAAAAGACGTATCCAAGTCTTGCTCCCACTAAAATACCAGCAATAATCCAAGTGGCAAAACTATCAAATTGTTCTTTATTTATACCTATTTTTTCTTTTTGATTAATTTTCCACATCACAAAATAGCATGTAGCAAAAGCAAATAAGTACATGACCCCATACCAATGAATTGGAAAATTACCTAGTTGTATGGCAATCCCGTCAAATTTTGTCGGAATTAAATTCCACCATGAATAATCCATAATCACCTCTTTTTAGTTTAAATCTAAATATTGTTGCGCCCAATAATTTATTAATAATCCAGCGACTTGTGTGGCTGGTTGAGAACGAATTTCTTTATGAACCTGCATTACCACGATAATAATTCCTTTATCTGATTCTAAACGAGATTTGGCAAATCCAGCAAACCATTCGTAACGCCCTTCTGGATTGGATCCATCTAAAGAACCTGTTTTTCCTCCAATATCAAGTTGTTCTCTATATCTTCGAGCAATAAATCTTGAGGAAAGATTCTTTTTTGCCGTACCATGAGAAACTGTTCGCTTCATTGCTTCTTTTATTCCATAATAGGTGCTTTCAGAAAAAAGAGAATCGAAGACAGGTTTGCTTTTCGTTGGAGCGTATGGAGTAATGTTTGTTGCAGTTGGTATTTCAAGTGGTTTCTGCTTTAAAAGAGCTCTTATTTGTGCGGCAGCAAGTAAAGGAGAAATCGTGGTGCTTTGAGTAAATCCACTTGAAACTTCTGCGATGCCATAACCAGTGTCTGGAATAATCATGCTTGATTGTTCAGGAATGTTATTTTCAAATGGTTGGTTGAAGCCTAATTTTTTAGCAGCCGATTTTATGGATGATGAACCAATATCATAACCCACAATAGCCATGGGTGCGTTATAAGATTTCGCATAGGCATCTTGTAACTCAACTGTATTTCCTTTATAATCTGAAGGAGGCTGAATTTGGAATCTATATAAAGAATGAGCTCTTCCGATTAAAGGAATGGGGGAGTTTAAAGAATATTTTTTGGATTCAAAAGCGGCGGTGAGAGTCACTGTTTTAAATAATGAAGCTGCTGGAAAGGTGGATTGAGAGAGAAAGGTTGGGCTTGTATGAATCGTTCCTTCACTGCGTTGCCCCCATGCAAGAATCTCATTCTCCTGTGCATCTACGATTAAAAAAAGAGCATGATCTGGTTTGTAGATTCTTAAAAGATGATCTATTTTTTTCGCTAAATAAACATCTTTTTGATTTAAAATATGCGTACTATCAATGGGGCTTTCTTCAGGAAGCTTTCCAGTTATAGCAAGATCTGCTTGAGGAACTAAAGGTGAATCAGGTGCATCAGGGAGTGATTCATAATTAGAAGTACTTAAATAAGAATTTGGTGCTTCAGAGCTAAAAAAATAAAATACACAGTGAGTGCACAAAAATATAAAGAATCCAATAAGAAGAATTCGATTAAATAAACGAACTTTATAGGGTAAGGGTTTCATTCGAGAGAACCTTTAATATCTTAACAATAGAGCTTGATTTGCTCTATGGAAAGACTAAAGTTTGAAAATCGTTTTTTTGTAATAATCGAGTTCAGCAATGCTTTCTCGAATATCATTAAGAGCCTGATGCTTTTCTTGTTTTTGAAATTCAGGTAAGTTTGGGAACCAACGAAAGGCGAGCTCTTTTACGGAAGTCACGTCAACACTTCTATAACATAACCAATTGGAAAGTTTAGGCATGTACTTATAAAGAAAACGTCGATCTTGTGTGATAGAGTTTCCACAAAGAAGGTTGCCTTTTTCAATAGTATAAGGCTTGATAAAATCTAATGTTAGTGATTCACAATCAGAAAGAGAGTATTGAGATTTTTTTACTCGTTCTACAAGTCCACTTTGATTGTGGTGTCTCTTATTCCAATCATCCATTCCATTAAGGATATTATCTGGTTGATGAATTGCAAGTACTGGACCTTCGGCTAGAATTTTTAGATGAGGATCAGTAACGATAGTTGCTATTTCTAGGATGACATCACGATCTGGTTCTAGACCAGACATTTCAAGATCAATCCATACAAGATTAGGTGCTGTTTTTGCCATAAAAAAAACTTAGAAAAAAAAAGTGATTTTCTAGAAAATAAAGAAGTTATTGAAGGCTGATTTTGTTAAATAATGACTTTTTTAATCAGATATTTTATGACGTTATGTTTTTTATTGAATAAATATTTTTAATGAATCCTTGTTGCTGTTTTTTAGCTCTATAACAGGGTTTTTCTTTTTAAAAGAAAATTCAATAAATTATTTAAAAAACTTTTTTATGAAGAATGAATCGGAATCAAATAAAACATTGAAAATAAGAATGTCTTTTTTATAAATTTCAACCAAACATTTTAATTATAGGAAGTTAACCATGGAAGAAGTAGTAGTGACAGGAATGGGTTGTGTAACCCCTCTTGGCAATAATCCTAATGAATTGTGGACAAATTTATTAGCTGAAAAATCTGGTATTTCTAACATCATACGTTTCAATACAGATGCTTATGACGTTCATTTCGCAGGTGAAATTAAAGATTTCGATCCATCACCTTATTTCAATGTTCGTGATGCAAAACGTTATTCTCGTAACATTCAGTATGTGGTGCATTCTGCAATGACAGCTTTAGAAAATGCTGGCTTAGATCCTAAATCCGTTGACCCAACTCGTGCTGGTGTTATTCTTGCAAGTGGTATGGGTGGTATGGATGTTTATTATGAAACTTCTGTTACATTATCCACTCGTGGTCCAGGTCGTGTTTCTCCATTCTTTATTCCAATGGTGATTTCTAATATGGGATCTGGTGAAGTCTCTATCCGTTTAGGCTGGATGGGGCCAAGTTTTACTCCTGTTTCTGCTTGTGCTTCTTCTAATCATTCCATTATTTCTGCAGTCGATCAAATTCGTTTAGGTCGTGCTGATGTGATGATCGCTGGCGGTACTGAAGAAGCCGTTTGCCCAATTGGTATTGCTGGTTTTGCAGCGATGCGTGCAATTAGTACTCGTAATGATGATCCTGAGAGAGCTTCTCGTCCATTTGATAAGGACCGTGACGGTTTTGTATTAGGTGAAGGTGCTGGTGTTTTAATTCTTGAAAGCCTTTCTCATGCTAAAAAACGTGGCGCTAAAATTCTTGCTCGTGTGGCTGGTGTTGGCATGAGCGCAGATGCTCATCATATTTCTGCACCTCGTGAAGACGGTTTAGGTGTCAAACTTGCTATCGAAATGGCCCTAAATGATGCTCGAATTACATCTAAAGATGTTGGTTATGTGAATACTCATGGCACATCCACTCCTCTTGGTGATGTTGCTGAATGTGGTGCTATTTATAGAGCTTTTGATGGTCAAGTGGATCATTTGAAAGTCAATTCCACAAAATCTATGACTGGCCATATGCTTGGAGCTGCATCTGCAGTCGAAGGTATTGTTACGGTTCAGTCTATTCTTGATCAAAAAGTGCATGCGACTAAAAATGTATTTGAAAAAGATTCCAGAATCCTTTTAGACGTTTGTGATAAAGGGTCTTCTAATCATAATATCAAATATGCCATGTCTAATAGCTTTGGCTTTGGCGGTCACAATAGTGTGGTCGTTTTTGCTAAAGATTAATTTGTATGAAATCTCTATACTCATTCTTTTAGCATGAGTATAGAGATGTTTCAACTCTTTTTTAGTGCAAAAAACAATTGAATTTAATGAGTATTGGAAAAGAGTATTATAAAACATATAGAGATTTTCTTTTGCTGAAGAATAAACATACAGATAGGTAATTTGATGGAAGACGTTGTCGTAACTGGTATGGGTTGTGTTAGTCCACTTGGAAATACTCCTGAAGAACTTTGGAAGAATCTTCTTGCAGGTAAGTCTGGGGTATCTAACATTGAACGATTCAATACAGATGAATACGATGTTCATTTTGGCGGTGAAGTCAAAGTTTTTGATCCCACGCCCTATTTTTCAGAACGAGATTTAAAAAGATTCCCAAGAAACGTCCAATATGCTATGCATTGTGCTATGAAAGCCGTCGAGCAAGCTGGCTTAACGGATTTAATTGATAAGTCGAGAGCTGGTGTGATTTTAGCAAGTGGCATGGGTGGAGTAGATGTATACTATAAGGGATCTATAGATTTAGCGACAAAAGGACCTCGTCATTTATCGCCTTATTTTATGCCGATGGTCATTTCTAATATGGCCTCTAATTTGGTGACCATTCGTTTAGGATGGATGGGGCCATCTTTCGCTACATTATCGGCGTGTGCTTCTTCAAATTATTCTCTTATTTCTGCTGTAGACCAAATTCGTTTAGGACGTGCCGATATTATGATTGCTGGTGGCAGTGAAGAGTCCGTATGTCCTTTAGCATTAAGCGGTTTTTGTGCAATGAATGCTTTAAGCCGTCGTAATGATAGTCCAGAAACAGCTTCTCGTCCTTTTGATAAGAATCGAAATGGTTTTGTTCTTGGTGAAGGTGCAGGCGTTCTTGTTTTAGAAAGTCTATCTCATGCCAAAAAACGTGGTGCAAAGATTTTAGCTCGCATTTCAGGAGTTGGTTTAACTGCAGATGCCCATCATATTTCTGCACCTCGTGAAGATGGCGTTGCTGTATGTAATGCCATTCGATTTGCATTGCAAGATGGTCATTTAAATGCAGAACAAGTTCGTTATATTAATACTCATGGCACTTCTTCTCTTCGAGGAGATATTGCAGAATCGATTGCAATTTATAATGCTTATGAAGGTAAAATTGACGGATTAAGAATTAATTCATCAAAATCACTGATGGGTCACATGCTTGGCGCTGCTTCTGCTGTTGAAAGTATTATTACGATTATGTCTTTGATGGATCAGAAAATCCATGTTTCTAAGAATATTGAAGAAAAAGACCCTGATATTTTATTGCATGTAGTAGATAAAGAATCGATTGATTATGATTTTGAATATGCTATGTGTAATAGTTTAGGGTTTGGTGGCCATAATAGTGTTGTAATCTTTGGTAAAGCATAAGTAGAGTTATTATCTTTGATAATATGTAAATTTTACGGGGGCTGGTAAATCGTTTTTACGGTTTACTAGCCTATAATTATTGCTCAAAGAGATGAGATGAAGAAGATAGTATTTTTGCTCTGTGCTTGTTTTGTTTTTCAATCAATGGCTATGGATAAGACGTATGGAGCTTGGCGTGATATACAATTTGATTATCGCTCAGAAGACCCTGATGATACTTTAAGAACATTTTCTGTTCCTCGTTTTGTTGGTGTGGCCTCTTTAACAGTCCTTTCTTTTGTAGCCGCTTATGGACTTGTTTTTAAAAAAGGGTGGTGGGATGAAAAAGGGAGCGATTTTAGTTTTGATGATTTAAATAATGATTTTGAGTATGCGTTGAATCTAGATAAATTCGGGCATTTTGCATCGGGAGTCGTTTTAGGGGAGTTCTTTTATGAGGGCTATCATTGGTCAGGTGTCTCCGAATTTAAGTCCTATTTATACGCAGGTATTTCTGCTTCTTTAACTCACGTAGGAATTGATGTTAAAGACGGTTTTTCACCAGAATGGGGCTTTAGTATTTTTGATGTATTAGCAGGTTCCATAGGTGGATTTTATCCGATGGCAAAACGTTATATCCCTGCTTTTAAGTATTTCGATGTGAAATGGAGCTATTGGATTAATACTAAGGCCTATTATCGTCAAAGTGAGACAGGAGTTTTTACGGATGACTATGTGAACCAAACTTTTTGGTGCTCTTTTAAAGTACACCGTCTTTTACCTTCAGGGGCTCGAAAATACTGGCCTTCTTGGCTAGCGTTTGCGGTAGGTTTGAGTATTGATGAAGGAGTATTTGTTAAGGGAGAAGAAGGTAGTCGCGAACTATACTTAGCGTTAGATTACGATTTAGAAAGTTTTAAACCTAAAGCACGTTGGGCACGGACTTTAATAAAATCATTAAATTATCTGAAACTTCCAGCTCCAACAGTACAAGTATATCCAGAAACCAAATTTTTCTGGTTGTACCCCATCAAATTTTAATTTGTCTTTTTATATAAAATAGTTTTTAATCGATTTTCGAGTTAAGAAAGAAAAGAGTAAAAAGGGAAGAGCAAGTCATTCGTATTAAAATATTACCCTATGTGTAAGATTGTTTTATATCTTTTATCTGTTTGATTTGATTTGATTATTTATATAAGGGATGCTTTAGTAAAGCTATAGGGTGCAAAAAAGAGGTGTGTGTGGGAGTCGACTTATATATAAACAACAGTTATAAGATTTCTAGACTGATGACTAAGAATACAGTACGTCGTTTTATTTAGCCTCTTCTTTATTAGATAAAAAAAGGAAAGAGGCTATTTTTGCAATTTATGGTTTTGTGCGCTTAGCCGATGAAATTGTCGATAGTTTTCATGATTTTGATAAAGCTTTTTTGCTTGAAAAGTTGAACGAAGATTTGGACTATGCCTTAAAAAATAAAATCAGTTCAAATACGATTTTAACATCTTTTGCTGATACCGTTCATAAATACAATATTGAGCGAAAGCATATTGATGCTTTTATGAAGAGTATGAAGTCCGATTTAACGAAGTCAGAATATAAAACAAATGAGGATTTGGAACAATATATTTATGGTTCTGCTGATGTCGTTGGTTTGATGTGCTTAAAGGTCTTTTGTTTAGGCGATGAACTTTTATATCGAGAACTTGAATACTCCGCTCAAAAATTAGGGTCAGCATTTCAAAAAGTGAATTTCCTTCGAGATTTAAGAGAAGACTTACAAAGCTTAGGGCGTACTTATTTTCCTGAATTAGCCCAACGAGAATTTGATTTAGAATCTAAGAAAATCATCGAAGCTTCTATTGAAAAAGATTTTCAAGATTCTTGGGTAGGAGTTAAGCAATTGCCTGGAAGGTCAAAACTAGCCGTGGCCTTAGCCTTTTATTACTATAAAAGTTTATTTCTAAAGATTCAAAAAAATACACCAGAAAAAATACTTTCTCAACGGATTCGCATTTCAAATATAAGAAAATATTTAATTATCATTAAAGTCGCTTTGATGTATAAAACAAGAGTTTTTTAATAAACAGATAAGGGAATAGGTGTGAGTTATTTTTTATATCCTAAAAATAAATTGCCTGTGAAAGAAGTACAGAAGTTTATTTTGATTTTTTATGTGGTCGGCGTAGTCGGCTTTTTACTCCCCTGGACTCAAAATCTATTTGTGACGATTACCCCTTTAGCCTTGTTGCTTGGAACCTATTTGCTAGCGATTTATCATACTCCATATACAAAAAAAACCTTGTTCTCATTTGCTTTTATATTTTTAGCAGGATTTTTTTTAGAAGTCGTTGGAGTGAATACAGGTAAAATATTTGGATCGTACGCTTATGGGAGTGGCCTTGGTTTTAAACTTTGGAATACCCCTCTTTTGATTGGCGTCAATTGGTTGTTTTTAACATACACGTCTATTTCTGTAGTGACTCTATTTTTAAAAAAAGAAGTGTTGATTGTTTTATCAGCCTCTTCTTTGATGCTTGTGTATGATTTGTTCTTAGAACAGGTGGCTCCTAAAATGGACATGTGGTCTTTTACAGATTTAAATGTCCCTTTGGATAATTATCTTGCTTGGTTTGTTTTCGCTTCGTTATTTATCACCTTACTTCGGGTAGTGAAGGTCAATACAAAAAATCCTGTAGCTCCCGTTCTTTTTTTGGTCCAATTAGTTTTTTTCATATTCCTTTCTTTTTTCCTTTGATACAATGATTAAAGCAAAACATCACTTTTTTATTTACCCATTATTTCAATGGTTGACGTCTTTTTTAATTAAGCGTCACTTTAATCAAGTGGTGATGGAAGGGGAGTTTCCTCAGAATAATCAGTCCGTTTTAGTCGTCGCCAATCATGTAAGTTGGTGGGATGGTTTTTGGGTCGAATATCTCAACTTAAAACGATTCCAAAAGAAATTTTACTTTATGATGCTAGAAGAACAATTAAAAAAACATTGGTATTTTCAGTATACTGGTGGGTTTTCTATTAAAAAGAAATCTAAAGAGGCGATGGAAAGCCTAACTTATGCCGCTTCTCTTTTAAGGGAATCCAATAATTTAGTGTTAATGTTTCCCCAAGGGAAAATACATTCCATTTATAAGAATAACGTTCCTTTTGAAAAAGGGATTGAACGTATTTTAAGCCAAGTACCAAGCGAAACTCCTGTTATATTTGTCGCTAATTTTGTAGATTATTTTTCAAATAATAAACCTAATGTTTATATGTACCAGCAGCGTTTTTTAGCAGGGGATTTTGAAACGACTTCGATAGAAACAGAATACCATCGCTTTTATATAGAAAAACAACGCATTCAACAAGAAATGACTTCATGATGTACGTTTTAGCTATTCTAGCGGCTTTCTTTTTAGGCATGCAGTGTATCGATGCTTTAGTCAATTTCTTTTTTTCTGTACGATTAAAAAAAGGCTCTTTTTCAAGTTCAGATCGAGTTTCTGTTTTAATTCCAGCCCGTAATGAAGAAAAAAAGATTGGGCTTCTTTTAGAACAATTAATTTTGAATAAAAATATTTATGAAATTTTAATTTATAATGACGAATCTACAGATCAAACTTTTCGAGTAGTACAAGATTTTCAAAAGAAAGATTCAAGAATTAGTCTTATCCAAGGATCTTCACTTCCTAAAGGATGGTTAGGAAAAAATCATGCATGTGATGCACTCTCAAAACGAGCACAAGGGAACTACTTTCTTTTTCTAGATGCAGACGTGATTCTATATGATGATTTAATTGAAGACGTATTATCTTATTTGAAAGCAAAGCGTCTCGGCCTTGTTTCTCTTTTCCCTGTGCAAATACTTAAATCATTTGGAGAAAAGGCAAGCGTTCCTATCAT
>Ga0123335_1008636_pt1 | contig 10833 bp, 10 predicted proteins | sample BiotimSIPDNA_2_FD_89707 | JGI IMG/M metagenome (GOLD analysis project Ga0123335, IMG submission 89707) | Anaerobic biogas reactor microbial communites from Washington, USA - Biogas_R2 time_0 SIP DNA | ecosystem: Engineered > Bioreactor > Anaerobic > Unclassified | place: Washington, USA... | reverse complement strand
TATACGAAATCTCTCCCGCGGTCAGAAGGTTCAAGTAGCCCTGGTGATGGCCCTGGCTCTACGGCCTCAGTTGTTGCTGTTGGATGAACCTACGGCCGGGCTGGATCCGGTAGTGCGCCGGGCTTTCCTGCAGACTATTATCGAAGAAGTTGCCGGCCAGGGAACTACCGTGTTTTACTCTTCCCACAATCTTAATGATCTGGAACAGAGTGCCGACCATATTGCCGCTATTTACCGGGGACGGATGTTATTCAGTCATACCCTGGATGAGTTGAAGGAATCGGTACACCGCCTGCAGCTTATTTTTACGGGCGAACCCCAGGAGGATGTAATCAAAGCACTGCCGGGACTGATAGAGTACCAGCAAAGTGGACGGGTAATAACTATTACTATAACCGGGCATTTGGATAGCATCAGCCCCAGGCTGGTAGAAATCGAACCGGAACTGGTAAAGGAGTTGAACCTGGACCTGGAAAGTATTTTTGTAGCCTTTATGAAAGCACAGGGATACGGGTTTGAGAGGTGGGAAGTGGGAAGTTAGAGGTGGGGTTTGAGAGGTGAGATGCCAGAGGTTGATTTGAGAAGTGGGAAGTGCGAAGTTGGAAGTGGGAATTGGAAGTGCGAAGTGGGATTTGGGAAATGAGATTAGAGAAGCCGGGCTGAAGATATAGACGTGGGGAGGTATTGCGATGAGGGCAATGAAGGGCCTGCTGTGGAAAGAGTGGCGGCAGTATTACTGGAGTTTTATTCTGGCTTTTATAGTAATTGGTCTGGAGCCGGTTATGGCTCCCATTACATACTGGGTATATCATACAGGTAACCGGGCGGATGCCTGGTCAGACGGTATTAAGGCTATACTGGCTACAGGTTTTTCAACTACTGAAATGGTCGCTATAATAGCAGTTATAGTACTCGCAGCCCTGATGCTGGCCGGGGAAAGGGGCAGTGGTCTTAATTATCTGGTAAGTACTCCGGTCAGCCGCCGGGAAATCATAACCGCCAAGTACATAGTGGGTAGCCTGGGGATTTTGGCAATTATGTTATTTATAACTCTGTTCCTTCTGGTCGCCGGGCAATTATTGCCGGCTCAGTACAGTGCCCAGGAAGTAATACAGTGGGCTACGCTTACTACGGCGGCGCTGCTTTGCCTTTTCAGCCTGGCCCTGTTGGTAGCCTCTTTTTCCGGGGGAATTCTATCATCGGTTCTTTTTACAGCCATAATTATGGGTTTACCCTGGATGCTGGTAAGCCTGACCATGTATGTATTTCGACAGTTTTGTACGGTTTCTACTGCCCTTGAGCTTAAGGCTCGTTATATAGTAACTTATATTTTTATTCCTGATTACATCACCCGGGATGGCCGACATATTTGGAACAGTAATAGCAATCAGTTCATAGATCGGGTGGCGCCCGATTACCCTCTGGAAATCATTGCATTACTACTGGCCTCTCTTCTTTTCTTCTGGCTGGCGATTAATATTTTTGAGAAAAACCCCCTGGAGCGCCAGGGAGAGTTACTGCTTTTCGGTAATTTTAAACAGATAGGGGCATTATTTATATCTTTTCTATCGGCCCTGGGGTGGGCCGGAGATATGGCCTCATCCCTAACATCATTTTTGGCCTATTTCCTGGTCATGTGGCTGGGGATATACCTGGCACTGGTAGCCCTGATGCGGGTAATAGCCTGGTTGGGCTTGAGCCGGAGTTAAGAAGATACAGTCTAAAAGGCTTCTAAAAGATTGCCGGGTAGGAAGAAAAAAGTTAGTAGCAGATTCTAACCTATTCATCCTTAGTATTAAGATCCTGGCCATAGATAGCAAAAACAATCATGCCGACCAGGCCGCAAGCGAAGGCGGTCAGGAAGTTGGTACCCGGGGATATATGCCAGAGGAAGGCACTGCTTAAGGCAGCCACGGAAACGATAACATCCCGAATTAAATAATAGGTACCGAAGGTCGCAGCCTTCAGATTTTCGGGAGCCAAATCCATAATCAAGGCCTTACGGGTAGGTTCGCCAAACTCCTTTAGCCCCCGGATAACAAAAGCAAACGATAGGGCTGCGAAACTGTGGGAAAAATATAAGACCAGCGGAAACAGTGTAAAAAAGCCGAAGGTAATTAGGACAAAGGGTTTTTTGCCGTACTTATCGGCCAGGTAGGCTACCGGAATATATACCAGGACCGCGGTAACCATTTCAATAGTAGTCAGGACGCCAAAATGGAAAGCCGATATTTTATTAACTTCTACCACCCACAAAACTACAAAAGCATATGGTATCTGTTCGGCAAAGCGAATTAATATATCGGACAAAAGCAGGTTGCGTAGGCCTGGCGAAAAGGAAGAAAAGATATCCCGGGCATGCAGGTGAGCCTCTTTTTTTTCATGGTCATCCTCAATGAAGTAATACTGAATCAGCAGAGATACTAAACCTAGCGCGAAAGCCACACAGAAGGCTATGCGGATTCCATCCACCTTGCCGTAAATTCCAATCAGGATTCCGCCCAAAAGCGGTCCTAGAGCCATAGGAATGCGCCGAACCAGTGAGTGCAGGGTAACTCCCATAACCCGTTTATCTTTGCTCATAACCTGGGAGACCAGGGTCATTATAGCCGGCAGGGACACTGCGGTCCAGGCAATAAAGAAAACACAACCAATCAAAACCGCCTGCCAGCTAGGAATTAAGATAACGATAGCATAGCCGAAGAGGGCTATAACCGTAAACAGCATTAGGGATTTCTTATAGCCCATTTTCTCCGCTAAATACCCGCCCGGAAATGAGTATATGGCACTTAAGAAATTATCCATGGCATTGAGGAATCCGACTGCATAGATACTGCCCCCCAGGGCAATCAGATAGAGGGGCAGGAACCTTTCCGCCATTTTTTCACCCAGGCCAATTAGTATAACCATAATCAGCATGGAGACTATACTGGAGTTGACCCCGAAAAAACTAACCAGTCGTTTTTTAATGTCTTTCTTGCTGTCTACTGCCTTATCTTCCTCCACTATTGTCGCCTCGGTTCATTATCTTATTATCGATATTATAATGCTAAGCTTTCATGTTGGAAAGCGTGTTGAGGGGACGGTCCTTTTGACACGTTAACCCTTTTTCACAATCTTTCATAGTCTATAACAAGGACTATTATGGAGGTGAACAAATGGCTGATGATATTGTTCTAGGCAGCCGTACTCTACGCCGCGGTGATAGCGGAAGCGATGTAGAACTGGTGCAGAATTTCCTTAAGGTGCTGCCCGAACCTATTGGTACGCAAATAAGTATGCAGGAGAAGGGGACATTTGGCCGGGAAACGGAAAATGCAGTTAAGAAATTTCAAAAGTATTTTGGTCTGAAGGTTGATGGTATAGTAGGGAAGAATACCTTTCTTTTCCTGGGTGTACCCACCGGTTCCTACCTTCCCCCGGGCGCTCCCTTATTTGGAGCCCGCACCCTGCAGCGGGGTTCTTATGGTTGGGATGTTTGGGTGCTGCAAAACCGCCTGGCTACCACTGCCAAAACATTTGCCGACGCTCTGGGTGGTCCGGCAGACAAGAGTTTTGGCCCGAAAACCGAGGCTGCGGTTAAGCTATTCCAACGGGATGTACATTTGCAGGCTGATGGCATTGTGGGTCCCAAGACCTTTTACCAAATATATTATTTTGCTGGTATGGGAGGCAGGATACTGCAGAAGAATCGCGGGGATCGTAACCGGGGTTATGATGTATACTGGTTGCAGCGTAGTTTGAAGGATCTGGGTTATTATGAAGGGAAGCTGGACGCCATTTTTGGCCCGGCTACTGAAGCAGCAGTTAAAAAACTACAGGCAGCAGCTAAAATTAAAGTAGATGGTATTGTAGGAGCACAGACATTCTACCACCTGGCCAGTATTTGACCAACCTGCTAGAACGCTGTTGGCACAGCGGTTACAATAAGTCCGGGGACAGTCCCCGGACTTATTTGACTTATTAGATTTATTGTGAGGATTGAGATTTGGATAGTTTCTTGTCCAGCATTTTCAGGTTATTCAGGGCTATATCACCCTTAAAGACAACCAGGTTAATTTCCTCGTTGCTGATGGCACCCTCCAGGTCTTTTAGGGAAAAGTCAGTTTGCTGGGCCAGCATCTTATCCTTTTTTCCCGCCAGGGGCAGCAGCATTGACCAGGGGTCGGAAATGGCAGTAATCTTGTCAGTGGCAGTAACCCAATCGCCCCGACTGGCTTCGGCCATAGATGACATTACCCCGTACTGTACCTCGTAAAATTCTGCGGGCGTAGGTATGGAAAAGACCCGGGCCAATCCGGCGTATTGGCCATACAATTCAATGGCCCCCAGAAGACTTTCTTCCAGGCGCTGGTTACTAATAGCGATAGTCAAATCGTTTAGAGCCAGTTTGAAGTTTTCTCTGTCACTCGGTGGCAGCCCTGCCTCTATGGCCTGAGGCTCCAGCTTATTCCAACTTTCATGAATCTTTTTTAAGCTCTGCAATTCTTTTTGCCATTGGTTAGTGGTTTTTTGCTGTCCCCCACCACGTTGCCCCGAAGATGATTTTTGGCCGCCCTCTTTGCCTTGCTGGGATTGCCCACCACTACTTGAAGAGCCACCTTCCTGGCCACCACCACTGGAAGAGCCGCCCTCCTGGGAACTACTACCACTTTGACTCCCTTGAGAACCCTGACCGCCCTCAACTCCACCCGGGGCAGTTTGCTGCAGGGAGGGCACTTTCGCCATTCTGGTTTTACGGTCCAGTTCCCCGATAACGATAGTAATTTCTTTGAGCATATCCTGGGCCTCAGGGGGAGCTTTTGGTTTTTGGCTGGCAGAAGATTGTGGCTTTTGGGAGGCTGGCTGTTTCTGGCCACAACCACTGGGAACCATTAAGATTATTAATAATAACGCTAATAGGATAAAGGGGAGTCGTTTTGGGGGCAAGTTTATCACCTCAATTTTTCCATAATCAGAGCAACCACATGGTATAAAAATTACTAGCATCGGGTGTTTACCATTGTCAAGCACCGGAAGCACTCTAGGAAAATCAATTGTCCCGGAGCAATATCCAAAAATTTACAATTGCTTAGATTTTTTGCAATAGCTTATTATTTATAATTTCCCTAAAAGGTTTATTGCATGCAAAAACGCCGAGATGTTAATAGGAGTTTTCATCTCGGCAAACTAATGTTTATGCAATTAACATAACTTTAGAAATTAATCCTCCATGGACTTAAGGGCGCTAAACTCCAGCTACACCACCAGAGACAATAAAGGTCATAAGGTCGGCACTACCTGTATCCAGGGGCTGAACCTGTTCCCGGGGGAAAACCAGCAATTGACCGGCGAAGTTGTAGGATTGAGGTACATAAACGGATATGTATTCTTCCAGCCCAAATTTAATCAGGGAGTCACAGGTAATAAACCCCAGTACATGGGCACTGCTATCCGGACCCAGCTTAACCAGTACCGGGCGGTTAAAGCTCTTCTTTTCGCCGGCAAAGGCATTAAGCAGGTCTTTAATAGAACCATAAAGTAGTTTAACCAGGGGAAGACGGCTCATCAGGCGGTCAAACAGCAACAATAATCTTTTAGTAAGGAAATTGGAAACCAGGAAACCGGTTAAAGTTATAATTACCAGGGTGGCTAGGAAACCTACCCCGGGAATAACGCCGATACCGGGAAGAGGAATTCTTAACAGGCCATCCACCTTGACAAAAAGTATGTACACCACATATAAAGTTAGTACTATGGGTACCATGAAGAGCAATCCATTAATAAAATAGTTAGCTAACTTCTTCATAAACTTAATCCTTTCTATTTAAACATAATGGCATCATATAGCTTATAAGTTACCGGCTATGCGGCTAAAAAGATATATAGTTAAAACGCCGACAATCAGGAAACCTATTCCTACCGCTACGCCCAATTTATTTTCTTTGATAAACGCCTTTATTTTATCTAACACCTTATCACCCTGCTTACAGTAAGATATTAAGATTATACACGCTAATAGTTCTACATAATCCTATTTATACCTGCATGGGCGATTACATAACTTGAGGGAATAAAAAATGGTGCTTTTGTTAACTTTTATTTCTGATAGGTCATAAATATTTGGGCCAGATGGGGGTCAAACTGGGTACCGGAGCAACGCCTTATTTCTTCCAGGGTTTCCTGGTGGCTCATCGATTTCTGGTAAGGACGTCCATGTAGCATCACATCATAGGCATCGGTAATAGCAAGTATGCGCGCGTTAAGTGGTATATCTGAACCCTTCACCCCCAAGGGGTAACCGGTACCATCCCAGCGTTCGTGGTGCATAAGTACGGATTCAGCTATTGGGGATAGGTCAGGGGAGGATAAAGCTATACGATAACCTATTTCTGGATGTTTCTTGATTACCTCCCATTCTTCTGGGGTCAGCCGGGTAGGCTTATCCAGAATATTACCGGGTATAGCAATCTTACCTATATCATGCAATGAGGCCAGCAGGGTTAAGTTATCCAGCTCATTTTCCGGCAAAGCTAATATTTGACCCAATTGAACGACCATTCTCCGCAGGCGGTTGGTATGCTCACGGGTTTCATGGCTTTTCATCCAGAGAGTTTTTTCCAGCGAGGTGATGAAAGTGCTGCGATTACTTTTATGTTCCAAAAGCTTATTGCGGTACATGCGGCCTTAGGCTTCCTTGAGGATTTCTCGGATATCCTGCCACTTATATATCTTGGTAGCCATACCCAGAGATATACTAAGCTGTAAAGGGTAAGAACCGGTCTCGCGGCAGCTGTTTTTTATCCGCTTATATATTTGGTGAGCATCTTCTTCACTCGTTTGGGGAAGCAAAATAGCAAACTCATCGCCACCCCAGCGGGCAATGATATCTTCTTCCCGGCAAGCTTGTTTAAGCAAACTGGCTGCACTGACCAATAGTTCATCACCATCATGGTGGCCGAAGGCATCATTAATCAGCTTTAACCCATTAACATCACCAATTATAATACTGATAGGTAACTGCCTGTCTGTATCCAGACGATTAGTTTCCTCTTCAAAAAAGGCCCGGTTGTAAAGGCCGGTAAGTTTATCGTGATAGCTTAAATAGCTAATTTTTTCTTCATCCTGTTTTTGCCGGGTAATGTCTCGTACTGACTCGATAGCCCCTATTTTATTATTATGTTCATCATATAAAGGCGAAGCTATGGCATAGAGTATAACTCCCTGGGAACCTATATAAGGGCAAAAGGTTTCGGTAGCCAGTGTTTCTTCCCCGATGTGTTCCACCTTGTGATACTGTTGCCATACTTCCTTATCCTGTTTTAAAACAATATCTAACAAAGTAGGACGAGGAAGTCCATAAAAAGGCAGGGCATAGGCGTGATTTCCTTTTCCCAGCATTTGTGCAGCCTTGACCCCGGTCATATCTTCCATAGCCCGGTTCCAGGCAATAATCTTACCTGTTTGGTTAACTACTGCAGTAGCATCAGGAAGAAAACTAATAATATTATCAAGTAGCTGTTTGGATTGGCGCAAGGCTTCTTCGGCTTGCTTTTGTTCGGTTATATCATATAAAACAGCAATAATCGCTGGCCGACCTCTATATTCAAATGAGCTGAAGGCGGCGTCTACCCAGACATTAGTTCGGTTAGGGGTATTTAGTACGTACTCAGCACGGGGAGGGGTTTTTAAACCCTTGAGGCAGTTATAAGCTTCCTGACGAACTACCTCCCGGAAATCAGGGTGGATATAGCTCCAGCAATCTATTTCCATACATTCTTCCTGGGTAAATCCACTAATTTCCAGCAGGGTGGAGTTAACCCAGACCAGTTTATCATCCTGCAAAATAAGAACCGAAGCCGGTACAATTTCAGACAGGCGGTAAAAATTATCTTCATTCTGATCGGACTCATCTTCTTTTATTTGCCTGTGCTTAAAAGCTTCCTTTAGTTTTGCAGCTTCAAACCTTACAGCGTCCGAGGTAATTTTCTCGCTATCATTCATATTTTCACCCCCTTATAAACACGAAACTAATTCCTATGTTTATTTACAGAAGCACACCCCGTATATTGTTTAGTTTGGAGGCCGGAATTCATTAGCGTTACGTTCCCTTTTCTGTTTATACATGCGGGCATCGGCAATATTAATAGCTTCCAGCAGACGGGGTGTATCCAAAGGACTGCAAGCTACTCCAAAATCAGCAAAAACATCAACATTAATCCCCGGCGGGCGCTGTTTATTAATTTCTTCATTGACTCGCTGCAAAGCAGTTTGCGCCTGTTCTGGGGAAGTTGAGGGGAATAGCACTATAAATTCATCTCCTCCGTACCGTCCTACCGTATCCACCGAACGAATTGTCTTGGCAATGGCATTGGCGGTAGCTTTTAAAACCTCATCACCGGCAGAATGGCCAAAGCAGTCGTTTATCCCTTTAAGATTACCCAGATCCAAAATACCCACGCAGGCCTGCCCTCCATATCTACCAAGCTTCTCCTCTTCTTCTTCTATGCGTTTCATCACATAGCGGCGGTTCCATATTCCAGTTAGGGGATCTATTAGAGCCTGCTGGTTAAGTTTGTTTTTAGCCTCCATTTCTTCCAGGTGCAGTGCGATGTGTGCCGCCAGGGTATTCATCAGCTCAAAATCAAGCTCTGTAAAAGCGTCTTTTTCCAAATGGTCTATGGCTACCAGCCCCCAATTAAAATTTTCATAAATTATTGGGGCAATAATTAAAGATTCTATTCCATCATGGTATAGTTCGATGCCCTTGACTTCCGACTGTACATTGTCGCTGTAGAAAGGTTCGCCGGTTACTATGGCTTGCTCCAGTATCGTTCCTTTTTTAAGCAGCATGGTTTCCAGGTGCCGGGCAGTAAGTTCTCCGGTAACTTCCCTGAGGGTGAAGAAATCAGCTTCTTTTGATTCCCTAACCGCTATTAGCAAGTTGCGGAAATTAATAATATAGGGCAGGGAACGGCTGATAATCTCAAAATCGTCATCTATCGACCGGGAAGCACTTAAATAGCGGAATATATTAAATAAATCTTCTTGTCCCTGGGCCAATTTTTCCGCCCGCGCTTTTTCTGCCTGTAAATCTTTATTAGCATGGCGGAGTTCGGCAACCAACTGCAAGGCCTGGCGATAAACAAAGAAATAAATCAAAAACATAGCAACAATAAGGGATAATGCAACTATCAGCATGTTTATGGTGGTGCTGTTGTAGACCGAATTATAAAGGATAGAATTATCTTCTCCCAGCAACAATACAGCGTTACTATGATCAACATTTCCTACAAACCAGGTCATATCATCATGGGTAAATAGCTTATCATCTATTTTTTGCATCTGCCCCAGGTTTAGGTCGGCCCGGGGAGTGATTTTTAACCGGTAGTTAGCCAAATTCATTTCCGCCAGTATTGGTGCCAGATCAAATACTGCTATATCCCTGGCTATTATTTCCTGCCTATGTATCAGCGGGTTACTAACTATGAAGAAGGGATGGTTATTATAATTAAAATAATCAACTTCGGGATAACTTCCATACCGTTTAAGCAAATTAATTTTTTCGATAATGCCCTGATTTCCGTAGGAGCTTATAACCTGATTATCCACCAGGCGTACAGCCAGAACACAGTTTTTCAGCCTGGTGGCACTATTGGCATAGTAAGGTTGGGAAAAATCAACCAGTTGCTCTCTGGCTAATTTTCCGGAATTATAATCCCTGATTTTATTTCTCATTTCTGCCTGACAACAGAGGCCTTCCATATCCTCTATGCAGTTCTCAATAAAGTTATTAATAGTAATAAGATATATTTCTGCTTCGGTTCGAAAATTAGACTGTTCGCTATTCATCAATACATTTTGTACCGGGAACAAAATGGCTAAAAGCGATAATGCTAGCAACAATACTATTCCTGTTAAAACAACTTGAAACTTTCTAATTAACTGTTTCAGGATATTTACCTCCCAATCGCGAATATTTTCGAGGGAGTCCTACTTTGTTATCCTATTAGGCACAAAGTACCTGACAAAGTACCTATTCTAAAAAGCATGACATTATTCCTGCTTAATATGGTAAAAAAGATATAAAAGTCCATAATTACTGGGTTAAACCTGCTCGCAGTATAAACAAACAGGCCTGGGACCATAGTCATAATCATCCAGGGACAAACATACCATAATCATACTGCAATTAAATAAGCATACTCATAATTGGCAATGGTTAGGAGTGGAAAGATATAATTTTTTGGTTTAAAATCTTTTAGCGGGATTAATCGAAACAGGGAAAGGGGTTGATTAACATCAAAGTTACAGTCAGGCTTTTTGCTACCCTGCGCCAGGGGCGTTTTAAGGAGCAGGTGTTTGATTATGACGAGGGTACAACAGTTGCAGATGTAATTGAACAGCTAAATATTCCCCATAAAGAACTGGGTATCGTTTTTCTAAACGGTAAGCATACCGAACTCGAACAAACCCTGCGCGATACGGATATCCTCTCTATTTTCCCTCCAGTTGGCGGGGGCTAATTTTTATGGAGGGCGGGTCAGCCCTCCTTTGCCACACTCCTATTACACATCTCTTGAATTTACATATCATTTTAAACCACCTCTATAACAGATATATGTATAAAAATGTTACAACCGCTGGGAAAGTGTGACACTAAAGTTACAGCGGTGTTACATCATTTGCAACTGCAAGATGCATTATAGGGCTTCTCTAAAGTTGGCACGATGTTTGCAATAGATATAGGCAAACAGTTTTATACCGGGGGGAAGCACTAATTAATTGCAGCAGCAGTCTTTACCTTCCCAGCACTATTAGATAAACCAGTTAACTTACCCTCAATTCCCCCCT
>Ga0123335_1008632_pt1 | contig 10838 bp, 16 predicted proteins | sample BiotimSIPDNA_2_FD_89707 | JGI IMG/M metagenome (GOLD analysis project Ga0123335, IMG submission 89707) | Anaerobic biogas reactor microbial communites from Washington, USA - Biogas_R2 time_0 SIP DNA | ecosystem: Engineered > Bioreactor > Anaerobic > Unclassified | place: Washington, USA... | reverse complement strand
CTCCATTTTTCATATGTTTTTGTTGCCTGCAAACCATAATATCTTATACGTTGAAATCCCTTCGGAAGTATATGCTGTACCATCCGACCTATAAAGGTCAACACATCCAAACTCTCTTCTTTTTATGATCAAGGGTAGGTCAAGAGAAAACTTTTCTTGATTACCCTTGATTAAATTATATGAAAAATGTTTTTTCATTATTTGATACCCTTTCTTCTTACTTTTTCAATGGCATCTTTACTGGTTTTAGCATTAAGTTTTTTCAAAATACTGTTTATCTGGCTTTTAACCGTATTTTCCGTTTTGTAAAGCATTTCAATAATTTCAGTCTTAGTTTTACCTTTCTCCAAAAGATCAAACAACTTACGTTCCGACCGGGTGAGTTGTTTCAGTAATAATTCTTTTTTTAGGTCTTTGTATTCTGTTAATAATTCTTCAATAGGTGACTTCCCTTTTATAGTCGAACGTATAGCATTAGGCAGATCTTTAAGGTTTTCTTTTGCTATATAGTTGACAGCTCCGGCTGTAAATGCGTCTCTTATTATTTGCCCTTCTGTATAGGAAGTCAGAATAATAATTTTGACGTTATTTTTTGAGCATATTTCTAGAGTGGCATAGATTCCGTCATGTTGATTAAAAGAAAGGTTCAAATCCATAAGTATTACATCAGTGTTTTTTTCCATTTCTCTTGCAAGGCTTATAGCAGTGTTTTTTTCAGATGCAATCCAAATCACCTGGAAATCATCCTGGGTATTTAAAAAATTAGACAAAATTTTTTGCCAGTGTGGATCATCTTCTACAATTCCGATTTTTATGATACTCATTTTATATACACTTCCTGTTTCTAATAATATATAGATTTTACCAGCTCAAGGCACCTCAATTGCTGAGCATAATTTTCCGGACTTTTTTTTCCGGAAAAAACACCAACACTTCACAGCCTGTGTTTTCACAGCTTTTTATTTCAAGAAAACCTCCATGTTTGTCGATCACTTTTTTACAGTAATATAATCCCAGCCCAAAGTTTTGAGAACTTCTCTTTGTAGAGAAAAATGGCTCTGTAACATTTTCCATATCCTTATCGGTTATACCACATCCGTTATCTTTTATCTTGATAACGAAATATTTTTTTTCAAAATATGTGCAAATAATAATATTTCCTCTGTCTTTTATAGATTCAATTGCGTTTTTTATAATATTATTTATGAGCTCCCTGAAATGAATTTTATCACAAAAAATACTTAAATCTTGATTTATATTCTTTGTTACAATAATTTTTTTCTCTTCAATAATAACCTTGTTTGATAATATGACATCATCAATAATATCTATAAGTTTTGTATATTCATTGATTATAACTATTTCCTGTGACTGAAAATTCAATTTATTCAACATATTCAAAAGATGTGATGAACTGCTTATTATTATATCTATAGATTCCTCATGGTTATTATTTTTTGAGCATGAGGATTCCTTCAAACAGGCTGCACAAAAAGAAATTTTGGACACTTCATTTTTTATAAAATGGTTAAAAATTGAGACTCCTGAATTGAATAGTTTTTTTTCATAAATGCTTTTGCTTTTTTCAATGTTTATTCTCATACCAAAGAAACCGACTTTTAACGCAAAGAAGAAAAAACACGCTGTGAGATAAATAACCAGTCCCATATTTAAAGGTTTGTTATCCGTTTGTTTAAAAATTGGAAGTACTGTTCCTGAAAACAGAAGTATTGTATATGCAGGAATAACAAAAATAGTGTTTGCAAGTCTCTCTAACTTTTTTATTCTGTCTTTTTCTCTTAAATATGAAATGATAATTAAGGTATATGAAAAAACTGCATATGGTATGGTCCAGAGCGAAAGTAGCATAAAATTTGTCTGAAAATGTGGTATCGGTGGAACAACAGGAACAAATATATACATTAAAATAACTGGAGTAAATAAAAATATTTCAGAAAGGATTTTTTGTTTTTTGCTTTTGAAATCAATAATACCTGAATAGGTCATGGAATAAAGAAGAAGAGTATAAGGTGGACAATAAGCGGATAGCGTATAAATAAATCCATTAAAATAAGGAGCTGTATTTAATATAAGAGGAGTTTCTTCGGCTATAACAGGTATAATACTTCCTTTAAATAAGATTGCAGACGGACCTGTTCCCAGAAAAAAAAGAGTCAGGGCAGCCCACCGGTTTGATTCTGATTTCAGGTCTACTACTATTATTAATAAAGATAATGTCCAAAGTATAATCAACATGAAGAACATATTATACCTACTAATATATAAATGCTAAGTATTTATTATATATACTATATGAACATTCAACTTCCGGTCAAGGATTATTTTCACTACAAAAAGGGTTATTAGTGGTAGTACCAGTATATTACATATATTCTTGTCATTATTTTTTTTTATTGTATATAATTACAGATACCGGTATTGAATATACTGACACCGGTATCTGTAAAAATGGTGCTGGATGCAGGTTTGTCTGTTATAAAGTATAAGTATTATTCTTTTAATTTCTTATTCCACAAGCCCATAAGGGTGTATTATTTCTATCGTATATAACCAGGTTTCCATCGTTTTGCATAATCAGCAACCATCCCTGAGACCTGTATTTTAGTGGTGAATGCCATATGACATCAGTTTTCGGGACGTAAACACTTTTATAAAGATATGATCCATCCCAACTTTTTGAGTAAGCAATAAATTCTACCTTTGTATTGGGCTTTTTTACATTAGAGACATTTATGCTTATATATTTATCCAAAAAAGAATCTTTTATGGCCAAAATATTATAAGTATATTTACTCTGATTTTTATAAACATTAATACTTTTTACACCTCCGGAAGTTAAAACAAGCTTGCTTTCTAATTCATCAGGTTCACGAACAACCAGATTCCCTTTATCTTCAAAAGCACATCTCGCAGCACCTATGTTGCTTGTATTTGTGGCCCAAAGAGCTTTTCCGTCGCTCATTCTATATACTACGAAATTTCCGTCATGCTGCCAGATAGCTTTATATTGTCCGTTTTGTGACAAAAGGTAATCCCCCATCCTGAAGAATGTATTGATACCTACTCTATCTCCTAAATTATTTGCAAAAATATTTGTTGAGGGAAGCAATGATACTGATAGAATAATAGATACCATAAAACTTACCAGTAATTTAGATACTTTTCTTTTCTTCATAAATAATCGACCTCCTAAAAAAAATTAGTATAGAATAATAAGGTTTTTCCAAAATTAAACCTTATTGATATGAAAACATGGTATTATATATTTAAGATTTTGAACAGGATGTTTTTTTTTCACCCAAAGTTGCCTATGAGTGTGAAAGAATATAAACCTATTCTATTTCAAGGATTTTGAATGATTCAGATTTTATAAAGATATCAAATCCTAAGAATGGCCCATATAAGATTGTAGTATCTTTGCCGGATGATTGTGACGAGCAGTTCTATTCCTTACAGGTGGTTGAAATGCCTGATATCGGAAGTGTGCCGTATGTCAATGCACCGGGAGTTGTCTTAAGTAAGTCCAAAAAATTAGGATTTATGTTTGACGTATCTGAGTCAATTGAAATTATGATATAGATGAAATGTCTTATACTATAGAAGAATTAAAGGATGAGAACGGAAATGTTATAAAAGGGGACATATTTGAATTACAGGATGTTTGGTAACACTGACAGGACTTCATTAGATGCCGGAAAGAATTTAATGATATTGGCTAAGGCTGAAGTACCTGAGGAATGCCCTGACGGAAACTATATCGGTAAATTTGTTTTTAGTGTTAAAGGTAACAAAGTAAATACTGATTTACAAAGCCTGACAGGTAAAATAAGTGTCATAGATAAAGTATATTCCTTAAATGAAAATTATGAAATCACACATTATAATATAGGAATGAACGTAAAAGAAGAAGGATATAGGTGACGATTATTGATTTCAATGTTTTTACATTGCATTTATGTTGTATAATTTTTATCAAATGCTTTTTTTAAAGCTTTTTTATGATAATATGTATATTGAGAAGAAGTGGCCTTGTACAATATAAGAAATAAAATGGTTGAAGGATGAAAATTAGATTTATGTCAAAAAACAAACTACTTAAAGCAGCATTTTTGGGAATGAAACAAAATTTTATCCCGGGAATTATTCTACAGATTTTTGCATTGTCTATAGTATTAATGTACTATAATTTGGATTTTGCAGAAGGTTTTTTTAAATATATCAGTGCTATGAAAAAAGAATATGGATATATATTTTCTGCGATTTCAACAGCTATCTTTGGAGGAATTATACCGTTTATATTGTTATCTATAACGGGTAAAATAAAAAAGAAGTTTTTTATAATAACTTTTGTATTTTATGTATTGGTATGGATGTGGAAAGGAATTGAAGTAGATGCATTTTATAGACTTCAAGGTGTTCTATTCGGTGATAAACCTACCATTTATGTTACATTAAAGAAAACATTTGTTGACCAATTTGTATACAACCCAATATGGGCAGCGCCTTCGTTAACTATTGTATATTTATGGAGAGATTGTGATTTTTCGTTTCGAAAATTAAAATCACAATTAAATATTGATTTTATTACATTCAAGGTACCGTCTGTTTTATTATCAACATGGTTTATATGGATTCCGGCAGTATTAATAATATATCAATTACCTCAGGATTTGCAATTACCCCTCTTTAATATAATTCTTTGTTTCTGGGCATTGTTATTAAGTTATATAAGTAATCATAATACAAATTATCAATGATGAAAAAAGTGTTGATATATCTAAATAGGTATAAAGTAAGTTTATAATCTTGCGTGGTATCAGGACAACAACAAACCAATTATGGAAAACATTGCAGAATACAAGAGTTCATGAAAGATATTACAAAGCCATGAGAGGGAAGATATTGGTGGAACAGGAATTGAAGAGTAAGAAAAAGTTTACAACAGCACTTTTTCTTCAATAGATGAACAAAAAGAAGGCTATGACAATCTTTATGAACTTATCGGAAGAGTAGAAAATTTATGCCTGATACCAATAAGTTTTTCAATATTAAATATTACCAAGATTTTTATGGCAGTATTTGATAAACTAAAAATGCCATAGTAGGAATTTTATTTATTAACCAATGGTTTTGGGTGGGGTTATAAACAATGGATTTGGAAGAAAGATATTATGAAAAGCTGGCAACAGCATTTGTCATTGGGAAATTAAAATTTAGCGATACAATATATTTAACAAGCATAAAAGAGTCACTCGAAAAGATGGCTCCCGCTCAACTGAATGCGATTATTCAGGCTGGAATTGAGAAGGGTTTAAAACTACATAAGTTTAAGAGAACTATTCAATTACCCAGAGTAAACAAGGTGCTTGGTATCCTGAAAGGGCTGCATCCTGAAGGTCTTTTAGATATTGGCAGCGGGCGGGGAACATTTTTGTGGCCGCTTCTGGATTCCTTCCCAATGCTTGAAGTAACCTGTATTGACATTCAAAGTCTTCGTGTTGACGATATTAATGCACTTCATATCGGTGGAATACCAAATGTAAAAGCTATTCTTATGGATGCAGAAGATATTAAGTTACAAGAAGAAAGCTTTGATGTCGTTACTGCTTTAGAGGTACTAGAACATATAAGAGATCCAGAAAAGGCTTTGTCAGAAGCGATTAGAGTTTCAAAAAGGTTTGTTGTTGTTTCAGTTCCATCAAAAGAAGATAACAATCCTGAGCATATTCATTTATTCAATCAAGCGGTTTTACATGACATGCTTAACAAAATTGATATTTCAAAAGTAAATTTTGAATATGTTCATAATCATTTAATAGCGATTGTGAGGAAATAGTATGGAGACGGAGATTTATAAATATCCGAGAACACATCATATTGAAGGCTCTCGATGCCAACCGGGTGATGAGGATTTAAACAGTATTCCATTTAGTAATATAGCAAACAGATTTGTAGTAATTGAAGAAAAGGTAGATGGTGCTAATTGTGGAGTTAGTTTTTCCTCTAAGGGTGAAATGCTGCTCCAGAGTAGAGGGCACTTTTTGACGGGAGGTGCCAGAGAAAAACATTTTAACCTGTTTAAGACGTGGGCTAATGCACATATGAAAGAACTTAGTGAAGTTTTAGGTAACAGGTATATTATGTATGGAGAGTGGTTATACGCCAAACATACTGTTTTCTATAACAGCTTGCCTCATTATTTTATGGAGTTCGATGTGTATGATAAAATCCAGGGATACTTCCTGGATACCCAAAGTAGAAGAAGGATGTTAAAAAATCATCCGTTTGTTAATTCAGTGTTAGTTCTATATGAAGGCAAATTAAAAAAACATAATGACTTAACCGTACATTTAGGGAAATCCAACTTTATCACTGAAAGTCATATCAACGATCTTATTGATAGTTGTTCAAACAGGAATTTGATTTCTGAACTTGTATTGAAGGAGACTGACAATAGTGATTTGATGGAAGGTTTATATATTAAGGTTGAAGAGGATGGAAAGGTAATGGAACGATATAAATTTATCAGGCCAAGTTTTCTTACCAGTGTAGTAAATTCTGAAAGTCATTGGCTTGATAGACCAATCATTCCAAATATATTGAAACCCGGTGCAGATATGTTCCGGGTTGGAGAAGGAGAAACTTGTGAGTGAAAGTGTTTTAAGTTCGGGACAATGGACCTATAAATATTGTCCCCGAAATCGTGAGGAACCAATTGATTGGGACTCAATTATGAACGATCATAAATGGGTCGAAAAAATGAAGGGAGTCCCTCAAAATCCAATATTTCACGCTGAAGGGGATGTGCTGACACATACAAAGAATGTGTGTGAAGCTTTGACATCATTAGATGAGTGGCTGCAATTAAAGCAACCGGAACAATCGATTATTTTCCTTGCGGCCTTACTTCATGATGTTGCAAAGCCTATCTGTACTTCAGAAGAAAATGGTGTAATTAAATCCCGGGGACATGCGAGGAAGGGTGAATTAATCTCAAGAGGTATTCTTTATAGAGGGCTTGAATTTGAGCAGGCTGTCCCCTTTGGCATTCGTGAGAAAATTGTAAAATTAGTGAGATATCACGGTTTGCCACTTTCACTCATGGAAAAGGAATACCCCGAAAAGCAAATAGCTATAGTGAGTCAAATGATAAACCTTGGCTGGCTTGCAATGCTGGCTAAAGCAGATGTATTGGGTAGAATTACAGAAGATAGGAATGAATTGTTAGATAAAATTGAACTTTTTGCGGAATATTGTAAGGAAAATCAGTGCTTTGATAAACCAAAAGAATTTCCGGATTCCTTCAGTCGATTTTTTTATTTTAGAAAACAGAATGGGTATGCGGAATATAAGGCATATGATAATACAAGTTTTGAAGTTATTGTTATGTCAGGATTACCTGCATCAGGTAAGGATTCATGGATAAAAAACAACAATAAAGGAATGCCGGTAATCAGCCTTGATGATATAAGAACTGAAATAGGGATAGGACCTGAAGATGACCAGGGAAAGGTTATTCAATATGCAAAGGAAATGGCAAAAAAGTATATGCGCAATAAGAACTCTTTCATTTGGAATGCCACGAACATAACCAGGATGATCAGAGAACAATTGGTGGATTTATTCATTTCATATGGTGCAAAAGTTAAAATTGCATATCTTGAAGCTCCATATGAGGAAATCATCTTAAGAAATTCCGGTAGAGATAAGCCGGTACCGGATAAGATTATTGAAAAACTGATTGATAAGCTGGAGGTACCAGATGTAACTGAAGCACATGAAGTGTTGTGGTAAAACGCCAGATTAATGCCCCTTAACTAAGCAGGAATTAGTGGGATGATTGGTAAGCCGGATAGGGTAAACAGGAGAAGCGAAGAAGACTATCTGAAGGGTTTTTTGGATGTAGAGTCAATGATACAATCATTATATTATACTTATTATACTTATATAACTTAAAACAAAGCAAAGGTTCAGCAAGGTTAAACGGGTAGTAGCCTATATTTTATCCTGTTATGAATATAGATCAAGAAATGGAGGCTTATATGTCAACTATTGTTGTTGTGAGAAAAAATGGAATAGGTGTTATTGGAGCAGATACTTTATCAAAGTTTGGAGCTATGAAACAAAGCAGAGAGCTTATAAGAGATAATACCAAAATAATAAAGTTTGGGGAAAACTATATGGCTTATGTTGGGGATTGTGCATTTGGTCATACACTAAGATTATTCTTTTCTAATCTTAAATCATCTCCTACTCTTAATAATACGGATAAGATATTTGAGATTTCATGTAAATTACATAAGAAACTTAAGGAAGATTATTATCTGCGTCCGGAAGAAGACGATGATGACGACTTTGAATCATCAAGGTTTGAGAGCTTAATCCTTAATAAGTATGGCATTTTTGGCTTGTATACATTAAGATCTATTGATGAATATACTAAGTTCTTTTCCTTTGGTTCAGGGTCCAAGTATGCTCTTGGGGCAATGCAAACAGTATACGATTTATACGAGTCTGCTGAAGATATTGCAAAAGTCGGTTTGGAAGCAGCAGCGTACTTTGATGATGGTACAGGAGAACCTTTTGAGATTTATAAGTTGGAGTTAATAAATATTAGAGAAGGAGGGAATATCTAATTACCTAAGTTTTGTACAAATGTTTACAGCATTAGGATGTGAGGAACTTTTAAAACTCTATAATATAACCGTTAGTTCCAGTGATAAATTATGATGAAGATAGATTCCGGCAGTTAGAAAGCGCTAAAGACTTATTAATTTTTTGCTGCAATGGTTTTCATGAGCATTAAAAATGCAAGTGTTTATGCTACAGCAACTTTTACTAAGAAGGTAGAAATTGATAAAAGAGATAATCTGTTCAAGATTGCTGACAAAATAAAAAGGACTGATGTTGGCTACAGTACTGTTTTTGAGCCTTTACTTGATAATTACAACGGTGAAAAATATGTTGTTTTAATTACAGACGGTCAGCAGTCAGACAATCTTGAAGCAAAATGGGTAAAAGTCACGAATAAACCGAAAGGTGCAAAGCTGGTTATCTGGCATGTAGCAGGTTACAATAACAAGATTTCAACTAGAAATGATGTTGTGTACCTGAAGGGATTCAGTGACAAACTGCTTGGTGTACTGAAGAGTATTATCGAAGACAAGGCTGGTCAGATTGAAAAAATAGAGGCTGTAAAATTATGGCCTCTATCTCCATTTTAATAAAATAAAGGAATTCTGACGGTCGTTACTGATTGGTGAGCATTTGTCAATATATGGCTTGGGATGGTATAAAATTGAATCAGCAAAGTGGAGGTATGATAAAAAGAGCTATTTGAAGTATATAAATGACGTAATAAAGAAGCTTAATCCAAAATTAAATAACATATATAAAATATCGAACGAAGAAAAATGAATTTAAATGCGAAAGAGGACTGGCACATACTGATTTGGTAAAATTGTCTGAAAAGTTTGATAATAGGGGTGGCTTGGAGTACATAATTGATTTTATGAAACAAAGTGGTCTGTTTTGGGAAATTAACACTGATTCTGCACATGATGTTTTTTTGGATATTGTTCATCCGGGCAAGAATGGTGAAAAGACTGAGGCGCTATTACATTCGATTATAAAAAACAGAATTCATGTATCGGTGGGTTCTGACACTCATAGTCTTGTACAATATGATTATGGGAGGCTCAGGAGGGCTAATGAAGTGGCAAAATTGCTGAATAAGGTTAGTTATGGATAGGGGTGAAAAATATGAGGATAGCTTACACTTCTGATGTACATGCTGATATAACTTTAAATAATGGGCGACTAATACCATATTTGTCTAAACGTGTTCAAGAGATAAAACCAGATGTTTTTGTCATAGCAGGTGATATTTCCAATACCCTTGAAAGCCTTGATAAAACGTTGAAGCTGTTTAATGAATTAAGCTGCCTAAAAGTTATGGTTCCTGGCAACCATGATGTTTGGACAGAATCCAATAATTCGCTGAGAAGGGGTAAGGACAGTTTTTATAAATACAGACAGGCAATACCCCAGTTTCAATGCATGACCAGAACATTTTAGAATTTATAAATGAAGATTCCAATATTAAAATAAAATACTCTGAAAACATATGGGGAGAAGCTTTTATACAATTAAAAGAAGTTGAATCTTTTGAGTCAATAGGAAACATCTTGTCATTCTGGCTTTATGATGAGATATATTTAACTCAAGACGGAAAATTGGAACTGCATGTTTTGACATTAGAGGGTGAATTTCAGGTAAAATGCTCCGATATTATAATTGCTTTTACTAACCAGGATTATTTAAGTACATTGTTTCAGCAATACACTGTTCCAAGAGATTTTTATATAAAATTAAAAGCAGTTATAAATTCAAAGACACTTCATATCTCCTGCGGCAAACTTACTGGATGGGAAAAGGGTTTTTTGGATGTAGAGTCAATGATACAATCATTATATTGTACTTATATAACTTCAAAAGGTTTATCCAGGCTTAATAAGGGATTTGACCAGTATTTTGTTTTAACAAAGATGATATGGCCTTAGAGTTTCTAAATAAACTTGGAGAGAAACGATTTAGCAGAATTATAGAAGAAGCTTACGCAAATAAAGGAAACAAGAAAGAGCTTTCAAAACTATCGAAAAGATTAAAGTATGCTGTTGAGAATTATATTGATAAAATAGATAGGTATTTGCTTTTTTCATAATATCATATTAAATTCTGTTTTTCACTACTAAAATCAAAAATCATCCAAAACAATATACATTTGCTTCATTTTTAAATAATAATCCCAAAATAAT
>Ga0123335_1008631_pt1 | contig 10843 bp, 8 predicted proteins | sample BiotimSIPDNA_2_FD_89707 | JGI IMG/M metagenome (GOLD analysis project Ga0123335, IMG submission 89707) | Anaerobic biogas reactor microbial communites from Washington, USA - Biogas_R2 time_0 SIP DNA | ecosystem: Engineered > Bioreactor > Anaerobic > Unclassified | place: Washington, USA... | reverse complement strand
GGTTGTGCAGGAGTGGTATTTTGGTGACAGAGAGGTTGAGTCACAGGTTACAATCACCATAAATGGCAACGGAGGAAAGACGGCAGTAACCGTTGTGCATACCAATATACCGGTGGAAGACTACCAGAATATTGAAGAAGGGTGGAATGAGTATTACATGGGTGCCATCAGGCGGTTTTACAATCCCAATTTCTGACCCTATAGAATATCAACCATTTCCTCCGGTCTGCCAGTCATCAGAAAACCAGCCTGCATACCTCAATGGCGTGAGGCGGATCAGTTCCTGAAGTCTGCTATCTTATCACTCGGGTAGACGTTGGCATCAAGCTTCTTCTTTACCTCCTTGAAGGCCTGGATAGTATAATTGACATCCTCCATCGTGTAAACTGCAGTAGGTATTATCCTGAGCATTATGACTCCCCTGGGCACCACCGGATAGACTACAACAGAGCAGAAGATGCCGTAGTTCCTGCGAAGGTCCCTTATGAGGTATGTTGTCTGTTCCAGTTCACCATTGAAGAAGACCGGGGTTACAGGCGACTGAGTTCGGCCGAGGTCAAATCCGGCCTCCCGGAAGCCCTTCTGAAGAGCGTTGGTAATCTCCCACAGTCTCTCACGAAGCTCAGGATTGTTCTTCATCATCTCGAGGCGCTTGATGGCTCCGATAGTCATGGCCATTGGAAGTGACTTGGCATAGATCTGCGAACGAAGGTTGAATCTCAGGTAGCTGATCACTTCCTTGTCGCCGGCGACGAATCCGCCTATTCCTGCGAAGCTCTTCGCGAAGGTCGCGAAATAGACATCTATCTGGTCCTGAACGCCGAAGTGTTCGCCGGTGCCGGCTCCGGTTCTGCCCATGGTGCCGATGCCGTGGGCATCATCAACGAGGAGGCGGAACTTGTATTTCTTTTTGAAGGGGACAATCTTGTCAAGTGCTCCGAGGTCACCAGCCATGCCGAAGACACCCTCAGTGATGACCAGGATTCCTCCTCCGGTTTCTGCAACGATTTTCTGTGCACGCTGGAGCTGCTTTTCGAAGCTTTCCATGTCATTGTGAGCGTACACAAACCTTTTGGCGAGAACCATTCTCAGTCCGTCCATGATGCAGGCATGTGATTCGGAATCATACACTATGACATCATGCCTGCCGACAAGGCTGTCTATTATGGAGACCATCCCCTGGTAACCGAAGTTGAGCAGGTATGCGGATTCCTTTCCGACAAATTCGGCAGCCATTGCCTCAAATTTTTCGTGCATGGTTGTCTGGCCTGACATCATCCTGGCACCCATCGGGTATGCCAGTCCGTACTGTGCTGCAGCCTCGGCGTCAACCTTTCGTATCTCAGGATGATTGGCGAGCCCCAGATAGTTGTTGAGACTCCAGTTAAGCACCTCCTTGCCCATGAATTTCATGCGGGGCCCTATCTCCCCTTCAAGCCTGGGGAACATAAAATATCCGTCTGCCTGTTCCTGGTACTGTCCGAGCGCACCACGGTTCTTTCTGATCTTGTCGAAAATATCCACGTCAGTATAGTTTTGATTATTGCACGCAAAATTATCAAAAACATTGCACCGTCAAAGTACCTATTTATACCTATTTGTTTCGCGGAATTAACACTCTCTTAACTACTCTGTTTCAATTATTGGTGCACTTTTGTGGCAGATTGGGTCAATCAATGAAAAAAAAGAGTAATTTTGCGCAACATTTCCGGGTATGAGGATCAGACCGATAATATTCTTTATGCTTGCTCTCGTCATCACTTCATGCGGTGAGTATGAGAAGCTCCTCAAGAGTACTGACTACGAGCTCAAAAGACAAAAGATATTTGACTATTATGATGATGGCAAATACATCAGGTCTATTGAGCTTCTTTCACAGATTCTGCCCAGATACAGGGCTACCGATCATGCTGAGCAGCTCAACTGGATCAATGCCCAGGCACATTTCAGGATTCGTGACTATATGATGGCAGGGAGGTTTTACCAGGAGTTTGCCGACACCTATCCTGGCAGCAACAATGCCGAGGAAGCTTCCTACCTGTCAGCCCTGTGCGATTATTACCAGAGTCCCAGGCCTGAGCTTGATCAGGCAAACACCAGGAAGGCAATTGAGAGCTTTACGATATTCATGCAGCGATATCCGACAAGCACCCATAATGATGAATGCAAGGCAAAAATTCTTGAGCTTCAGGAAAAGCTGGTCGAGAAATCATACCTGAGCGCCAGGCTCTACTATGACCTTAAGGAATACCGCGCAGCAACAGTATCACTGGCAAACAGCCTGAAGGAGTATCCTGAGACAAAATACCGGGAGGAGCTTATGTTTCTCAAGCTTGATGCCCTCTACCTCCTTGCCGTGAACAGTGTTCCCGAGAAAAAGGTTGAGCGCTACCAGACAACACTTGACGAGTATTATTCGTTTATAGAAGAGTACCCTCAGAGCAAATTCACGAAGGATGTGAACAGGATATTTGAAAGCACGACAAAGTACCTGAAGGCGGACCCAGCCGTGAAACAGACTGAAAACAACTGAAATCATCAATATAAAAATGGATTACAAAAAGATAAATGCGCCCCTGACAACCATTACGAGGGATATTGACAAATTCGATGCCCAGACGGGGAATATTTACGAAAGCGTCATTATCTGCAGCAGAAGGGCAAATCAGATATCGGTTGAGATGAAGCAGGAACTGAACTCAAAGCTGGAAGAGTTTGCTTCATTCAATGACAATCTGGAAGAGGTTTTCGAGAACAGGGAACAGATAGAGATATCAAAGTTCTACGAGAGGCTGCCGAAGCCTACACTTATCGCTCTTTCCGAGTTTGAGGAAGACAAGATATATTACCGCAATCCTGACAAGGAGCAGAAGCAGAGGAAATAACTGGCAACATGCTGGAAGGCAGGAAAATACTGCTTGGAGTCACCGGAGGTATAGCAGCCTACAAAGCTGCTGTCATCATCCGGTTGCTTGTTAAGGAAGGTGCTGAGGTAAAGGTTGTGATGACCCCGCTGGCAAAGGAGTTTATCACACCGTTGACCCTGGCCACCCTTTCAAGGAATCCGGTTATATCGGATTTCTTCGATCCGGAAGACGGACGATGGAACAGTCATATCAGCCTGGGTCTCTGGGCCGATCTTTATCTTATTGCTCCGGCAACTGCCAACAGCATTGGAAAGATGGCCGCAGGCATTGCAGACAATCTGCTCCTGACCACATATCTCTCGGCACGGTGTCCGGTCTTCCTTGCCCCGGCAATGGACATGGATATGCTGGCACACCCGGCAACAATAAGTAATATTGAGAGGCTGAAGTCATTTGGCAATCACATCATTGAGCCTGATACCGGCGAGCTTGCCAGCGGACTTGATGGCAAGGGCCGTATGGCCGAGCCGGAGGTAATAGTAAGAGAACTCAGGGAGTTCCTCTCAAAAAAAAAAACAGGTGAACAGCCGCTGAAGGGCAGGAGGGTTCTCATCAATGCAGGGCCTACCGTTGAACCGATTGATCCGGTCAGGTATATCAGCAATTATTCTTCAGGCCGCATGGGTATTGCGCTTGCCGAGGCAGCTGCCGCGATGGGTGCAGATGTAACGCTGGTCCTGGGACCTGTCAGTATTAAGCCCCGCTCCGGAGCCATCACCATTGTTCCCGTAACCACTGCGGCAGAGATGAAGGAAGCAACTGTGGCAGCATTCAGCACCTGCGATATTGCCATCCTTGCTGCCGCCGTAGCCGATTTCACTCCGGAGCACCGCCATGAAACAAAGGTAAAAAGAGGTGATGATGATATGGTCATCAGGCTGAAACCCACCGATGACATCGCCGCATGCCTCGGGAAGATGAAGAGAAAGGGCCAGTTGCTGGCCGGATTTGCGCTGGAGACGGACAATGAACTGGAGAACGCAAAGGGTAAGCTCCGCAGGAAAAACCTTGACCTGATAATCCTCAACTCACTGAAGGATCAGGGAGCCGGATTTGGCCACCATACCAACAGGGTAACCATCATTGACAGTAACGATAATATTGATAAATTTGAACTGAAAACGAAGGACGAAGTAGCTTTGGACATACTGAAGAAAATCATTTCACTGATTCGCTGAAGGCTTATGATCAAACCGATAAAAACAAAACTTCTCGTGGCGGCACTGCTGATGGCACTGGCTGCCGGAACGGCAGTGTCGCAGGAGCTGTACTGCAACGTGCAGGTGTCGGCTCAGAAAATCCAGGGTTCGAACCGTGAGGTTTTTCAGAACATGCAGCGTGATATTTACGAATTTATGAACAGCATGGTCTGGACTGACAATATCTTCAGCTTTTCAGAGAGGATCGAATGCAACCTGCTGATCAACCTTGATGAGCAGCTTTCGGCAGATGAGTTCCGCGGCACTGTACAGATACAGCTCAGCAGGCCGGTTTACAACACCACTTATAAGTCTACCGTGCTCAACTTCGTGGATAACAATTTTCAATTCAGGTATGTGGAGTTCCAGCCCCTGGAGTTCAATCCGAACAGCCACACGAGCAACCTTGTGTCGGTGCTGGCATACTACGCCTATCTTCTGATCGGGATGGATTTTGATACCTATTCACAGGGAGGCGGAACCCCCTATTTCCAGGTTGCCGAAAAGATTGTCATCAATGCCCAGAATGCCCCTGAACAGGGCTGGAAACCATATGACGGTTCGAGAAACAGAAACCGGTATTGGCTGGTAAAAAATATTCTCGACAGTGAATATTCGGGTGTCAGGCAGTTCATTTATCTCTATCATCTGAGAGGACTTGACCGGATGGAGTCAGATATGACCCGGGCGCGGACAGAGATTTATGAGAGTCTCAGAAGGCTACAGGAAGTATACAGGCAACGGCCTGACCCGTTCATGTACTATATGACCGTGGTGCTTGATGCGAAGGCAGACGAGATTGTCAATATTTTTTCACAGGCTTTCCCCGAGGAAAAGAACAGGGTGGTGCAGGTGCTGACCGAGATTGACCCTGCAAACGAGACCAAATATAAAAAGATACTGACTTCCAACAGTTAATTCCCTCCTGATGCTGCGCAGACTCACGGTAAGGAACTATGCCATCATTAAGGATCTGAACATGGAGTTCGGTGAAGGTTTTACCATTATAACGGGTGAAACCGGAGCCGGAAAATCAATTCTTCTGGGCGCCCTTGGTCTTGTCCTTGGAGAGAGGGCTGATTCTTCGGCGCTGCTCAGTCAGGATGAGAAGTGTATCGTTGAGGCATGTTTCAACATTGGCGGATATGACCTCAATGAACTGTTTGAGGCAAATGAGATTGATTATGATGAGGAGGCTATATTCAGGCGTGAAATAACACCTGCCGGAAAATCAAGGGCCTTCCTCAATGACACGCCTGTCAATCTTACAGTTCTAAAGGAGATTGGCAGCAGGCTTGTTGATGTTCACTCGCAGCATGAAACCCTGCTCCTCGGAGCCGGTTCCTTCCAGATGCGTGTGGTTGATGCCTATGCGGGGATATCAAACCTTTCAGGAGATTATTCCCGGGCATGGAAAGGGTATCTTTCAGCCAGGAAGGATTATGATACCGCTATGGCAGGCCTTGAGAAGGCGAAGGCTGATTTTGAATACTATTCACACCAGTTGGAAGAGTTCCGGGCTGTGAAACCTGTTGCCGGCGAGCAGGAATTGCTTGAAAAGGAACAGGAGATGCTCTCAAACGCCTCGGAGATCAAGGAGGCACTGGCTGCAGTAACCGAAGCTCTCGGAGGAGAAGAAATATCTGCCCTTTCACTGCTCCGGACAGTAAGGACAAACCTTGCACGTATCTCCGGATGGCTTCCCGGGGCAGCAGAGCTGGAAAAGAGGGTGGATGTACAGCTGATAGACCTGAATGACATCTCATATGAGGCTGACAAGCTCAACGACAGGGCGACTGCCGATCCGGGCAGGCTTGAATATGTGACTCAGAGGCTTGACAGCCTCTATTCACTTATGCATAAGCACCGTTGCAGGGATATTGATGAGTTGCTGGCTGTTCAGAAGAGGATTGAGGCAGATGTTGCCGCCTCATCCGATACTGACGAGAAGGCTGAAGAGCTCAGGAAGAGGCGGGATGCTGCCATGGCTCAGGTGAATTCACTTGCCGGAAAAATATCAGAAGGGAGGCGCAAGGCAGTGGCACCCCTCTCACGCGAGATAACCGGAATGCTTCACAGGCTGGGAATGCCCCATGCGAGGTTTGAAGCTTCCATAACGCCTTTGCCGGCGCCGGGGCCCTCGGGAATTGATGACATCAGGTTCCTCTTCAGCGCAAACAGGCAGGTTGAACCTGAGGAGCTGTCAAAGTGCGCCTCCGGCGGCGAGCTGTCAAGGGTGATGCTCTGCCTGAAATCGGTGCTGGCAAACAGCTCCGGACTGCCGGCAATAATCTTTGACGAGATCGATTCAGGTGTATCCGGTGAGGTGGCCTCAATGGTTGGTTCTATTCTGGCAGAGATGGGCAGGAGCATGCAGGTGATAAACATTACTCATCTTCCGCAGGTGGCTGCCAGGGGAAGCGTACACTACCACGTATATAAGGAGGATGGCGACCACTCGACAATTACGAGGGTAAGACTGTTAAATGACGATGAAAGGGTAATGGAGGTTGCCAGGCTCCTCAGCGGCAGCACTGTCACTGACGCTGCAATGCGCAACGCCCGTGAACTGATGAAGGACAACTGAGTCAGGCGGCTGATGTCTTATAGCTGGGTCTGATGGCTGAGTAAAGCCGAAACAGCATAATCATGGTCACAAACCTGCCCGGAGTCAAAAAAAATCACAATACAGAACATACTCAATGATGGCAGTCTCAGGCATGGGAATGAGTGTGCGGGTTATTGAACAGTGCAACAATAGTTTCCGGGAGTGTTCCGATCAGTAGAAATACCTATATTGCAGAAGTATTAATACCTCTTTTGCCGGCGCATTGACCTAAGGGCAGTGTGCTTTGTTTAATTTTGGTTACCTAAAATTAACCGCCATGCTTTTAGCTCTTGCCCTGATCATATTCTATTTCACATTTCCCCTGCTATTTATCTGGATGTGCAGGAAATGGAGTTTTTTTCGAAAACTGGGAGCGATAGTTCTTGCCTACGGTTTTGGACTTATTCTCGGTACTGCAGGAATCTTCCCGAAAGGAAGTGATGGGTACCGGACAGCGCTCCAGGGAGAGGCTGTAATGAGTACTGAACTCCTTGATCAGCTGATTGAAGAAGGGAAGGCTCTCCCTTCAGACATCGCAGCAAACAAGATTGCGGGTATCCAGGATAAGGTTTATACTGTTTCGTTGCTTGTGGCTTTCCCTTTACTTCTCTTTTCACTTAATCTGAAAAGATGGCTCAAATATGCAAAGAAGGGTTTCGTATCAATAGTTCTCGCCCTGGTAGCGGGGCTTGTAATGGTAACTGCTGGTTTCTTTATATGGAAAGATGCCTTCCCTGACACCTGGAAACTCGCAGGCATGTTTGAAGGCATATATACCGGCGGTACCCCGAACTTTGCAGCCCTGAAGCTGATCCTGGATGTTGATGCTGAACGTTTTGTTGTACTGAACACTTATGATATGATTGTGGGTGCATTCCTGGTACTGTTCTTCGTGACTGTGGCACCTTCAATTTTCAGGGCTTTCCTTCCAAAATTCAAGGAAGACAACGGGGTTGTTGTGGATGATGAACTGGTCAGGCAGGAGACTGAGGGTCTGGATGATTTTTCAGGAATGATGAACAGACAGCGGATAGTTCCGCTCCTGAAAGCATTGCTGATGAGCATTCTGATAGCGGGGGTTGGCGCTGCTGTCTATTTTCTCATACCGGCTCATCTGCAACAGTACAGAATGGCCGGAATGGTGCTTACAATCACAACCCTTGGCATTATTGCTTCACTCTACAGACCAATAAATAAGATAGAGAAGACATTTCAGCTGGGAATGTACCTCATACTTGTCTTCTCTCTTACGGTAGCCTCCATGTCTGATCTGAGGACCATGTTCACAAAGGGTATGCTGGATCTGATATTGTTTATAACATGGTGTTACTTCGGATCTTTGGTTCTTCATATAATCCTGGCCAAGATATTCAGGATAGATGCCGACAATTTTCTCATCACGGCCACGGCTTTCATCTTCTCCCCTCCGTTTGTTCCGTTGGTAGCCAATGCGCTGAAAAACAAGGATGTGATTGTCACCGGTATAGCCGGCGGAGTGATCGGATACACTCTTGGCAACTACTTTGGAACCACACTTGCCTTCTTTTTGCAGCGGTTCTGACAGGTGGTCATAAACATTACGCTCAGCCCATCAGATTGAGGTCCGGAGGGCCGAACCAGCCGCCGTGAAAAGGGAGTTCAGCAAAGCCCAAACCCCGCACACAAAGCTTCGGGGCCTTCGGACTCCTAAAACAGGTAGTTAAGTCCTATATAGAACTCCATGTTCCCGTCCTGCTCCTTCAATGCCTTGCCGATGTCGGCTGACATGACGAAGTTCTCGTTCATTACAAGCTTAAGGCCAATGCCAGCCGTAACATGCGGTGTATCCTTATCCCCGGTCAGGTAGTCGCCGATCTGTTCACCCGGGTGGTGTGTCAGCAGGTAACTTGAAAAGGCTGTCCGGTTAACTTCTATCTCGTCAGTGACCATACCTGCATCAACAAAGTAGTTTGTTCCAATGTAGAAGTTCTGGTTGATGAACCTGAAGCGTACCATCTTCCAGCGGAGTTCCGCGTTGGCGTAAGCGATGCCGTCACCCACAACCCTGTTGCGGAGTATACCCCTGATATTCTTGCCTCCGCCCAGTCCTTCGGAGGATGATCCCCTGAGCTCTGAAACTATTATCTGACCCTGGTAGTAGAATGGCACATCACCAAACAGAGTCTGCTGATAGCCGAGACGGTAGGCAAAACTCAGGTCGTTTTCCCTGAGGGTGAAATACTGCCTCCAGGTGAGATAGAATTTGCCGAATGTAGATTCGGAACCGAGGAATTCAGGGACCACTTCGATACCTGTTTCGGCCCATATTCCTTTCATGGGGCATGCACGCTGGTCACGCGAATCAAAAGATATGCCTCCCTTGACGCCGGTAATCCATCCGCCGTCGGCTTCCTCCTCTGAGATAATCCCTGCGCCAGTGTAATACTCGAAGAGTGTGGGCACCTCCTTAAGGTACTTCGGGTCGTCCGGATCCTTGCCCTTGTTGAATTTTGCAACGTCGAGTTTGCCAGGCTTGAACTGCTGGATGCTCAGACCGGCATTCCAGTGCCAGTTGCTTTCACCAATGTTGCCGATGAAGTCATTCTTGAACCTGAAGAGATGGCGTTTCATGGCATAGAAGAGGCGGCTGCGGTAAAGGGGCGAGTCCTGTTTGTCATTTGTCCAGTCACTGTTGTATACTGATCCGAAGCCATTGAAACCGTAGAAGTCAAAGGCGAAGTCAGGCATATAGCTCAGGTCAACAGCATACCTGATGCCCTTGAGGAGGTAATCGGAATCATACATGACCCTGAGGATTGAGCTTCCCTTGGTGAAAGTGGATGCTTCCACATATATCCTGTGATAGTATTCAGGATAGATTGATCCGTCGCCGTAGTCGAACAGGTTCAAAAGTGCCCCGTACTGGAACCCCTGGTCAGTGCTGAAGGTGATGGCAGGAAGGGCACCGAAGTTCCATCCTGTCTTGGTCTCCTGGGCTGTCACCGAGGTGGCAAAGAGCCCGGCAAGCATAACAAAAATGAGTTTCTTCATAGGTTTAATCATATTGTAGTTTATGTTTTAAGGGTATGATGGAACCCACATGACTGAGAATCATATCAACATGTTTGTTTGTTTGATACATGTGGTTTTCATCTTTATAGGGATACCAAAGTTAATTAAAAATGATGCTCATATCCTAATTATTTTAATATTGCTACATTAGCAGACATTAATAACGGTGCCATGAGCCTGATAATTCACAACACGGGGATGCTGGTGCAGACCAGGGAAGATGGTGCGCTCTTTACGGCCGGAAAGGAGATGGCGGTACTGCCCGTAATTGAGAACGGCTGGTTGCTGATAGAAGACGGTATCATAGCCGGCTACGGTCCGGCAGAGACAATGCCCGGTTTCAGCAGCGCTGTCGCGAAGCTTGATGCCGGGGGAGGTTATCTGTTTCCGGCCTTCTGCGATCCTCATACCCACCTGGTTTACGCGGGAAGCAGGGAGAAGGAATATACTGACAAGATACGCGGATTGTCATACGAGGAGATTGCCAAAAGGGGAGGTGGCATCCTTAATTCGGCGAAACTGTTGCATGAGACTTCAGAGGATGAGCTCTTCCGGCAGTCGATGGAGAGGGTGAACGAGATCATATCCTTTGGCACCGGAGCTGTAGAGATAAAGAGCGGCTATGGCCTGACCACGGAAGATGAGCTCAAGATGCTCAGGGTTATAAGGAGGATAAAGGAGTCATCGCCCCTGACCGTCAGGTCAACTTTTCTCGGGGCGCATGCCGTGCCGGCCGAGTACCGCCATGACAGGGACGGATATGTTGACCTGATTGTGAATGAGATGATACCGGCTGTTGCTGCCGAAAGGCTGGCTGATTACATAGATGTGTTCTGTGACCGGGGTTTCTTCACCGTGGAAGAGACTGCCCGTATACTCGAGGCCGGCGTGCGGCACGGTATGCGCCCCAAGATACATGCAAACGAGCTTGATTACTCAGGGGGAATACAGACCGGGGTCAGATATGGCGCACTTTCTGTCGATCACCTGGAGTTTACAGGTGATGATGAGATTGCAGCATTGCTGGGAAGCGGTACCATGCCAACGCTGCTGCCCGG
>Ga0123335_1008630_pt1 | contig 10843 bp, 7 predicted proteins | sample BiotimSIPDNA_2_FD_89707 | JGI IMG/M metagenome (GOLD analysis project Ga0123335, IMG submission 89707) | Anaerobic biogas reactor microbial communites from Washington, USA - Biogas_R2 time_0 SIP DNA | ecosystem: Engineered > Bioreactor > Anaerobic > Unclassified | place: Washington, USA... | reverse complement strand
CCCCGGGGCAGTATTTATGAATTCCCCCCCCGGGGGGCTTTTCGTGGTGGGTAAATTTGTTGGGAAGAGGGGGGTGGGGGGAGGAGGGAGGGGGGCGGGAAGAAGTGGTCAGTGGTCAGCGGCCAGTGGCCAATATGAAGGATGAAGGCGGAAGGATGAAGGATGAGGCAGGGCGGCCCAATGCAGATTCACTCGCCACTCGCCACTCGCCACTCGCCACTAATGCCTCTACCCTCTCCCCTCTCCACTCTCCCCTCTTCTCCGTCCGCACCCCCACCGCAGTCGTCACCGACCTGGGCACGGAGTTCGGCGTGGCGGTTGACAAGAGCGGGGACACCACATCGCACGTTTATTGCGGTTCGGTGCGCGTGCAAATGATCGGCAGGTGCAACGAAGAAACGGTGTTGAATGAAAATGAATCGGCGATTGTCCAAAATGACGCGGATTCGTTGAGATTGATCGTCGGCGACGGCACGGCCGTTCCGCTCGAGTTCGTTCGCCGCATCCCTGCAAAACCCGCGTTTATCGATTTGCTCGACGTAGTTGCGGGCGGCAACGGCTGGAGCCGCCGCCGCGAAAAAGGCATCGACGCCAGCACGGGGGAAGTCGATTTCAAGTTCGCCGAGAAACGCCGCCACGGCGATGGCCGGTACGTCGATGTTGTTTGGAGTAAGTTGATCGACGGCGTTTTTATTCCAGACGGCGGTGCCGGCCCGGTGCAATTGGACTCGGCCGGACACAGCTTCGGCGGATTCCCCGTTACGTCGAACCTGACCTACGGTTCATTGTTTGCGCGGGCTGCGGAGATCGCTCCCGATAAAACCGAGGATGAAATGAAACACTGGGTATATCGCATCGGCCGCTGCCGGGAGTTTATGCCGCAGGACCGCGGACTGCTTACATTTTGTCCCAATGTCGGCATAACCTTCGACTTGGAAGCCTTGCGAGCGCATAATCCGGGATTTCGGCCGTCGCGGTTGCTTGCGACCATCGGCATGGGAGACGTGCGCCCCTACTATCCCGAGGCGGGCAATCTCGCCGATTTCTGGGTGTTTGTCGACGGTCGCCTGACGTGGAAACAATTGAAATTGTCCCCGAACGACGGAGCCATCAGCGTCGAGACCGAGATCGGTCCCGACGATCGATTCTTGACCCTGGTTTCGACCAATGCCGAAGGCAGCAGGTCTTGCGACTGGGTAGTCGTCGGCGACCCCGTACTGCAAATGAGTTCGACTGGAACGCACGACAAGTAGAAAAGAAACACTTCACGAACAATTTGAAGATGACATTTCATCATTTAACAGTGCAGGGCGAACATCTAGTGCAAAGCAGAAAGGAGGACTGGCGAAATAAATAACGAATGTCGGTCGGAGGGCATCGAAGGATCATGTGTTATGCGTAAGAGATTACAGTGAGCGTAAGTTTTTAGTGTAAGTATTTTTGTGAAACCTTTTTTTGGAGACACCTGTCATGTGTAAGAACTATTTCAGCTTTTTGTTGTTGGTGGTAGTGATTGCGGTTGCCGGCACGGCCGTATACGCTAACGCGGAAACGGTTTTGTTCAGCGACAACTTCAACGGGGCCGACAACGGCGCGGCGGACTACGGGCTAAACAGCGACCCGTTGGGCACGCGCCACTCGGACGGCGGCGGAGCCTACGCCTGGGCAATCCGCAACACCACCCCCGCCACCATGACCGCCATTCAGGCACAGGTCAACAATACGACCATCGGCGGCGCCGGCACATTGGCGCTTCAAGTGCCCGCGTCCACCGACAACAGTTACCCCAGTGCGATCATCCAGCACGACTTTGCCACGGACTTGGCCGCCATGACCACCGGCTACGAGAGCAATTCGGTATCGCCATACGCCGGTTTCACGATCCGATACGACACTGATCCGATGTGCCTGGGCACCATCGGATCGAACCACAACGTCGGTGGCGGTTGCGGGCTGGGCGTTCTCAGCGGGTCTGGATACGTGGATAGCAGCAGCAGGGGCTACTACTACGAGCCATCGACGAACTTTGTCTCCACAATGTCCGAGGGTGGGGTCTTCAATGCGTTTGCAACCCCGACGGGAACCAGCACTGTTGCCCTTCTAACCAATCCAGCCTCGCCAGTATTCGACAGCACTCCGCCGACCGGCGAGAACCATATTGAGTGGTACACTTGTGAGATTCGCGTGGCGACTTCGAGCTTCGCGTCGGGCGAGTCCGCCACGATCAGCTTTTGGGTCGGCCCGCAAGGCACGGCCAGCAATTTGCTGACGCAGGTTAAAATTGCAAGCGATTCGATGCCAGGTATGTTTGATGGACTGTCGAAAACCATCGCTTGGGACGCCGACGGGACCTGCTTCATAGATTTTTCGGCCCAGGGGTGGTCTGGTTCTTATGTGATGCAGCCCACGGCGTTCGACAACATCAGCGTCACGGCCCACGGCGTTCCCGAGCCGTCCACGATCGCCTTGCTGGCGACCGGCCTGATCGGTCTGCTTGCTTATGCTTGGAGGAAACGAAATTAAAAGAATGTCAGATGGTGGATGGTGGATGTGTTGAAATATACGCATCCACCATTTCACCTTCCATCATCCGTTAATTGTTTTTCGAGGCGTAGGGTGCGTCCGCGACGCACCAACGCATAGTGCAATATGGTGCGTCGCGGACGTACCCGACGAATTATTGGAAACGATGCCATGAACTCAAATCCACCATCCACCATCCACCATCCGAAATCGGCATTTACGCTGGTGGAACTCTTGGTCGTCATCACGATCATCGGTATCCTGATTGCGTTGCTGCTGCCGGCGGTGCAGGCGGCCCGCGAGGCGGCCCGGCAAGTGCAGTGCCAGAACAATCTTAAACAGTTGGGACTTGCCGCGCTGAACCATGAGTCAAGAGTCGGCCATTTTCCCACCAACGGCTGGGGCTACTACTGGATCGGCGACCCGGATCGCGGCACTGATTGGCGGCAACCGGGCGGGTGGATTTTTAACGTCCTCCCATACATGGAACAACAGTCGCTTCACGAGATGCAATCGGGCTTGTCGGGGCAGGCGCGGCTCAACGCCGCCACGCAGATGATCCAAACGCCGCTGTCCGTGTGGAACTGCCCCTCGCGGCGGAGAGCGCTGCTCTACCCGCTTCTTTCCTTCGGCTCGTTGCCTGGGGCGCATTTGCAGTATGCCACCGAGTACGGCAACACCAATTCCGTAACTTTGGTCGCCCGCTGCGACTACGCCGGCAACGGCGGCGACATCTACAGCGATCTGGGAGGCCCGTTCGTAAACGGCGTGAAGATCAACACGGGCCTGCCCGGTTGCGGGCCGAGCAGCGTCACCGCTATCGAAAATCCGCCGGGGCAGAAGACTTCCGCCGCGAAAAACGCCATTGCAATAATCGCCCGCGAAGTCAATGGAATCATTTATCCTACGAGTCAGGTCAAGATGGCCGACGTCACCGACGGAACCAGCAACACTTACCTAGTCGGGGAAAAATATCTGGCAACCGATGCCTATGCGAGCGGGCAAGACTACGGCGACAACGAGTGTGCCCTGATTGGGGACAACGGCGACATCGTCCGCTGGACCACGCTTGGCTATGCTCCCCGTCAAGACAGCACGTACATCAACAGTTCGTCTTACATGTACGATTGGTATTTCTTTGGCAGCGCGCACGCCAGCGGTTTCCACATGGCCTTTTGCGACGGCGCGGTCCGTCTGGTGAACTATACGATCGAAGCGGAGGTCCATCGCTGCCTGGGCAACCGCAAGGACGGCAAGCCGATTGACGGCAGGAAACTGTGAACGTGATGAAGCATATTCTCATTTGCCTCGGACTCGGTTTATTGTTCGCTCAGTGTTTCGGCTGCGGCCCAAAACTGCCGCCGCTGGGTACGGTTCACGGGCGAGTGACGCTCGACGACCGCCCCGTTCCCAACGCAGACATCTGTTTCATGGCGACCGACGGGGCATCGTCGTTCGGCTGCACGGACGCCGAGGGACGCTACAAGTTGTCGTACCCCTTGAGAAAAGGAAGGAATGCGGGAGCAATGCTCGGCACGCATCGGGTGTTGATCAACACGATTCGCCCGAACGACGGCAGCCTGCCCGAACCACAAATCGCGCCAATCCCCCTTCCGCCATGCTACAACACCCAAACCACGCTGAGTGCCGAAGTCAAGCCGGGAGAGAACGAAATCAATTTCGACTTAAAATCGCACCCTTAGAGCGATCGATTCTCGCCAAGCAACCAATGTTTCCACCTCCATACTCGAAGGATTCGCCGTGATTCGCAGCAAGATTGGTTTTTGGACTATTATTTTTCGATGCATGCTCTTGGCCTTCTGCGCGATGTTGTTATTGCCGTCGCCCTGCCCGGCGGCGACGACCGCGTTGAATCCGACTTTTTTTTCGGTCGGCGGCCACCAAGCGTTCATTCTTTACCCGGCGACATATTCCCCTGACGACGGCTCCACGCCTTGGGTCTGGTATGCGCCGACGTTGGTTGGCTCCTATCCCAACGCATCAACCGACTGGCTCTTTCAGCAGTTGTTGAACAACGGGATTGCCGTGGCTGGCATGGACGTTGGCGAATCGTACGGCAATCCGGCGGGTAGAGCGGCATATAGCGATTTCTACGATTACGCCACGAACACGGCGAAACTGAGCCCCAAGGCCTTGTTGCTGGCCCAAAGCCGCGGCGGCTTGATGCTGTACAACTGGGCGGCAGAAAACACCGACAAGGTAAGCGGCATTGCCGGCATCTATCCGGTCGGAGATTTGCGGAGCTATCCCGGCTTGGAGACTGCCGCCCCGGCTTACGACATGACAGCACAGCAACTTTTCGCGTGCCTCTCCGAGCATAATCCGATCGACCGTCTGGCTCCGCTGGCACAGGCCGGAATACCGATCTTTCACATCCACGGCGATAGCGATGCGACCGTTCCATTGGACGAGAACAGTCAGGTTATTTACGACCGCTACACGGCCTTGGGAGGCGATATGCAACTAGTCGTCGTTCCCGGCAAGGGGCACGAGGAAATCACGGAATTCTTCCAATCTCAACCATTATTGAGTTTCATGCTAGAAAACGCATGTTCCGTTCCCGAGCCGTCGGCGTTCATGTTGGCGGCCATGGGCGGGGCATTTGGATTGCTGGGGCTGCTCGCCCGCTTATTGCGAAAACATATGTAACCGACGCCGCTGATTCAAATATTTGTGCCGCTGTATGAAAAACCGAGACCATTGGTCGCTGGACGCCGGTGTTCGATTGCGGTGACCCACTCGCGCGACCACCGGTCGCGATTTGCATGAAAATGGAGCCATGAAAAACACAACTGTAATATGTTTTATCCTAGTCGTTCTGTCCTTACGCCTCGCCGCCGTGCCGGCCGAAGAAGCAGCGGCCTTGCGGCCGTGGTCTTCAGTCGCCTTGCCCAATGCCGATGAAGTCATTCTCGGCGGCGAACTAAACAAAATGCTGCGGCGGGGAATCGCCAGACTCGACAAACCTCCCTATTCCGTGCCGTGGATCATGGCCGACGTCTCGTTCGAGGTCAATCGCATCTACACAAACTTTAGCGGCGATGTATCGGGCAGGTTTATCGAGATCGCCTCGCTAGCCAGTCCGGCGGGCACTAAACCGCCGACCGCGTTGGCGGCGGTTCTTGAAACGATTACGCGTTATCAGAAACCGGACGGCCATTTCGGAGTGGACGTCGATTGGGACCAGCGATTAGTGGCTGACGCCCCGGCCCTGACGCTGCTCTGGGGCAATGCCCGGCTGTTGAACGGATTGATCGCCGCCGCGGAACGGTTCGACGATCCTCAGTTGCTCGAATCTGCCAAGCGGTTGGGAGACTTCTACGTCGCCACGGATGACAAGCTCTGCGATCCGCGACGCGAGGCCGAATACGCCGCCAGCGGCACCTATGGACACAGCTATCGGTGCGACTATTTTCCCGCAATCGAGAGTTTGGCCTTGCTTTATCAGGCGACCAAGGACGAGCGATACCTGAAACAAGCACAGCAAATGGCCGCGTGGTTCTGGAACAAATTCGATGTGCTGCCGAACGACCACGCCCATGGAAATCTCTGTGCCTGGCGAGGCATCCTACTGCTGTATCAAATTACCGGAGACAGTGAGTATCTGGACCGGGCGGTGAAAAAGTGGGATTATGCCATCAGCGGCGGGTTTGTTTGGCCAACCGGCGGCATGAGTGAAAAATGGATGGTCTTCTTCCATAACGATGAAGGATGCGCGCTGTCCGACTGGCTGCGGTTCAATCTCGAACTGTGGCGCTACACCGGCGACGCCAAGTATCTCGCCATGGCCGAAAGACTGCTCTGTAACCAATATGCCGCAAACCAAAGCCCCGATGGCAGCTTTGGCAATCGCTTTTACGATGGCGATTGGGCCGGGCCAATCGCCGCCAAGCCGAACGTCAGATATGGGCCGTTCAAGGAAGGAGACGCATGCTGCAATTTCCACGGCCCTTTGGGACTTCACCACCTGAAGTCATATCTGGTCGTTGGCTCGGAGCGGGGCATATTCATCAACTTTCCAGCCAATTTCACGGCGACAGTCAGATCGGCCGGACGCGACTGGCGCGTCGCCGTTCGCACCGAACCAATGACTGAAGACGACGAGACTACCATCGTCGTCGAAATCGAGTCCGCCGACGATAGAGACGAAACAGGGAATACGCTTTGGCTTCGCATGCCCGATTGGGCGCGGGATGTCGAACGAACCATATTCAACGGGCAAGAAATCGCGCCAATGACGGAAAGTGGGTATCTTCGCATCGACAATTTACGATCGGGAGGGAAAGCGAGTTTCGTCCTGAAAACCGGTTTGATGGTTGAAGGATACCGCTTCGGAAAAATAGTTCCCCAAGCAGGCGAGGTTGTCCGCGTCCGCAGCCTGTCCTTCCGAACAGGACCACGTATTCTCGCCACTGCCATGCCCAATTCTACTTCCGGACGCCCGACTGTTTTGCTGACAGTTGACGCCGCTGGAAAACTGGCTTTTCCATCGCATAACGCACAAGGTCTCGGCTACCTCACCGTATCGTTGCCCGGAGACGGTGCCGACAATTCGGCGATCGTGGCAGCTCTCGAATCGGCCCCGGTGGTTGAGTTGCGTCCGTGGCTGGAATTGCCGCGCGATCAGCGAGGGGTGTTTTCCTTCGATGCAATCATTGTACCCCGCGAATTGATTCCAACCGCCCTGTACGACCGATTGACCGCAGAACTCCGATAGCGATATGGCTGGCGCCCCGAAACTCCCGCCCGAGCAACGGCTTACGAAGACATGCGTTCGCGCTTATAAGGCCAACGCGCCGCTGATGCCGTACAGGTTGCTGGGACTGGTGCGGATCGTCGAGGCGAAATGATGCCCTCCGGCAGCGGGAAATTGACGGCCTGCAAATACGACCATCGAACCACATTGATCCATAAAGGCCACATCGGCGCATAGCACCGGGCGCCACGGCAATCCGCTGTCCCAGGCAAGTTGGCGGGCAGGCTTACGGTCTTGGCGGCGGCGCTGCTGTGGAGCAGCAGCGGACTGTTCGCCAAGGCGCCCATCTTGATGGAGTGGTCTTTCGATCATCGCGGGCCGCTGCCGGCGTTTTGGAGGGCGACGTTTGCCGCCCTGGCTCTCGCTCTTTTGATCCGCCGGCCACGATGGCGGCCAGGCCTAGTGCTCTGTCAATCTTAAAATGATGGGTTGGGTGCCACTGCTGGCTTGTCCAGTAGTGCGGAAACACGGGTGGTCAAGCCACCCGTGGCACCACTCATTTCATGCTTGACAGCTTGACAGAGCACTAGTTCCACTCGGCGCGGCCTTTACCGGGATGAGCGTCGCCTATTGCAGGCCGAGGATTTCGCCTGATTTCCACGCTTCCGAACGGCTGCCGTTGTCTAGGAAAAAAATGAAAATAATGCTTTTCTCGCGGGATCGAGATGTAAGTGGAGTTCCCGGTCTTTTCGAGCGGGGGTTGACAAATTTGGCGAAATGGATATATTAAGCCGTAATCGGATTGAACGCTGTACGGCAGCGCATGATCGTGCCCGTCGGACCGGTTGCCAACGGCATATTTCCGTATATGTCCCATATCCCTCCATTTATCCTACCCATTAAGACTTAAGACTTTGTTTCACCCGCTGTAGGCTTAGTTTCTTCCTGTTTAGAACTTTATTTCTTCGTGATGTTCCATCGGCGAAGGCCGTCGCTTCGTCCGCGGCGTCGCCGCGCCGTATCACTTTTACTTTGATGTGGAGGTGCGGAATGAACGCTACGGATGATCGTCGCGCGTCGAGCGGTTTTACTTTGGTCGAGTTGTTGGTGGTGATCACAATCATCGGCATCTTGATCGCATTGCTATTGCCGGCCGTTCAGGCTGCCCGGGAGGCGGCGCGGCGGACGAAATGCAAGAACAACATCAAGCAGCTTGCGTTGGGTAGCCTGAACCACGAACAGCAACAGGGGCATTTTCCCACCGGCGGCTGGGGGCCGTTCTGGTGCGGCGATCCCGATCGGGGCCTGGGACGCCGGCAACCCGGCGGCTGGACATACAACATCTTGCCGTTTATGGAACAGTCGTCGCTGTACGAACTAGGCAGAGGGCGCAGCGCGGATGAAAAGCGCACGTTAACGGCCGAGCGAATTCAAACTCCCCTGTCGGTTTTCTACTGTCCGACCCGTCGCCCTGCCGCCCTCTATCCTACTCAGAGCAGCATGAATGTGTACGAATGCGATCCGGTGGCCGCCGCCGCCCGAATCGACTATGCGGTCAACGCCGGCGACCAACTCGATCCCGAGCCGATTAATTATCCAGCTACCTTGGCGGAAGGCGATAATCCCGGCTATGCATGGCCCAATCCGACCGAATGCACCGGCATCTGTTTTCAACGGAGTCTGATCCGCGCCGCGGATATAACCGATGGTCTCAGCTATACCTATTTGCTGGGCGAAAAATTCTTGCGGACAGATTTATACGAAAATGGCCAGTGCGGCGGCGACGACCAAAACCCATTCACCGGGGTAAACAACGACCAATCCCGCATCGTAAATCCCGCTTATAAGTTGTCGTCGGACCAGGACGGGCCGCAATGGAACGACAACCGGCACGCCTTCGGCAGCGCGCATTCCTCCGGATTTCACGTTGCCCTTTGCGATGGCTCGGCACGCATGATCGCCTACTCGATCGATCCCGAAATTCATCGCCGGTTGGGCAACCGCCGCGACGGGCTGGTGATCGACGCAAAACAATTCTGACCGTATCATCTCACGGGCAAGAAAGGATGGTGCGCAATGACCGTGCTGTTTCTTCGCTATTTGCCGGTGTTGCTGCTGACGGCATTCAGTGTCCGGGCTGCCTGCGGCCAATTCCATCAGGTATTGCAGTTGCCGAAAACCCAAACCGCTGCCGTCGTTGACTACGACAAAGACGGAAACCCGGACATTATTAACGGCATGGATATTTATCGCAACGAAAAAGGCGATTACGCCAAGAAAGAAACGGTTCCCAAAACACCGCGCGATGGAAAGGGGAAGTGCGGGAGCCAAACGGCCTGGGCCGATTTCGACGGCGACGGCATCCGCGACGTCCTTGTCTTTGGAACTGCCCCATGCCGCGATCGGATCATCAAAGTGCGCTCTTCCCGGACATCCGGAGGAATCGCCTTCCTCGGCCACCATGACATTCAAGGCATGGACGTTGCTTGGACCGGCTGGGATTGCCGGTATCCGGACGGCGTCGAAGCCCTCGGCTTCAATCAAAACGCCACCTGGGGCGCGGCCATCGCCGACGTAAACCGGGATGGAAAACTAGATCTGTATCTCGGCCGGGGGCGAATCGGAGACATGATGAACAAGGAAAAACCGGAGTATTACGGCAAGGACTGGCTGGTGAAAAACTCCTCGTCGCCGGGCGCGTTGAAGTTCGACGATATTACCAACTCCGTCGGGATGACCCCCGACGCCCAGAAAAAAGACGGCCGTTTTCGCCATGCCGAAGCGGTGGGCGCGGCCGACTACGACATGAGCGGGTTTCCCGACTTCTTCATCGGACACTACCGCGGCGCCGATAACTATTTCTGGAAAGGCGGCCGGGGCGGGCCGGAAGGATTCATATTCTCCAACGCCCTCGAACAACTGGGCGTACAACAATCCACCGGCCTGAATCTGTCGAATGTCGCCGCGGGTTCGCGTTTCGTGCATCACGGCGGCGGCATGGCCTGGCTCGATTTCGATAACGACGGGCATCTCGACCTTATCGAGGTCCGGTTGCATCACGGCGAAGGAACTAGTCAGAGCGCCGTCAGGCTCTGGCGAAACGACGGCAAGGGAAGGTTCACCGACGAATCCCCAAAAATTCCCGGCGATGCCGGCGGAAACAAGGAAAATGATTGGGCGGCGGGCCATTACAAATGCGCGGCCGCCGGCGACTTCGATAACGACGGCTTCGTGGACCTCTACCTGACCAGGAGCGTGCAATACATACCCGCCTCGCCCAAGCAACAGTATTTCGAAGGTTCCGGCGGCCACCCTTTCCCTTTTCTCACTCGGGGATTCGGCCGGATGCTGCGCAACGACGGCGGTGAGCGCTTCGTCGACGTGACCGACGAACTGAATTTGCACAATCCCGAACACATGGACGTATTCGCCGCCGCCATGTTCGATTTCAACAACGACGGCAAGCTCGACCTGTTCACCTGCCAGGGTTGGGGCGTAAACGACGGCCGGAACGAACTGTGGCGCAACGACGGCCCCTACGAAGGACACTGGCTGAAGGTCGATCTCCGCCCGTGGGAAAACCCCGGCAAACTGAAGGTCTTT
>Ga0123335_1008628_pt1 | contig 10843 bp, 8 predicted proteins | sample BiotimSIPDNA_2_FD_89707 | JGI IMG/M metagenome (GOLD analysis project Ga0123335, IMG submission 89707) | Anaerobic biogas reactor microbial communites from Washington, USA - Biogas_R2 time_0 SIP DNA | ecosystem: Engineered > Bioreactor > Anaerobic > Unclassified | place: Washington, USA... | reverse complement strand
TGGCGAAATGAAGGACTTGATGAATAAGGTTACAGAGGCAAAGAAGGCCGCCGAGGCCAACCTAATCTCTCGTCGCGAGGAAACGGCGGCCATGCGCAGTCAGGTCAACACGGCAAAGCTGCTGGAGGGCAACCCGACATTGATGCGGCTCCGTGAATTGGAAGTCTTGGAAAAGGTTGTTGTCAACAGCAAGTTGAATGTGCTGTTGGGCGAAAAAGGCCTTGCTGAGCGGGTTGTCAATCTGCTTTGATCGTTGTCGGCCCGGAAGGCCGGGCGTCGTCCCGGCCTTCCGGCGGACGGGCCAAAACAAGGCAGGTGTACTCGGTGTGCCTGCTATGACGGTTGTCACAAAATGATACAATGATCGGTCAAAGAAAGCTAAGAACTCAACATGACTGCTGCCAACGATCTCAGGTTGATACCTACCGATGAAGCCACGGCCATGCTGCCGATCGGCAACGGCAAGCCGATCACCGTAATCGGCACCGAGGCGATCCGTGCGACGTTTGACGAACAAACGCTTCGGCAGGCCGTTCATTCGCGGTTAGCGCCGGGAGTGACGGACGTGGTGCTGAATCCCGACGCCCACGTCGGCTTTGGAGCGCCAATCGGTTGCGTCATGGTTTCGCCGTCGCATATCTACCCCGGACCGGTCGGCGTGGATATCAAATGCTCGATGAGCCTGCTGCAATTCAACCTGCCGGCCGAGGCAATCGCCGAGCGGCCCGTCCGCCGGGCGCTGATCAACGCAATCTGCGATCGAACACCGACCGGACCGGGTATGGGACAGCGAAATGTGCCGAAATCCCGCAAGGTTGACGCCGCGTTGGGACGCCAAGTTGTGATTGAGGGCGCCTCGCCGAGTGTGTGCAATGCCCTGGGAATCCCGACCGAGTGGGCCGCGCGTTGTGAAGATGCTTTTCACTCCGGACACGACGAAACCCAAGACGCACTGGCCAATCGAATCGACCGTCTGCTGGCTGCCGACGCCCTGCGGAATTACAAAGAAAAGGTCACGCAACTCGGCTCTTACGGCGGCGGAAACCATTTCGGCGAGTGCGAAGTGGTTCAAGTCGCCGACAACCCCCGGGCGCGCGAGACAGCCGAGGTGTTCGGCTTGATCGACGGTCATGTCGCGTTCCTGTCTCATTGCGGTTCGCGCGGAATGGGCTACAATCTGGCCTCCGGCCAGTTCCGCACGCTGCAACAGAAGTTTGAGACCTGGGGCATTCCGCTGCCCGGCGGCGACCGGGAACTGGTCTATGCACCGCTGGGCACGCCCGAGGCCGACGATTACCTGGACGACATGGCCTTGGGCGGCAACTTTGCCACGGTCAACCATTTGCTGATTAACGCCTTGGTGCTGGAAGCCTTCCAAGAAGTGTTCCCAGGCGTAACAGGGCAACTGATATATTTCATCAGCCACAACATCGCCCGGAAGGAAGCCGTGGACAATCGCCTCGCGTGGGTCCATCGCAAGGGTGCTACCCGAGCGTTCCCCGCCGGCCATCACGCTTTGAAAGACACGCCGTTCGCCGACACCGGCCATCCGATCCTCTTGCCCGGCAACCCGCAAGCGGGATCGGTCGTTATGGTGGCCGAACCGGGGGCAGTGAAAAGCTGCTACAGCGTCAACCACGGCGCCGGACGCCAGATGGGCCGCAAGGAAGCCATTCGCCAACTCGATCAGAAGCAGATCGACAGCCAGTTCGACGCCGACGACATCTTGACCAACTGCCGCCAGTATCCGAAAGACGAGGCCCCGGCTGCCTACAAAGATTTCGACGAGGTAGTTCGCTCCGTAACCACCGCCGGTTTGGCGAGCGAAGTCGCCCGGCTCCGGGCCAAGTTCGTTATCAAGGACGCCAGCAAGGCGGATGATTAGCCTGCCGGTTACACTGGACGCCATGTCCTAATAGCGTGTAAAATCCCGGCGGACATATTTCATTTCATATCAAATCAATAAAGGTTGAGACGATGGGGCAACGAGCGAATCTGGTTGTCGTAGAAAATGGTGATTGGAAGCTCTATTACGACCATTGGTGCGCCAACAGATTGGATATCGAGCTGTTTTGGGGACCTACGCTTGCGAAACAATATATCGAACAACGCCCACCTATCGAAGACCGTGACGAATGGCTTGACGAAGTCTGGGGAGAGGGAAGCGCGGTTGTTGATTATGATCGACGGCTAGTGTTGTGGTTTGGCGGCGTAGACATTTTATATGACATCCCCCAAAGGCGAGTTCTTTTAGAACTAATGCAATACCAATGGCCGGATTGGGAAATTCGCTGGGCTGACGGAGGTGTTGCTGAAATTGGAGCTTATGTAGGTGTAGATACTGAAATCTTTTATTCAATCGAGGAACCAGAGCCGGATAACGCTATTCGAATACTGACCGAGCGTCCGGAAGATAACTGTATGCTGTTGACCGTGAGGCATAACTCTGTCACAGGCGCGGCGCAAGTGTTTGGATGCGCAGAATCTCTTAAACTTGGCACTGATTCCCTAAAATCAATCTTGGAAATACCGACATCCTCTTCACTCGCATGGGAAGGCGACATGCCAACGGCAGGCCTTCACATTGACATAGAGAAAAAGGCTATTGAATACTGGTTCGCACGGCCGGTTGCGGCAATTGAGGAACGGATTCAACGTAAGTGGCCGGGGTGGAGCACTCGTTGGTTGAAAGACAATTACGAAGAACATCTGCTAACTGCTGACGTTGATATTGAATTGCCGTGGTTGGATCAGCGACAAATACGGGCGGACATTATTGATTATTTGCGAACTAATGTATGTCATGTCGCGTCGAATCCGGTGCGTGAATTAGCGATTGCACGGGACGACACTCCCATTTGGAAAAAGATTCTAATCTGGATGAAATTAACAAAACCAGAGGACATACAAATCAATCCTTGGACTGATGAAGCACGCGGCTCGGTTGGCGAAAAAGTCGATAAATTTGACATACTCGACAAACTGGAAAGAACTTCTTTTGTCAATGAATAAAAACCCCATTCTCACCATCGACGGTTCCCTGGGCGAAGGCGGCGGGCAGGTGCTGCGGTCGTCGCTGGCGCTGTCGCTTGTTACGAGCCGGCCGTTTGTGATCGAGAACATCCGGGCCGGGCGGAAAAAGCCGGGCCTGATGCGGCAACACCTCACGGCCGTACAGGCGGCGGCGAAAATCAGCCGTGCCCAGGTCGCCGGCGACGCTATCGGATCGGTGTGGCTAGAGTTTCGACCCGGGCCGGTCGAGTCGGGCGATTACAGGTTCTGCGTCGGCACGGCCGGCAGCGCGACGCTCGTGCTGCAAACCGTCCTGCCGGCGTTGATGCTGGCCGAGGGTGAGTCGAACCTCGCGCTCGAAGGCGGTACGCACAATCCCTTCGCCCCACCAGTGGACTTCCTGACGCAAGCGTATCTGCCGCTGGTCCACCGCATGGGACCAAAGGTCGCGGTCGATCCGACGTCCGTACAGCCCGGCTTTTATCCGGCCGGCGGCGGGAGCTTTCGGGTCAACATCCAACCGGATCGGCAACTCGGCCGGCTGGAACTCATCGATCGCGGCGAAATTCGCGCCCGGCGCGTCACAGCGATGGTGGCCAACCTGCCGCAACACATCGGCGAGCGGGAATGCCGCATCATTGCCGAAAAGACCGGCTGGCCGCAAGAGTGCTTCACGATCGAGATGGTCGAGCACTCCCGCGGTCCGGGCAACGTCGTGCTGATCGAATTGCAGTCGGAGCATGTAACCGAGGTCTTCACCGGTTTCGGCCAGATCGGAGTGCGTGCCGAGGCCGTGGCCGCCCGGGCGCTCGACGACGCCCGAGCCTATCTGGCCGCCGGCGTGCCGGTCGGCCGATACCTGGCCGATCAACTGCTGCTTCCGCTCGGCATCGGCGCCCATTTAGGCGACGGCGGCGGCCTGTTCCGCACCATGTCCCCGTCGCTTCACACAACGACCCACATCGAGATTCTGCATCGGTTCCTCGAATTAGACGCAAAGATCGAGCAAGCCGGCCGGGATGATTATGTGGTGCGTATCGGATAGAATAGGTGTAACCGTTAACAGGGGACTGTCCCGCTTTTTGCGGTTCACCGCGAACATGGGGCTTTCCCCCACGTCGGCCGCCGCATAAATCCGGCGATCAACACCTCTCACTCGAATGAGAGCAAAAATAATGGAAAAATGCTGCTGCAATAGCCCCGACGCCGCCAAGCCGACGTGCCCGACAACCTGCTCGCCGGAGTCCTGGTTCGACTCGATGTTGCAAAACTGCCTGGAATACGCCCGGCGGGAACACGCGGCGGGCAAGCCGATCGTGGGCATTCTTTGCGAATATACGCCCCGCGAGTTAATCATGGCCGCCGGGGCCGTGCCCGTCTGCCTCTGCGGCGGATCGGCCGACACCATCCCGGCGGCCGAGGAACATCTGCCGGCCAACCTCTGCCCGTTGATCAAGTCCACGTTCGGCTACCATGTGCTCAAAAGCAATCCGTTTCTGGAAATGGCCGATCTGATCGTTGCCGAAACCACCTGCGACGGCAAGAAGAAGATGTACGAGCTGCTCGGCGAGACCAGGCCGGTGTACGTCCTCGAACTGCCGCAGAAGGCGGACGACCCGGACGCCATGACGCATTGGATCGCCGAGTTGAAGAAGTTCCGCGATTTTTTGCAGAAGCGCTACAACGTCGAAATTACCGACTGCTCGATCCGCCGGGCAGTCGGCGTGATGAACCGCGAGCGCGGCTTGCGGCGCGACCTGGCCGCCCTGATGCGCTCCGAGCGGCCGCCCATGACCGGCCGACAACTGTTGAAATTCAAAAGCAGCATCTCCGGCATCGACGCCGACTTGAACCAGTATGAAAAATCGCTCGCACATTATCGGGAGCAATCGCCGCCCCGCCCCGGCGCGGCCCCGCCCGTCCGGGTCCTGATGACCGGCGTGCCGATCGTGACCGGCGCCGAACGGGTGCTGGAGATCGTCGAGCAAAGCGGCGGGCTGGTCGTCGCCATGGACAACTGCACGGGTCTGAAGCCGATCCTCGAAGACGCCGACGCCGAAGCATCCGATCCGCTCGCGGCCTTGGCCGAGAAATACTTCCACCTGCCCTGTTCGGTGATGACGCCCAACAATCGCCGGCTGGACGTGATTCGCCAATTGGCCGCCGAGTACCGGCCGGAGTGCGTTATCGAGTTGATATGGCAGGCGTGTTTGACTTACGACGTGGAATCGCATCGCGTGCGGCGATTGGCGGAAGAGGAGTTGGGTCTGCCTTATCTCCGCATCGAAACCGATTATTCCCCGTCCGATTCAGCCCGCATCGCGGTCCGCGTCGAAGCCCTGTTCGAGACGGTCCGCGGGGGACAAAGCGAATGACCGCCATCGCCTACTGCAATCCGTTCGTGCCGCCGGAATGGATCGCTGCACATGGGCTTCGGCCGCAATGGCTGCGGCCTCGTGCGGCGCGCGGCGAGTCGGCCGTTGCGCTGCGCGGCGTGTGCCCCTTCGCCGCCGCGATTGTCGAATCGCTGGACGTCAATGGCCCCGAGGCTCCGGCGGCAGTAGTGTTGACGACGACTTGCGATCAGATGCGCTACGCCGCCGCGCTGCAGAGCGAACGGGAAACGCCGCCGGTATTCTTGCTGAACGTGCCGCGGATGCGGCGGACCGAGTCGGCCCGGCTCTATCTCGATGAACTCCGGCGGCTTGGGCGGTTCCTCGAGTCGTTGGGCGGCGCGCCGCTTGCGACGGACGTGCTTTGCGAAACGATGGTCCGTTACGACCGTGCCCGCCGCGTACTTATGCGGCGGCGCGGAGCCATGTCGGCCCGCGAATTTCAGGCTGCCGTCGCGGAGGTCCGGGAAGATTTCATTGAGCCGGCGACGCAAAATGTCGGATTAGGCGCCACTGCCGGCTTGTCCAGCAGTGCGGAGCGCACGGTTGGACAAGCCAACCGTGGCACCCGGCGAAATACGCCCTTGGCGTTGGTCGGAGGGCCGCTGCTCCGAGACGACGACGAACGGCTGGACCAGATCGAGCGCGCCGGGGGGCGGATCGTGCTGGACGCGACGGAGTCGGGCGAGCGGACTCTGCCCGCCGCGCTGGACGCAAGCCGCCTGCGGACGGATCCGCTCGCGGAGCTTGCCCGAATCTATTTCGATTCCATTCCCGACATCTTCCGCCGCCCGAACGACGATATGTTCGAATGGCTGGCGACGGAAACCGCACGGCGCGGGGCGCGGGGGATCGTCGTCCGCCGCCATTTGTGGTGCGATCTCTGGCACGCCGCGTTGCCCCGGCTCGGCGAGCGGTGCGCGCTGCCGCTGTTGGAATGGGAGCAAGACGGCGAGGGATCGAAGGCCGCCTTCGCCACCAGAATCGAAGCCTTTTTGGAAATGCTCGGAGAAGCGTCCGAGGTGCAAACGGTGCAATAGCCGGCGGCTAACAGCCGCCGGGAGAATAACTCGCTATGTAGACCACATTCCGGAGGCTGTTAGACTCCGGCTATTATTGGATGTACACTTTGGACGTTTTCCGGCCGGCGCATTATAATGTGCAAATGGACCACCGCCCCCAACGCCTGACGCTCGACCAATGGGACCGCCGTTACGCGGAGTTGAAATCGGCGGGCCTCCGCGAGCCGTGCTACGGCGGTCCGCTCCGCCGCCATTATGACGACGGCGACCTGCGGCTGGCGAAATTGCGGATGGACGACTCGCCCGCCGCGCTGCGGCTGTGGAACCTGCTGCTCTCCGAAGAGGACCGGCTCCACCAGGCCCGGGCCGGAGGAAAACGGCTCCTCGGCGCGATGAAAGACCTGGGCACCGTGCCCGTGATGGCCTACGCATTGGACAACCTCGCGGCCTTCTACGTCGATGGCGCCTGGTGGCTGCCCTGCCTGATGGAAAACCAAACGGGAATGCTCGAACTGGCCGACCGATACGGCATCGACGAGTCGTATTGTCCGGTCCGGGCGATGTTGGGGGCGCTGGTGTCCGAGGCCCACTTTCCCGTCCCCGACCTGATGACTTGCAGCGTCGGGGCTACTTGCGACGACGTCGCCTCGATTACCGGACGGCTGACCGAACTGGGGTTCGACATTCTCTGGTGGGAAATGCCGCATCGCCGCCGGCCCGAGCCGGGAGAAGAATCCGTGACGCTGCCGGGCGGATTTTACGCGCCGCGGCCGCAAGTGGATTTCGTCCGCGGGGAGTTGGAGCGGGTCGGGGCGGCCCTGGAGAAACTTGCCGGCCAATCGCTCGACGACGACCGGCTGGCGGCCGGCATCGCGCGGGCCAACCGCGTCCGTCGGCTGTTGACCGAGTTGCGGCGGCTGGCCTACACCGCCGTTCCTTGCCCCTTGCCCGCGCTGGAAATGCTCGTCGCCGAAATGCTGGCGATCCATTTCTGCTCCGATCAGGCGGAGACGACGGCCGTGCTCGACGACCTGCTGGCCGAAGTCCAAACCCGCTCGCGGGCCGGCGCCGGCGTATTGGACGCCGACGCGGCGCGGATTTTTTGGGTCAATCCCGTGGCCGATCTGAGGGCGATGAATCTTTTGGAGGATGCGGGCGGGCGAATCTGCGGCTCCGACTACATGCTCTGCCACGCCCTCGATCCGATCCCCGAAGACCTCGCGCCGATGGAGGCCCTGGCGCGGACGGCGCTGGCCGATCCGATGGTCGGCTCGCCGCTGGACCGCGCCGCGCGGATCGCGGCCGACGCGCGGCGCTTCGGCGCCAAGGCGGTGGTGCTCTCGCGGATCCCCGGCGCAAGCCATTGCGGCCTGGAGTGCCGTCTGATCGGCGAAACCGTCCGGCGGCAACTGAACGTTCCGGTGATGGAAATCGAAGTCCCGCCGCTCTGCGACGGATTGGAACAAACATTGCGCACGCGGCTCGAAGCCCTGGTGGAAACGGTAAAGGAGAATAGACGGCGATGATTTGTGCAGGCGTAGACGCAGGCTCGCGGACATTGAAAATCGTGCTCTTGGACGCCGACCGGCGCGAGCCGTTGGCCTCGGCCGTGGTCGATCAGGGCGTGGACCAGGACCGGCTGGCCGGCGATCTGCTGGCTAGGCTCTTGAAGGAGAAGGGTCTGCGTCGGAGCGACCTGCGCGCGGTGGTCGGCACCGGATACGGCCGCAAGCTGCTGGCCGCGGTCGATTCGACCGTGACCGAGATCACCTGTCAGGCCCGCGGCATCCGCCACTGCCTGCCGGATGCCCGTTCGATCATCGACATCGGCGGCCAGGACAGCAAGCTGGTGCGGCTGAAGGAGAACGGGGCGGTGGCGGATTTCGCCATGAACGACCGATGCGCGGCAGGGACCGGCCGGTTCTTGGAGATGCTCTCGGCGCAGCTTGGAACCCGGCTCGGCGAGTTCGGGCCGCTGGTCCGCCGCAGCCGCAGCCCCGCCGCGATCAGCAACATGTGCGTGGTGTTCGCCGAGAGCGAAATCGTGGGGCTTCTGGCGTCCGGCGTCGAGCCGGCGGACATCCTCGCCGGCGTCGAAGCGGCAATCGCCACGCGGATCGCCGCCATGAGCGCCGGCCGGTTGGCGGGGCCGGTGGTGTTTACCGGCGGCGTGGCCCTGGTCGCCGGCATGGATGCCGCCTTGAGCGCCGTCTTGGACCGCCCGGTGACGATCGCACCGCAACCGCAGCTTACCGGCGCGTTGGGCGCGGCGCTGCTGGCCGCCGAGCGGCGGCGGGGACAGCCGGTCCAGACGTGAGCGCCCGCAACAGCCGTCCCCGCTGCCTCGCGGCAAGGGCCTATCGTGCGGAAAAATCTATCTCTTGATGGCCTTGTTGAGAATGCCCATTATGCCGCGAATGAAGGATGCCGAAGTAAGCACTTTCACCACTGGGTGTGTGGCCGTCCGTCGCCTGGTTGAACTCTTCGTTGTTTTTTCGGCGTCCATTTTAGTCTTTTTTGCATCCGCTTCGCTCCGTGCCCTTTCGGCCGCTTGAATCTTTTTCTCTAGGATTTCCGCGGCGCTTTCGGGATCGACCACTCGCGCATACTTCTTGACCAGTTGCGAGGAACCGTTAATCGAATCTATCTCCTCTTGGGAGAGGACGTTCATTCTGCTCATTGGTGCGCGGACCATCATCACGGCCAATGGGGTGGGGACGCCCTTTTCGTTCAGCGCAGTCACCAGCGCTTCGCCCGTGCCGAGAGCGGTGAGCGTTTCTTCCGTTCGGTAATACTCCGATATCGGGAAGTTCTCGGCAGTCAGTTTAATATCCCTCCGGTCGTTGGCCGTGAACGCGCGCAGTGCATGCTGCACCTTCAAGCCAAGCTGCGCCAACACGGACGCCGGCACATCCATCGGATTTTGGGTAATAAAGTACACGCCCACGCCCTTGGAACGGATCAGCTTGATGATTGTTTCAATCTGTTCGAGCAGTACTTTGCTCGCCTGGCTGAAAATCAGATGGGCCTCGTCGATGAATATCATCAGTTCGGGTTTGGGCTGATCTCCTCTTTCAGACATGGTGCCGTAGACCTCGGCCAGAAGCGACAGCATGAAAGTCGAGAATAGTTTCGGCTTGTCCTGGATATCGGTCAGCCGGATGATGTTGATATATCCATGTCCGTTGACGTCCTTTCGCATCAGGTCGCCGATGTCGAACGATTCCTCTCCGAAGAAGCGTTCGGCCCCTTGCTGTTCCAACTCGATGAGCTTGCGGAGGATCACGCCGGAGGAAGCGGTTGAAATAGCCCCATATTCTTTCTCAAGCTCCGCTTTTCCGTCTCCGGTGAGGTATTGAATAACCTTGCGGATGTCTTTCAGGTCGATCAGTCCCAGCTTATGGTCGTCGCAATATTTGAAAATAATGGACATGATGCCCGACTGCACCGCGTTCAGGTCGAGTATGCGCGAGAACAGCACGGGGCCGAATTCCGAGACCGTGGCGCGCAATCTGACGCCGTTCTGAGCGGATATTGTCAGGAGTTCGACGGGGAAACCCATGGTGGAGTAGGGCAGGTTGATTTTGGCATGTCTGCCTTTGATGAAATCATTTTCCTGCCCCGGTTGGGCCAACCCGCTAAGGTCGCCCTTCACATCCATGACCAGCGAGGGGATGCCTTGCAGCGAGAGCTGCTCGCAGAACACTTGCAGCGTTTTGGTTTTTCCTGTTCCCGTGGCGCCGGCAATCAGCCCGTGGCGGTTCAGCGTCTTTAGCGGGATGCGAATGTGGGCGTCGGCGATTGCTTCGCCGTCGAGCATGGCCCCGCCCAAGACAAGATACTCGCCCTTACAGGCATAACCGTTGGTGATGTGGTTTTCGAATGCGGCTTTTTTGGTCATTGGTCTAAACTGCGGTTGAAAAGTGCGAGGGACGGCGGTTGAAATACGCAACGCTCGGCGATTATAAAGGAAGTCGGCAACAACCCTATTGGCGCGATTATTGCACAAATAGCCATTGCCGGCAAGGTCCGCCCAGGAGAACTGCAAAGTCCGGGGACTGGTCCATTTACCGGTCAACAGACGTATTTTGCGGGCAACTTATTGGCCGCAAACATGGACCTGTCCCCTTTGCGTCAGGACTTTACAATTCTCCTGAAGGTCCGCCGGAAAATATTACGGTATGTCTGTCACGGATTGAGTGACACGGCAAGCGTAAATATGTTATGCTAAAGCATAACCTACACGACCCGCACGACCTTCAATCAATGGCGCGATCGGCCCGCGCGGCTCTTTCCGGGGCCGCGAAAGCCGCTTCAACTTCCGTCAAGACATGAGGCGCTGTCAATCTTTGTGACACCAGCAATTTCCATCCAGCAGTGTCCCAGATTCGTAGTTCACCCGCGTGTGTTACTCCC
>Ga0123335_1008625_pt1 | contig 10845 bp, 9 predicted proteins | sample BiotimSIPDNA_2_FD_89707 | JGI IMG/M metagenome (GOLD analysis project Ga0123335, IMG submission 89707) | Anaerobic biogas reactor microbial communites from Washington, USA - Biogas_R2 time_0 SIP DNA | ecosystem: Engineered > Bioreactor > Anaerobic > Unclassified | place: Washington, USA... | reverse complement strand
TTTAAATTTGTTTAAGTTAGTTTTCGTACAATTAATTTCAGATTCGATACTTTAATGACTTCTACTTTTGTCCCCTGGCTGATATGGCCATCGGGACTTTCAGCATTCCAGAATTCCCCGCGGATTTTTATCTGTCCTACGGGATCCAGTTTGCTTACAACCTCCCCGATTTCTCCTACAAGGCCCTCAATTCCTGTTGTGGGCTTACGTCTTTGCGCCTTGATACCAAAGCCTATTGCAAATGTAAAGAAGGCAGTTGTAAGTATTACGATCAACAAAATTACCTTCCAGGAAATTTTGATGACTTCCAATGTTGATTCTGTGTCTATTAACATTATTGATCCCAGGATTAGTGATATAATTCCGCCTATGGACAAAAGCCCATGGCTAACAACTTTTATCTCTGCTATAAACAAAATTACTGCAAAAATGATCAATGCCAGACCTGCATAGTTTACAGGAAGCGTATGTAACGAATAAAAAGCCACAATAATGCTTATTCCTCCTATCACGCCGGGGAAAATTGCTCCGGGATTGTAGAGTTCAAACATTAAACCGTAAAGGCCAAGCATGAAAAATATGTAAGCTATGTTAGGATCACTGAGAAGGTTCAGGATTTTTTGCTTGAAATTCATTTCGATATTAATTATCTCAGCGTCTTCAGTGTCGAGTGTTTTCTCCCCGGATGATAAAATGATCTCTTTCCCGTCTATTTTTTTCAGGAGATCCTGAACCGAAATGGCCACTAAATCAATTACATTTTTTTCCAGGGCTTCACTCTCAGTGATCGACTCACTCATTCTGACAGCATCTTCAGCCCATTCCACGTTACGATTCCGTTTTTCGCTTATCGTCCTGATAAATGCCGCAGCATCGTTTGTGGCTTTTTCATTCATGATGGAATCCTGTTTCCCATCAAGGGTTACAGGATGGGCAGCACCAATATTGGTGCCCGGAGCCATTGCGGCAATATGTGCTGCAAGCGTTATGAAAACACCGGCTGATGCCGCCTGCGATCCCCCGGGGCAGACGAATACAACGACAGGAATGTCTGAGTCAAGAATATCAGACACAATTACACGGGTGGATTTTAATAATCCACCGGGTGTATTCAGCTTGATTATAAGACACTCTGCGTTTTTCTCCCGGGCAAGTTCAATCCCTGAAATGATATATTCGGAAGTGGCTGGATTTATTGAGGCATCAACAGAGATAACAACCGCTTTTGTTGCAGGTCCTTCCTTCTCCTGTGGTACCGGCTCAAAGAACAGCGACGAAAATCCTGTCAATATTATATGGAATAATATAATCTTCACTAAAGCCATTAAAACATTTCTCGTATGAAAAACAATCGCATCAGGTTAATTCTGAGCTGCGAACAGGTTTTTCATAAAAGTACTGTAAATACCAAATGTAGCTCAATTCATTGATATTTCATAATTTTGTTCAGCCTGTAGTCCGCTGTCACACCGCACAAAATCTTCCTGCCTGTTCTTTTATCTTTTCAAAGGGTAAGTAACCGATGACGCCAGGTCTTTTTGCCGGCTCCATGGTTATCCGGTATGCAGGACGGGTATAGTATGCAGGTTCAGTCGCTAAAGATCCGGGAATTCGTTGCATGATGATCTCCTGGGCTCCGGATATTTATTGTTTTGCCTTTGACCAGATTTTGGTCTTGACAGCTTTATTATTCGTATAGTCTACTTCAACAAGTATATCGGTAGACTTGAATTCCCCTTCCATTTTAAAAGTTGAATTTCCGGGATTAACCAGGTCGTTGTATGGAATCAGTACCCATTTGTTTTCGGAGATAAACCACATTACATATGCTCCTATGTCCTGTCCTTTTGTTATTCCGGCTTCAACAATTTTGTCAAGGGTCTTGTCATAACCGTAAAGCCCTTTTCCCTCTTTTACAATTCTTCCCTGGGTAACATATTTCAGCCTTGCATCAAAGCCTTTGCCATACGGGATCATATCCCACACTGCAGTGGTGTCCTTCCCGATCTCACAAATCCATGATCCTTCAAACTTTTTTAAAAGTTCAGCCTGATTCAGTGAAGGGTTTCTGTCCTGTGATGTGGCTATCGCGGAAAGAGTCAGAAGGGAAGTCAGCATGACTATTATTTTACCTGATATTTTCATGTTTATAATTATTGGAAGGATGAATATGTCTCAAATATAATTGAATAATTCTCATGCAGCAGACCTTTTACACAAACCTTGTCGGATCTTTGGAATGAAATATCTTTGATTACAGACGGGCTGTATTATATTTCCTTTATTTGATTGCCTGATTTTTTCAGGCATAAACCCAATAACCCTTAATTGTGAGCTGGCTGTTAATTTTTTTTACTGTTGATAACCGGAGGATTCATCCTCTTCATTTATAACCCGCCTTGTTAAACATGCGAATTATGTCAGGGAAGCCTGGAGCGGGATTGATGTGCAGCTTAAGAAATGGTATGACCTGATCCCCATGCTGGTGAAAGCAGTGCAGGGTTATGCTTCTCATGAACGAGCCCTGCTGGAAACCATTACCACCCTGCGCTCGTTAATATGGGGGCAGTGGCGGCTGGTAAACCATTTTTTGCAGCTGCCTTCAACTTCATATCATACCTTAACCAGGTGAAGAACTGTTTGTATATCAAGACCAATTGACATGCTATTTCGTCAGGTAAAAGCCTCTGGATAAGACTGTTAAAGCTGCTCAATCCTTGTCTTCAGCAGAAAGCTTCTCCCTCTTGAAAGACTCAAGCCTTACGGAGAATATCATAATTATAGCCAGCAATACGAACAGGCCAATGTTGCCGATCAGATAAGCGCTATTCTCAAGAGTCAGCAGGATATAAATAAATGTGTACAGAATTGCAAGCATACAGAACATGATCAGTGCTATCTTTTTTTCCCTGAAAAGAGTTCCGGTGAAAATTGAGATAAGCAAAATCGTTGAAAGGGAAGAGATCACGTAAGCAAGATTGAAGCCGGTGTGTTCACTAAGCGAATTAAGAAGTGAGAAAAACAGGACGAGGCCCAGTGCGACAAGAAAGTAATGGAAAATATGAATGGCTTCCTTCCTGGTTATTTCAATGAAAATCAGAACAAAAAACGTGAGGGCTATGAACAGCATACCGTACCTGGAACTCCTCCAGGCTTTCTGGTAATGATCGACAGGCTGAAAAAGATCAAGTCCAAAAGCACTTTCCTGAGGATGAAAAGCCTTCCCTGTCCAGTTCTGTGGGAAATTCCTGTTCAGGTGTGTCACTTCCCAGTTTGCCGTGAACCCAGTTTCGTCAATATTCCTATTTACAGGAAGGAAACTCCCGGTAAAGCTTGGCGATTTCCATTCCGACTGAAGAAAGACAGAGGTAGATCTGCCCAGGGGAGTAAACTGCAATCCTTCGGAACCCGAGAGGTTAATGCTCATATTAAAGCTGATCTTTTCGCCGGGATTGAAAAGAGGGCTGTCGAATGTAATTCCTGATTCGCAGATATCAGTATCCCTTACTCCCGGTTCTGCTTCAGGCTGGTGCGAATCAATATTCAATATGATCTTGCCCTTGATGCCCCTGTTGTCAGTAATGCCGGTAGTATAATATGCTTCATTCCATAAAATCTCATGATCTTTTAAGGCCTCTTCTTCGGGTATGACGAAAAATCCATCGATTTTCAACTCAGAATCATAAACAACCGACTGGTAAATGCCCCTGTATCTGATCTCCGGCTTTATAGTTCCTGTTATATCCAGATTTTCAGGTAATATATGCCATACTCCTGTTACCGGTTTTTCATCTTTTTCCGAAGATACAGTGCGAACCGGGATATTGATCACCGGGCCTGAAACGATTTGCTTTGCAGCCCATTGATCTGATATTTCCTTTTTGACTTTATCTGCATTCAACTGTCTTTCCCTGATGATCTCTTTTATCATCACGAGAGGGATAATAAAGAGCAGTCCGAGGATGGCCAGCAACACAAGTTTTATGGTGAAGGACTGGTGCCATTTGTCGTGGTTGGTGATTTCGATTTTCATTTCGGTAATTTAATACGAAATTAATTACTGATTTCGTATTAGAGACAAATTGAATTACAAATCTTTTATCAGGTTATCAAGCGCCTTCAGGAGTTCGCTGGACCGGTTAAAAATGCGCTGGCTTCAAAATTCAACGTCGTTGCGTCAGGATGGATTAACAAGTGATAATTGAAAATAATGAATCCATCACCCACCGAATGGTCATAATTCAAAATCACCTTCTGCTTCAGGCTGATAAATAATGTCGTCAATCCGTAATTTCGTAAGGCCTGACGGAACGATCCACTCTACCTCATCGTCTTTTTTATACCCAATGAGAGCTGTGGCAACCGGAGAGAAAATGGAAATTTTATTTTCTTTCATATTAGCCTGATCCGGGTATACTATTTGAATTCTAAGTGTTTTATTGGTATTCAGGAAGTTGATTTTTACAATTGAATTCATTGTAACCACATTATCCGGGATCTCACCCGGTTCCACGACTTTAGCAGAGTTTAATTCTTTCGTCAGGTTCTCAGCTTCTTGCACGCCGATTGTATTCATCTGCCTCGCATCATTGATGCATTTGAGGATCCTTGTATAATCTAGTTTGCTTATAATTATTTGATTCATGATAGTTTGTTTTATTTGTGATAAAACCCGGGGATAAAATTGAGTTTCGTATGTTAAACGAGTGTTGGAGCATAATTCTTGTTTGTCTGCGCTTCATGTGAGGCAAATGCAACACATTTAATGCAAAAAGCATCCTTGTCTTTTAAGGAGGGGGCATTTAAATACCCCCTTTCCCTTAAACCTAAAACTAACTGATGGTAATTGCATCAAGGGTGTCCTTTTAATTACAAATTGGTGTATAAAGAAGAAATTATGGTTTTGTCAGATTATTTATAGTTTAAAACTGAAGATTCTTATTCAGAAGTTCCCCTTCAGGGTGCGGTGTTTTTTTTAACCCACCGGTCACACGGCACCCGGGCGGTGTATAGGTTGAAGGAGGTAATCTTCTCATGACAGATTTTTGAGCCGGGAATATAATATAATTGTTACAGGAGAAACAGAGCTTACTTCCCGGATTTGATGGACATTTGCTTTCATGCTTTCTCATCTTTTTAAGAGTGACATGGGTTGCATTGCAGTATCCGCATTTCCAGATTTGTGACATGATTGCCTCCTTTTTTTAACGTTATATATCGTTTAACCAGATAATGAATTCATCGAGCTGTTCTAAGGTTTTTGCGTTTTCTCTGATTGTGCTCTTTTTTTAATTATGAAATAACTTATCCCGTTCAGAATATCCATTTATCTTAAAAAAAAGGGGACTATAAAGCCCCCTTCACGGTATTCTTTATAATTCCTTTAATAGTTATTGATCATTTATCTTGTAATCGTAGAATTCTTTTTGTGCAACTGGTTTCATCTTAGTACACTCATTACCAGAAAGCAAGATAAGGCTCATTTTTCCATAAAGCAAATTTTTACGGTATTTTAGATTGGTTCTAATTTGTTACGGAGTCAGGGATGTATCAGCCGGTACAAACATCAGCGATCTTACATGTTCAGCCACTCTCAGACTCAATGGTCTGAAGCCAGTGATTAAGCGATGCATTATGGGAAACAGGGAACATGACTGAAAAATCATAGCAGCAGACGGCTGTTGCCTGATAGAAGACAATGTTTTACTGATCAGACGCCTTGCTGAATTTTGCGAAAGTACGTAATACATTGTCAGCATAGGTTTTGGAAAGGGGTATGTCTATAACTTCAGGGTTGTCTAGCTCGAGCTTTAAGCCATCTTTGTCTTTTCTGATGACTTTCACTTTTTCGAAATTCACCATGTATGATCTGTGGCAGCGAATGATGCTGGTGCCTGCCAGGTTCTCTTCGGTCTTCTTCATGGTGGCACGAATAAGATATTTGGAAAGCTTCCCTTTCTTGAGATAGCAGATAGTAATGTAGTTTTCAGATGCTTCAAGATATAGAAGGTTTTCTTTTTTCACGGAAAACCTGAGCACGGATCTGTCGTCAAAAAATGTGATCATATCCGGAGTCCTGTCCTGTGTCTGGGAACCTTCTGCAAGAACCTTTATTTGTTCCTTCTTGTCGAGCCATGCAAGGTAAAGCCACGCCAGTGAATAGGGAAGCAGTAATACCAGGGCTGTATTCCGTGCAGACATTTTTACCAGATCAGTGAACGCTCTCTTATCGTTAAGCGCAAATTTTTCAAAAAGAGAATAAAAAAGCGCCATAGCCAGCACCTCAACAGCTATCCACAAAAGGAACTGAAGGAGGTTGATTATATGTTTCCTGCAGACAAAGTACATTATTGTCCTGCTGATCACAACAACGATCACTCCCGTCAGGATAACTAAACTTGAGTAAGTGAAATACTGGAGTTTTGTGAGATCATACCATTTGTCTGAACCGAACGGAGAGTAAATATTTATAAAAACAAGGGCAAATAAAGCAGTAAAAAGAATGAGGTTAATTATGTTTTTCTTTTCAACAAGATATGGCGCTATCGGTCTATGAAGATCAAGCATGATTACACTCCTTGAAGATACAAAAATAACTAATATTTCCGAAGAGAACAGAAGTGATGTTTATCCGGAATCACTGTCAGGAGGGCATTAAAGTAAAATGGATTCCATGAATGGTTAACCGTTCAGAGCTTTTTTACGGATTCCTGATCTGTCTGGAGTTTCGTCACACAATGTTGCATTTCGTCCCCCGGTACTCATTTTGGTCACTGCACCTGTTAGGCCGGCACAAAGTTTTGCGGGCAGGCTTTTCTGTTGTTTTCTTTACCGCCGGAAACTACTATGGTGTTCAATAATATGGACTATACAAAGACACATAATGAACTGGTTTCGTTTTTCAGTCCTGGCGCTGAACAGTTAACCACGACCGGAAAGAATTCCGGAATTGTTAACACGTGGTTTGTTTCCGGTAGTTTCTCAAGAAATTTCTTCAGTGGGAACGATTATTCGATAAGTGAAAATCAATCCTTCTCATATCCGGTATTCGTTCCTGAGGAAGCCGGAAATGGCAGGGTTATCCTTTTGCTTCACGGGCTCAATGAAAGAAGCTGGGAAAAATATCTGGCATGGGCTCATTGCCTTTCGGCAAAAACAGGCAGTTATGTCATTCTCTTTCCTATTTCATTTCATATTAACAGATCGCCGTTATCATGGAAAGATCCCAGGTCGATGCTGAAGTTTCTGAAAGAAAGCCAGGGAATACGCGGAAAAGCGAGGAGTTCCTCTTTTGCAAACATTGCGCTCAGCAACAGGCTCACCGATGATCCTCGCAGGTTTCTCAAGTCAGGCTACCAGACAGCCTGCGACATAGTAGAACTTGTGAAGCAGATACAAAACGGCTTGCATCCTGTAGTGCCCGCCTCGGGACATATCGACATTTTTGCTTACTCTATAGGAGCATTTCTTGCTGAAATACTGGTTATGGCAGATCCTGAAGGACTTTTCCGGGAATCAAGACTGTTCATGTTCTGCGGCGGATCTGTTTTCAGCAGTATGTACGGAGAATCGAAGCTCATTATGGATAAGCTTGCCTATGATAAAGTTTACAATTATTATCTCAATTTGTTCGAAACAGAGATCGGGAAGCAGGATTCACTGTTGAGTATACCTTTATCTGGGAAGATCGGAATGGCTTTCCGGGCAATGATTGATTTCAGCCGTTACAGGCATATAAGGGAGAAGGTGCTTTACAGGCTAAGGGACAGGCTTTATGCCGTAGCTTTAATGAAAGACAAAGTCATCCCTGCAGCAGGGATCATTAATACCCTTGATACAGGCTATGTAGAAGTCATGGATTTTCCTTATAATTATACCCATGAAAATCCATTCCCGGTATTCAGTAATAATATGAGTTCTGAAGTTGACAGGAGCTTCGACAGAGTTTTTAACACAGCCTGCCGATTTTTTGATTGAATATAATCTGACAGGAGTCTGTCTCCGGTTAGGTTTTATGCCTTATGAAATCAGCCTTGAATCATTCCTGATAATTTACAGGCGAACATTTACTTAAAAGGATCACTCAAATTCCTTCGGAACACCGCAGATCATCGTAAAGACCTTATCAGGTGAGTTGTTCCTGTATTGGTGCTTTTCATCGGGATAAACAAGTGCAAAATCTCCGGCTTTTACCGGGTGTTCCGTCCCGGCTTCGTTTACTAAAACACCCTGGCCTTCTATTATAAAATTCATATGTTCATAAGGATGGCTATGGAATGGTGTATTCCCGCCCGGTTCCAACGTGAAAACCCTAAAGGAATAGACAGGAACGCCATCCTGGCTTCCCAGTGGTATTTGTTTCCAGGCGCCTGTCGCTCCTTCCATTCCAACTTTCTTCTTTTCAACCTTATCAATGGCTATTATTTGCATCAGTATATAATTTTGAATTTAAAGGTCGAGTATTATTCCTACCGGACAATGGTCCGATCCCTGTATTTCTTCGCTGATAAAGGCATCTTTAACCTTTGGAAGGAGCGACCTGCTAACCAGAAAATAATCGATTCTCCAGCCTATGTTCTTTGATCTTGCTCCGGCCCTGAAACTCCACCAGGAATATCTTCCGGACAGGTCAGGGTAAAAATGGCGGAAAGTATCAGCGAATCCGCCTTCAGTAAGCCTGTCCATTCCGTCAATTTCTTCCTGCATATAGCCTGCCGTTTTGTTGTAGTTTTCCCTGGGGCGCGCCAGGTCTATCTCCTTATGAGCTACGTTCAGGTCGCCGCAAATAATCACCGGTTTGATCCTTTCAATATTCTTCAGATAACTGAAGAAAGCCTTATCCCATTCCTGCCTGTAATCCAGCCTGGCAAGTTCAGCACCGGAATTGGGTACATAAACATTGATTAGGAAGAACTGTTCAAACTCAAGGCACAATACCCGGCCTTCATTGTCATGTTCCTCCACCCCGATGTTTTTTGTTGTGTTAAGGGGCTTGAGCTTTGAAATAACAGCTGTTCCCGAGTATCCGGGCCTGACCGCTGAGTTTGAATAAATAGATCTGTTATTGAGAGGGACAAGCGCTTCAGCAACCTGTTCGTCATTGGCTTTTGTCTCCTGCAGACAGATAATGTCCGGATCAAGGAGTTCAAGATCGGTAAAAAAGGATTTCTTTGTTATGGCGCGGATGCCGTTTACGTTCCAGGAAATTATTCTCATACTGCATTTTTGTTTATGTGTAAAAATAATAACTCTGATCAAATGATGAGTTTAAAAAGTTACCTGCTTTAACTCAGGAATAAAAACCTCTAAAGCTATCCTGGAACTATGGAGGTTTATTCGGTTTCAATGATTAATTCACTGCCTTTTTCCAGATCGCTGTGAGGAATGAAATAATCATTTATTGGAAAATTATCGCAGGTGATGTTTTTTATTTTTCTTCCTGTGCCTTTTTTGATGATTGTAAAGACCTTATCTCCCAGGCTGAATTCCACCCTGTCAAAAACAGGCACAGAAATTATATACTCCGGGTCAGCAGGGGAAAAGGGATAAATTCCCATGGCTGTAAACACATACCAGGCTGACATTTCTCCAGCATCGTCCATTCCGGCATAAGCCAGTTTTTCTTTTCCCATGTCATAATAGTAATTCATAATTGTATCAAGGTAGAATTGGGTTTTTTCCTGCCTGTCGATGAATGAATACATCCATGGGATGTTGTGGCCTGGTTGGTTTCCATGGCAATACTGTCCTATAAAGCCTGACATATTATCAGCTTCCTGTCCTTTGAATGGTGTTGTGAAAAGCTCGTCCAGCTTCTGTTCAAAAGCTTTACGGTCAGGGTAAAGGTCAATCAGCCCTTGGGGGTCGTGTGGTGCAAAGAATGTAGACTGCCAGGCATTAGCCTCGCGGTACATGTACTCATAGTAAACGAAGGTGGGATCAAATTTTTCAATCCATTCACCGTTGTCAAGCCGCCCTCTCATAAATCCTGTTGAGGGATCAAACACGTTCTTATAGTTCGAAGCCCTTTTCATCAGCATTTCATAATTTTCTTCATCATTAAGTGCTTTCGCCAAAAGGGCAACAGAATAGTCGTCGTATGCATATTCAAGTGTTTTTGTAACTGCAGCGTTGGCAACAGTTTGAAGTACCGGATGTTCCAGGTCCTGTTCGGGAACATAGCCTTTATCGATGTATGCAAGTATATGCGGCCTGACAGGGTTTTCGAGGGTAGCATTCCTTAAAAGCAGGTTATATGCACTTTTTACGTCGAAATTTGTTAATCCGCGCAGCCAGGATCCTGCAATAAACGGGGCAGCATGATCCCCATGGAAGAAGGTCGGTATGAAACCGGTTATTTCTCCTCTGTCGATAAGCGATTTGATCACGTCTTCAGTCACTTTGGGCGATATCATGCCCAGCAGGACCAATTTGTTCCTGTAAGTATCCCACAGAGAAGGAATGGTATAGTAGTCAAATCCTTTATTAACGACATTCCCTTTGAGGTCAGTAAATTCGCCGTTAATATCGCTTCGCAATGCAGGCCACAGAAATGACCGGTAGAATGTGGAGTAAAATAATACATTTTGTTTTTCAGTTCCTCCGGTCACTCTTATTTTCGACAATAATGATTCCCAGGTTTCAGTTCCTTCTTTCCTGATCAGGGAAAAACTTTTGCCCAGCATTTCTTCTTCCAGGTTTTTCCTGGCATTTTCAACGCTGACAAATGAAAAACCGATCTGTATTTCCAGGGGTCCCGGTGAATCGATGAAATTAATGACTGAGTATTCATGTAAATCTTCCTTGCCCGATTCAATATTCTCAATATCATGGTTGGAAACAGCG
>Ga0123335_1008623_pt1 | contig 10849 bp, 10 predicted proteins | sample BiotimSIPDNA_2_FD_89707 | JGI IMG/M metagenome (GOLD analysis project Ga0123335, IMG submission 89707) | Anaerobic biogas reactor microbial communites from Washington, USA - Biogas_R2 time_0 SIP DNA | ecosystem: Engineered > Bioreactor > Anaerobic > Unclassified | place: Washington, USA... | reverse complement strand
TGGCAAAGGCAAAACTGCGTATGAGAAGCACAAGAACAGACTCCGCTTTAGACGAAGGGCATCGATTGAACCAGTTATTGGGCATCTCAAGAGTGATCACCGAATGCTCAGAAATTACCTCAAAGGCGTTGAAGGTGACATGATTAATACGATTATGGTCGCAACAGCTTTTAACATGATGAAACCCACATTTATAACGAATACGAATACGTATGGATAACATTATCAGAAATGTGGGTTCCATCAGACCATTAAAATATAAATTAAATTCTGATGAAAAGGTTAAGGCAGATCCGTGATGCCATTTATATTGTTTTTGCTTCCCTTACCGGCCACAAATCGATAATATATGTAACCTCACTGATTTATTGGAAATTAAGATTTGTTAAGGATCGTTTAAATGTATATTGAAATCATCATTTCTTTGAAATGGCATAAATGTAATGAAAATGAAAAAACATAATTATTCTTTTATTCTGTTTGGGCTATTGCTAAGCCAGGTTTCATGCTTTAATCAACAGGAAGGGAAAGCAATAAGGACTTCATTCCCAAAAATATTACAGTTTGATCTTAGAACTGTAATAAATGACAGCCTTGATTTATCCTTTATTGCAGAGAAGATCGAGTATATTCCACTACAGACCAATGATACTATTTTATTGGAATATTTTGATAATTATGTAATTACAGATGATCGCATTTTCATCGAGAATAAAGGGCTCATACGTGTTTTTGATTCTGAAGGCAATTACATTAATAACCTCTTTACACGGGGCCGTGGTCCTGAAGAATCGGAATTGAGATGTTTTGCCATAGATGAGGATAATAAGTTGGTATATGTCTATGACAGCAATGAAAATGCCGTTAAAATATATGATTACGATGGTTCTTATATAAGTAAAATCAGAAATTTCTTACCAGAAGGATACAATACATTTTCGATCGGAATTTTCGACGAGGCTATCTTTGTTCAAACTTCGCAACGCCCTGGAACGGAATATCTTTATTCACTTTATTATCCGGAAACTGATTCTATTTGTATACTATGCACTAATTACAGGGAATATCTTAAATCACAACAAGAAAAAATGCCTTTATCGCCCTATGATTACCACTATCAGTTAACTCATAATCTGTTACTCTTTAAGGAGAGTTATTCAGATACTATCTACAAGATGACAGAAGATCTGAAAAAGGAACCATATTACATTGTTAATCTTGGTGACAATAAGCTGGAATGGGAACATTGGCGGGATAATGGGATGTTTGTAGCATATAATCCGGTTGGACCTCCCAAAGGTTACAAGGTACAGTCTTTCATTGAAGCTGATAATTTTTTATTTTTCGTTTTGAGCTCCTTTATTGAACCTTCGTTATTTGCTATTTATAACAAGAAATCTGATAAACTCAGGATCATTACACATAAAAATATTGAATTACCAAATGACCAGATATCTCTAAAAAATGATCTTGATGACCTCCTTCCATTTTCTCCCATGAACAAAAACGGCTACATGACATACAAAAATAACTGTCTTTATAGTGTTATAGATGCAGGAGAATTTGCAAAGGTATATAAGATAAAAAATTTGAGGAGAGGCATTACTGAAGGGCATAATAAAAAAATAAATCCATCTCTTAATGAAATTGATGAATTTGACAATCCGGTTATCATTAAGCTTTATTTGAAATAATCTGAAGATTTACTCCATTTAAGAAGCATATATATTCTGGGAAAGTCTCTAAGATTTTGATTTACAAGTAAGTCCTGTGAGTATGGAACATTGTATTAGAACTATTGTGATATTAATCTTTGATTATTTTTTCAATCGTATTGATCAATTCTTTTACCGGCTCAAAATAAGGCATAACCTTATTCCTCTCGAAGTCGAATAAATCATCGTAATCACCCTTTTGACGCCATGTAGAGAGTTGTGAATAGATCTTGCCCAACTCTTTGGAGATAAGGTTTGGTTTTATAAAGTGTTCAGAGAAATTTGACTTTACTCCATTATGAGTGGTAGTTCTCAGGTCTGCTTTTAACAATAAAGCTGTAACATCATAATAGGCAGCATAATAAAGCCTGTTCATTGAGGAATTCCACTTATTTTTCTCAGCCAGAATACAAGCATCATCAAATGTATCTTTCGCTCTGTTTAACCTATATTCAATAAGATCTTTTCTAGTGCCAGTCATCTTAGTTTTACTCCCTCTTTTTTTATGTTTTCATATAAAGGAGTAATCGAACGTCTTTTATTCCAGTCGCTTATTGTGTAAATTAATGGAGATATTATCTCGCCTGTCTCAAGTTCAACTTCATATAACTCATTCATGAATTTTGTCTCGAGGTCAAATGAAATGTTCTTTGAATCAAGTAAAATCAGTATATCCCAATCCGAAAGTCTTTTCGCATCACCTCTGGCCCGGGAACCATATAAATATATCTCGGCTCCGGGGGCTGTTTTATCTACAATTCCAATTATCCGATTTAATATCTTATCTCGATTATTCATAATAACAAATTTACTCAAAATAATCTTATAATAAGTTCTGTATGTCAATTTACCAATAGTTGTATTTTTCTGACCTTCCGTTAGACTGTTTTTCATCAAACCGGAATGAAATTATTTTTCTTAAAAAACAGCGGGTTTTCTATGAATAACTACTTTCCCTAATTTCAATTTCCGATTTCTTCCGATAATTTCCGTTTTCTTCCGTTTTTTTCCGGTTTTTTCTTGCCTCTATGTCCTTATGATTGTGGAAATTTGTGATGATGTTGAAGTGCAGTAAATTCATATTCTAATGAATCAGGATACCGGAAGAATAAATCTGAAGAAGATTGACGACAGGTTAAAACGTATAGCAAATGTATTGCTTATTAATGCCAGTTTTATTGATAATCCCGGATTACTTAACGGGAAGACAGGGATCTCTATCTTCTTTTATGAATATGGCCGCTACCTGAACAATAAAATATATACGGATTACGCCGGAGAACTTATCGATGAGATCTATGAAGAGATAGCCCAAAACACTCCTTTGAGTTTTTCAGGCGGACTGACAGGTATTGGCTGGGGTATAGAATACCTGGTAAAGAATAAGTTTGTGGATGCCGATACCGATGAAGCCCTTGCAGATATTGACAATGCCGTTTATCGTGGTATACTGAATAATCCTCTGTTACTTGAAAGTGAGAACGACCTGTTCGGTTACGGCCACTATTGTCTTTCGCGGCTACGAGGCCATGAGAATGATGATGATAATCTTACTACCCTTATTAAAAAGGAACACCTTATATATCTCATCGACGAATGTGAGAGACTGCTCGTTCATAAGAGATACCTTGAATTCAATATACTTCAGCTAAGCGTTGCCTCGATCAATTCCCTGCTCTGGTTTCTTCTGGAAGTAGACCGCCTTGGTTTGTTCCCAGTGAAGGTAAGGAAGGTTTTAGGATACATTCCTGATTATGTTTCTAAAGAACCCTCTGAATACAGGGCAGACCTTTTGGTACTAAATGAACTTGCCAGAAGAGCGGTTAATCAGACCAGTGATACCGGCCTGGAGAACCAGTACCTTTTATTATATGAAAGTGTCAGCGAAGAGCTAAACAGAGGTGAAGATGGAGATGGAGATGAGAAGATACTCTCCGACCTGCAATCCCTGCACCTTCAGAGACTTGTCTACGGAATAGATATCCATGGCGACCTCTTAAAGGACGGCTCATTTGAAAAAGCCTTCAGCATTATTGACGATGAAGAAAACTGGAACCGGACTCTTGAAGGAATAAACAAACAAAACCTGGGCCTGACAGGTCTCGCCGGTACAGGATTACTTCTTCTAAATGCAATCTCTTGCCCCTTGCCCTTCGCCCCCAGCCCCCTGCTCCCTGCTCCCTGCCCCCTGCCCCCAGCCCCTTGCCATGATAAGTAACCGTCCCTGCATATCAGTAATAATGTCGGTGTATAATGCCGAAAAGTACGTTAGAGATTGTATTCGCAGCATACTGGGGCAGACATTTTCTGATTTTGAATTTATAATAATTAATGATGCCTCAACAGACAGTAGTCCTGAAATCATTAAATCATTTAAAGATAAGAGAATAAGACTTCTTAATAATCGTGAGAGATGTTACCCGACACGTAACAAGGGACTCCGGGTTGCCAGGGGAAAGTATATCTGTATAATGGACGCGGATGACATTTCACTTCCTCACCGCTTTGAGAGGCAGGTACTTTTTATGGAACAACATCCGCAGTATGGACTTGCAGGCAGCGGTTACAGGGTGTTGGGGAAAGAAAGAGATCTGTACCGCGAGAGCGATTACCAAAAGATAAAGGTACAACTGATGCGAAACAACTGTTTCATACATCCATCGGTAATAATAAGACACGACCTGCTGAAGAAACATAAACTGAGATATATCAGAAAATACTACTACTCATCAGATTATGATTTTCTGGCAAGGGCTGCAAGATACTTCCCGATAACCAACATACCTGAGGTGTTGATGCATTACAGAGTGCATGAGGGACAGGTGACGATTCAATACAGAAAGAGACAGGCTGAACTGGCAGATGAGATTTCCATTGACCAGTTGAGATATATCGGGATCAATCCCACAAAGGAAGAAACCGGAATGCATCTCAATCTTCTAAAAGGGAATCCAATTGAATATTCGCGAAAGCTCAAATTATACAAGTGGATTAACCGGATCAGGGAAGCAAACCTAAAGGCATGCTTTTACGATAAAAATGAGTTGGAAGCTTTTTTTGAAGCATTGATGATTATGCAGCCCTTCTGTAAAGACTATTTCCAGAAGCTGAAGGTAAAAGAAAGAACAAAAACAACAGAAACAATCCGGGAGGATCTGGCAGATGTGACCTTTGTTATTCCGCTAAGGATAACATCAGATCAGGTTATCGAAAATCTAAATACTACAATTGATTTCATAAGGAATAATTTTAACACAAGTTTTTACCTACTTGAAGCTGATGTAGCGCAGAGATACTTCCCGGCAGAAAATCAGAAAGGCGTAAGATATGAATTCATCCGTGATGACAACCCGGTTTTTCCCCGTACAAAGTGGATAAACCGTTTGCTTAATTCAGTTGAAACGCCATACGTGGCTGTTTGGGAACCTGGGTCAATTGTTATGCCAGATCAGATTAAAAATGCTATTAAAAACCTGAAATATTCAGATACTATTTTGAGCATTCCTTACTCGGAAAGAATTTATAAATGTGATCCATTATCAAGTGGTATGTTTGGCAAATATATGAAGCCAGAGGTCCTTAAGCTGATGGCTCCAGCCATGCCGGTGGAATCAAATCTTAAAAATAAAGGTCAAGTTTTTCTGGTAAATCGCAAAAGGTACCTGGCAACAAGGGGAGAGAATGAAAAGCTTTATGGAGAAGAAATGGAGAATGTAGTCAGGTTAAAAATGATGGATGTTCTTAACATGACTGTTTACCACTCTGCCGGTCCTTTATTTTGTCTTTGGTATCCCGACAGCAGAATCCATAAGAATAACCAGATAGACAGTGAAATATTAAATCGAAAAGAACTGCTAAATACCTGTAAGCATGCAAAAGTATAGCGAAAATACTACTATATCACTGTTTATCTTAAAACCAACAGGAAGGGGAGTTCACTATGGTATTGGAACATACCTGAAATATTTGATTGAAGCACTATTAACCAGGGGAGATATCCATATTTATGTTGTAAACTATTTGTCTGACAGAAAGAAAGAATTTGATGTTGAAATTATTAATCCCAGGTTACGGTATTTCCATATACCCCCACCAAAAAACTCATTTAATGGAGATGAGAAAGCACAGAAATATGCCAATCGTATTGTCGATTTTTTAACTCCTTTCATACTGTCGCAACCTAATGTGATATTTCAGACCAATTATCCTGATACTCTTCCAATAGTAAAACGTCTTAAAAGTCGTTTCACAATAAAGGTAATAAGTGTTGTTCATTCAGCTCAATGGCAGTTTATTTTTGAAGGTAATAAGAAACAATTTTCGGAGGCATGGCAGGACATCAAAGTAAGATATTCAGAAAAGTTAAAACCTATCCGGGCAGAAAAAGAACTTTATGAGATATCGGATAAGGTAATATCAGTAACCTCTTACATGAAAGACTTTATGATAGAGTATTTCGGGATACCGGAGAAGAAGATTGAGGTTGTTCATAATGGTATTGATATAGAAATGCATGTGTTACATAAGAGTACAAACAGGGATAATTTGAAACAAAAAATGGGATTTGACCAGGATGAAAAAATCATTCTATATGCAGGCAGACTTGACAAATGGAAAGGCATTTATATACTCCTTGATGAATTTGCAGAATTATGTAACCAGCACAAAAATGTAAGGTTGGTTCTGGTGGGTGAGGATTCCGGCCCGGATAAAATATCTCAATATCTGACTCATTGTAAAAATAACTGGTCAAAAGTTACTTTTACTGGCTTTGTGGACTTCAATACAATGCAAGATCTTTACCAGATTGCTGATATCGGCATAATCCCCTCTTTATATGATCATTGTCCATATGTGGCGCTTGAGATGATAAGCAATAATATACCATTGATCATTTCAGATACTGAAGGTCTGAATGAAATACTCACTAAAGATCAATGCCTATACATAACTCCTTCAATTGACGATGAAGGTTTTGTCTATCTTGGAAAAAATGTGATGAAAGGAGCACTAAATAAACTATTAAGCTCCATGGATCATCCTCAGGAAGAAAGACTTGATTACTATCCGAAAGTAATAGAATCGAGGTTTTCAGCTGAACTAATGGGATCAAAGATGTACTCAATATTACTTGACCTTTTTCAAAAAACAACAGTTGCAGTCACTGTCATAGAATTGTCGTGAATTATGAACATATAATGTTTTTTATGCCGGTTCGTTTAGCATATTATTTTTTAAATATTTTCTCGCTCTTTAATACAAGCGATCAATCAGACAATTTACCCTCTGTTACCTACCGTTTAATAAGGTATTTTGGCATCAGGATAACGCATGATTCAGTAAGAGAGTTTATTAAGTCGGATCCGGATTTTCCGTCCCTTAAAAGTATTTGCAATTTTTTTGAGGCATATGGAATCATCAACTATCCTTTAAGAATAGAGAAAAATGAACTAAGTGATATCGACAGGCCTTTTCTGGCACACATAAATGACAATGGGTGGAAAATCATCCTTGTATACAGAATTAACGAAGGAGCCGTGATATTTGCTGATTCATTGTCAGGGAAGAGGATTATGAGTTACCAGCATTTAATAAAGAAATGGGATGGAGTAATCATTATCACTGATACAGAATCAAAAGCTGAACAGGTTGACTTCAAAGCAAGAAAAGCCGATGAGATCATTAATAAAGCAATTATTAGCTTCCCTTTTGTGGTATTATTCTTTTCAACGGTCTATTGCTTATTACCTCTTACTTATGATTTAAATGAGAAGATAAATCTTTTGAGTATTTCGATTATTTTTTCTCACATCCTTGGTTTGGTTTTCTCCATCTTATTATTCAGGAATGAACTCAATTTAAAATCATCATTATCTGAAAAGCTCTGTCATATCTCTACTAACACTGATTGTGAGGCAGTGACAAAAGGTGGTGTCTCGAAAATAATGGGAAGTGTGACATGGGCTGAAATAGGTATTGTATATTTTTCTGGTGGTCTGTTAATATTATCTGTCATTGACCGGATTGAAGCCATTAATTTAATAAAGATCCTCTCAATCTGTTCAATACCTTATCCGATATTCTCGGTTTTATACCAATGGCTGAAGATAAAGAAATGGTGCCCGTTTTGTCTCATGGTGCAACTGGTCCTTATGTTTGAATTTGCTGCCCTTATTTTGAGGCCAGGTAGCCATGTGAATGTCTCGGTTTTCATGGTGTCATCTTTGGTTTTTTTATCCATATTAATTTTGACGGTGCTTTATAAATTCCATATAATTTATAAGTTAGAAAAAGATGATTACAAGATAAAGTTTTTAAAATTTAAACGAGATCCTGATCTTTTCCTGCATGAATTCAGGAAGGCAGGCAAAATAGTACTTCCCAAAGAGGATTTATTACTTACGTATGGGGATCTTCGGAGTGATATAGAAATAACTGCATTTTTAAGCCCCTATTGCTCTGCATGTTCTTCAAAATTTTTTGATATTCTGAATCTGATCAGAAAAGAATCAGGATTTAAAATACAGCTCGTACTCCCGAATATGAAAGATGAGGTGACATCAAAACTGTTGAAACAAATATGTTTCTATATGGGGGCTGGCAATAAAGAAGAATCTTTAATGCTTCTTGAAAAGTGGTATAAGACGGATATAAACATAAAACAAAGAATTTTTAATGGTCTCAATGCAATTGAAAATCCTGCCGGATATGATGAAATGATTATTCAGAATCAGGAATTATTCCGGACTGGAAATATTCAAAGGGTTCCAACCATCCTGGTAAATGATTTTATTTTACCGCAGATGTACACCCTTGAGGAATTAAAATATCATGTAAATGAGATAAAACAATTAATTGAAGTTGAAATGATACCAATTTCACAATAACAGAAAGAGAAGGGCGGAAGGGTACTCTGTGCACTGTGCTCTGAGCTCTGTGCCAACTCTTTCCGCCCGGACCTTTCCTTAAGTAGAAAGGAGGTGTCCCCATGCGAAGTTAATAATATTCCGTGATTCCGGTTCCGGCCTGTGAAATGATATATCAGGAAAACTAAACAAAATTTTTAAATTTAATCGGACACTAATGATTTAATATTATGAAAAAACTTGGTAAATTGAAAATTAGTCCTAAAAAAATAATGAATAATGAGGAATTATTAACCCTGAGAGGCGGTGCAGCTTGTTGTACATGTTGTGATGGATATGCCATGGCTGCTATAAGTTACGAAGATTGTCAAGAGTCTTGTTCTTATGCTGGAGGTGGTGTTTGGATTTGCTGATCGGGTTTAGTAGAATTGTATCCACTTCTTCATTTTTTTTTTATATGAAGACAAATTTGGATCAAGTTTCTATTGAGAACTTAGAAGAGGCTGGCTTTGATAAAAAGCAAGCCTCTTGTAAATTTTATCTTTATACTGAGAATGTTTCAACTAAATAAATAACTTAATTTAGAAGATATAAATTTAGACTCCAATCTGGAAATAACGATCGATAACAAAATCTCAGATAAAATCAACTATATAACTAGATTTTTATGAAAACAAAATACTTTTTAATCCTGATTATATTTGCATTATCCTGCAAACCAGAGAATAAAGAGCTCATCAAATTTGATCCGACTACTCTTACTAAAAATGAAATTTCATTAACTGAGATTGCTGACGATATTAAATACATTCCACTAGATAACAAGTATCCATTAGGAAGAATTAGTGATAGAATCATATTCATAAACAAATCTATATATTTAACAGCAGAAAATCTAGGAGTCCTTGTATTTAATAAAGAAGGAACAAAACTTAGAAAAATAGGAAATATCGGTAGAGGGCCTGGTGAATATCTTTATAGCTCTGTGTTTACTGTCGACGAGAAGACAGAGACAATATATATTCATGATAGAGGTGACATTATTAAGGTTTTTTCCCACACCGGTGGACACTTAAGAAGTTTTTCATTAAAGGAATATGGCCATGTTGATGCAATTGAATCTTATAATTCCAAACTATTTGCTTTCTATTCAAATCAATATGAAAACACTGAATATGAATGGATTGTTTTTGATACATTAGGAAATCAAATCAAAAAGAAAGAAAGAAATATGCCTGAATTTGCCGGCAACGCCCTTGGCATTGTGGGTACGTACAAACACGAAAATGTATTGACTTATTGGAATAATTATACTGATACTGTCTTCTCAATTTTGCCTGATTTAAACCAGAAGCCATCTTTTATTATTAGTTCTGGAAGACATAGATTACCTAAATCGAGAATTACACCTGAGACTATGTCTGATTATATGTGGTTTAAATATATTTATGAGACAAGTCGATATATTGTTATAAACTACTTTTACCCGCTTAAAAAGTATTCTTTTGTACTTATTGATAAGGATAATAATAAATCGTTTTTAATAGATCTAAAATCTGATAACGGTGGTGTTACATTAATTGGTGGTATATTAAATGATCTTGATGGAGGTACAAGTTTTTTGCCAAAAAGCTATTTTGTAGAAAATGGCCGTGAATTTTTAATAGGATTAATTTATCCTTATCAAATTCAAACTCATATTAAAAGCACAGAGTTCATTAATTCTGCTCCCAAATATCTTGAAAAGAAAAAGGAACTAATAAAATTAGCCGATAGTATGAAAGAGACAGATAATCCGATACTTATGATAGTAGAATTGAAAAAGTAAAATATGTCAGTATTTCCGATTTGCAAGCAACTTGATGCAATGGATTGCGGGCCATCATGCCTTCGCATGGTAGCAAAATATTATGGGAAATCCTATTCAATACAATCACTCCGGAACAAATCTTATATAACAAAATCCGGTGTCTCAATGCTTGGCATCAGCGAAGCTGCAGAAAGCATTGGCTTCAGCACACGGGGGTACCGTCTCACCTGGGAACAGCTTCGTGACGAAGTACCGCTTCCATGTATTGTGCACTGGAACCAGCGTCATTTTGTTGTTGTGTACAGGGTTAAGAAGCAGAGGGCGTGGAGCACAGGGGACAGGGCACAGAGCACAGAGCAAGAATCAAAAAAACCTGAGCCCTGCGCTCTGAGCCCTGAGCAAAATAAGCTGCAAAACCATACCAGTAGCAAATACATTGTATATGTGGCAGATCCGGC
>Ga0123335_1008620_pt1 | contig 10853 bp, 12 predicted proteins | sample BiotimSIPDNA_2_FD_89707 | JGI IMG/M metagenome (GOLD analysis project Ga0123335, IMG submission 89707) | Anaerobic biogas reactor microbial communites from Washington, USA - Biogas_R2 time_0 SIP DNA | ecosystem: Engineered > Bioreactor > Anaerobic > Unclassified | place: Washington, USA... | reverse complement strand
GCCATGACAAAAAACAACACCTGCCAATGCGTTACCAACAAACCCATAGTCATCTGCATCTCAGGCATGGCAGGCACAGGAAAAAGCACACTCTCAAAAAAAATCGCTAAACGCTACAATCTGCATTGCTACTCGGGCGGCGACGCCCTAAAAGACTTAGCAAAAGACGAAGGCTACGAAATAACCGAAGAGGGCTGGTGGGAAACCCTTGAAGGACTAAAATTTCTGGAGAAAAGAGTAAAAGACCCACAGTTTGACAAGGCAGTAGACGGCAAACTTCTCGAACACGCCAACGAGGGCAACGTGGTTTTAGACAGCTGGACCATGCCTTGGCTGCTAAACGACGGCTTCAAAATCTGGCTCATGGCATCCCTCGACAAACGGGCTGCACGCGTGGCGGTAAGAGACAAAATGACTGTTGAAGAAGCTCACGCTGTGCTTAAGGAGAAGGAAGCTCAAACCAAAGCCATCTACAAAAACCTTTACGGCTTTAGCCTCGACGAGGATTATACGCCGTTTGATTTTATACTGGACACGGACAATTTAACCGCCGACCAAGTTTACGAGGTTCTCTGCAAAGTCATCGACAACGTAGTTTTCGCTTGCCATGCAATAAAATAACCAAAACTAGCTCTTTTAATATATTATTTTTCTAAAAATTTAAAAATCAAACGCTAAATATCTACTCTTAACCAAGTTTTAAAAAAGCGTAGGGAAGGGAGAAAGAAAAAAGTGAAAATCAGAAACGTCTTAGCAGCTACTCTCTTTATCGAAATCGCAGTGGTCTGCCTGTTTTTCGCCTACAGGTATGTGAATATTCAATCAACCATAGCGCTGATGCTCTTCAACGGCTTATTCATCACCATAATCTTCCAGCTAAACGGCTCTTTTGCCAAAAAAACCTGCCTTTTAGCCCTCGGAAACGTTCTTGGAGCCTTCTGGAACTACCTTTTCTTCCAACTAATAAACTCAGGAGAACAACATTTCGGCAGAGTATTCATGGTTTTTTACGCGCTAATCTTTCCCTTCGTTAACGTCGCATGGGTAGTGCCGTTTTGGTCATTAAGCATCAGCTTTTTAACGCCAAACACTGAACCTCAGGGTAAACTATGATAATCGCTTTGCTACAGGGTTTTTTTGGATTCTGCGCCATCATAATAACCGCATACCTTGTTCGACACTACATCTTCACATTAACAGTTCTGAAAAAATCAAAAAACAGAAAAACACAAACCGCCCCGCTTAACGCTTCATGTAATCCGACCGTTTCGATTCTAATTCCTGCCCACAACGAAGAACACGTGATTGAAAAGATACTGCAGCAAATGAGTCAATTGACATATCCCAAAGACAAATTGGAAGTCATCATGATAGACGACGCCTCCAGTGACAAGACAGGTCAAATAGCAGATGAGTACTCCAAGCGTTACAACTTCATTAAGGTGCTACATCGGGACAAGAAAATAGGCGGCAAAGGAAAACCTGCTGCTTTGAATGCAGGTTTGAAAATGTCAAAAGGAGACATTTTTCTTATTTTTGATGCTGATTACCTTCCGGAAATAGAAATTGTGGAAAAACTTGTAAGCCCATTTTCCAATCCACAAGTTGGTGCAGTGCAGGGACGACCAGTAGTGTTAAATGAACCTGAAAATATTCTGACGCGGATGATTGCCTTAGAACGCATAAGCGGCTATAGAGTTGACCAAGAAGCAAGGAACAGCTTAGGTCTTATCCCGCAATTTGGGGGCACAGTGGGCGGTTTTAGACATAGCGTTTTAGATGAAGTCGGCGGATTTGACCCAAAAATGCTCACTGAAGACACTGATTTAACGATTTCAATTTACGGGGCTGGCTACAAAGTAAGTTATGTTGGAGAAGCCGAATGCTACGAGGAAGCAGTAAACAACTGGAGGGCTTACTGGCGGCAGCGGCATCGATGGGCACGTGGACACATGCAGGTTTGCTTTAAACACTCGTTCAATATTCTTAAAAGTAAAAAACTAAACCTGAAAGAAAAAGTTGACGGGCTACTTCTTCTACACATATATTTTGTGCCCATACTGACATTGCTTTCTTTACTGTTGGGCATACCCCTAATCGTGCTTAGTCCTGAAACCCCTCAAATACTATGGTTTATCGTTCCAGTTACACTCTACAGTTTCGTAGGCAATTTTGCGCCTTTTTTTGAAGTCGGAATAGGCGCATACTTAGACGGCAGAAAACGTCTCCAATGGCTTGCGCCGCTAATGATTTTTGCGTTCTTGTATAACATGCTAATTTGTTCAAAAGCTTTTATCGATGTCCTGATTGGCTTCTTACGCGGTTCACAGGGCGACTGGGCAAAAACCGAGCATTTAGGCAAAGGAAAATCTTATATTTCAAACTAGTCAAATAAGCAATTTGAAGGAGTTGGGGTAAAGGTGTTTTCGTTCTACATCTGTCTAGTAGCCATTGCTATCATAAGCATGATTCTTTTTATGCCAGCTTTCTTGGAACTTAAAAGACCAAAAGACAACGGTCCAAGACAAATTAAAAGCTTCAAACTCGCTTACACTGGACCATTTACCGAAAATGAATTGAAACTTGAGAAAGCCCAAGTGATTAAGCTCTCTTCGGCTCTAACGTTGCTGCCTAACTTGGAGGTTTAGCCTTTTCATTTTTAAGCAGCATTTTAGCGTTTCGCCACTGATCCATTGCTAACGATAAATGTCCCATAGGTGTTCCGTGAATCGAGTAAAAGACATAGCACAAATAAGTGCACTCAGTACAGTTTTTATAAATATCACGGCGTTTATTGAAATCAGCGCTTTTCCAATTCTTTGGCAAATCAAACACTGTTCCAGCAAATGCTTGGTTGTGGCATCCGCTGATTCTGCCAAGATGATCCACGACTAAAAAGCTTTGAAGTGCCCTGCAGTTCCATGTGCGTTTATCTTCAGAGTAGAGGCTTTTGAGTGTTTCAAAAAGCTTAGTTGTCATGAGGATTTTATTATTTGTTTTTTTCATTTCCATTAGTTTGTCGCAAAGCTCAACCATCGCTTTCTTGTCTCTAATAATGAATTCATCGTTAGCTTTGCCAATTCTAAAAAGCTGATTTGCATCCTCACTCATGTCATAAGAATACAGGCAGTACCAGACAGGGATGCCTTTACCAGTGAAATGGTTTGTTATATCCACTATTTCGTTAAGGTTTAACTGTGAAATCGTTGGTGTAACACATACTTTTATGCCCTCTTTATGCAGTGTCTCAACAGTTTCCATGGCACGCTTCCAAGCGCCCGGAACATCTTTAATATGGTCATGTTTTTTCTCGTCTAAGCTATCGATGGATATGGCGACGAAATCTACATTGCGCAGAGCCTCAATTTTTTTAGCTGCCATGCTACCGTTGTCATAAACTGTTAGCACGAACCGTTCAGCGGCATACGCGATTATTTCTGCTATGTCTTCCCGCAGCAGAGGGTCACCGCCAGACAAGACAAGTTCCACTATACCCGCATCTTTTAGGATGTCTAAACCACGTTTAATTTCCTCTGTTGAAAGCTCATTTTGGTCTTGCTCTTTCCAGACGTTACAGCCTAAGCATCTGTAATTGCATTTTCGAGTAACCAGCCATTGTGCATGATGAGGTTTGCCGCGAACAAGAGAACGGGCTGCTACGTTTGCTGCTTTTTTTAATCCAGTCGCCAAGTAATGTCACTAGCCGCCAATTTATAGTGAAGTAATTTACTTCTGAACTATAAAAACAATTATTATTGCGCCATAAATCCTTAAACAACAAATCAGGGATTTTTCAGCAACACTTTTTTATGAATACAGTCAACCACTAACCTGTGGAAGAGTAATTGAACCGCAAAATCGTGATTGTAGCTGCCTTGGTGGTTTGTGTAGTTTTAGTCTATGGTTTTTACAGTTTGCCACCCGCAAATGGACCCATTGATACTTCATGGATTGCAACTGTTGAGCAAATGCTCGAAGAAGTTAAGCCGTATCCACTTAACAACTCTTTAAGTCATCCAGCTAACCCAGAAATGCTTAACGTTTACCTAACCGAAAATGGCAGTGAACAACTAATTTATTATGGAAACGGCAGTGCACTTAGCAATTACCTCTATGAACTTAAGGAAAGCATTAACTACGAAAAGGATTCAACTGTTTCCGAATACTACCTTGGCAGGGTTATGGCAGCCAGCAAAGTGGTTAGCATACATTATAACATGACTTGGGCGAAACAGAATTATCCCTCACAAAGATTTTACGGCGCATATTTTGTTTTGGAAGACAATTTAGATGAGGATTTGACTGGCGCTATTTTTGTACGTAATGCTAACGAGAATATAGGGCATCTTAGCATTTGGTTTAAGACTACATAGGACATATTTAACGGTGGGTTAGAGTAAATTTTATGTTAAACTATATAGGCTAATTTGATTAACTCTTGGTTAATCTGGAGCGGCTATCGTGGAATCCGTTGATGTAGTTCTGTTGACAAAGAACAGTGAGCGGGCACTGGTTAAGTGTTTAGACTCGCTTTACGGTAACGTTCCAGTAAATCGGTTAATAGCTGTTGACGGATACTCTACTGACGGCACTCTGTCAATTCTAGAGAAATTCAATAAGAAATACGGTAACGTAAAAGTGGTCTTTGACCAAGGTACACGTGCGTCAGCTAGACAGAAAGGCATTGAAAACGTAAAAACCGACTGGTTCATTTTCATTGATAGCGACGTTGTCTTATGCAATGACTGGTACAATAAAGCGCTTAAATTTGTTGATTCAAAGGTTGGTGCAGTGTGGGGCACAGAAGTTTGGTCAACCATAAAAAACCCTGCAATGCTAAGGCTGTTTTTGGTTATCACTCGAAAAATCTTTGAAGTCAGAGGAGGCACACATGACACGCTTATTCGTACAGCAACCGTAAAAGACATCCAAATACCAAACGAACTGCACGTGTTCGAAGATGCCTTCATCAAAGACTGGATAGAAAGCAAGGGCTACAAAGTGGTTGCCTGCTATGACCCTTTCTGCATCCATTACCGACCAGAATCAGTTTGGACGTTAAAGGGCAGCTTAGGCTTAGTCGCTGAAGCGTTGCGCCTCGGCAGTCCACGGTTGATTAGTAAGCTTCTGTTTGCATACGGCTTCTATACTGCTTACTCGATTTATCAATTGTTTAATGGAAACAAAAATGCTTAGTTGAAAATTTGGAAATAACTTCTTATTTGCAGCTTCTGTATAGACTCTAAGCTAGAGTTGCATGTGAGGGCATAAGATTGCAAATTGACGTTGTCTTACTAACAAAAAACAGCCAGCACCTGTTATCTAAATGCTTAACGTCAATTTACAGCAATGTGCCCGTTAACAAGCTGATTGTGGTTGACGGATACTCCACTGACCGCACAATAGACATCCTTGAAGGTTTCCAGAGAAAACATGGTAACATCAAGATTTTACAAACGCAGGGCACCCGAGCAAAAGCACGAGAAATAGGCATAAGCAAAGTCTCTACTGAATACTTCGCCTTTATCGATAGCGATGTTGTTCTTTGCAGGGACTGGTTCAAAAAAGCCCAAATGGACATGACTAGTGGTGTCGGCGCGGTTTGGGGATTAAACATTGACGTGATTCCTAACGTTAAACAAAAATGGTTTTTGCTGCTTGAGGGCATGATTGCACGGCAAGGCTTCAGCCTCCGAGGCGGCACCCACGATACGTTAATACGTAAAAGCGCCATTGAAGGCATCCGTATCCCCGATGAGCTTCACGCTTACGAAGACGCCTACATAATGAATTTCATACAGAAAAAAGGCTTCAAAACAGTCGTGGGCAACACGGTTTACTGCCTGCATTATAAGCCGCCTACGAACTGGAGTCCCCAAAACGCAGTAGACCAAGCAGTTGTCGAGTTCAAATGTGGACTGCTTTACTCGCACATGTTCAAGTATGCACTGTTTTATCCAGTTTTCATGTTTTACTGGTTTTTGCAGGTGCCTCTTAGCGGGTTTGGCGGTTTAACGCGATAAGGCAGCCCATAGCTGGTCAGAAACTGGTCTGGGCAGCATCTGTACACTGCCATCCTTCATTTCAAGAATACGCTTGTTTGGGTTAACGCTGAATTCACCAATAACTGAAGCGTAAATATGCTGCTCCTGCAAGGCAGCGATGATTTTGTCTGTTGATTCGGCTTGGGCAGCAATCAGCAGTGCGCCTGAGCTAATAAGTTGCAGAGGGTCGATTTCGAAGTATCGGCAGATTTTAGCCGTTTCAGGTTCAACAACGATCTTATCTTCAAAAACCTTAATGCCCAAGTTTGCTGCGTCTGCCATTTCGTGAACGCCGTTTAAGATTCCGCCTTCGGTTGGGTCATGCATCGCATGCACTCCGCCAGCGTGGTAAGCGGTTAAGGCATCTTTGACGACGCTGATTTGGCTGAAAAACGCTTTTGCGCTTTCAATTACTGATGGATGCAGAACTTTTGAAAGCTGTGTTTGTCGGTCTGACGCGAGGATTGCGGTGCCCTCTATTCCAGCGCTTTTAGTTAGGATTAATTTGTCGCCTGCTTTTGCGCCTGCGGTGGTGACGTACTTGCCCTTCTCGGTTAACCCCATAATGCAGCCCACCACAATTGGGTAAGTCAAGCCAGGCGTGGATTCACAATGTCCACCTACGATGGCTATTCCGAGTTCTTTTGCTGCATCTCCCATCTGAGCGCTTATGGCTTCAACGATTTGGCTGTCAGCGTTTTCTGGCAGCATAATGCATGAGAAGAAAAAGGCTGGTTCAACCCCGAAGGTGGCGACGTCGTTGGCGTTTATGTTGATGGCTTCCCAGCCGATGCGTTCCACCGCGCCTGTGATGGGGTCCATGGAGACTATGACGGATTTGCCGCCGATTTCAAGGATTGCGCCGTCTACGCCTGTGGCTGGTCCAAGGGTGACTTCTTTGCGGTTGGCTCCCAAGTGTTTGAAGACGGTGTTTTGGAGGATGTCTATGGGGATTTTTCCAGGCGGCAACTTCATACGTATTCATCTGTTAGAGGTGGCTTTTAAGTTGTGGGAAAAAACGATAAATCGCATGCATGATGGGGACTGCTGCTATCATTCCTACAAGCATCTGGATAACGTTGAAGGGGACTTCTGTTAAAGCACCACCAAACCCGTAGCCAATAAGAAGCTCGTAAAGAAAGTAGCCTGTAACCATTACTGATCCGCCAACTGAGACTGAGATGACAGCGCAAAGAGTAAGGTTTTGAATGTGTTTTCTTAGTTTCTTGTTTAGAAAGCCAACGATTAATCCTTCTGTACCTTTAATTACTAAGGTTCCTGGTGCAAATACTCCGAAGCCTAAGTAAATATCTGCAAGCATTGCTCCTGTCCCTCCTGACAAAGCGCCTGTTAATGGACCAAAAGTCAGGGCTGCAACGTAGATTATTATTTCCCCAAAATTGAAGTATCCACTTGTTGCCGGAATAGGAAACACAAAGAGGATGGTGGCAACTGCAACTAAGGCTGTTAATATTGCTGTAGCTGCGATTTGGAAGACCGCTGGGGTGTTAAACATTTTTGGGCTGGAGGTTTTACTCATCAGACATCACAGTGTTATGATTTTATAAGCGCGTATTATTTTTGTAGCCTCACATATAAGTACGCAATCGCTAAATAAATTGCATGATAATTTAGTGCTTGACCGTTCTTCTTTTAGGGAAAGTTCTAAATGTATGTTTCTGCAAACTATTTGCAGTTGATGATTATGAGTGTAAAAGAAGACCCAATTAAAATGCATAAAGACGCAAACGCTTTAATGGAAGGAAGCAGTTACGCCCAAGCTCGAGAGCTATTCGAGAAAGCCGCTGAACTCTACTATAAAGGACAAAACTTTTTTGGCGCTGCAGAAATGAATTATAAAGCTGGCGAATGCAGCTTCAACCTTAAAGAATTCCAGAAGGGAGTAGAGTTTTTCACTAAATCCGCGGATGTTTCTTTAAGCAAGGGGTTTGACCGGTACGGTTTGAGTGCGCTTGAGCAGGCGCGTGACGGTCAGAAGGCGTTGGGAAACACTGGCGCGGCTGAGGAGATCAGCAAGAAGATTAAGGAAGTTAGTGATAAGCTGAATCAGCAAAGCGCGGCTAGTGATGAGCAATCGTTTTCGGTGTTTTCTTAAACCCTAATTTCTTCTTTTCTTGCTTTTTTGAGATGTTGTGGGGAAAAACGCCTTAGCACAACCACAACCAAAGCTTTGAGTCGAACAAAGCGTTTTGTAATCTGCTGGAATAATAGTTTGCAGGCTGGTTGTGCAACAGCTACAAGCAGCAGAGAAATCAATTAAATAAGCCAAAACGCTAGTTCTAGCAAACCACTTTTCGTGTAATTATGCCTGCATCATTCCAATCTCTCAGCAAACTGCTGGAAAAGGTTGAAGCGACAAAAAAACGCTTAGAAATCATAGACTTAACCGCAGACTACCTAAAAACGCTCGGCGCCAGCGAGTTGGAGCCTGCAATCACCATGATGACTGCCCGAGCCTTCCCCAAACACAGCCAAAAAACCCTCGACGTAAGCTGGTCCACAATCGTTCGCATACTGCAGCGCGTATCCAGCTTTGACTGGACTCTTTTTCAGAGGGCTATGGAGGGCACAGGCGACATTGGCTCAGCAACCAAAACCGTCCTCGAGCAAACCAGAGCCAAAAGACAAACCCAGCTTCTGCAGCAGCCACTCACGGTTCTGGAAGTTCGGCGAACGCTTGAAGCCATCGCGCAAACAAGCGGTTTGGGCTCACGCGAACGCAAAGAACGCCTAATCACAGCATTGCTGAGCCAAGCTACGCCAGTTGAAACCAAGTACCTCGTCAAAGTGTTTACTGGCGAAATGCGCACTGGGCTGCATGAGGGTTTGATGGAGCAAGCTGTTGCCAAAGCCTTCAAGGTGCCCTTAGCCAAAGTGCAGCATGCCAGCATGGTGTTGGGCGACATCGGCGAAGTCGCAGTCACCCTCAAATCCAAGGGCGTTGAAGCTTTGGAAACGGTTGGGTTTCAAGTTTTTCGTCCTGTGCAGTTGATGCTTGCCCAAACCGCCGACACCGTGGAGGAAGCGCTTTTGGAGCAGGGTGGCGCATCAGCGTTGGAGTACAAGTATGACGGCGCCAGAGTGCAGATTCACCTGCAGAATGGGCAAGTGCGCGTTTTTAGTCGTCGATTAACCGACGTAACCAGCAGTCTGCCTGAAGTGGTGGAGGCGGTAAAACGGAACGTTTCTGCTCAGTCAGCCATTGTTGAGGGTGAAGTGATTTCGCTTGACGCCTCTGGCTGCCCGATTGCTTTTCAGCATTTGATGCGCCGCTTTAAACGAATCCGCGGCATCGGCGGTGTTGCCGAAAAAATCCCCTTAACCCTCATCCTATTCGATATTCTGTACCTTAACGGGGAAAGCCTAATCACAAAAATCTATCTTAAACGCAGGCAAATCCTCGCGGAAACCGCAGGGGCAATACCGTTAAGCCAGCAAATCGTCACTGACCAATCAACCTGTGCGCAAGAGTTCCTTCAAGAAGCGCTCAAGGCTGGGCATGAAGGTTTGATGGCTAAAAAAGTTGACAGCCCATATTTGCCCGGTCGTTGGGGTAAGCGCTGGCTGAAGATTAAGCCTGTTTTGGAGCCTTTGGATTTGGTGATTACCGCCGCTGAATACGGGTATGGAAGACGCAAGGGCTGGTTATCGGACTATTACCTTGCCGCTCGTGATGCGGAATCGGGTGGGTTTTTGGATGTGGGCAAAACCTTCAAAGGCTTAACAGATGCTGAAATCGTTGAGTTAACCAAGAGGCTAAAAGAGCTTGCCGTAAGCCATGAAGGTCATCGCGTCGTGGTCGTGCCCAAGGTCGTTGTGGAGGTTGCCTACAACGAAATCCAGCAAAGCCCAAAATACCAAAGCCAAATGGCGCTGCGTTTTGCCCGAATCACCCGCATAAGAGACGACAAGTCGCCACAGCAAGCCAGCACTATCGAGCAAGTCAAAGAAATCTATGAGCGCCAATTTCATAAAAAAGGCAGATATAAAACGGAGTAGCAACAAACACAATACTGGCGCAAAAGTATGGATGAGGCAGAGAAACAGGCGTTTGCTAAAGCGTTTTACAGTCGCCAAACCGCCATGAAAGAGCTCGGCGAAGAGGGGCAGCAAAAGCTTTCAAAATCCCGAGTTGCAGTGGTTGGCGCTGGCGGCTTAGGCACAGTTTCCTCGCTGTATCTGGCGTTGGCGGGCGTGGGCTACATCCGCGTCATTGACCAAGACACTGTTGAGGCGCAAAACCTGCACCGCCAAATCCTCTACACAACCGACGACTTGCACTACCCAAAAGCGGAAGCTGCGGCGAAACGTCTCCAGCAAATCAATCCGTTAATCATGGTTGAGGCAGTTTCTGAGAATGTGCATGCTGGCAATGTGGAGCGGTTGCTGGAAGGCGTGGACTGCGTGGTTGACGGCTTAGACAACATGTTAACACGGTACCTTGTGAATCGTGCCTGTGTCAAGTTGAAGGCCCCCTACGTTTTTGGCGCCGCCATCGGAGTAGAAGGCAACATATACGTGTTCTCGCCGCCTGAAACAGGCTGCCTCGAATGCCTCTTGCCCAACCTCTCAGACGATGAAATGCTAACCTGCAACACCCGCGGCGTAGTCGGCGCAACCCCGGGAATCATCGGCGCATTGCAAGCCATGGAAACCATCAAGCTATTGGCAGGCGTGGGTTCGACACTAAAGAACAGGTTAATGGTTTGCGATTTCAGCGATATGGACTTTACCACGATTGACATTTCAAAAAACGTGCGTTGTCCAGTTTGCCACGGCGAGGTTTCG
>Ga0123335_1008614_pt1 | contig 10861 bp, 6 predicted proteins | sample BiotimSIPDNA_2_FD_89707 | JGI IMG/M metagenome (GOLD analysis project Ga0123335, IMG submission 89707) | Anaerobic biogas reactor microbial communites from Washington, USA - Biogas_R2 time_0 SIP DNA | ecosystem: Engineered > Bioreactor > Anaerobic > Unclassified | place: Washington, USA... | reverse complement strand
GCCTGAATGATCTCGACCGGGATGCCCGGATCGGCCGGTGTTGCGCTCACCTGTGGCACGGCAGTTAACTCGTCGGGGACCACCAGGCCGTAGCTGTATCGCGCGGGATCGAACGTGCTGAGCGGTTTCCCGTTGACCGAGATGCTGCTCAGGGACATGTCGTAGCTCACGGAGACCGTATAGATCGCTTCTTCGTAGCCCGCGCGAACCTTGATGGTCGCCTGCCCGGGCACGCCCGCGGCTTGCTCGATCGTGACCGTAGCAGACGGATTGATGGCTGTTGCGGTAACGATCGGCACGGTAACGCTGGAAGGTACGAGCATATCGTAGCTAAAGACGGCGGAATCGAATCCGCTGACGGAGGTCCCATCCACCTGAATGTCGCTCAGCGAGACATCCGCCACAACACGCACGACGAAGTCAACGGACTTGCTGACGCCCTCGTAGGTTGCGGTAACGGTGACAGTTGCAGCACCACTGCCAACGGTGCGAATCACACCATCCTCGCCCACAGATACGACATCGGGCCGGTTGCTGCTGTACGCAAACGTCATCCCTGCCGGGAAGGGGACGCTGCCCCCCTTCTTGATGTACCCGTACAGCGTCTCGTCGTTCATCCCCACCGTGATCTGTGGGACGACGACCTTGCCCTCGTCGAACAGCACCCGGGTCGGAATGTCCGACGCGCCATCGCCGTCCTGGGTCGGCTTGACGGTGACGACTTCGAGCACCGGCGTCAGGTTGCCGCTCACCTGGACGTAGTCCTGCAGCAAGATGTCCGCTTCCGCACTCGATCTGCTGATCTGCACCCCGTAGCGCCCGTTGTCCACCACGTACTTGCCCGCCGCCTCGTCAAAGAACGCCAGGTCCGGCACCGCCACGCTCAGCGTCACCGTCTTCGTCTCACCCGGCGCCAAACCCACCTTCTCGAAACCCCGCAGCCGCTTGAGCGGCCGCTCCAACTCCGCCGGTGCATCCGGGGTCGTGATGTACAGTTCCACCACCTCATCCCCGTACACCGCACCCGTGTTCGTCACGTCCACACTCACCTGGAACGTGTCATCCGCACTCACTGCCGTCCGGTCGATCACCAGGTTGCCGTACGTAAACGTCGTGTAGCTCAACCCGTGCCCGAAGGCGTACTCCAGCGGCCCGCGGAAGTACATGTACGTCCGCCCCGGGTTCGTCTCGGTCGGCCGCAGCGTGTAGTCCGTGATCGCCGGAATCTGCGACTCGGTCTGGTACCAGATAAAGGGCAGCCGGCCGCTCGGGTTGTATGCCCCCAGCAGCACGTCCGCCAGCGCCTCCCCCTTGCGCTGCCCGTTGTACGAGCTCCACAACAGCGCCGCCACGTTCCCATCGAAGCCGGTGATGTCCACCATGCCGATGGTCTCCATCACTGCCACCGTGTTCGGGTTGACCCCGGCCACCTGGTTGATCAAGGCCACCTGCGCACCCGGCATGTTGATGTTGGGCCGGTCCGCAGCTTCGTCCGCGGTGCTGCGATCGGTGCCAACGTACACGATCACCCAGTCGTAGTTGGCCGCACTGGCCACGTGGCTCGCATCCACGGTGGTCAAGCCCGAGGCACTGGTGCTCGTCCCGGTGAAGCCCCGCAAGAAGTCCACTGTAGCCGCGGGATTGATCGCCTGAATCGCGTTCCTGAGCCCCACGTACGGCGTCACGTTGTTCGCCTGGCCGTTGCTCCCCTGCGTGCTCGAGTAGCCGCCCAGATAGAAGTTGGTCAGGTTGCCCAAAGCCCCGATCACCAACACCTTGAACTCGCCCGACGCCGGCACCGGAATCGGCAACAATTTGCCGGCCGAGCCATCCTTGCGCTCGAGTTCGTTGTTCTTCAGCAGTACCAGCGACTTAGCCCCAACCTCGCGCGCGATGGCCAGTCGTTCGGCCGTTTCAGTGACAGCCAGGTTGTTGTTGTTGTTCGCCCACGACGGCACGCGCGCCTTGGCCTGCGTCGCCCAGGGCACATCCAGCCCCAGCGCCACGTCGAACTCGCCCAGCTGCATGCGCGCAGTGAACAGGCGCACCAGCGACGTATCGACATCATTCTCCGTAAACAGCCCCGTCTCCGTCGTGATGTTGGCCGCCACGGCCGGCGCAATCCGGTTGCTGTAGTTCTGCCCATCGTTGTAGCCCGCATTGCAGTTGAGATCTTCACCGGCAGACAACGCAAATGCCGTGCGCGAGGTCTGGTCAACCGGGCTGCTCCAGCCCGGCGGCACCCACCGGTGCCCTGCACTGATCTCGTAGACCGAGTCGCAGTCCGACGTGATGTAGCCCGTGAACCCAAACGTCTGCCGCATCAGGTTGTCCATCAGGTAGACGCTGGCAGAGGCAGGCACCCCGTTCACCCGGTTGTACGAGGTCATGATCGACCGCACGTCGGCCTCTTCCACGATGCCCTTGAACGCCGCCGTGTAGTACTCCCGCAACGATCGATCATCCATCACGGAATCGCCGTTCAAACGGTTGACCTCGCTGTTGTTCGCCGCATAGTGCTTCAGGGTCGTTACCGTCTTCAGATACCCGTTGCCCTCCGGCAACAGGTTGCCCGCCATGTCCTTGCCTTCCATGCCGTTGACAAACTGCGACACGATCTTGGTGGTCAGGTACGGGTCTTCGCTGTACGATTCATCGTTGCGGCCCCAGCGCGGGTCCCGCGATAGGTTGATCGTCGGCGACCAAAAATCCAGGTTGCGGATGTTCTCGGGCACCACCTCGCGCGCCTCGTCCGACATCAGCACCGCCTCTCGGTACATCAGCTCGGGGTCCCAACTCGAACCCAACGACAGCGCAATCGGATAGGAGGTCGTGTTGTTGAGTACCGTCGCATTGCCCGAAGAATTGAGCTGCAGACGCGAGACACCGTGCAGCGCCTCGTTCCACCAGCCGTACTCGCGGATGCCCAGCCGGGATATCGCCGGAGCACGGCTGCTGATCATCTGCGACGCCTTCTCCTGCAGGGTCATGCGTGACACCAGGTCCGCAGCCCGTTCCTCGAAGGAGTACGACGTGTCGAGATAGATCGGCGTCAACTCCTGCTGCAGCACCATGGCAGAATCTGCCTGAGCAGGAGCTGCCAGAGCGGGAACCGACGCTGGCGCGGTCCCCAACAGGGTGAGTATCAACGGGATGATCATCACCATTGAGAAGAACCGGCCTTGGCGAGAGCTTCGTAGCTTGTACATTGGCTTTCTCCCCTGTGAAATGGATGGATACCCAAACCAGTATAGCGAATGCGAGTCATCCCGTGGAGGCAAAGGGTCCGCTGCAGCTAGCGGATTTCCCCCAAAAACCTGTTGGGGGATTCCCCATGCTTGCAGAACGGAGCCTTGATTAGCGTCTAAGAAGGTGCTAGAGGGTCAAATCTGTTTGATCGACAGGAAGGTGCGGAATCTCGACCTGTAGCAAAGCGCCGCCTTCGGGGTTGTTGCGCAATCTGCACCAGCCGCCCAGCAGGGCCGCCCGCTCGTTGATTCCCAGCAGACCGTAATGGCCATCTGCAGATGTCCTCGCCAGATCAAAACCTTCAGGCAAACCCTGCCCGTTATCCGCTACGACGAGCAACAGGCGTCGTGAGGAAGTGCGCGATAACTGAATCTCTGTCGACGTAGCAGACGCGTGCTTGCGGATGTTGCTCAATCCCTCCTGGACAATCCGAAAGATCGACAACTCCGTGGATTCGGGAAGCCGGCCCAGGTTGGGATCGACGAAGACTTTCACCGCGATGCCGGTGCGCCTGCTCCAATCGTGTGCAAACGATTGCAGGGCCGATCCCAGGCCAAAACTGTCAATGGTCGGAGGGCGGAGTGTACCGCAAATCTGGCGCAGGTCGTCCACGACCATTCGCACATCAGCACGCACGTTCTGAATTTCTTCCTCGGCCGCTCCCTGCTCCAGGCCAGATTGGAGTTCCTCCAGGCGATAGCCGACCGCCAACAAGTCCTGAATCACCTGGTCGTGTATCTCACGCGCCAGCCGCTTGCGTTCCCGTTCCAATTCAGACAGCAGGCGACGCTGTGCTTCTTGCAAGGCTACGTTGGCCCGATCGAGTACATTCAGATGATCCGCGAGCTGATCGAGGATCTGGCGATCCAGTTCTGGCGTTCCCAGTTCGTGTTCGAGCAACTTCCGACGATTGGCAAGTTTCTCTGCTTGCTCCCTCGCGCGGTAGTAGCTGTCCAGGGCCCAAATGATCGGCGTCAGCTCCTGCTGCGCCGATGCACCGATCGTGGCAGCCAGTATGCGCTCGCGATCCGTGTCTTTAGTGGCGTATTCCGCAGTACACTGGCCGCGTCGAAGCACCATGATGCGATCCGTCACGGCCATGAGGTGATCGACGTTATCACTGGCATACAAGACGGCGGCGCCGTGGGCCCGCCAACCTTGAATGAGGGAAAGTAGCTTCTGCTGGTAGGCATAGCTCAACATCAGGCCGGGGTCATCTATGATAACCAGCCTGGCCCGATGGGTCATGGCCCGCGCGATGGCAATGAGCTGTCGCTGTTCGCTCGTCAGATGGACAGCGCATTGCCGCAGGGAGCGATACGACATCCCCAGCTCATTCAGAATACGGGCGGCCTCCGCGTCCATGCGGCGGCGATCTGGGATGCGCAGCCAACGGCCACCGAACGATCGACCCAACTCATTGCCCAGGAACACGTTCCCGGTGAGATCCAGTTCCTCGACCATCTCAGGCTGCTGGTGAATGACTTCCATGCCCAGCTCACGCGCGCTAAATGGCCAAGTCAGGCGGCGCCCGGCGAAAATCAACTCACCAGAATCAGGCTGCTGCACGCCGGCGAGCAATGCAACCACAACCGATTTCCCTGCACCGCACTGGCCCGCAATACCCACAATCTCGCCCGGATGGAGCACCATGTCGAGATCCTGGACCAAAGACAGACTTCCGAACCGCAGCGACAGTCCGCGCGCTTCAAGCAGAGGTTTCATAACGCACCATTTCTCCCTGCCGTCGCCAGTAGTCAAGCAGGACCGTCAACAACATCAGGGTACAAATCACTGCCGTCTGCCAGTACGAAGGATAGCCCAGCAGCACCAGGCCGTTATTCAACATCTGCGTAATCGCAGCACCCAGAAGCACCCCTCGGATGCTGCCCACGCCGCCGAACAGGCTGGCGCCGCCGATCACCGCCGCTGCAACGACATCCACCTCGTAGCCAACTGCGGATCCCGGGGCTGCCAAGCCGAGCCGAGACGCAAGCAAAATACCGCCCATCGCCGCAAGCAGTCCACAGAGAGTATAGACAAACACCTTCAGTCGCGTCACGTTCACGCCGGAGACAACCAGTGCACGTTCGCCACTGCTCATTGCATAGATGTCGCTACCGATAACCGTTCGTCGCAAGAACAAACCGATGACCAAGGCGAGAGTGAGGGCGATCAACAGCGGAACTGGCACAGAGCCGATACCGAGAGAAACGTTGCCCTGACCCAGGTGCAGGAATGGCTCGGGAAGATTTGTCACCGACCATCCGCCCGTGAGGCTGAACGCTATGCCGCGCTGAATGCCCATCGACCCGAGAGTGACAACAAACGCTGGCAGGCGGAACCGGGCCACCAATGTTCCGTTGAGCCAGCCGATGATTGCGCCGGTCAATAAACCACACAAGATGGCTGGCACCACCGGAAGACCGAGCTGCATGGACCGGCCGGCGATCAGGCCTGACAAGGCCATGGTTGCACCCACTGACAGGTCAATTCCGCCGATGATGATGACGAGACCCTGCCCAATCGCGACGATCGCCAACCAGGAAAAGCTCCGAAACAGGTTTGCGAGGTTCTGTCCACTGAGGAATGAGTCTGTGCTGAGACTGAGGATGAGAAACACCAGGAAAAACAGAAACACCGCAACAAAGAGTTGGATGCCGGAGAAGCTTAACCAGCGCCGGAACAGATGCGGCCGGTCCAAAGTTGCGTCTTCGAATCGATCGATCGCCTCTGTCCGACCATCACTCAAGGGACTCTCACCGCGCGGATCCAGCATCTCAGACACCGTTATCTACAGACATCATCAATCATCTGGCGCAAAGCATCCGCATCCAAGTCCTTTTTGTCTAGCAATGCCGCCGCACCGGCCTCCATGCCCAGGCGCCGGAACTCGCGGTCTGGGTATGCGGTAATCAGCACGATCCGTAAAAGTGGATGCAGTCCTTTCAAGCGCCGCACGCACCGAATGCCATCTTCATCGCCGAGGATGACGTCGACGAGGGCCAACTGAGGTTGGGCTTGTTCCGCGACCTGGAGCGCTTTAGCCGTGGCATCCGCCTCGCAGATGACGGCGTGTGGATACAGCCTGTTGATCATGCGATGTAACTGGCCGCGGTAGCGGGCATTGTCGTCAACCAGAAGCACCGTAAACTGATCGTGAGGAAGCCACTGGGCATTCGCAGCTCCTGCGGAAGCAACAGCGCTGAGAACCTCTGGGTGCTCCCGGACGTAGCGTACCGCCTCAAGCCGGCTCTGCACGTTCAGTAGCCGGTAGATGCGGGTCAAGTGATTCTCGATGGTCTTGACACTCAGACCGGTCTCGCGGGCCAGGGTCTGGTTATCCATGCCCTGTAGCAGGAGTGCCAACAGTTCCTGCTGGCGAGGTGTAAGTACAGAAGTGGCAGAATGAGTCTCGCCGAGGCTGAATAACTTGTCAATCAAGTTACTGGAAATCCAGCGCTCGCCGCTAAGGACACGCTGGACGGCCAGCTTGAGCTCGCCCAACGAGCGGTCCTTCAAATGGTACCCATTGACCCCGACGGCGAGCAATCCCTGCACGTAGGCGTCGTCGTCGAAGGCGCTGACGACCAAAATCTTCATGGCCGGGTAAGTGTTGCGGATCAGGCGGATGGCAGACAACGGCTCAAAATCCGGCATCGTGACATCGATGACGAGGAAATCGGGACGTAACGCTTCAAGGGCAGAAAAGAGAGACGGGCCGTCATACGCTTCGCCAATCACTCGAAGGCCCTGTACATCTCGCAGCGCGTTGCCGATGCCGGCGCGCACCACAGCATGATCATCAGCCAGGAGCGCGCGCACTTCGACTTCTGTCATTTCGTCCATGTTCGAGATTATAGCATCTCCCCACCGACCGACCAATGATGTCCAATCAGCGGTTTTGGGAAATAACCCGTAGAGTGATTAGGGGAAATCCCCCTTGGCAAGCGGGTGTCCTTGGCCACAGGCTATGGTATCATGGCATGACACATTAAGGAGGACAATGAAACGATCCCTGATCAGAGCGGCCCTGGCAACTCTGTGCCTGCTATCTGTCTCGGCCTGCACTGCGACAGACCCCGCAACGACTCCCCAACCTATGACGATCGTCGTCATAGGTAAGTCCGTCGATCCCTATTGGTCCGGCGCGGAGGCTGGCGTGATCGCAGCAGGAAAAGACTTCGGTGTCAAGACCGTCTTCTTCGTACCGACGAAAGAAGACGCTGCGGCACAGATCGAGACCATCGAGACATACATCGCGCAGGGCGTCGCAGGCATCGCCATCGCCCCGTCAGACCCTCAGGCACTGGAACGCGTGATGGAGAAGGCCGTAACGGCCGGAATCGACGTGATCACGCTAGATACGCCTCCCATCAACAACAGCGTAGCAAGGGTCTACATCGGAACCGACAACTATCAGGCAGGGAAAATTGCGGGCGAGACGATGTCGAAACTGCTGCCCCAGGGCGGCAAGGTTGGCATCGTACGCGGTTCAGACACGGCGCTAAATGCACTACAGCGGACCGAAGGGTTTCTTGCGGCTATCGAGGGGACGGCTATCCAGGCACTGCCTCCCTTGAACGATGAAGCCGATGTGGCCACTTCGCTACAGTTGACAGGTGCATTATTAGCCGCTCACCCTGACCTGGCCGGCGCATTTGGTGTCTATGGATATAATGGATTGACTTGGACCACTGCTATCAAGGAGACAAGCGCTGCTCGTAGGATCCGAGTCGTCTGCTTTGACACGAACCGTGACACCATCAGCGGAATTCTCGAGGGCCTAATTGACGCCACGATCGCTCAGCGCGAGTACGATATGGGCTACAAATCGGTCCAACTCCTCAAACTGATGACCGAGAAGGGCGTCGAGGCTGCACTGGCCGAGATGGGCGCGGTCGACGGCGTCATAGACACCGGTGTTGACGTGGTCACGGCTGCTAACCTGAAGGACTATGAGGTGGCGCTGGATGCGAAGGGCATCCCGCATGAGTGGCATGCACCCTGAACGACAGCAGGCTCCCGGATGCGGGGAGCCTGCTCTGTTTGTATCTTGCATCCGCCGGTTGGAAAGGCCGGCTCGTCTGATCGCTGGCGGACGCCAGGCGTTGTCGGGTAACCGGTCAGCTAGGCCGCTAGTTCCACTTCCTTGTAGGTCTCTTCACGCCCAGGATACGTCCGGTCTTCCAGATCGGCCAGGTACTTTTCGACCTCCATGGCAGCAGCCACGCCCTGGCCCGCAGAAGTCGCTGCCTGCTTGAAGCGATGATCCTGGATCTCGCCGGCGGCGAAGATGCCCGGCACACTCGTCCGCATCAGCTTATCCGTGATCAGGTAACCCTCTTCATCCATGGCCAGCTTGTCGATGAACAGTGCATTGTTCGGAAGGTGGCCGATGTAGACAAACACGCCATCCGTCTTGAGCTCGCTGGTTTCCCCGGTCTGCACGTTGCGCACTGACAGGCTCTCCACCTTATCCTGCCCGTTAACGCTTTCCACCACGGTGTTCCAGACGAACTCCACCTTCGGGTTCTCCCTGGCCCGCCGTTGCAGCACCGCGCCCCCGCGCAACTGATCGCGGCGATGAACGATGCGCACCCTCGCTGCGAACTTGGTCAGGAACAACGCCTCCTGCAGCGCGCTGTCGCCACCGCCGACCACAACCACATCCTTGTTCCGGAAGAAGAAACCATCGCAGGTGGCGCAGTAGCTGACGCCGCGGCCGGTGAGACGCTCCTCCCCTGGCACGCCCATGCGCCGGGCCGTCGCGCCCGTCGCAGCGATGATTCCCTTGGTCTTGAACTCTTTGCCGGCGGCAGTACGCACTGTGAAGGGCGGCCCGTTCACATCGATCTCGGTGACCAGGTCGATCAAGACTTCAGTGCCAAAGCGTTCCGCCTGGCGCTGCATACGCTCGACCAGCTCGGGTCCCTGGATCTGCTCGAAGCCCGGAAAATTCTCGACCTCAGTAGTCGTCGCGATCTGGCCGCCGAGCTCGTTCCCGGTGATCAGAAGCGGTCGCAGATTCGCGCGGGCAGTATAGATGGCAGCAGACCAACCCGCTGGGCCGCTGCCGATGATGATAACGTTTTCGATCTCGGGCCGTGGCTCCTGACTGGTCTCCACCAGTTCCGGCTGGGGCTCCTCAGCACCGCTCATATTCAGGTTGAAGCTCAATCCATCCAACATCTTGTTCCTCTCTCCACCCTGGCGGCACCAGCCGCCCCTGATGCTAAAATTCACCGGCCTGATAAAGTATGGCCGCTATGGCGACCAGGCCGGCCGTCTCTGCCCGTAGAATGCGCGGGCCCAGCGTCACCGGTTGCACCCCGTGCCGCCGCGCCCAATCGACTTCGACATCCGTGAAGCCACCTTCCGGGCCGACAAACAATTCGATGTGCATGCCCTCTTTAAGGTTACACCCGCTCAATGCTGCGCGCAGGGACGTGGCACGTTCGCCCTCCCAGGGGATGAGACGCAGGGCGCCTTGCTGGCTGGGCGTCTTGACTGCCTGGCGCAGCAGCTGCGCAGGCAGAAGGTCCGGCACGTATCCCCGCCCGCACTGCTCCGCGGCTTCCTGGATGATGCGCCGCCAGCGATCCCGCTTAGCCTCCACAACCTGCAGGTCATCGATGACGCTGCGCTCGCACACAAGGGGCACAAACGCACTGGCTCCGGCCTCGGTGCCTTTTTGCAGGGCCCAGGTGAAACGCTCGCCCTTCAACACGGCCTGGTACAAGGTAATGTGCACGGGCGGCTCGCCTCCTGCCTGCGTGCGGCGGACGAGCGCCAGCCGTACATCCCTGGCAGAGACTGCGATCAGCTCGGCCTCATAGACCCAGCCCTCGCCGTCCAGAAGGGTGACCCGGTCACCGGGCCGCAGCCGGAGCACGCGGCGGATCTGGTGCGCCTGGTCGCCGGTCAGGATCACGGGCTTCTGCGCAAGGAGAACGGGAGAGACAAAAAAGCGGTGCATGGATCGCTCAGGGATCAACTGATCCCTCATCAACTGATCCCGGGGAGCAGCGGATCCCCCTGGACGGTCAGCGAGACCCAGTCGCCCTGGGCCAGGCGGCGAGTGACAGCCAGCCCGCGGTCGTCCAGGCAACTGCTCACGCCAGCCTCACGCTCTTCGATGATGCCGGCCAGGATCATCCGGCCGCCGGGCGCCAGGTAGTTCGCCAGTCCCTGGTCTAGCAGGGCTACGATGATGTGCGGCAGGATATTGACCAGGATGACATCCCACGTGCGGCGCACACCGTTCTGCGCCCAAAAGGGCGAGCTATCATCCGGCCCTGCGCTCGTCACGACATTGATCTCGGTGGGGAGATCATTGAGGGCGGCGTTTTCTTTCGTCGCGGCCATGGCGATGGGATCGATGTCGAAACCATCGATTTGAGTCGCACCGAGCCTGGCTGCGGCGATGCTCAAGATGCCCGAGCCGCACCCGGCATCGAGCACGCGCTGTCCAGGCTCGATCACGCCGTCCATGCCCAGGAGGCAGAGCTGCGTGCTGGGGTGCAGGCCGGTGCCAAAGGCCATGCCGGGATCCAGGATGATAGGCATCTCACCAGGTGACGGGGTGACCGTCTCTCGCTCCCAGGAGGGG
>Ga0123335_1008613_pt1 | contig 10861 bp, 2 predicted proteins | sample BiotimSIPDNA_2_FD_89707 | JGI IMG/M metagenome (GOLD analysis project Ga0123335, IMG submission 89707) | Anaerobic biogas reactor microbial communites from Washington, USA - Biogas_R2 time_0 SIP DNA | ecosystem: Engineered > Bioreactor > Anaerobic > Unclassified | place: Washington, USA... | reverse complement strand
GCGACCACCACGACCGCACCATCTCCATCCTTAAAAAGGAACCCAGCAAGCACGAACTCCCAGTCGTCCTCTTCACGAACCGACCGCTTTGACGCACGCATCCCCATTCCACTTTTGCTCGCTCCAACTATTCCACTTTTGAAAACTCCACGACATTGGTCACGTTTTTTGTTGCGAAATCGCGGCTCAATATCTATACTCCTCTTTTGTCTAGAGGTGTAGCACTCGTTTATGCCTCGGTTCCCATTCCTATGTCCCCGGAGGCGGCAGGCATGAAAATGATCACGGATGGGTGGACGATCTTGCGGAATCCCGGAACGTTCAGACATGTCGCTGCCCCGGCCGTGTTGCTGGCGGGCCTGGCACTCGCCGGAACACTCCGGGCCCAAACCCTTCTCACACAGATCCTGGAATTGCAGACCGGCTGGAACGCGGTCTACATCGAGGTCGATCCCGCCGAACCGGCGCCGGCGGCCGTGTTCGCCGGCCGGCCGGTGGACGCCGTCGCGACGCACGACGCCGTGCCCGCCGGCGGCCAGTTCGTCAAGGATCCCGGCGCGGACCTGGCGCTGGCGCAGGGCTGGGCCGTCTGGTACGCCCCGTCCCGTCCCGACGCCTTCCTCTCGAACCTCTACGAGGTGCAGGGCGCCAAGGCCTATCTCGTCCACGCGACCACCAACGCCACGCTCGCCCTGTCCGGCGAGGTGCCGCCTGCCTTGGCGGCCTGGCAGCCCGACGCCTTCAACTTCGTCGGCTTCCCGCTCCAGGATTCCGGTGCGCCGACCTTCGCGCAGTTCTTCGCCGGCTCGTCAGCTCACAGCCCCGGCCGCATCTACCGCCTGGTCGAAGGAAAATGGCGCCAGGTGCTGGATCCGGGCGCCGAGTCGATGCGGGCGGGCGAGGCGTTCTGGATCCACTGCAAGGGCGCGTCGGACTACACGGGACCGCTCCAGGTCTCGACCCCCTCCCCCTTCGGCGTCATCCTCTCCCAGCGCGGCGGCAGCGAGATCGTGTTCCGCAACCGCGCGCCGCACCCCGTCGCGCTGCGCCTCGCGCACACGGCCGATCCCGACGCGCCCGTCCCGCTCAGCGTGGAGATCGACGTGCTCGACGAGGCCGCCGGCGGCATGCGCAAGCTGTGGCTCCATCTACCCGCCGGCGACTGGGAGCAACCGCTCCCACCGCTCGAGCCCGGCGCGGCGATCCGGCTGCCGCTCAAGCTGCGCGTGCAGGACATGCCGCCCGGCGAGCGCCGCTCCCAGATCACGGTCCTCACGGACCTCGGCACGCGGACCGTCCTGTCCGTGACCGCGACAGGCGACAACCAGCCGTAGTCCGGCGCGTCGAACCACACACACTATTCAGGGGAGGCCATTGATGAACCCGAGAGCCGTACCGAGCGCGTGCATCCGCGCCGTCGTCGCCGTATCCGCCGTCCTGCTAGCCGCTTCGGCCACGGCCCAGTCGCATCCCCTGCGGGGGCTTTGGGTGGGGGCTGCCAAGCTGCAGGCCGTCAACGAGGTCGCCGTGCCGCTCGACGCAGCCAACGTGCCGGTCGCGCCGAACCCGCGCGTCCCCACGCCGACGCGCGACGCCGCCGACATCCGTCTGATCATCCATGTCAACGGCGCCGGGCAGGCGTTTCTCCTCAAGGACGTGGCGGTCCTCAACCGCGCGGCCGGCGGCGCGGGCGCGGCCGAGGCCGACATGGCGCTTGTGACCGATCCGCGCCACTACCCGGAGTTTCCGCCGCAACCCGCGCTGCGCTTGGCCAGTGCGGTCTTCGATTTCGGCGACGCCCAGGCGCCGGCGGCGCTTGACGCCCTCGTGGAGGAGGCGGCCGCGCGGGCCGCGGCCTTCGCGGCCGAACCGTCGCTGGCGGTGTCGACTCCGGCGGCGCGCAACGCGGCGCGCGCCGCGGCCGTCGCGGCCCTGACACCGCCGCTCGAGGCCCTCGCCGCCCGTGCCGACGTCGCGGCCGCCTTCGATGCGTTCCTCGACCTCGTCGACGATGCCGCGCTGGCGGCCATCGCGGCCGATACCAACGCCCCAGTTGTCGCCACTCTGGCCGGCGAGGCCGAGGCGCTGCGGACGGGCGCGTTCTACGGCGACACGCGTGCGGGCGAGATGGTGCAGGCGCTGGTGGCGGCGGCCGGGGCGGCGGAGCCCGCCGCACGGCCGGGGGCCATCCACAACGCCGCCGCCTCGGCGGCCGATATCGAAAACACGTATCAACGCTTCATTTCGGGTCAGCGCTTTTCGGATATGATCGCGTCGGCGGCCGAGGCGGGTGCCGACGCGGCCCGTGCCGCCGGCGCGACGCAGGCCGGCGTGCTGGAGGCCATGCGGACGACACCGGCGGCCAGCGACGCCATCACGGCCGGACTGCTCGCCCGGGTGAACCGCTACGACGACACCCGCTCCACCGACGCGATCGACGCCGTGCTCGACGTCATGGCCGACGCGGCCTTCGCGAACCGGGGTTTGCCGGCGGTGGAGATCGGGCGGCTGACCGAAGCAACGGGCCGATCCGAACTGAGCGACCGGGTGGCGCGCCAGCCACTGCCGGCGACGGCACCGACGCTCGACTACAACGCCTTCGTGCAGGCGGCCGCCTACCAGGGCGCGCCCGCCGTGGCCGTTGACGCGGCGGCGGAGGCCGCCATCGCCGAGCGCGCCGGCAACGCCCTCTTCACGGGGGCTTCGCTCCACGGGGCCGCGAAGGCGGCGGCGCGCCAGGCCTTGCAGAACGTCTACACGGCGGCGGCGCGGGCGCGGCGCACGGAGCTGCCGCTTGCCGGGACGTTCGCGCCGGGTTCGGGCGATCCGCGGCTGATGGCGGATCTCGCCCAGCCGACGGACCTGGGGCCGGCCGGACTCGCCGGCACCCTCGTGCTGCCGGCCGACCACCCGACCAACCCGTTCCGCCACCGGCGGCACCCCGACCATACGACGGGCTTCGACATCCGACGCGAAATCCGCCTCGATTTCGACGGTGCGCCGGGCGGTGCCGTCGAAGTGGCCGGCTTTGGGGTTTCGCGCCTCAGCGGCATCTACCGCGAGGAGATCTTCGGCCTGCACAAGCCCCTGGGGCCCGCGCCCGCGACGGCGCCGATCGGCCTCAAGACCGAGGGCCGCTTCGAATTGAACCGCATCAGCGAAATCGACGCCCTGAACGCCCGATGAGGTCTGCCATGAAAACTAACCGTTTTTTCTCCACTCCCGCCATCGGTGCCCTGCTTGGGGCGGCGTTCGTCGCCACGACGGCCCGTACCGCGGAAATCCCCTTCACGGTCAACATCACGCCCGTCGGGACTTATTCCATCGAAGTCGAACTGAAGAACGAGTCGTCGGAGACGATTTCCGGTCTCACGATTTCGATGCAGGGAACGAACTTCAAGTTCGACTCGCTCTTTCCGGGTTCGCTGAAGCCGACCGCCACCGTGCTGGAGCCGACGTATCTGACCGGCAACTCGGAATGGGGCATCGTCCGCGAGGTCTGGACGGGAATCCCGGGCAACGAACTCGGGTTCCTGACCGGCAATGCCAACTATCCGAACCGCCCCAACTATCGCCAGATGATCACAAGCGATTTCATTGCGGCGAACAACTACAGCGACAACTACGGGCAGCGCATGCACGCCTACCTGCAGGCTCCGGAAACGGGCAACTACGTGTTTTGGATCTACAGCGACGATTTCGGGCAGCTCAATTTGAGCACGGACGACAATCCAGCCAACGCGAGGCAGATCGCCTCGGTTCCCGGCTACACGCCAGCGGGCATTTGGAACAAGTATCCCGAGCAGAAATCGGCGGCCCAATCTCTGGTGGCGGGCCGTTACTACTACATCAGCGCCCTCATGAAGGAAGGGGGCGGCGCCGACAACCTCGGTGTGGCGTGGAGTCGTCCCGGCCAAGACCCCAACATCCCGCAGCGGTTGATTCCGGCCAGCCTCTGCCGCATCCGGGCCGGTGACACCGGCGATGCGCTTCAAGTCGCCAATCCGCAGGCATCGACGGGCGGAGCCTCCGACACGATCCGCCTCATCAACATCACCGGCCTTGACGCCGGCAAGTCCATCGTCTTCAAGGCCTCGCTGACGCCCCCCCCCGCAAACGCCGCCCGGATCATGTGGAACAACGGCGACACGATTCCCAACGCGAAGGTGACGGTGTACGGGGTCGACGGTGGACGCAGCGAGCTCGTCCTTCCCGACACGGCGTCGAACCTCAGCGGCACCGTCTACACCTTCCGCACCGACACGCGCCCGCGTACGCTGCGCGTCAAGTCGCAGGTCGACGGCACCGGAACGTACGTCTCGAACTACGTCGTGCGCGTCTACGACGGCGCCGGCGGGCTTGATGTGGAGTACCTCAACCCGCCAAGCGTGCAGACCATCCCCAACCTTTCCGACGGCATGAAGGTGGAAATTTCCGCCGTCGGCGCGGTCTATCTGGGCGAGGGCGGCAACTTCCTCTACGACAGCACGTCCATCCCCTCCGAAAACGAGCAGGCGAACGCACAGGACCCCGCACGGCAGCGGTTCGCGGCAACGGGCATCTCCGTGAACAACACGCCGCAGACCGGCGACCCCACGCTCTATTCCTTCACGGTCAACAGCGACGCCGAGATCAACATCCGTTGGCGTCACGAATACGCCCTGACCGTCAACCACGACTTCTCCAAGACGAAGAGCGCGGACCTCGATCCAACCGGGAACCCCTGGGCGGGACCGCTGACTTCGGCCGCCTCGGGGAATCCTTCGCCCGATTCGACGAAAACGCACTGGATTCCCAAGGGCGAAGAGGTCATCGCGCAGATCGATGGCCAGGTCGCCGACTTCAGCCGTGCGGGCCTCGACATCCGGCACGCCCCCGTCCGCTACATCGCCTGCGGCAGCGCACGCGGCGTCTACTCCGAGCACGACGCCTACACCAACGTCTTCACGGTGGGCCAGTCGCCTCCGCAGCGGCAGCAGGTGGATTCCTTCACGATGTCCGGCTGGGGGAGCATCACCTACCTCTGGCAGATCCAGTACGGCGTCCGGGTCAATGTCGACGATCCGTCGCGCTCGAGCCTGCCGCGCGTCTTTCAGGCGATCGCCGGCGCCGGCGGGGATGTCGAAGTCGGCAGCCTCGAAGGGACGTTCTGGTTCAACCCCGGCGAAGCCATCAAGGTCGCCGCACCGGCGAACGTCACGGCCGACCCGACGTCCCTGGCGCTGAGCGGTTGGATGAGCGGCGACGGCTACTACTTCAGCGTCAGCGGCGACATCGACAGCCAAAACGGCTCGCTGGCCAGCGGAGGCCCCTTCCAAGGCCCCGACGGCCCCGTCGCGCTTTGGCAACCGGACTTCGTGGACCCCGCCGGGCGCCACTACCGCGGCCTTTCGATCCCGTCGCTCCGGCGTCCCGCTCGCGTCCTCTGGACGTACGGCGAGCAGGTCTTCCGCGTCACGGCCCGCATCGGCGAGTACGTTTTCCAAAACGACCAGGCGCTGCTGGCGGCCTATCCCCCACTGGTCACGATGTCCCAGAACGCGCCGACGCTGATCAAGATGACGAACGTTTCGGGAAACAACAAAAACGTGGCGGATTCCGACATGGCGATCTGGGATCCCAACGCACGGCAATTGCTCCCGCTGATTCCCGGGCAGTTCCGCGCCACGTGGCCGGCCCCCGGCGACATGAACGTCCACGTGCTCGTCGACGTTTTCCCGCCCGAGCACCCGCACTACCCGCACATCGCGGAGTCTCCCCCCGTTCAGCTCACGCCCGATCCACAGGGCCTCTTCCAGTTCAAGGAGGTCAAGTACACAGAGAACGATGCGGCGATCAGCGACGGCAGCCTCTTCACCTCCGACAAGGCCGGCCGCACCGTGCTGCTCTTCACCGAGATCAAGAAGATCGGCCGCGGTGAGCCCAAGGAATACATGCGCGTTCGCATGGTCGAGACGAAACTCTGGAACGACGGCGCGGCGGAGCCTGCCACGGCCATCATCGGCCAGGCGATTCAGGACGACGCGCTCGACCTCGCGCGCCTCGGCACCGGCCATGTGCGCTTCCTGAACGCCCGATTCAACGCCGGCGTGTACGATGCCGAAAAACTCGACGGCCTGCGCGCGAACGCGGTCTACGACATGGCCGCGCTGCGCTCCACCACCGCCCAGAAGCGGGTCGTGAACCGCGCTGCGCTCCCCGGCCCCGTCATTCCCGTCAACCTGCACCCCAACGCCGCGGCCGACGAACGGATCGTTGTCACGTGGTACCAGGATCCCTCGCAGACCGACGAAATCCTCTGGCCGCACGCCGCGCGTACCTACCTGCCGCGCTGGCCCGAAACGGCCGCCGAGGGCCTCGGCCGCATCGTGATCGCCAGCCAGCACGGCAGCGACGGCCTCGGCGCCGACCGTGCCGAGCAGCTCGTGGCCCCTGCCGTGACGAACTGGGTTCCCGACGGCGCGGGTGGCCTCGTCCCGAGCGTCGCCCCTGCCGCCACCACCTACGATCCAAGCCGCATTCAGCAGCCCAAAATCTACGTGCAGCCCAATGCCGCTCTGCCCGGCTACAATCCAAACGAGGAGCACGCGCTCATGGCCCCCTCGCTGCGCCATGCGCAAGTCTCCCCGCGTCCGCCCGCCGCCTACGCGCTGCGCAACAACGACCTCAACGCCTACAACAAAAACAGCAAGACGGAGGTCGGCCAGCCGGTCGGCTACACCTCGCACCCGTACGTGCTCGTTCAGTTCTTCGACACGGCGCTCGACGCGTTCCGCATGCGCGTGTACAAGGTCGATAAGGAAGACGCCCTGATCCCCAACTACGCCTTTGCCAACCAGTCGATGGTGACGCCCACTGCCGAAGGACAACCGGTCGCCGCCTCGCCGCAAACGCTCGTCCAGCAGCCGCACGTAACGATGGAGGCCGGCGAGCCGGTCATCCCGTTCTACCCGCTGGGCGTCGTGATCGGCGCCTCGCCCATGCCTGAGACGTTCGGTACGAACATCCGCGGCCAGTCCACCTACTGGGAGGACCACAAGGGCACGAGCTGGGCCGTCTCGGGTGGCGAGGAGGCGTGGTTCACGTTCTCCATCCACTACCCGATGGCGCCGGATTTCTGGTGGCCGCCCGGCGAGTCCGGCCGCGTGCGCTACAACGCGGCAACGGAGACGAAGGTCTCCGCCTTTCCCGGCACTGGAGACAGTGTCGCCTTCATGCCGCAGGACATCGCGGCGCTGCGCGCGGTCAGGCCCGGCGCAACCGTCACGGCGGCCGTCGAAACGAAGGCGAAGCCCAACCGCATCCTCTACAAGAGCGACTGGCCGAAGGTCGCACCCGTTCTCAAGGCCGGCGAAACGCTGACCTTCTCCGGCGGCGAATACCGAGCGGACCATCCGACGATGCAAGTCGTGGACGCCAACGGTGACCTGCAAACGCTCCAGACGCCCGGACTTCCCGGCGTGCTGGCCTTCGCCGTCGGCGAGGTGGTCTTCGACGCGCTCAACCCGCGCGGGGACGAATCGCTGCCGACCTCGAGTTGGACGCTGCGCGCGGCGCAGGTCCTCGAGGCGCGCGCACAGGTTCTCGCCAGCGGAACATTCCCCCAAGCGCTTCTCCCGGCCACGGGCCGCACGCGCGTGAGCGGCGGCAAGTACGTCTTCAACGATCTTCCCGCCTCGCTCCAGAAGCGCTTCCGGTACGACCCGCTCATCCAGAGTCACGACCCCGCCACGGGCCTGACCATCAGCGGCCGGATGGAGATCGGTGGCCTCGTCAACGACAAAGCCATCGGCGACGACACGCTCACCGCCGCGCCGCCCGCCGTGTACGTGCTTGAACCGAACATCTTGACGACCGACGATCGCGACGCCCTGCTTGCCCTCTCCGACGAAAGCGCCTGGACGGCCGCCGTGAACGCGCTCTACGAAATGACACGCAATCCGACCGGCCTCCAGAACGCCTCCGGACAGCTCCGCACCGGCGAATACCTCGTCGGCCTCCAGCCGAAGGTCACCCGCGATCCCGTGAGCGGGCTGCCGAGCGTCCCGGCCGCCACGAATCCCAAGACGCCCGAAGCGGCGCGTCAGTTCGGCCCCGGCCTCGCACTCGTTCCGAACGCCGGCTTCCTCGACCCGCTCGGTACGATCTCGAACCCCGACGGCACGTCCACCCCGTTCCCGGACGTCGCATGGGTGACGGTCGCCGAAAACAACGAACCGAGCCTCGGCGGCTCGCCCGTGACGCTGCACGTCATCAAGGTGGACCGGCGCGAGCGCTACCGCGGCGCCATCCAGACCGTCCTCTCGGACAACGTCTTCGACGAGAACGTCGTCCTGCGCCACACCGGCGAGTTCGGGGCAAACGCTGACGATCTGGTTTTCGAATGGTGGTATCGTCCCGACGACGGCAGCCTCGACGTGCCGCCGCCCTTCGTCGCGAACCGCGATTCCGCAGGCCCGTGGATGCTCTTCCCCGACCTGACGGGCAACCAGGGGCGCAAGCGCGCGGAGATCCTGCTCAAAGGCAATCCCAACGCCCCCGAGACGCTGCTGGCCGACTCGTGGTGGTTTGTCCGCTACCGGCATAAGAACGATGTCGTCGAGGATACCAACTGGACCGTCGAGCAGCCCGACGACGCTCCCAGGGTCAACTTCGAATGGGCCGGCGCGGGCAACAACGACCCCTTCAACGACTTCAACCTCGACGGCTTCATGGACTACCGCGCGCAGCTCTCGATGGGCTGGATCAAGCGCGTGCTCGACGCCGTGAACCCGTACGAGGCGCGCATCCGCGACTTCGAAGGCGACGCCCCCGCCACCGTCTCCAGCATGCTGCGGCAGCTCGGCCCGCGCTTCGAGGGCCCCGTCGCGCTCAACCCCGACAAGAACGTCATCGAGAACGTCGGCCTGATCGAGCTGTACGAGACGGTGCTCAAGCGCGCCAGCGACCTGAGCATCAACCTATCCTCCCCGGTCTCGACGCCGGCCATCGCCAACGCGCTGCAACTCGCCTCGACGCGGCTCTCGGACTTCTACACGCTGCTCGGCAACGAGGCCTACACCGACGCCCGCGACCGCACCATCGGCATCGGCAGCGATGCCGTCGATTACGGCGCCCTCTCGCCCGTCGTCTTCAGCTTCCAGAACCAGCTCGCCTCGCTCCTCGAGGAGGAGCTGTGCCTGCTGCGCGGCGCGGACGACGGTTTCGCGCGGCCCGTCTACAACCGCCTCTTCTGGAACTTCACCAAGGGCGAGGGCGAGGCGGCCTACGCGGTCAACTACAACATCAGCGACGTCGACGCCGACGGTTTCATCGACGAGGACGACGCGATGACGCTCTACCCGCAGGGGCACGGCGACGCCTGGGGCCACTATCTCACCGCATTGCGCAAGCAGTACGACCTCCTGCGCCACCCGTCCTTCAACTGGGTCTCGCGCGCCGAGTTCTACAACCTGATGGATATCGTCATGAAGGTCGACTTCCTCGACGAGCGCAAGTTCGCCCAGGTCGCGGCCGCCAAGGCACGCGCCGGCGCCGAAGTCCTCGCCACGACGTACCGCGACCACTACGTGGAGGATCCCGAGGCGCAGTGGCAGGGCTACACGGACGTGAACCCCGACCGCGCCTGGGGCGTCCAGGAGTGGGCGCGCCGCGCGGGTCAGGGCGCCTACTTCGACTGGATCGCCGCCAACGCGCTGCTGCCATCCGAACACCCCAACGACACGCTCGAAGGCATCCAGAAGGTGGATCGCGCCGCCAACGACGACATCCGGGCCGTCTCGGCCAATCTCAACAAAATCCAGCAGACCTTCGACGATGCCAACAACGGCCTCAACCCGCTGCGCCTCTCGTCGCAGGCCGTGCCGTTCGACATCAACCCGGCGCAGATCGACGATCTCGTCTACGGTCGCTCCTTCTTCGAGCAGATGTACGATCGAGCGGTCGCCGCGCTGGCGAACGCCAAAGCCGTCTGGGACAACGCCAACGCCTCGCAGAACCGCCTCCGCCAAGTCGCCAACACCGAAGCGGAATTCCGAAACGACGTGTTCCAGGAAGATCTCGCGTACAAAAACCGCCTCGTCGCGATCTTCGGCCGCCCCTATGACGGCACGGTCGGCTCCGGCAAGATGTACCCCGCCGGCTACGACGGGCCCGATCTCGCGCTCTACATGTACGTGGACGTCCGCGAGATCAACAACGAGACGGTGCCCGGGCCGTCGCTCGCCTTTGCCAACTTCAACGCCTCCGGTGTGCTGACCAGCGGAGACCTCCTCGTGGCCTTCAACGGCGATGGCGGCATGAGTCTGGCGAACGCCGACAAGACCGGCGACATCCGCAAACTTCTCGCGCCTTCTCTCGTTGCCGACAGCGGGAACACCACGCCGCTGCTGGCGCGCGACGGCGTCTATTCAGTCGATTTCATCGACTTGGACGCGCAGACCGGGCTCGACAATCTGGACATGATTCTGCCGGTCAGAGCCGCCGGCTACACCTATCAGGCCCCTGACGAATGGGGTTCGCGCCCCGCGATGGGCGAGCTTCAGACGGTCGTCAACGAGATGATGCAGCAGGAGGCGCAGGTCGCGGCTTCAATCGACGCCTGGAATTCGCTCGCCGGCAACATCGTCCGCACGATGCGCCTCGCGAACGCGCAGCTCCAGACGAGTGCGGACATCCGCTACCGCACGCAGGCGATGGTGCGTTCGAAGTACATCATCAGCAACATCATCAAGGGCGTGAACGCCGGCGTGGAGATTTTCGAGGACCTCAAGGAAACCCTCACGACCACGTTCGACGCCGCAGGCGGCTCCGTGCCCGCCACGATGCCGACGGTGGGCCTCGCCGTCTCTCCCGGCGACGT
>Ga0123335_1008611_pt1 | contig 10864 bp, 6 predicted proteins | sample BiotimSIPDNA_2_FD_89707 | JGI IMG/M metagenome (GOLD analysis project Ga0123335, IMG submission 89707) | Anaerobic biogas reactor microbial communites from Washington, USA - Biogas_R2 time_0 SIP DNA | ecosystem: Engineered > Bioreactor > Anaerobic > Unclassified | place: Washington, USA... | reverse complement strand
GATCACCCGCGACAAAATACTGTCGCTTGTATTGGGGTTTATGAACAAACGTTCAAGATAATCCAGGGCAGGATCACCAATTGAAATTAACGCTTCAAATGCATAAGCGTGGTAGTGTGGTGATGAAAGTTGTTCGATTAACAGGTAACTGTGATCTGCGCTACTGATCCTTGCCATTGCTTTAACAGCAGCTACTTTTACAACAGGCTCAAATTCACGTGTAAGATTTACAAGGGCTGATGTATAACTTGCATCTTTTAAGGTCCCGATAATTTCCGCAGCAAGTATCCTGTCTTTAAAATTCCTGCTGTTTACCAGATGGTCAATATTCAATCCTTTTTTTAGTAACGCTTTCTTCTTTTCAAAATCGCTGATGATCTGGTCAAGTAAAGCAGCCGTATCATCTGATGAGGGTTTGAATTTCTTAAGATCAGGAAGTAAATCGACAAGAGATTCATTTTCAATGCATTTTAAGACATAACGCTGAATAACGGGTTGCGGATTCGACAGCATACGCAGCAAACCATTTTCATAGGTAAGAGGTTCAACACGTGCTGAGATTTGCATTGCATTAATAACCTTAACAGGATCATCCCCCACGAGGATCTTTCTGATTTTTTCAGTGTATGTCTCCTCACCGTATGTTTTGCTTCTGGCGATCCTCAGTTTGCGATAGGAATCCTGCAGTGCGAGCTTGTATTTCTTTATCAGCCTGACAGCTACCCAAAACCATAACCCTGTGAGTGCAATGGCTATTACCAGGAACAGGACAAGATCTGAGATTAATGAAAAAACTCCTATAATAATTCCTCCTGCAATCAATAGACCAACCATAACAACCATCCCTTCAAGCCTGGGGTAAATCGTCTGAAGGAAACGGATATCCAGAGTAGGAAATAAACTGCGGAATGATGGCAGTTGAATGACATTTTTGCTGGTTTCATATGCCACCTTATTTATGGCAAAGATAATAATGAAATAGATGGTCGGATTATCTGAGCTCCACTTCTGTAATACTAATGTACCTATTAATGAAAAAGCCAGGAGTAATACCATTCCTACCGGCATCAAAACAAGGCTGTAAGGCGAGTCGTATGAATATAAAATTCTATGTATCAAGAATTTATCGACGAGATAGATGAAAACAAACATGATGCCTGTAAACAAAGCATAGTACAGTGAGAATCTATCAATGTCGCTGAAACGTAACCTTGACAGGTATATAAAACCAAAGTGAAGATAGAAACCTATAATAGCTGAGATTAAAACAAAGAAAAGCAACAATCTGGTATACCTGGTCGTCCATAGAATAAACAAAGATGAACGTACAGGGATTCTGGGTTCTTTTTTATGATTGAAAATAGCCAGTTTATGATGTGCCAGGTTCAGCGGAAACTGAATCAGGAAAAATAACAGCAGGGCTAAAAGAGAAATACCTATCAGGATATGATAATTAAAAATGCTCAATAACAGGATTATGAGTATTGATGCTCCTGCTATTCCTATCATCAGGCCTGTTTCAATTATGGGGAACAGTCTCCTGGTTTGTTCCGGCAAGAGCACTTTCCTCTGATACCTCCAAAAAATAATCAGACTTAGCAGATTTACAGGGAACATGGAAACCAGCATAAAAAATGCTCCTTGTTTTTCAAAAGAAAACATGTAACTGACCAGAAAAAAACCGGCAATAAGTAATATTATGAGTGATCCTATAAAATTAACAACCTTAAAGCTGAATCTTTTATGCAGAAAGGTATATACCATGAAAAGAATTATGCCGAGAGCTCCGGAAAATATATATACCAATGCAATGTCTTCCTGTTTCCATTTTTCAAAAAATAATGCATGTGATATAATATCATACGAAGCAATGAATGCTCCCAGTATTATTGCTGAAACGGAAAGTAGTACTGTAAAGCTTACTTCCCCTGATGCGATATTAAGTCTACCTAATAATTTTTTGTACATACTGCATTCAACAGCTTTTAGGCACAACAGGAAAGATTAAAAGCGCGGTAAAATTAGTAAATAGTTTGCTTGGTAGTAATATTCCTTATCATCGCCTTTGCCACTTTTACCCTTCAAAAACAGCATATTATGTAAATTTAACAATCTATTGGATAAGTCCCTGTCATATTTTTAGTTACCTGATAAGAGAGTTATTAATCTTTAAAAAATTCAGGCGAATAGCAGCATTACTATTCAATTTTAATAAGACAATGAGGATATTGGGAGATGAGGCGGCACGGTTTATAATATTTTACCGGATTATTCCAGTACCTGTTACTGCATATTCAGAATATCTGCCAGTTCAGTAGCAGTGATGTGTTCACCGTCAATAACATATTTCGCCCTCATATAGAAATGTTCGCAACGCGATCTCAAATCCTTCACATAAGTGAATAATTCATCTTCAGATTTATTAAGAACGATTGGCCGGTCGGCTGTAGCTTTTTTTAGTCTTTGCACCAGAACATTATCATTAAGTTTCAGATAGATAATTTCACCTTTTTTCTCAAGGAGGTTCATGTTATCGCAATAACAGGGGGCGCCTCCCCCAAGTGCTACAACAATATTATCTTCCTTAACAACTTCCTTAAGAGCTTCCCATTCCTTTACGCGGAATTTCTCATCGCCGAGGTCTGTATATAATTCAGGAATTTTTCTGCCTTCATGCTGTTCAATTACCTCATCAAGGTCAATAAATTTTAGTCCGGTAAGAGCGGAGAGTTTTCGGCCCAGGGTTGATTTGCCACTGCTTTTATATCCTATCAGGAAATATCTCATGAAAAATTTAAAGATATTGTGAAAACAACAAAGCCAGGTATCGGGTTCAAAGGCACAAAGCCAGCCTGTTTATTTTGAAGGAATCATGGATTGGTATGCAACATGTTGCATATATGCATCCAGAATGATCATGGCAGTTTGTGCCTCCACAACCGGCCAGACCCTTGCCACAATTGTAGGATCGCGGCGGGTAACAGCTGCAAGTTCCTTATCTTCCAGGCTCACCTTGTCAATTGTAAGCTGGGGTTTAGCAATTGTGGGTGTGGGTTTCACGGCCACTCTTGCAATAATATCCTGGCCTGTGGTAAGGCCACCGGTAATACCCCCTGCATTGTTAGAAGTGAACACCACTTTCCCCTCTTTTACCCTCATGGCATCATTACATTGCGACCCGTGCATTTTCGCCGCTTCAAGGCCGCAGCCAACTTCCACTGCCTTAATTGTACCTATGGCCATGAGCCTGCCCAGTTCCCCATCGAGTTTGTTAAATACGGGTTCTCCCATTCCGGCAGGAACACCTGTAACTATCACTTCCACTATGCCACCGGAAGAATCACCTTCCTCCATGATCCTGACAATCTCTTTATGCATGGCCTCGGCAACATCGGCATCGGGACAGAACATGGTTGGGTAAATACCATATTTATCTTTTATTTTCTTCTCATCATATACAGGTTTTTTGATATCAGGTATTCGTTTTTCAAGATCGGCCAGAATAGCGGCTTTCTCAAAAAATCTCAGGTCCCGGTTATACTTACCCGAAGCAAATAGATCAAGGTAGATAGGATCGTATTTTTTGCGAACTTCGCGATATGCGGCTGCTTTCTTCTTTATTTCTGCAACGGGCATATTTCCCATCCTGATTCCGGCAGCTTCCCTCACGAAGGAAACTACTTCAATACCATGGTCCTTCAATATCTTTTTGGCAATACAACCTGCAGCAACTATTGAAGAAGTATATCTGCCACTGAAAAAGCCGGCGCCAATGGAATCGTCCCATTGACCGTATTTCTGATAGGATGCATATGATGCATGGCCGGGGCGTGGCGTACGGTTTGTAAGCTGATATTGCTCTATATGTTCGAAGTGACGGTCGACATTCGGAATCAGAATTACAAGAGGTGTACCATTCGTATAGCCTTTGTTTTTAAAACCCGGCATGGTATCGGCGGCATTCACACCACTAAAAATTATGGGTACATCAGCTTCGCGCCTCGGCGAGGTAAGTTCGCCCTGACCGGGTTTGCGCAACATCAGCTCAACATAGATCTCTTCTTCAGTAAAAAAATATCCTGAAGGGACACCCTGAATGTTGATTGAAAGGCCTTCCTGATAAGAGCCACCTGATACAGTGGTTCTGAATAAAACTCCATGAGTACAACCTAGCATAGCTTCCTGAATTATTCCTTGTTAATTGATCCTTTTAAGATTAGCCCCAAGGTCTTTGAAATCATCTATAAACCGGGGATATGTAACACTTATTGTTTCCGCTGAGTCAATAATAGTTTCCCCCTCCGCACACATTCCGGCGACTGCAAGTGCCATAACCATCCTGTGATCGTGGTAACCATGAACATTTGTTCCTTTTAGTTTACTCTTCTGAACAATAACTCCGTCGGGAATTTCTTCAATCTTCGCTCCCATTTTTTTAAGTTCCCTGGTTATAGCACTGATCCTGTCGCACTCCTTTAATCTTGCCTGCTTCACGTTAAACAGCTTCGTAATTCCGTCGGCAATGCAACCGACAACAGCCATAGCCGGAAGTGCATCAGGAGTGTCATTCATATCTATTTCGATCCCTTTAAGTCCTTTACTTGTCACAGTTACTCCTTCATTACCTTCCTCTATGGCCATTCCCATCCTCCCGAGATAATCAAACACCTGCTTATCGCCCTGGTGGTCAGAAAAATCGAGGCCTTTTATAAGAATCTCAGAGCCGGTAACAGCAGCGGCGCATAATGCAAAAGTAGCTGATGAAAAATCGGCAGCAATATGCCTGTCAAAAGCTTTATAATTCTGGTTTCCGGTTACCCTGAACCAGTCGAGACCTTTCTGTTCGAAATGAATTTTCTGACTGCGCAACCAGTCGAGGGTGATTTCAACGTAGGGTTTTTCATGAAGGTTTTCCACGACGATCTCAGTATCTGCTTTTGCAATAGGCGATGAGAGTAAAAGCGCTGTAAGAAATTGTGAGCTGATACCATCCACTTCGGTTACACCTCCTTTTAATGGACCGGTAATAGTGAAGGGACATTTTTCATTCAGTGCTTTTGCAGTAACTCCCAGATTACGTAAAGCGTTTAAAAGAGGATTCATGGGCCTGCTGCGTATGGAAGAATCTCCGTCAAAAGTGACAGGATGGCTGCCAAGTGCTGCCAGTGCACTGAAAATCCTCAGTGTAGTCCCTGAATTTGCCACATCAATGAAACTTGCCACAGGACTAATGTTACCCCCCGTTCCATCAATGGTCCAGCAGTTATCATCCTCCTTTACCCTTGCTCCAAACTCGGTGGCAGCTCTCAATGCTGCACGTGTATCGGCCGATTCAAGGGGATTTCTCAGAAACGACCTGCCTCCGGCCATAGTTGCAATTGCAACAGCCCTAATGGTATGTGACTTTGATGCAGGGATTAAGATATCGCCGCTTAGGGTTGATTTCCGGGATAGTAGTTTCAATTTTATAATTTTTACCGGAAGCAAAAATAAACCTATGCAGGAATATTACAAAATTGCATCAGTATCTATTTCGGGATTTATTAATTATTAATCGGGAAGAACTTTTTTCCAATAACTATGTATTCTCATGGCGTGGTCCTTATCAGCCTGATTCAGTTCATGGAATATTTTCACCAGCCTGTCATCTGTTTGTTTTTCCATGAAATGCTGGAAATGGACTTCTCCGGCAGCATTTTCGAGTTCATAGGCTATGCTGAATGCTAGTTCGCGTGCAGGGGCTTTGAGAAAGGATTCCTTAGCTTCTTTAATTCTCCTGTTTGTTTCCTCAAGAATTTCAGGATTATCTGGTAACAATCCGTCAGGCATTTTATTAAACTTAACAAATTCCCGTGCTGTTTTCAAAAGGGCAGCATGATTTTTTTCTTCAATCTCAAGTCTATACCAGAAATTGACATCTTCACGAATGTGTTGTGAAAAAACCCTGTAGAGCTCAGACATTTCAAGTTCAAGCTCTATAGCTGTGTTGATATATTTTACAATGTTCTCTTCCAATTATTGTTTTTCCGGAGCTTACCTCAAAGTTAATTATATAAACCCTATTTTTTTCAATGTAATGTTCTGAAAATGAACAGTTATATCTTTAAAATCCTAAAGTCATCTGCTCACCGGAAATTTTTTCATTGGTATTACCCTGGCCGCCTGTTTCGTTAATCATACCATCATCCGCTCCAACAGGGCTTGTTTCAGCATAACTATCAGGTCCGGGTCCGTCTTCAATTATTTCAAGTAAAGATTCCTCCTTTATTCTGACCGGTTCAAGCTCTTCCACCTTTTTTATCTCATAATTGGAAAGACGTTTACCTTTGGCTTTAAATCCCTTTACGGCAATGAAAGATTCAACATCTATTTCCTCAGGATCACGGGTTTTATTTTTGCCGCTAAAATAGATCAGCAGCCTTGGATAGTCAACAGCTGTAAGGTGAACAAATTCGGAAGGAGAATCTTCAGGCAGATAATACTGCGGTTTGCCATTCACATCTGCCAGGAAGCGTTTTATGTAATGATATTTCTGATCCTGATCGTAGTAAACAGCCGTGTATACTTTCTTATCGTCGTATTTGCTGATGCTGATAATACCGTCATCGAAATGGGTGGTAAGGTCTGGTTTATAGGTGCTGCAAATACCTGATTTATAGAAAACTATAATCCTGTCGACTGTCTGATATTCACCAATATATTCTCCCCTGGCTTCGGTATTCAGCCTCTGCACTTCATGATCGAACCATATTTTCTGACCACCAAGCGTGGAGCCGATTTTTTCTTTAAGTTCAATACGATGTATGGCATACCTTGTTAGTATATTACCGATAGAATTCTTTCCTTTTATTGCAAGCTGACTGAAATCGTAGTCGAAATGCAGGTTGCGTAACCGGGGTCTGGGCTTATGGGTAACCCTCACAATCTCAGCTTCCCCGTTCGGATTTACAGTAAGGTGCATCAGTCTCGAACCTTTTGAGCCCTGGGTGAGATCGTATTCCTTATCACGGGTAAGTCCTGTGATGGCGCACCTTTTAGCCATAATATGACCGTTGAGACCATCCCTGTAAACAATATTGTAGATGGTACGCGAATCATTTTTCCTGAACACCGAAGCATAAAGGATGCCCTTACCAACAAATGCTTTATCCGTAACTTTTGTGATCAGGTATTTTCCATCATTTTTAATGACAATAATATCATCGATATCGGAGCAGTCGCAAATAAATTCTTCTTTCCGGAGACCTGTACCAATGAATCCCTCCTCTCTGTTCATATAAAGTTTTTCGTTGGCAACAACTACATGGGTAGCCTCAATGGTATCAAAACTTCTTATCTCGGTCTTCCGCTCCTTACCCTTACCGTATTTTTTCTTTATCTGCCTGAAATAGTTGATTGTATAAGGAACGATATGCTCAATATGGTTCCTGATTTCATCCATTTCTTCCTCAACACTTTTGATGTGTTCATCAGCTTTAAAAGAACTGTATTTTGATATTCTTTTGATGGGGATCATTGACAGACGGACCAGGTCGTCGGGGGTAACTTCACGCCTCAGTTTTTTGACATAAGGCTTAAGGCTTTTATCGATGGTAGTGAGGATCTCTTCTTCAGTCTTACAGGTTTTGATATCGTTGTACAGTTCATTGACAATAAAAATCTTTTCAAGAGAATATTCATGCCATTCCTGTTCGAGCTCACTGAGCCTTATCTCAAGTTCCTGCTTCAGCAGGTTTTTCGTATTCCCGGCTGCGTGCCTGAGAATTTCGGTAACAGAGATGAACCGGGGCTTATTATCCTGGATGATACATGCGTTGGGAGAAATGGGTATCTCGCAATCAGTAAAAGCATACAATGCATCGATAGTTTTATCAGGGGAAACCCCCGGCGCGAGGTGTATCAGTATTTCAACACTCTCTGCAGTATCATCGTCAATTTTTTTTATCCTGATTTTCCCTTTTTCGTTGGCTTTCACTATGGTTTCGATCAGAGAAGATGTTGTACGCCCAAAAGGTATTTCAGTAATGGCAAGGGTTTTATTATCAATTTTAACAATTTTAGCCCTGTTTTTGATCATTCCACCGCGCAGACCGTCATTATATCGCGAAATATCGATCATGCCGCCGGTAGGAAAATCGGGATATAGTTTAAAATCCTTATTTTCCAGACTGGCAATGCAGGCATCGATCACTTCATTGAAATTGTGAGGGAGAATTTTTGATGCAAGACCAACAGCGATGCCTTCAACTCCCTGGACCAGCAATAGGGGAAATTTTACAGGCAGAGTAACTGGTTCTTTGTTCCTTCCGTCATAGGTAAGCTTCCACGTAGTAGTTTTCGGGTTGAATACGACCTCGAGTGCAAATTTTGTAAGGCGGGCTTCAATGTACCTTGGAGCTGCAGCTTCATCACCTGTGTGGATGTTTCCCCAGTTCCCCTGTGAATCGATTAGCAGGTCTTTCTGTCCCATCTGAACCAGTGCATCGCCGATAGAAGCATCCCCATGCGGATGGTATTGCATGGTATAGCCAATGATGTTGGCTACCTTGTTATAACGGCCATCCTCCAGCCTCCGCATGGCATGCAATATCCTTCTTTGTACCGGCTTCAGACCATCGTCGATATGAGGGACAGCACGCTCCAGGATTACATAAGATGCATAATCGAGAAACCAGTCCTCGTACATGCCCGAAAGTTTCGTAACATGGGTTGATTTCTGTTCATCTGAAAGTTCCGTTGAGCCCGGCAATCCCTCACTTTCAGGCAATTCATTTACAATGTCCATCTCGTCAGTATTCATAGTGCCTTTCCAGTTAAGCTTCTACCAGATCTTCTTCAATACGTAAATTATCGATGATAAAATCCTGCCTTTCAGCAGTATTCTTTCCCATGAAAAAGGGGAGCATGGTGGCTATAGTGTCTTCCTTTTTCAGGGTAACCGGTTCAAGCCTTATATTTTTCCCGATGAAATGTTTGAATTCATCGGCAGATATCTCGCCCAATCCTTTGAAACGTGTGATCTCCGGATTTGAACCAAGTTTTTTTATTGCATTTTGTTTTTCCTCTTCACTATAGCAATACAATGTTTTTTGTTTGTTCCTGACCCTGAAAAGCGGTGTCTGAAGGATGTAAACATGTCCTCTCCTCACCAGTTCAGGAAAAAACTGCAGAAAGAATGTCAGCAACAGAAGCCTAATATGCATACCGTCGACATCTGCATCGGTGGCTATCACTACATTGTGGTAACGCAGGTTGTCGATATCTTCTTCTATGTTCAGTGCAGCCTGCAAGAGATTGAATTCTTCATTTTCATACACGATTTTTTTCGAGAGACCAAAAGAATTCAGTGGTTTCCCCTTAAGGCTGAAAACAGCCTGTGTATATACATCGCGTGACTTTGTTATGGAACCGCTTGCAGAAGCGCCCTCCGTAATAAAAATTGTTGATTCCATGCGTCTTTCATCATTGGATGTAAGATGAATCTTGCAGTCGCGGAGTTTTCTGTTGTGCAGGCTCACCTTTTTAGCCCTTTCGCGGGCAAGCTTCTGGATACCTGAAATGGCCTTCCTTTCCTTTTCAGATTCCATGATCTTCTGGTTCAGGATATTGGCTGTATCAGAGTGCTTGTGCAGGTAATTATCGAGGTGCTTTTTCAGAAAGTCGTTGATATATTTTGAAACAGAAGGACCTTGCGGACCCATATCCTTGGATCCGAGTTTGGTCTTTGTCTGTGATTCGAAAACAGGCTCTTCAATTTTGATGCTCACGGCAGCCATAATGGATGCGCGTATATCCGAGGGATCGTAGCTTTTATTGTAAAACTCCCTGATAGTCTTTACATAAGCTTCCCTGAAAGAATGCAGGTGTGTACCTCCCTGGGTTGTATGTTGTCCGTTAACAAATGTAAAATAGGTTTCGCCATAAAGGTTTCCATGGGTAAGGGCAATTTCCATATCATCATCCTTAAGGTGGATAACCGGATATAAGCCCTCAGCGCTTATGTTTTCCTCAAGAAGGTCGAGAAGCCCGTTTTTTGAATAAAATTTCTGCCCGTTCAGGTTGATAGTCAAGCCTGAGTTGAGATATGTGTAATTTCTGACCAGGGCTTCAACATAATCCTGAATATACCTGAAATTTCCGAAGAGTTCCTTATCGGGAACGAACTCTACAAGAGTACCGTTGCTTTCGCGGGTTGCTTCTTCGTTATGATCCTGTATTAGGTTTCCCTCTGAAAAACTGATGGCTTTCATCCTGCCATCGCGGAAAGCTTTTATATCGAACCTGGATGACAACGCATTTACAGCTTTGATACCAACGCCGTTAAGACCAACAGATTTTTTAAATACCCTGGAATCATATTTTGCCCCGGTGTTCATTTTCGACGCAACATCCATCAGTTTTCCAAGGGGTATGCCTCTTCCGTAATCCCTTACCGCAATGGAATTTTCATTTAGGGTTATAGTGATCTCTTTACCAAAGCCCATCATGAACTCATCAACAGAGTTGTCGAGCACCTCCTTCAGCAGGATGTAAATACCATCATCCTTTGAAGAGCCGTCGCCCAGCTTGCCAATGTACATGCCGGGACGCCTCCTTATATGCTCCCTCCAGTCAAGGGTGCGAATTGTGTCCTCCGAATAATTTGAAACCGACATGGCCTTATCCTTTCGAACAAATATAGATAATAAGCATTTCTCCGATGAATTTGTTTATCAACGCACAATTAACAGTCTTTGTTGTTAATCTGTCAATAAAGCAATTAGCTTGTTAAAAAATGAGGCTCAGATGCCGGGAAGGAAAAAAGGAGATAAAGCCTTTACTGGCTTTGCCTCCTTGTGTCAATCAATCAATAACTTAAGAAGCT
>Ga0123335_1008606_pt1 | contig 10869 bp, 10 predicted proteins | sample BiotimSIPDNA_2_FD_89707 | JGI IMG/M metagenome (GOLD analysis project Ga0123335, IMG submission 89707) | Anaerobic biogas reactor microbial communites from Washington, USA - Biogas_R2 time_0 SIP DNA | ecosystem: Engineered > Bioreactor > Anaerobic > Unclassified | place: Washington, USA... | reverse complement strand
GCTTTTATTACTTATTCTTCCGCTTTTGATGTCAGAAGTTGATGTGTGCAGAAATAAAACTGCCAAAATCGCAAACAGACCAGCTTCAAGATAAATCATGATTCTGTGTTGTCTCCCCGTGAGTTCATTAATTCGATCAAATAGTTGTTAAACTCATAGATTACCCTCTGAGTTTTGGTGATACACTTTGAAAAAGTGCAAACATAATACCCGTTTTCTTCAGCATAAGAAATCGAGGCAATCTTCTTATAATCCTTTATGGCACTTCTTATGGCTTCACTCGAATAAAAAGCTTTCGAGAACCGTTGTTTATCACTTTCCATTTTTTTCAAACCAATCTGTCAGTATATTTTCTAAGCTATCTAAATTTTCTGGCAAGCTAACTCTTTCAAATTCTGTGTTACTCCCAGTGATTGTTGATGACATAGCTCTTGCCATCAAGATCTCTCTAATTACATGAGTTTGAGAATATACATGATACCGAACTGTCTGAGCAAGCAACTCGTTCTCAAATTCATGCTCCGTAATATCATTTGGTACATCCTTTTTTGTGGTGAGATGCACTATAAACTCATCTTCATTCAGATCTACATGAATATAGCATCTGTCGATAAAATGATAAGCAGCTTTTAGCAGGGCTTCTTTGGGATACAGCTCGTGTTTGAATTTCAAAACTATTGTCTTCATATTACTCTCGATCATCTTTCCAGTTGGGAGACGGGCGAAAAGCCCGAACTATAGTCAAATTGCATATTGTGCTTAAAGCTGTTTACCAAGTCGGATACATCCGAGCCTTGGAACTTTGTTTTCATAAACACTTTCCGCTCAAATATCACAGAAAGCACCGTTGATCCATTATCAGAAGCATGGACTATTACTCTTGCAATAGGAAGCAACGCAAATATATCACGTGCAACACGGATAGCACAGCTACAAATATAGTCTTGAAGGAGGTTATAATACTCTCTTTGGCTCATAGAGCTTTTGAGGGCATTATCTGATCTTCTTTGGTTTGAAACTCCACCGCCATCATGTTGGAATTGTCCGTTCCACACTCAAAACCAAATCCATAATCCAATAGATCATCAAGCGGGCCGACATCTTGAATGATTTGGAGATAAGTATCAAAATTCCCATTGAGGACTTCATAAGCTTTTTCATGACAATACTTCCAAAAAGCTTTGTCTTCACAACCCATAGGGGAGTATCCTGAATAAGCACTTCTGTCCAATCGATAGTTGGGGCGGCTTTAAAATGTATTAATGTTAGCTGGTTAGTTGAAATGATCTCCGCCGGTTTTAATGGTTGCTTCACAAGAAACGCATCATCGGGGACAACCCCTTCCTGCGATTCAACTGGTGAATCAGTATCTGTTCTCTGCGAGATCGGATCATTGGCAGGGTATTCATAATTGCTGTTCTGCGGTTGACATTGTGTAATCCCATTAGTTCGGGTCCCGTGAACGGTTCTATTTTCACTACTTGTTGTAATATATGAAAGTCCGGTTTCAGGGATTCCAACGCTTGTTGTTCTCCTACCGGTTCCAAAGTTATATGTATTATGAAATCCTCTTGTTCCTGTGGTGACACTCATTCCATGAAGGCCAAAATTCAATCGGCCCCCTTTACAGAGCGTGACACTTTTTCGATAGCGTAATCCCATAATTCTTACTCCCAGACTCTGATGATGATAATACTCTTATCATCGTCAGAACCTTTGCTTTTTGCTCGTTGAGCCAGTTCTTCAAATGCTTGTTTTGACCAATCACCGCTTGAGATAAAATCTTCAATGTCTTCTAAATCCAAGTAGTCATGAATGCCATCGGATGTGAGAACATAACCTGAATACTCTCTGTCAACTTCAATTATTTGAAGTTGAGCAATTCTGGCAGGATTTCCAGACCCCATGCATGCTGTAATTTCATTTTGTGGCGCTCTTTCAGCCGCATCATAATCGCCTCTCGCACGCAACAGTTCTACAGTAGTATGATCTTTGGTTAGCTGTTTTGTATACTCTCCTTGTATTGCCATAACACGGGTATTACCTACATGGACAATCTTTACTGGAGCATTATCACAGAACAGAATTGCAGATAATGTGGTTGCCATTTGCTCCATTCCAAACGCGCTTTTTGCAAAAGCAAGCAATCCATCGTTGATGTTTAGAATAGAAGTCCGAGGATCTTCTTTTGTTAATTCATTTCTGCATCTGTCCAATACATATTCAGACGCTTCCCGACCGCCAGCATTTCCGCCAACACCATCTGCAATCGCAATACAGTTACCTGTTGTATCAAACGAATAGAACCCCTCTTTTAATACCGCTCCATTCGCTAACATAGTATCCTCACTGAATAGCCTGCCTGTTCTGCGTTCCATATAGGCATATACTTTCATTATTTCACAACCCCTACTCACATATCAAAGTAGTGAGAGCTCCATTCGTTCCTATTTGCTTGATGCATATTCTTGAATCTCCAAAAACCTTATTATCAAACATGTATCTTGAGAGAGGATTGATGAGCATACTCTCAACTATGTTACCAATACCTCGACCGCCATTGCTTAGATTCGCTATCGCGGCGTCAAGAAGTTGATCGTGAGCTTCATCTTTAATTACCAAATCTATTCTCTTATCAGCATATAGATTATTCTTGATTTTTTCAATTTGAGAATCCAGTATCAGTTTAGCCACATCTTTACGAATATAGTCAAAAACAACTATGTTCTCTCCGATACGGTTAAGTATTTCTGGCCGCCCAAGCTCAAGTTTGAAGTATTCATCTATAGCTGTGCGAACCCGCTCTCTCACTTCAGGGTATTCCATATCCTGTGTAACATTTGTTTGGCGAGTCCCCGCCGCGTCCCGAGTAAAAATGCCAAGATTGCTCGTGAAGATTATTACCGTCTCAGAAAAATAGACTGTATTTCCTTGGCCATCAGTCATTCTTCCATCTTCAAGAATCTGAAGGAACTTGTCCAAGATAGAAGGGTGAGCCTTTTCAATTTCGTCAAACAGGAGGATTGAGAACGGATTTTTACGCACTGCGTTGGTCAACTGTCCCCCTGCTTCATATCCCACATATCCCGGAGGAGCTCCCAACAATTTCTGATCAGAATGACTTTGCCCGTATTCACTCATATCGAATCGGATACAACAGTTCTCGTCTCCAAACAAGATTTCAGACAGGGTTTTAGCAGTTTCTGTTTTACCTGTACCGGTGGGGCCTGCGAAGAATAAAACCCCTTTTGGCCTGTTATGGGAAGAAGATTGCAAACCGGACATTCCAGTCGCTGCTCTTTTGATGACATCAAGTGTTTTTGTGATTGCAGCCCTTTGTCCCTTTACGCGTTTTTCAAACATGGCCTCCGCTTTTTCGAGATTTGAGAGGTCTAATGTCTTCCAGGGGTTTTCTCGAATACCATACTTATACAGATCAATGACGTCACACATGTCACGCATAGAAATGCTCTCGTTCTTACAGAGTCTTCTCAACCCATTAAGTTCTGTAAAGCTAAAACCTTCTGTCAGCGCCACAAATCTGTTCTGAATTTTCTCCAACTCGTCTGGATGCTCGGAGTAATAGCTATGTTCCTGCATATAAACACTGCTATCGAAGAAAGAAGGGAAATTGGGACCCTTAACGAGGGCTTCTCGTTCTTCCTTAGAAGGGGTATCGAGACTGATTGCTTTAACATTCGGGTTCTGAAGATAAAACCATGCAGGAAGATCATTAAGTTTGTTTACGATGATAATAATGATATTCTTCAGCATTCCATGGTCAGTCTTAACATCTTTAGCATCCATAGATGCTTGAAGAAGCAATGTATAACTATCAACCTCGGCTTGCTCCAACCGATCTGGGGAAACAATGTACCTCGATGCAAAGTCAAAAATCACAGCACATGCTTCATTTGCCTGGGTTACTGCTGTTTTTGTTAATGCTGCAGCTTCATTTTTGCCGCGGAAATCCGCTTTGATCGTTTGATTTTCTGTGGATGCGTGGGTCAGCTTTGCGAATCTGTCAACACACTCAGGCGCGCAGGGGTTCGTAAAGCCATTGAGAGAATCAAAGAAAACAATATCCTGATGCCCGCAATCCTGGAAATAATAATGGAGGTACTGTGTTAGTCTCAATACACTTCCAAGCCCTGCGGAACCTTCCTCTGCATACTGATAAACATCTAATACGTTACCTTCAATAATAAGCAAAGGTTTGATTCGATGAAATATCTCCAGTTCTCGATGCCACTTCGGGATGTAATTACCCATCTTTTTGAGTACCTCCTTCAATTAATCCTCGCTTCTCCATGCGTTGCCCAATTGTCTCTGCGAAATCAGGTTGATGAATACCAACTGATATAACACTTGTTCCATCAAGAAAATTCTGGAGCCTTGAGTGTTCTTTTGAGAGATAGGAAGCATAGAGTTCTTTATATCGTTCATCAAGAATATGAATTCTTTGATTACTGGAACCTCGTAGTGTCAGCCCATTGTTTTTCTCCTTGATATATGGCCCGTCAATCAAGACTGAAATATACTCTAAATCCAAATCTCTTAATTGTTCTTTGTAATATCCAGTATAAACAAGGATATCTTCAGACCAATCAGAAAGAGATGCGAGCAGCGCTTTCAATTCTTCCTTCTGGAAGAAGGGCTCTCCTCCGGTAATGGTAAACCCGTTAACCTGGTTATCAGACACGATCCTCTGAATCAAATCAAGCAACACAGGTATCTTTATATTCCTGCTTTCATCTACTTCCCATAATTCTGGATTTGCACACCCTTCACATTTGTGGGGGCATCCGCATGTCCAAATGCAAATTCTCATTCCTGGCCCAAGCACTTCCACAGGATAAAGAACTCTCGCAATATACATTATTCTTCACCTACGACAAAATATGCTGCAAACTCTTGTCTGCCCTCGTGATTCATAAATCCACCTAATCCGATCTCGTCGCCCACACACAGCATGTACGCAAGAGCATCGTCAATTCTCTGGTTATTAACGTAGGTTCCGTTAGCTTTACTAAGATTCTGTATAAAAACACCTTTAGCGGTCACCGTCAGTATCGCATGTTTTCGGCTAACAAAAAGCTTTGGTTGTAAGTACGATGCCAGTTCATTTTCTCTTCCGAGGATGTGTTCACAGGGGCATTCTAATTTCAGTTTCGCTTTTCCATCAACACTCGAAATTACATAACCCATGTGCAAGTTCTGTGAAGCTTGAGGCGTCGGGATAATATCTGAAATATCCTCGCCACAGGATACACATTTCCTTGCTGAAACTTCATTCTCATACCCGCAGTCACATACACGTACAAGATCTGTTTGCGGTTGAGCTTGATCATTATCTTGCGGCACATGAGTTTTTTCCGGCTCAACAAAAGAGTTATCGAAGATTCTTACCCCCATCATATCATTACCGCACTCAGTACACTCAAGAACTGAAGGTGGATTTTTGGTCTGACATACAGGGCAAATCTTAAACTTTTTCATAACCTCAATCATTCCTTATTTGTTTCTTCTTTTGAGATTGTGTCGTCTTTGACTTCTTGGCAATGACTTTTTGAAAACCTTCTACGAGCTTATAATCAGTGTAATTGATTATCTGTGCATAGGCTTCCTCTGGCGGAGCCATCGACAATCTGGAATCCAGGACAACTCCACGTTCAGACAATCGGTGCTCGATTTCCTTGAAGTCTCTGCAAAATGCCTCCATTGTTTTCTGTAATGCAACACGCTCATTGGCATCAGGAAGACGATCAGTATCATCCATTCCGCCGATTTCCATCGTAATTTGACCATTGGAGGATTCTGTCACACTAACTACTGTACCGCCTTCATAAGTAAGCAGTTTGCTCTTAAATGACTTGCCCGACTTTTTCCGCACATTTCGCTGGCCAATTACTTCATAGCCCATTTCCCGTAATACTTCATCGACAGATCGGCTAATATATGCCTGTTCAGCATTTCTAAGAACTCTTTGTTCATAGTTAGTGACAGCTTTCTCTAAGGCAACAAGGCCCTCTTCTGAGAACTCAAATTCTTCTTCTTTTTCTTCAAGCTGTTTGCAAAGTGTCAAGTATCTCACGTAAGCATTTTTATATCTCTCCAAATTTGTTTCTCTGAACTTGGCGTAAGAAATGCACCGCCTTTTCAAAGGCTCAAGAGTTATTGCCGCGAAGTTGCTTCGTGCGCTGGTGTCTTCAATGGACTTGAACTGTTTTGTTGCCTGATAAATCTCGTTGCGGAGTATTTCAGAAACATCCAAAAGAAGCAGTACGTCAAGTTCCTTTTCAATTCTCACTTTCTCCTGGTCTGTAGTTTCTTCTACAAGTCCAACAGAAGCAAAAGAAATCTGCATTCCTTTCGAGATTTTTTCAGCGCTCTGAATCCTTTGCTGAAGAATCCAATCATTGGTAGTCGCGATGAGGGTTTCTCCGTCCGTTGCAACAGTATCAAATAGCTGTTCTGCCAACTCACGAGCTCTCATCAATTCCGAATGGCTGCTTTTAGATGTTGTCTGACAGACCGCATCCAACTGCTGTACTTTTTCGTAGAATTGCTGATAACGGCTTTGGGTCTCTGTTGAGATAGTCTCTTTCATGGAATGAGTTTTATGCTCAAACTCTCGAACCATCCGCATAAATCTTGTGGCCTTTGACCTAACACTTGCAAGAAATTCCTTAGTCTCTTTACTCTCCCGTTCTTTCCGTGCCTTCTCCTCGAGCTCTTTTCGCAGGCGCTCCTGCTCTTCAAGAATCCTCTTTAACTGTTCTGCTGTTAATGTATATCGAGACGACTTAGGTCCACTCATTTTTATGCCTCCTTGCAAATAATATCATTGCAGACTTTTATATACTCATTGCAAAGATCTTTAGCCTCATCTTTTTTCTTTGCCGTACTCTCTAACAATCTCAGCAGAGAAGGCATTACATTTAGCTTATGCGAGATAGAACAATACTTTCGTATGGTTTGTTTTGCCGTTACAGCCAAGGCCCCTTTACTAGCTGAATACACAGCTTTATAATGACCAATTTGGATGTTAATTTCTGTGAAAGCATATGTATCAGTTCTTGATTCGTATCTTGGATTGTTGGCAAAACTATATCTCAAGTCAGGCCCACCGCTCTTCTTTTCATGTAACCAGCCCGACCTTGCATATCCTTGAGAGATCAGCGTTGAATCAGACGCGATCACATTATCGCTATATGTCCAACCTCTGCCACCCATGTTGCTCGAATAGACATTCTTTTGTCGTTCTTCAACACGAATGATCATTGCCATAGGTTCAAACGCAGTCACGAATTCTCCGCTTCTGTTATAGGCGAGAACAACATCAGGAAGCATAAAGAAACGATATGCTCCAAAGTTGAGTTCAATAGGAGCCTGCCTTGTTTCAAAAAAATCACCAGGAAGTGTAGCATTCATTTTGACAAAATCTTTGTATGCTATTCCAGCATCGCCGACAATCTTCTGGCTCTTTGCTATTTCTGAGAATAGTACTCTCATCCCCGAATAAACTTGATTCTCTTTAGAAAGGAGAACAACTTTTTTGCTGTTTATCAAATCGATGATATCGAGGTATTCCTTTTTCTTTTGATTCAGCTTTGCTTCGTTGGTGTTCAAGTATTTTATTCTTTCCCTGTCAGTTGAACACCCTGGGCATGAAAGAATTGCATCTAATTCCTGCCTTTTAGCAGCAAGTTCTTTAATTAAGTCGCTCCTCAGATTAACCACTCTGTTCACCGTCTGAATAATCTCCAAAGACTGATACGATTCCATATCTTTTTGAAGTGGATCAACAGTTGACGGAATAATCGGAACTGAAGGAACTGAATACTTAGCTTTCAACAACCCAAGCTTACTGTTATCAGAACGCTCAATATGCGCAACTTGTTCAACAGTTCTTCGAATCGGAGGAGTAGGCACAGACCTTGTATTCGCTTCTTGTTCATTGGCCCCTTGTTCTCTTCGCTTTGAAGCAGAAGAAATTTGGGAACCGATAAACACCACATCTATCACAACTGCAATAATTGCAAGAATCCAAGCGATAGAATTGTCGACTAAATCGCCGAACAATAAACCACTGAAAAGCAATAGATTACCGACAATAACAATCCCCCAAATTAAGCAGCCGCCACCGCCGCCTTTGTTACGCCCCATATTCACTCATTCTCCATTTTTGCAGCTCTTCATGCTTTCCAAGTGTTATGAGCCAAGCTTCAAATTGTTCTGCCAGAGCACCTGTACTATCAATTAGTTGGTCGCAAAAAGCCTGGAATTCATTTTCAGATACTCTAAGCTTTTGATGCAAGGCTTCGACTATCTCGTCGACGCTACTGAAAACTTTGTTTTGTATTACGATGGTACGTTGACCGGAAAGCATATAACCCGTTAGATAATACGAGAGCTCTTTTTCGTGTTCATCAGCATGGTGTTGGCTAAACCTATCTTCAAGGGATTTTGCAGCCTTTATAAGATCATCACTTTTTTCATTCTTTAGTGATATGTACTCAGAAATCACATGACGAGATAGCAGCTCATCATACAGGCCGTAATTACTGCGATCCTCATTCCTCAAGTGTTCTAAGATACTATTTCCAAGTTCCGGGAGACTGTCAAAGTGGTTTTCTTTCCAATATATGGTCCGCACAGTTGGGCTTATCTTATAGAGAGTCTGGAAAAACAAGAAATCTGGATTGCCGCCTTTGGCTTGAGCATCCTCAGCGTCCATGCAATAGCCTGCAATCTCCGGGTCAACAGTCTTAAAGAATCCTGAAAGCAATCCTCTGAATAGCTGCTTTTTCCCCTCGTTCCAGTTTGACGCCAATGCGTTTACCAGCGCGGTCATATTGGTGTACTTTTGCTTCAGGAAGGTATATGTCGGAATTTGATTTGCTGCGGAGACAACACCTTCGCCAGGAATCTGTTGATACTTACCCTTGCACCAATTCTTAACTTCATCATAGGTCCATCGACGATTGGGATTTGATTTGTTTTTACGATACGTAATGTCGTTATAAGTTAAGCCGGCAATGAGGTTGCATAGATCTGTCGGCATATTGCTTGGGAAAGGAATTCGCTGAATAGAAACATATTGCTCAATCTCTTCAGAACTCATGTTGCTATATGGAGTCCTTCCACAGAACAATTCATATAAAGTTATTCCGAGAGAATAGTAGTCCGACTCTTCCAGAAACAGATTTCTAAACGTCTCAGAGGCAGAGTATTCAGGTGTCATTCCTGTTTTCGTGACAATAACAGTATTTGATCCGCCTTTAACAGAGCTGATACCAAAGTCAATGATTACAACATCCTCTTCGTTGTCACAAAGCATTATGTTTGAAGGCTTCAAATCTTTGTGGATAATCCCATTTGAGTGCAATACATGAAGTCCCTCGTTCAAGCTCGGAATGATTCTCTGTTTGAGTTCATCAAAAGAGAATGTGTGTCCCTGGAGGCTTCCTTTTTCGTAATAGGGGATAATCTCAAATGGGAGTCCATTATAGACACCCGTGTCAAAGAGTTTAGCAACAAAGGGCGAGTTGATATTCTTCAAGGCAGTTGTTACATCTTCTTTGATAGCTACATCTCGCCTATATATTTTGGCGACATATTTCTCTTCGTTATACTCACAGATAAAGAGAGAGGCTTCGCCGCTCAAGATATTCATTTGGCTGACAACCTTGTACTTGCCACAAAGAATGGTCCCAACGGGTATTTGGCTGAGGTTATAAAGCGCACTATTCACGATGGTGCTTGAAGTCGGTCCGTTGTTTACTGTGTTATTGAGCTGTGTCGCGTTGGAAAGCGGACTCTCGTTTATGACTGTCCTGTTATTCATATTGACCTCAGCTTTTTTAATCTCTTCTGCTGATGAAGGTAGTCAAACTAATGCCATATCCGCATTATCTGTGTCCTACCCCCATTAATTGTACCAGGGGCAACGTTAGTAATTGGGTCTTAACGGTATACGCTGATGATAGAGAAACTGAAATAATCCACGCAAAAGTATGCCTTGGGTGCATTTAGGTGTAAATTTGAAAACTGGGTGCTATCTTGGATTTTGGGTACGTTTTATAAGCCATGGATGTGTTTATTCATTTAAAAAAGCGCGCCCTTTTTCTGCTGTTATGTAACGCTGGTTTCTACTGGTAGGTCTATCGGGTAAAGTCATTTCAATCATCTCTTTATCTAAATAACGGTGTTAAATATTCTCGCATAAAATCTGACCTGTTCTTCAAACCCATGTACTGTTGCATTTCATCTCTTGATCTTGGCGTCATACAGAACTTCAGAAAGCTTGACTGCTTATCTTGTTTGGTATCCTGTATGGTATCTTGATCATTTTGGGATTCATGCTGCCCTCTTTTGATACCCAATTCTGCAAAACCTTTGGGAGCTGTAAAGTGAGAAACAAGCGGAGCAATACCTGTTGATGCACCAAATTAGACCAATAAGCCCCGTTTGTTAGCCGGATACGGGTTCGCCAATGCGAACAGCTCTTTGACAACGCCGAAAACGTGTTCTACTTTTGCATAGACGGAAAACTTTTCATGCTCCCAGCGTTTGATTTGTGATTGTGACGACACAACGCCGGTTCGTCAGTGAACACCGGCAACGTCATTTGTTTTTCATGGTTCTATTATACCAGATATTTCTTTGTTACACCAGCCTTTGTGCGGTGTTGCCCTAAATCTCGTAAGGTCCATGGTAGAAGGGACGTTCCCGGAACCACATGCCACGAGTAAAGTCCGGAATCGCGACCGGATGTCCGCCCAAATTGATGGAATCGGCCGACAACGGCGAGATGGACTTCCAAGCCGCCATATCATAAACGTCGATCGGCGGTGGGATTTGTCG
>Ga0123335_1008597_pt1 | contig 10874 bp, 4 predicted proteins | sample BiotimSIPDNA_2_FD_89707 | JGI IMG/M metagenome (GOLD analysis project Ga0123335, IMG submission 89707) | Anaerobic biogas reactor microbial communites from Washington, USA - Biogas_R2 time_0 SIP DNA | ecosystem: Engineered > Bioreactor > Anaerobic > Unclassified | place: Washington, USA... | reverse complement strand
TCATCGATCTCGTGTTTCATCAGCGATATTTCCGCTGTAAGGACTGCGAAAACCTTGTCTTCCACGAGAACATCGACTTCGCGGAAGAAGGCTGCAAATTCAGCAATCGATTATCTGACCTGATCGCTGAAGGAACATTGACCCGGACTTATGAACGCGTTTGTAAGGAATATGGAGTGCCCGCTTCTAAAGCGTCGGTAGGCATCATCATGCGGAGACGAATGCGTCTCCGGGTGGACATGCAACCACCAATAAAGCCGCCGGATGCGGTAATCATCTTTCTCGCTGAGTTCTTCAGTGATACCTATCCCATGGTGTTGGGGATCTATGGCAGAGATGTGCGCTTACTGGACATTCTCCCTTCGTCAAGCGTGATGGAGTATCGCTTGCTCTTCCAGCAGTTCGACTGCAAGGGCGTGAAACAGGTTTTTATCGATCCGGACGAGCAGCTGCACAGCGCAGTTGTTGAGATTTTCCCGCAGGCAGAGATCATGGTTTCAGAAGAGTTCATTCGAAGATGTGCTCGGGAAGCACTGCAGGATGTCATAAAGAAGGAAGGAAATCATTGCAACATCCATCGACGCTATGCCAAACTGACCGCACTGGAAAGCCATCTGACGCCTGGGGAACATCGACGCGTTACAGAAGGCATGAAAAAGCTCCCCCGCATCCGTGCTGCGTACAACGCCTATCAGGATTTACTGAGACGTATGGAAAGCGGGTGGACGATCCCATTGCTGATGGAATGGCTGGATTCTCTTCCTGAATACGTCGCAGATGAAGCTGAGGGCGACGGAAATGTAATCCAGCCGCTGACGGAATTTACCCTGCTGGGAGATGTGCTGAATCTGTATGAAAAACAGATTCAGGCCTATCTGGACAGCGCAAGCAAACCGCCATCCGGCATGGAGGCGGCTGTGACAGGCATTCTGGATGCAGTTGAATTCATGCCATACGGCATCTATGATGTGCTTCGGGCACGAATGCTGTCGAACGTAGATCAGGAACTGATTGAGGTGGACGGTAAAACGTATCGCACCGGAGTACGCATTGACAAACTTACCGAGAAAATGAACAGTATTGCCCAGAAAATCCGAGACAAGAAGGAGCACGAGGAATATGGATACGACACAGAAGATTAATCAGGTCGGCATCAACATCCAGGAGAAGGCATCCGTCATCTGGAATGTTGCAAACAGCCTCTTTGGCGCTTACAAACCCCATGAATATGGCTTGGTGATTCTTCCTATGGTCGTCATCAAGCGCTTCCACGACTGCCTGCTGCCAACCCATGATAAGGTTGTCGCTATGTACAAGGGCATCCAGAATCTTGCAGTCAAAGAGCCTTTCCTGCTGAAAGCGTCGGGCTATAAGTTTTTCAACACCAGTGAGTATACCTTTGAAAAACTAAAGGCTGATCCGGAAAACATCAAGGTGAATTTTGAAAACTTCCTGAATGGTTTCTCAGATAATGTGATGGATATTCTGGCAAAGATGGACTTCTTTACCCAGCTTGACCGCATGGCCAATGCTGGCCTACTCTATCAGGTCATCTCTGACTTCTGTACCGAAAAAGCAGATATGAGTCCGGAGAAGATTTCCGCTGTTGACATGGGCTACATTTTTGAAAACCTTGTCCAACGCTTTTCTGAATCCTATAACGAAGAGGCAGGAGCTCACTTCACCAGCCGTGACATTATTTACCTGATGTGCGATCTGTTGACTGACCGTATGAGCATGTCCGAGCCTGGTCGCATCTATACAGCTTATGATATGGCCATGGGTACCAGTCAGATGCTCACCTGTATGGAGGAGCGGCTCTCTGCATTGGATAAAGCAGCAAATCTGATATGCTATGGGCAGGAAATCAATCCATTCACCTTTGGTATCGCCAAGGCGGATATGTTGATCCGTGGCGGTGATCCTGAGAATATGCAGTTCGGTGACACGCTGAGTGATGATAAGTTCAGCGACATGGCCTTTGACTTTGTCATTTCCAATCCGCCCTTTGGTATTGACTGGAAGCGCGAAGCTGCAAAGGTCGAAGCGGAAAACAAGTTGGGTAATGGTGGTCGCTTTGCCCCTGGCCTCCCTCAGAAGAGTGATGGGCAGATGCTTTTCCTGATGAATGGCATCGCCAAACTGAAGGAGAAGGGCCGCATGGCCATTATCCAGAACGGTTCCAGCTTGTTTACAGGCGATGCAGGTTCTGGCCCAAGCGAAATCCGCCGTTACATCATTGAGAATGACTGGCTGGATGCCATCGTGCAGTTGCCAAACGACAGCTTTTACAACACAGGTATCGCTACCTATGTGTGGATTATCACGAAGGACAAGCCGGTTAGTCACTTGGGCTCTGTACAGTTGATTGATGCCAGCAAGTGTTTTGTTCAGCGACGTAAACCCATTGGCAACAAGCGTGTAGATATAACCAAGGAAGCTCGAGAACTAATAGTCAAAGCTTATGGGGCATATCGGAACGACACTTTTGAAGCAGAAGTCGAAGGCGTACACAAGTTGGTGGTTAAGACCCGGGTGATGTCTACCATGAGTCTGGGTTATAACAAGATCACTGTAGAAAGCCCCCTGACTGATGAAGACGGAAAGCCTATCTTGAAAAAAGGAAAAATGCAGCCTGATGCATCTAAGCGTGATACAGAAAACGTGCCGCTGGATGAAGATATGGATGCGTACTTCGAACGTGAGGTGAAGCCTTACAACCCCGATGCATGGATTGACCACGACAAGGACAAAGTTGGTTATGAAATCCCATTCACTCGTACCTTCTATGAATATGAAATGCTTCCCCCCGCTCAGGAGATTGCTTCCAAGATCGAAGAACGTGAAAAAGTGCTGATTGGTAAACTGCAGGCACTGTTCGGAAAGGCGGATGAGTGATGGAACAGTATACGCAAATGAAAAACAGTGGTGTCCCATGGATACTTGACATTCCAGAATCCTGGGGCATTCGTGTGCTGTTTCAGCTTGCTGATCAGGTTAAGAATAAGAACAGGGATTTATCGGAACATAATCTACTTTCGTTAAGTTATGGAAGAATTAAGCGAAAAGATATCAATAGTTCCGATGGATTACTACCCGAATCCTTTGATGGTTACAATATCATTGAAGCGAATGACATAGTCCTGCGCCTGACTGACTTGCAAAACGACCATACCAGTCTGCGTGTCGGACAGTCTCATGAACGCGGCATTATTACGTCTGCATATACCACGCTTAGGCCCTCATCGCTGGTTCGACCAGAATATTTATATTATGTGCTTCATGCTTATGATCTAATCAAGGGATTCTATGGCATGGGTTCTGGCGTGCGTCAAGGCCTGAACTATGATGAGGTTAAAACTATCAAAATACCTTTTCCCCCTCAGGTGGAACAACAAGCCATTGCCACATATCTTGACGATCAGATCGCCCAAATTGATTCTATCATTGATGAGGCGCAGACAAGCATTGAAGAGTACAAACAGTGGGAAGCAGCTGTCATCTTTGAAGCCGTGACAAAGGGGATAATACCCAATAGAAATATGAAGGAGAGCGGCCTACAATTCATTGGACTCATTCCTGAAACATGGCGTTGTGTAAAGATAGCAAGAGTTCTTGAACGTTCGAAGGATGGCATACGTGTTGGACCGTTTGGCAGTTCATTGACCAATGCTGTTGTTTCAGCGGCAGAGGGGAAAATAAAAATATACGGACAAGCAAATCTCATTAGGAAGGATTTCGCTTATGGTGATAAATATGTGACAGAGGAAACATATCAACGACTAAAGGAATATGAAGTTCGGCCAGGCGATGTTGCAGTATCAATGATGGGCACGATTGGTAAATGTTGTGTTGTTCCAAGCGGTATCGATTTGGGTATTATGGATTCTCATTTGATAAAAGTTCGTTTGAACGATATGATCTTACCCAAGTATTTTGAATACGTATATGAGAGTTATGCCGTATTCGAACAACTGAAAAATCTTTCTAAAGGCTCAATCATGTCTGGCTTAAACTCCTCTATTGTTAAAAGCGCATATATCACATTGCCAGATATTTCTGAGCAAGCATCTATTGTTACATTCTTAGATAGACAATGTGGGATTATTGATTCCCTTATTGCAGAGAAACAATCCTTGATTGAAGATGTTGAAACATACAAACGCTCATTGATCTATGAAGCTGTCACAGGCAAACGAAAGGTGGTGTAAGTCATGGTGGAGAATGAGAAGCTTTTTGAGAGCAAAATAGAAGAGTACCTTATCTCCCCTGCAGGCGGGTGGCTTAAAGCTGACGATTCCGGCTACTGCAATCATGATTATCGGGGCATGGCATTGGACATCGTTACCTTGACAGATTTTGTAAAAGCCAGTCAACCCATGGCATGGCGGCGCTTTGAACGCATGTGCACCATCGATCCGGTGAGACAGTTTTATAAGGCCTTCGACAGTGCAGTGCAGCAGGTGGGTCTGGTAGATGTTCTTCGTCATGGGTTCAAGCACCGTGGCGTTCAGTTCACTGTATGCTACTTTGCACCGGAATCCACCCTGAATGATCTTGCGGTCGCCAACTATCAGAAGAATGTATGCCAGTGCATCCGGCAGTGGCATTATTCTGAAACTACCACCAACACTGTGGACATGATGTTGGCTGTCAACGGCATCCCGGTGGTGGCAATTGAGCTTAAGAATCAGCTGACCGGGCAGAGCATTGACGATGCAAAACGTCAATGGATGTATGCCCGAGATCCTAAAGAACCGTGCTTTGGCCAGAATAAACGAATCCTGGCCTACTTTGCCGTTGATCTGTATAATGCCGCCATGGCGACAAATATAGACCGGGACAAAACGATTTTCCTGCCCTTCAATCAAGGCAGCAACGGCGCAGGCAATGACGGCGGCGCGGGCAATCCGCAAACCGATGATGGCGACTATGTAACCAGTTATCTCTGGAAGGAAGTCTGGCAGAAGGATAAGCTGCTGGACATTATCCAGAAGTTCATCAACGTCCAAAAGGAAGAAATCAAAACAAAAGGTGCTGATGGAAACCAGCGGATGGAAACGAAGATGAAAGTCATCTTCCCTCGCTATCATCAACTGGATGTTGTTCGCAAATTGGTTGCACATGTGCGTGGCAACGGCGCGGGGCATAACTATCTGATTCAGCATAGCGCGGGCAGTGGCAAGTCCAATTCCATCGCGTGGACGGCATACCGCATGGCCAGCCTGCATGATGCCAACAACGAGCCTATATTCACAAGTGTAATCATTGTGACTGACCGCCGGGTGCTGGATCAACAACTTCAGGCTACGGTCTCCAGCTTTGATCATACCCTGGGTACAGTGGTGACCATTGACGAAAAAAAGAGTAGCTGGGATCTGCGTAACGCCATCAACGATGGCAAACGCATCATTGTTTCCACACTGCAGAAGTTCCCGGTTATTTACGAGCAGATCAACGATGTATCGGGAAAGCGGTTTGCTATTATTGTCGATGAGGCACATTCCAGCCAGACAGGTAAAAGTGCTTTGAAGCTAAAAGAAGGCCTTGCCGACATGGGTGATGCTTTGAAGGAGTATGCCGAGATCGAAGAGGCCGCTCAGGACGAAATCGATAGCAAGGATATTCTGGTTCAGGAAATGCTGTCCCAGGGACGGCATAAGAATCTGTCCTTCTTTGCGTTTACCGCGACGCCGAAAGGAAAAACCCTGGAAATCTTCGGCGAACCTTATCCGGACGGCTCGTTCCATCCATTCCACATCTACTCCATGAAGCAGGCGATTGAGGAAGGCTTCATTCTGGATGTGCTGGCCAACTATGTGACCTATAAGATGTGCTATCAGATTGCCAGCAACACACCAGAGAACCCGGACGTTCCGACTTCCAAGGCTATCAAGACCATCAAGCGTTATGAGGAACTCCATCCGCACAATCTGGAGCAGAAGGCCGCGATCATTGTGGAGACCTTCCGCGATATCACCAAGAAGAAAATCGGTGGCAGGGGCAAAATGATGGTGGTCACCGCCTCCCGTCTGGCTGCAGTCCGCTACTATCACACCATCAAAAAGTATCTGCGGGATAATAACTATGACGATGTGGAGATCATGATTGCCTTCAGTGGATCGTTGAAAGATCCGGACGATCCCAATAGCCCTGAATACACCGAGAGCAGCATGAACATAGATAGTAATGGCCATCCCGTCCGCGAGAGCCAGACCAAGGCAGTATTCCACGAAGAAGGCGATGTTCTTATCGTCGCTGAAAAGTATCAAACCGGCTTCGATGAGCCTCTGTTGCATACGATGATTGTCGACAAGGAACTGCGCGATGTGAAGGCCGTGCAGACTCTCAGCCGTCTAAACCGGACTTATCCTGGAAAAGAAGATACATATGTGCTTGACTTCGTCAATCCGGTTGAGCGCATCCGCGCTGCGTTCCAACAGTTCTATCGTGAGACGAGTCTGGACGAGGAGATCAATTTTGACCTGATTTACACGACACAGCGCATTCTGCACGAATATGGCATTTATACGACCGAGGACATTGAGAAGGTTACCAGCATCTATATCGATGAAGAAGTGCGGGCATCCAACTCCACGCAGTCCAAGATATCCAATGCCCTGCTACCTGTCGCTGAACGGTATAATCAGTTGAATCAGGATCAGCGCTACCAGTTCAGGCGAGAAGTGCGTAATCTGGTGAAATGGTATAATTACATCAGTCATATTACCCGCATGTTTGATAAAGAGCTTCATAAGGAATACATCTTCTGCTCTTATCTGGCCAAGCTGTTACCGGGCGATCCGACCATTGACTTCAATCTGGATAACCGCGTCAAGCTGGAATACTATCAGCTCTCCCAGACATTCAAGGGTGCAATCGAACTGGAGGACGAGTCTGGTTCTTGGAAACCGACAAACCCGAAAAAAGCCGGAGCCAAGAAGGAAAAACTCAGTCCCCTTGAAGAAATCATCCAGCGAATCAATGAGGAATTCATGGGTGAATTCACGGATGCCGACCGCGTCATCGTAGAGGATTTGTACAACCGCATGAAGAAAGATGAAGATGTCCAAAAGGCTGCGCAGACGGATGATCAGCAGGTGTATCACCGCAGCGTATTCCCCGGCATCTTTGATGACACAGCCATGGAAGCCTACGCGCAGAATCAGGAAGCCTACATCCAGCTTTTCCAGGATGCAAAGAAGTACCATGCTGTGCAGGCGGCGCTGGCAGACAGACTGTACAAGGAACTTCATGGGAAGAGCCAAGAGTAGGAGGCAGAGTCATGAAGGGTTCAGAAGCACGACTCCTCGGATTTATGGAAGGCGCAGACAAGCGCTACATTATTCCGGTGTACCAGAGGAAGTACGACTGGAAAATCGAAAACTGCAATAAACTATACGAAGACCTGAAGAAGATCATTCGGAATAAGCGCAGCAGTCACTTCTTTGGGAGCATCGTTTCTCAGGTTGTGCCCGATGGCAGCAAAATCGAATACCACATCATTGATGGGCAGCAGAGATTGACAACAGTCACGCTCTTGCTGTTAGCCATCAGCAATCTTGTGAAAGAGGGACGTGTTCACACCGAGGAGGATGACCTGAACCAGCAGATCCTGCAGCGCTTTATCATCGCCCCCTGGGCAAAAAAAGATGATAAGATCAAGCTGAATCCTGTGCGCGGCGATCGCTCTGCTTTGGAAAAGTTGTTCGGCCCGGCAGAAGATTATGAGCGCGGGTCAAATCTGACCATCAACTACCAGTTCTTCTATGACCAGATTCTGAAAGAAGAGGTCACCATCGATGAGCTTTATGATGCCATTGGAAAATTAGAGATCATAAGCATCACACTCGACCATGGTGATGACCCACAGCTTATCTTTGAGAGCCTGAACTCAACTGGCCTTGCTCTCCAGGAAGGCGACAAAATACGTAACTACATCCTCATGGGGATGTCTCCCAAGGATCAGGAGCATTATTACGATGACTTCTGGACAAAGATTGAAAAAGCCACTGATAATGATGTCAGCGGGTTTGTTCGTGACTACCTGAGCATCAAAACGCTTGTCACACCGACGATTAATAATGTGTATCAAGCTTTCAAAAGGTACGCAGAGGAAGCGGAGCTTCCCGTTGAGAATTTGCTTTCTGATCTGCTGCGTTATGCACGGTACTATGAAAAGCTTCTCACCTGCAAAAGCGGCCTGAATAATAAGAGACTGGACGATTGTATCTATCGTTTGAAGCGTTTGGAAATCGTTGTCACGCGCCCGTTCTTCATGGAAGTGCTCCGGCTTAACCAGGACAAAAAGCTCTCTGTTGACGAAGTACTGAGGATCTTCGAAATCACAGAGAACTACCTATTCCGCAGGAACATCTGTGAAGTGCCGACGAATGCTTTGAACAAGATCTTCCTGAACCTGAATAAAGAAATCTACCGCTATGACAGCACCCCGTCCAATTATGTCGATAAATTCATCTATGCCCTGCTGTCTAAGCGGGAGAGCGGCAGATTCCCGGATGATGCTGAGTTTACTGAAGCACTGGAAACAAAAGCTGTTTACCAGATGCGTGGTAAATACAAGGCATACTTATTTGAACGGTTGGAAAATTTCGGTACGATTGAATCCAAGGATGTTTATACCCACCTGGATAATAGTGTTTACTCAATCGAGCACATCATGCCGCAGCACCTAACGCCCGCTTGGGTTGAGTCCCTCGGCCCAAATGCTGAAGAAATCCATGCGACCTGGCTTCATCGCCTTGCGAATCTGACCCTTACCGGCTACAACCCGAATCTGAGCAACAATCCCTTCGTCGATAAGAGGGATGCAGAAAACGGCGGATATAAAGCAAGCGGTTTGAGAATGAACCAGAAGATTGCTCAGAAGGACACTTGGGGCTTGCCTGAACTGGAGGAGCGGAATTCTGAACTTCTCGCATATGCGAAAAAGATCTGGTCTTACCCTATCACCACATTTGTTCCGGCTGAAAAAGAGTTCGATTCCTGCACACTGGATGATGAAAATGTTGATCTTACGGGCCGGGATATTGTGAAATACAGCTATCAGAATCTTGAACAGCCCGTTACGAGTTGGGCTGATATGCTGGAGCACATAATAAAATACATCCACCAGAAGGATAAATCCGTCCTTTCCAGCCTGGCATACAGTCAGAGCAGCAGCACCGATCTGGCGATTTATATCAGCACAAACCCAGATAATCTCCGGAGTGCATTCAAGGTTGATGAAGATATCTATTTTGAAAAGGGATCAAGCACGACCCTGAAAATGTCCGTTCTGCGTCGGTTGTTTGCTTTGTATGGCCTTGACCCGATGGATTTGGTGTTCTACCTGCGGGATGCCGAAAGTGATAAGGCGGCGGATGAAGGCCGCTATGAATTACGGAAAAGATACTGGACATATGCTCTGCCCATCATCCAGCAGGCGCATAGTCATCGTGGCTCCTTTAGCAATGTCACTCCCGGGACAAGCAACTGGTGTTCTGGCTACTTTGGTGTCGGCGGATTCAGCATCAGCTGTGTTGCTAACTACAACGAAGCATGGGTCGCCATCTGGATGAGCAGCAGTGATGCGGCAAAAAACAAGAGGGGGTTTGATCTGATTTACGCTCACAAGGATGAAATCGAACACGAAATTGAGAACTATGATCTATCCTGGGCGCGTGCAGATGAGCATAAAGCTTCCTGGATTGCCTATACGCTTAAAGGCGTCAGTATTACCAATGAATCTGACTGGCCGAGAATGGCAAAGTTCCAAGCAGAGTGGAGCGCCAAAATGGCGGACGCGATGATTCCCTACCTGTCTGAATTGGGGTCATCAGCGGAGATCAGTCCGGAAAAGGCTGAGAAAAACAAAGCGCTCTTACAAATCTCTACATTGGCTAAGGAATGGGCTGGAAGCAGGGCAGAAAAAGGGCTGGTGTCGATTGACTTTGATCGATGCAATCGGACGTATATCAGATTCCGTACGCCATTCATGGATAAACTCATCCCAGATGCTGATGGCACAAAGAGCGGTTGGAATACTACAAACCACTATTTCTATGAAATCGTAAATCGGACTGGAAATAGCACTTATATACAATTGGCTCTCAGTTCAAAGGAAATGCCCCAGGGGCAGCTTGAATTGAGTGATCGAATTAACGAAATCTATCCGTCAAAGTATGATAAGCAAGGGTGGCAGTGGAGAACGCCATTCAGAACGGAGACAATCAGTTTTGACGATCTCGCTGACAAAGATGCATTCTTTACTAAACTGGATGAAAGCCTCCAGCGCATTTGGGAGTTTGAAGAAGACTTGCAGAAAAAACTCCAATAAACAAGCATAGCGCCCGCCATCGTCGGTGAGCGCTTTTTTTCAATCCTTCCTGTACCATTCCGTCTCATACCCGTCGGCCCGCAGCACGGCCCCCGGAAGCCAGGGCGGTACCCGGCCCATCTGCTCACAGATCGCCTGCAGATCCACACCCTGGCTGGCCTCGATGATGAGCTCGTCGTGAATGTGCCCGCAGATGAAGCAGTGGCTCAGCGTCCGCATGGCGTAACACAGGATGTCCCTGCTGATTGCCTGCACGATGTTTTCCACGAATTTCGGGCCGTAACTTTCGATCCGCTCCCATTTTTTCGTCGCACCGACGCCTTCGTAGGTGACGGATTCGCCGCCGAATTTGTTCTCGCCGATCTTCGGTTTCACGTAGGCCAGCCGCCTGCCGGACGGAAGCTGAATGAACAGCATGGCGCTCTGGTAAACGAACCGGATGCCATGTGTCTCCGTTGCCGTCCGCATGCGGATCGCCGTCTTTACTGCATCATCCACATCCCACCAGAAAGCGACGATGTTCGGATTGGACTGC
>Ga0123335_1008593_pt1 | contig 10878 bp, 8 predicted proteins | sample BiotimSIPDNA_2_FD_89707 | JGI IMG/M metagenome (GOLD analysis project Ga0123335, IMG submission 89707) | Anaerobic biogas reactor microbial communites from Washington, USA - Biogas_R2 time_0 SIP DNA | ecosystem: Engineered > Bioreactor > Anaerobic > Unclassified | place: Washington, USA... | reverse complement strand
CGCCGAATCCAAGGGCTGGAAACTGGAGACGATTGCGGCCGAACCGGCTGAAGCCGGCGGGTTTAGCCAAATTGAATTTCTTTTAAACGGAGACAGTGTTTATTCCTATATGAAATATGAATCTGGGGTTCACCGAGTTCAACGAGTACCGGAAACCGAAGCTCAAGGACGGATCCATACGTCAACAGCGACGGTGTTGGTGCTCCCCGAAGCCGAAGAGTTCGAGTTTGATATCGATATGGAAGAAGTTCGCATCGATACGTTTTGTTCCTCAGGTCCTGGGGGACAATCAGTCAACACCACAAAATCTGCCGTTCGTTTGACACATCTTCCGACAGGGACGATCGTTCAGTGTCAAGACGGCAAAAGCCAACACGAAAACAAGGCCCAAGCCCTGCGGATATTGCGAAGCCGTCTTTATGATAAAATGCTTCAGGAACGCTTAGATAAAGAAGGCGAAGAGCGCAAGGTGAAAATCGGAACGGGAGACCGGTCCGAAAAGATTCGGACCTATAACTATCCACAAAACCGCGTGACGGATCATCGAATCAACTTCACAATCCAACAATTGGACCGAGTGATTGAAGGAAGACTGGATTCGGTGATCGATGCGTTGATTGCTGAAGAACAACGGCGAAAACTTTCGGGAGACGACGTTGATGGCCAGTTATGAAGCGACTCTTCGCGAAGGAAAAAAACTGGCGCGGCGACAGGATAAAGAAACATCAGCTGTTGAAATGTTGTTTCTCCATTTTTCGGGATTGAAGCCAACCGAACTGTATTTGAAGTTCAACGAGGAAATGCCCGAGGCAGCCATTGCTCAGTTCATGGACGGGTTGGATCGATATATCTGTCATGATTGTCCCGTGCAATACATTATTGGCGAGACACTTTTTTTCGGGTATCCAATCACTGTGAACGAGAGTGTTCTGATTCCCCGCTTTGAAACCGAAGAATTGGTGGAAAAAGTCTTGGAACTCGCCGATGGACTTTTCCCTTTTCAACCAGTCAAAATCCTGGATCTATGCACCGGCTCTGGATGCATAGCAATTGCTCTCAAAATGGAATTGCCGAACGCACTTGTTTTTGCTTCCGATATCAGTCAAGAAGCATTGGCGGTGGCGAAGAAGAATGCGACAAAACTACAGGCGGATATTTCATTTTTTCAAGGAGATCTCTTCGAATCTTTGCAGGGAGAAACCTTCGACATCATTGTTGCCAATCCCCCGTATATTCCGGAAACCGAAAAGGTTGCGAAGATCATCTTGGATTACGAACCCCATTTGGCATTGTTTGGCGGGCGTGATGGGCTCGATTTTTACGACCGCATCCTTCAGGAAGCGCCGAAGTATTTGAAACATCCCGGATTCATGGCCTTTGAACACGCCTATCATGCCGCTAGCAAAATTCGGGGATGGGGACAAAAAGCATTTCCTTCCGCGAAGATCTATACCGAGCAAGACATGCAAGGGAAAGATCGGATGACTTTTATCATCTTTCAGTAAGAAAAACTTTCCGCTAAGGAAGTTTTTTTTCGACTGCTAATATTTATAATATTAAGGAAGATACCAAAGAGCAACGTGGCTTTTTTTCAATCAAAAACGGTTGACAAGCCCGATTCAACTCAGTATTATTATCCTTGAAACGAGGGTGTTATCCATGTCAAACATACTAGTGATCGTTGAATCCCCCACCAAATCCAAAGCCATTGAGCAATATTTGGGTAGCGACTACAAAGTCGTGGCGTCCAAAGGCCATATTCGCGATTTGGCGATATCGGGTCCTGGAGGGTTGGGAATCGACGTCAAAAATCAGTTCAAACCGGAATATCAGATTCTTACGGAAAAACAAGACATCGTCAAGCAATTGAACTCGGCAGTGAAAAAGGCCAATGAAGTGATCCTCGCGACCGACCCGGATCGCGAAGGCGAAGCCATCAGTTGGCACTTGCAAGAGACGTTGACGATCGGGAATAAACCGGTAAGCCGAGTGGCCTTTAATGAAATCACCAAGCCAGCGGTGCTCGCCGCTTTTCAAGCACCGCGCGCCATCGATATGGATTTGGTCTCTTCCCAAGAAACCCGACGGATCATCGACCGGATCATTGGGTTCAAGTTGAGCAAGCTACTCCGGAGTAAAATCAAATCACAATCAGCCGGCCGCGTACAAAGCGCTGCGCTCAAACTGATAGTCGATAAGGAAAAGGAAATCGACAAGTTCGTCGTGACCGAATATTATGAGATTCACGCGAGTTTCCCTGAATTTTCAGCGAAGCTAGCCAAATGGCAACAAAAGCCAGCCAAAATACCCACATCTCAAAAAGCCGACGAGATCCTTCAAACATTGACGTCCGATTTCCATGTTACCTCAGTGAAAACTACGCGGAAGTCACTGGCGAGCAAGCCGCCTTTTATCACCTCGACTTTGCAGCAAGAAGCATCAAATCGTTTAAATATGAACTCGCGAAAGACAATGCAGGTTGCCCAAAAACTCTACGAAGGGGTCGCTATCGGAAGCCAAATCACCGGACTTATCACTTATATGAGAACCGATTCCATTCGGCTGAACCCCCAGTTTGTCCAAGAGTGTGAGCAATATATCAAGAAAACTTATGGACCCGCTTATTTTGGGCATGTGAAAATCGCTCCGAAAAGCAACAAAATCCAAGGAGCGCACGAAGCGATCCGACCGACCGATTTGTCTTTGACACCGGAAGCAATCAAGGCTTTTTTGACGCGGGAAGAATTTTTGTTGTATCAGATGATCTTCTTGAGAACGGTGGCGAGTTTGATGAAGTCCGCTCAGTTCGACCAAACCGTGGTTGAACTGACGAATGGCGAAGCAAGTTTCCGCGCTGTCGGCAATCAACCTATTTTTGATGGATATAAGCGGATTTATGGAAAATATGATGCTGATGAGGAGTCAATGAATCAGCTGCCGAAAATCGAAAAAGGCTCTCAATTCAAGGCGAACGATGTCTGTAAGAAGCAACTTTTCACCATTCCGCCCGCTCGCTATTCGGAAGCCAAATTGATCAAAGAAATGGAAGAATTGGGCATTGGTCGCCCCTCGACCTATGCGCAAACGATCCAGACCTTGAAAAGTCGCCATTATGTGACAATCAAAGAGAAAAAATTCGAACCGACTGAACAAGGAATATTAACGATTGAAAAATTAGATGAATACTTTCAGGAATTTGTCAGCGCGGATTACTCCAAACGGATGGAAGATACCTTGGATGACATTGAAAAAGGCGAGGCGAAACAACTCACTGTCATAGCTGATTTTTACAATTATTTTGAACCGCTTGTCGCAAGTGCCTCTCAAAAAATGCAAAAAGAACAACCCAAAGAGACTGGAGAACTCTGCCCGTTGTGCCATTCTCCAATGGTTTATCGGCGTGGTAGATACGGGGATTTTGAGGCGTGTAGCGATTATCCCAAATGCAAATATATCAAGCCAAAGCCCGAAGAGAAGGAACGAGAAAAACCCAGAGACACGGGGGTTATTTGCCCTTCCTGCCACAAAGGCACGCTGGTAGAACGGGTTGCCAGAAAAGGGAAGAACAAAGGCAACAAGTTTTATGGTTGCAGCAACTATCCCAGATGCAAATACATTGCACCTGGGTCTGACACGCACAAACTCTGTCCCAACTGTAACATGCCGCTGATAAAGCTTCCAGACAAGACGATCCAATGTCTCGATCAGGAAAATTGCGGGTATCAGGTCGAAAAAACCATTCCTAAAATAGAAATCGAATAAGGCTCGCCCGCGGATCAAAAAACCGCGGGGTTTTTTTGGCGATTATCCGTTCGGATTTTACTGGAATCTATGATATAATACTCTTAGCAAACAGGAGGGAACCCATGGGATTTTTACAACGGTTATTCCAAAATAAGGATAAGAAAATCCAACGTGAAAAATATAAATTGGGGATGGCCAAGACTCGTCAAGGCTCCCTTGCGACGCTGAAGGATTTATTGACAAATTCCGGCAAGATCGATCAAAGTCTTTACGACCGGTTGGAGGAAATATTTATCCTCGCCGACATCGGAGTCGATACCGTCGTCAACTTCATTTTGTCTCTGAAAGCGGAAGTCAAGAAACGAAGCGTTCAGAATCCGAAAGAACTGGAAGAAATCATTGTCGACAAGCTTTTTGAACTATATTTGAAAAATGAAGTGGTGGATACGAAAATCCGTTTCAATCCCAGCGGTCCGACGGTGCTTCTTTTCGTGGGCGTCAACGGAACGGGAAAAACGACGTCGATTGGAAAACTAGCTTATAAGTTGAAACAAGACGGAAAAACCGTGATGATGGCAGCGGCCGACACTTTCCGAGCGGGCGCAATCGATCAACTCCGGATTTGGTCAGAGCGGGTGGGGTGCCCTTTCGTGGCGAAAGCACCCGGTTCGGATCCTTCCAGTGTAATCTTTGATGCGCTTCGAGAAGCCAAAGAAACAAACACCGATGTGTTGTTCATCGATACGGCCGGACGGCTACAAAACAAAGTGAATCTGATGAAAGAACTGGATAAGATGAACCGTACGATTCAACGAGAGTTGGATAGCCTTACTTACGAGACCTATCTCGTCATCGATGCGACTACGGGTCAAAACGGGCTCAGTCAAGCCAAAATCTTTCAGGAAATCACAAAGATCACCGGAATCATTCTGACCAAGCTCGATGGCACCGCCAAAGGCGGGATCGTGTTAGCTATCCGACAAGAACTCGGCATTCCGATCAGCTTTGTCGGGCTTGGTGAGAAAATAACCGATTTGGACGTTTTCGATATTGAACATTATATCTATGGGCTATTTGCTGACTTTTTCGATTAGGAGGAAATGAAATGGATGTCTTAGAAGGAAAACTGACTTATCATCAATTATATGATCTCTATGGGAGTCTCTTGACCGATAAACAACGAGCTTATTTTTCCTATTACTATTTGGATGATTATTCGTTATCAGAGATCGCCAAGATTATGGATGTCAGTCGTAATGCCGTGCATGAACAATTAAAAACCGTAGTCGGTTTTTTGGAGTATTATGAGGAGAAATTGGGGATGCTCGCCAAGAAGAAACGGCGGATGGAGCTGTATAAACAAGTGAAAACCGATATGACGCAACCCGAATGCCTCACGCTTCTGAAAGAATTGGAAAAGGGAGAGTGAAGCGATGGCTTTTGAAAAACTAACCAGCCGCATGCAAATGGCTTTTCGGCGTCTTGTCGGGAAAGCCCGATTGACCGAAGCCGATATGGAGGAAATGCTCCGGGAAGTCAGGTTGTCGCTGCTGGAAGCTGATGTCAACTATAAAGTCGTCAAAGAATTCACGGAAGAAATCAAGGAACTTGCGTTTGGAGAAAGAATTCTCAAAGGATTGAATCCTGATCAGCAAGTTATCAAGATCGTCAGCGATGAACTGAAAAAACTGATGGGATCCGACGCGGTGTCAATCCAGTTCAAGGACAATGATATCACCGTCATCATGATGGTCGGACTTCAAGGAACCGGAAAAACCACGACCGCAGGAAAACTGGCGAATTTTTTACGAAAGACCTATCAGAAAAAACCATTGTTGGTGGCCGCGGATATCTATCGACCGGCCGCCATCGATCAATTGGAAACCGTGGGAAAACAGTTGAACATTCCTGTGTTTTCCTTGGGAATCTCGGAGAAACCGGTTCATATCGCTGAAAAGGCGTTGAAATATGCGAAAGAACAAGGTTGTGATTTGGTGATCATTGACACAGCCGGACGCTTGCATATCAATGAGACGCTGATGGATGAACTTGTCAGTATCAAAAAAGTGGTCAAGCCGGGAGAGATTCTGTTGACGGTAGACGCCATGACCGGGCAGGACGCTTTGACCGTCGCGACTGCTTTTCATGAGGCGCTCTCTCTTTCCGGTTGCATCCTCACCAAGTTAGATGGGGACACTCGGGGCGGAGCGGCGCTCTCGATCCGGAAAGTCACGGGGATCCCGATCAAGTTCTCCGGAACCGGTGAGAAACTGACCGATCTCGAAACGTTCCATCCGGAACGGATGGCATCGCGAATTCTCGGGATGGGCGATATCGTCTCTTTGGCGGAAAAAGCCGCGGAAGAGATCGATGAGACCGAAGCGATGTCGATGATGGAAAAGATGATGACGGGCACCTTCAATTTCAACGACTTGTTAAAGCAGTTGAAGATGATCAAGCGGATGGGGGCGCTGTCGGGAATCCTCAAGTTTTTACCGGGCATGTCAGGCATCCAGAGCCTGGACAAGGTCGATGATCGACAACTGGTTTATATCGAAGCGATTATTCATTCCATGACACCGGAAGAAAGGAAAAAACCAGAACTGGTTGAACGTAGTTCGGGACGAAGAAGCCGGATTGCCCGCGGAGCAGGGAGAAGCACAACGGAAGTGAACCGGCTGCTCAGTATGCTCGAAAAACAACAAAAAATGTTCCGACAAATGAGTTCGATGAAGCCGGAGACGCTCGAAAAATTGGTGAATGATCCACCGATGCCAAATCAGTTTCGCCAAGATCCAAACAAAGGAAAAAAAGGTGGCCAATAGACCACATTGAGTTTGATACAAATATTGTATTCAGGTTGACCTTTTAACAAGGTCAACTTTTTTGTGCTGATATATCACTTTCATCAAAGATAATAGAATGTTATTTCTGATTACTACAGCTATCGTCCTTTTCTTGCCAAATGGTCTACTACGCTTGGAAGGCATTGGTCCGGAATCTTGCGGCTTATATCGTTTACTTCGATATGGGTTGGTTTTTTCTTAAAAACCGCGGTATTCAGCGAGATCGAAAAAAGAATTTCGATATTAAAAAGCCCGAGCGTTGCTCGGGCTTAAGCCCAAAAAACTTATCAAAACTATGTTATTGAGAGAAAATGAGTAATTTTTTTGAGTGAGAAGCCTTGAGTAACCAGCCATGCGTGTCAATTAATGGTCGGTTTAATAATGAATGTTCAAGAAATCCGCAAGAAAGGTTTGCACGGCATTTTCCTTGGATGTCCTGGGCAGGATGATATCCGCAGCCGCCTGTAGTTCGGGATGGCTGTTTTTCACCGCAACTCCCAAATGAGCGAATTCCAACATTTCAACGTCGTTATGTCCATCTCCAATTGCGATGACCTCTTCTGGAAGATACCCGAGTTGTCTTGCCACAAACGACAGTCCCATCCCCTTATTTGATTCTGGGGTATAGATTTCAACAATCGAGTCGAATTCGCCTTCCAAATTCCAAATTCGCGAACGAACTTCTCCAGAATACTTGGCTTGGACATAATCGGCGATGGCTTGACCATGTCCGGACTTGCCGATGATGATAAAACCATGTGGGTCGGTCTCCAATGTATCTGAGAGATGGCCGGTTTTGATGGAAGAAGCCCCGTTCACATGCAAGAGTGGCTCAATGGCCTTCTCTTCTTTATAGACATAGATGGCATCTTTCACTTCGCTGAAAGCGTTGCGGATATGACGGATGTTGCTTTCAAAGATATCGATGATCGCTTCTTTGCGGATCGTGTAATTCACCGTTGGAAACGTAGGATCTCCCGGATGAGTGATGAGACCACCGTTATAATTAATGATCGGCGTATCGAGTCCAAACGCTTCATATGCAAAGCGCGAACTGCGGTAAGGGCGGCCCGTTGCAATCACGATTTTATGTCCGGCGGCTTGCACGTTTTTCATGAAACGAATGAGTTCTTCGCTCAATGTATCAAAGTCATATAGAATGGTGCCGTCGAGATCGACAGCGATTAAATAGCCCTTCATCAGATCACCTTTTTTTAATTATCGCATATCTCACAAGATTTGGCAAATGATATCTAGTTGTAAAAAGACGCCAAATACAGTATAATCTACCTGATAAGGAGGTGTGGATGATGGCATTTTTTTCCGATACCGATTTTGGATTCAGCCTGTGGTTTTTGATTACCTGGCCCGATATCCGCAACTTCCTTTTGGGAATGGCAACGGGATTTTTGCTACTGGCATTGGTCGTGGCTTTGTTTTTGGTCACAAATCGGCATCGAAAACAAAAGCATTTCTTCAGTAAATCCATGCCGCTTGACGAAAAAGTCGTCCGAGAGATGATCCAATCGAAGCAGACGGAAATGGTGGAAACGGTCAAATTCACCGATAATGCCTATTTCAAAGTCGCCATTGATTTGTCACTGGATCTCATGTATGACATTGCCCGTTACTACTTTCCGGAATCCAAATATCCGATGTACGAATTATCGATTCAGGAGCTTTTGGATCTAAATTATTACATCACAAAGCGAATTGAAACGATTGTGAGCGGCAAGATCATCCGCCGGTTCAAAAATTATCGAATTTCCACGATCATCAATATCTTGCAAAAGAAGAAAGCCATAGATAACTCGAAATTGATGAAATTGTCACGCAAGTTAAAAGTATCGAAATTCATTATGGTTGGAAAGGCGATTCTCAACTATGCCAACCCGATTTTCTGGTTCCGCCAATTGGCCATCAAGCCTTCGGTGACACTACTGACAAAAGAAGTGTGTAAGATGATCATCGATATCTTCGGAGAAGAAACCAACAAGATTTACAGTAAGAAACTTTTCCAAGCACCAGAAGACGCGGACAAAATCGCTGCTGAATTTGACGAGATAGTGGAACGAGAAACCAATTCCTGAGGAAAGGAGCAACTCCCATGTGCTTCAAGCGAAAAAAGATGCCGGATCGAATCATACCGGGATTCGAGCGGACTGACGATACGCGACCGTTTTTCATTCCCCAAATCAACAAACTCGAAGACAAGGAAACAGCGAAGAAAAAATTCGTGTCTCCGGTATTTGGCACGGCTGTCAAAGATGATATCACAGTGCCAAACGACCGTAAATTTTACGGCGATATCGATAAAAAATATGACGCTTTCCGAAAAAAGAAAAAGCTGACCAAGGAAGAGGCTAAACGCCGTTATGGCAGTACCTATTACGAATTTTTATCGGTGAATAATGAAGACATGACCCGAATCCACAATCGGGAACTGACTGCCGATGATCTTTTAAAGCGAAAACAAGCGGAAATGGAAGAAGCAAACATCATTAAGAAGGCCCCACCGATCGAAGAAGTGCCTATCAATGATTTTTTTGCCAAAGCTGAGGAATATGAAGAAAGCATTAAATCTTCGGAATTGAGTCCGGAAGATGCGGTTTTAAACGATCTTCAAAACGAAACAGGTGAATTAGAGCCTGATCGCTTCGGACCGATGGAAGAAGAAGAGGACATTTTATTTACCAATCCCGATGAAACCGAAAAGACAACTACTCCTGAAACCATTCCCAGTTTTTCCGAGGAATTCAACTATCGCGAATATACACCAAAAACAGAAATTAAACAAACCGACCCTGCGAATCTGAATTTGGAAAAGCTGCGTTCGAGAGTCGTTGAAGGATATGATAATTACCTCTTGCCTCCGGTTAACTTGCTCAAAAAAAGCCGGGAAAAAACAGAAACCGAACCAGAATGGGTCAAGCAGAATATCGATGTCATCAATCAAACTTTGTTGTCATTTGACATTGATGGAGAAGTGACCAATTATACCAAAGGACCGACTGTAACCCGCTATGAAGTCTCCTTGGGAGCTGGGGTTCAAACCAAACGCATTACATCGATTTCTGATAATATCCAAATGTCATTATCCGCCATGTCACTTCGGATTGAAGCGCCTATTCCTGGAAAAAACACCATCGGTATCGAGGTGCCAAACAAGGTACGGGAGTCCGTTTTTTTCGGCGATGTGATCGATCATCCGCAATTCATGATGTCAGATGATCCTCTTCTCCTTGCCATCGGGCTCGATATAGATGCCAATCCGGTCTATACTTCTGTCGAAGCGATGCCTCACGGACTAGTTGCTGGATCCACACAAAGCGGAAAATCTGTCTGCATCGCTGCCATTATTGCCAGTTTGCTGTTCAAAAACAAACCGGATCAGGTCAAATTGATGCTGGTCGACCCCAAAAAAGTGGATCTTCAGCAATTTGCGGATCTTCCCCACTTGGTGACACCCATCATCGATGAACCAAAAATGGCGATTGAAGCTCTCAAATGGGCGGTTATAGAAATGGAAAGACGGTATGAGATTTTAAAGAAGTTTCGAGCCGTCAATGTTCGTGATTACTACAAACGACGGATCGACGATCCTGAGTTTGAAGCGATGCCCCGCATCGTGATCATTGTCGAAGAAGCCTCGGACTTGCTGATTTCCGGGGGGAGTGAAGTCGAAGAACAAATTTTAAAACTGACACAAAAATCCCGTGCTGTCGGAATCCACTTGCTGCTCGCAACCCAACGGCCATCGGCCGATATCATCAAGGGGTCGATCAAAGCCAACATTCCGACCCGATTTGCTTTCCGGGTTCCTTCCTCGACGGATTCCTCCGTCGTGCTGGATACGACCGGCGCGGAAAAATTGCTCGGAAGAGGCGACATGCTGCTATCCGAAAACGGGTTGATCCGAAGGCTTCAGGGTGCCTATCTTTCTCCTGAAGAAATCGAGGAAATCACCTCGTTTATCAAGGATCAAGCGTTTCCTCAGTATTTGTTTACCCATGAATCGTTGGAAAAAGCTGCGAAATCTCAGGAGATTCAGGAAGAACTGGATGAACTCTTTGGTGATGTAGCTCATTATGTTGTGAGAGAAGACAAGTGTTCTTTGAACAAGATCACCCAGGAATTCGGGATTGGATTCAACCGCGCGACTCAAATCGTGAATTCTTTGGAAAATCACGGAATTGTGTCGCCCAGCGCCGGAACTAAACCACGAGAAGTACTGATTGGGTATGAACGGTTAGAGGAAATATTGTCTCATTTAAATCGCTCTTAGAGG
>Ga0123335_1008591_pt1 | contig 10880 bp, 10 predicted proteins | sample BiotimSIPDNA_2_FD_89707 | JGI IMG/M metagenome (GOLD analysis project Ga0123335, IMG submission 89707) | Anaerobic biogas reactor microbial communites from Washington, USA - Biogas_R2 time_0 SIP DNA | ecosystem: Engineered > Bioreactor > Anaerobic > Unclassified | place: Washington, USA... | reverse complement strand
CCGCTTCAATCCAATCTGAGGGATTCTGCTCTTTGGCACCTGCCGGCAGACCTTCAATCAGGTCGTAGCTCTCAGTCGCGGCGGCAAGCACTTTTCCATCTTTGACATCCACCACCAAAGCTTTGGTGGACTGGGTGCCACTATCTATTCCTATTACCAGGGTTCTCATTCGATATCCTCGACGTTTTAAACATTAGTTAGACTACTTTTCATTGTCAAGAAAAGTAAATCCAAAATAGCTTTTACCTTTCCTCACCCCCCAAACCATCCCTCAGCTCTTCAGCGTCTCATGCACCTCTTTGAGCTTCTCAATGATCTTGATGCCTTGCGGGCAAAGCGGCTCACAGGTGCCACACTCCACACAACAGCCTGCCTGCTGCCCATCCAGCAAAAACCCGTATCTGGAGCGCGAAACATCCAACTGGTCCAGCGCGAAAGCGACGTTATAGAGCTTGAAGTTATCCGGTATATTGACCCCGTGCGGACACGGCATACAGTAGCGGCAACCGGTACAATCGACCTTATGCACGCTCGCCAGCACTTTCTTGACCTGCTCAACCACCGCCAGCTCCTCCGGCGTCATCGAACCGGCTTCCACACGGCTGGCCACCGCGACATTATCCTGCACTTGTGAGAGCTCCGACATGCCGCTCAATACCAGAGAGACCTCCGGGTGGTTCAGAATCCACTCCAGCCCCCAGGCGGCATCGCTTTTATCAGGATGAGCACGGCGGAAAAGCTCACGCGCTGCCGGCGAGAGCCCATCCACCAGGGCCCCGCCACGGAGCGGCTCCATCACCACGACGCCCAGTCCACGCTCAGCCGCATACTCCAGCCCCGCACGGCCTGCCTGATAGCATTCATCAACGTAGTTATACTGAATCTGGCAAAAACCCCAGTCATAGGCATCCACGATCTCTTTGAAAGCCGGAAAATCATCGTGAAAAGAAAAACCGACATGCTTCACCCTGCCCGAAGAGAGAGCCCCCTCGATGAATTTATAGAACCCGGCCTCCTTCACCTGCGGCCAGCTCTGACCATCCAGAGAGTGAGCCAGATAAAAATCGATACAATCGGTCTGGAGCCGCTCCAGTTGCTCATTGAGGTAGCGCTCAAAGTCAGCCTCCTCTTGAATCAACCAGGAGGGGAGCTTGGTCGCCAGTTTCACCTTTTGGCGGTATCCATCCTCCAGCAGCCGCGCCGTAAAGGGCTCGCTTGCTCCGCTGGCGTTGAGACTGGCGCTGTGGTAGGGGTAAGCCGTATCGAGATAGTTCACCCCCTGGTCAATCGCATGGCGGACCATCTCCTTCGCCTTTTCTTCATCAATGCGTTCAATGTTGTTATCCAGAATCGGCAGGCGCATCAGCCCAAAGCCAAGCGCCGATACCTCTTCTCCTGTTTTTCCAAGTTTTCGATATAGCATAATATTGAGTGGTAAATTTAAAGCTCTAGCGGGAGCCGCTGCGCTCGGCGATGAACCTCAAGGCCAGCAGATGCCCGGGCGCCACCATCGTGCCGTGGTCAAAGCCATCGAGCTCCACCAGACGGCTCTCCTTATGGCCGGCCAGCTTCAACATGCGCCAGAAAAACGCGCTCTCCTCATAGCGGCCAAAGAGTTCAAGCTCGCGATCGCCAGAGATAATCAGTAAAGGGGGCGCATCCGCCCGCACATGGTAGAGCGGCGCGGTGCCGTCAATCAACGCCTGGTGCGGGGGCATCCCCATCATCTGGCGCGTGGTATAGTGGGTGATCGAGTGGCCGCTATAGGGAATCGCCCCGGCCAGCTCGTTGGCCTCTCGGCCATACTTCTTCAGCCGTGCGGGGTCCAGCGCGACCATGCTCACAAGATAGCCGCCGGCGGAGTGACCGGCCACGAAAACCTTCTTCGCATCGCCTCCATACTCCCCGCAATGCTCAAAGGCCCAGGCCACCGCGGCCGCCGCATCGTCAATGATCTCCTCGGTGCCGACCTCCGGCGCCAGACGATACTCCACCCCGATGAGCAGCAGTTGATCCTTGAGCAGCGCCTCCGGCAGCTCCCGCCGTCCAGCCGTCAAGCCTCCACCATGGAACCAGACCACGACCGGTCTCTCTGCCATGCCCGGGCGGTAGGCAACATCGAGCCGACAGAGCTGGTTGGTCTGCTGGGGGTCATCCGCAGGACGATAAGCGATGTCACGCACGAACTCATAAGGCGCGGGCGCCTCTGCCGCCTGCAGAGCGCAGATAGCGGCCATCCCAAAAATAATTAAAATTTTCTTTAGCTTCATTCAAGATTCCTCTCCCAAATGTGATATCAGGTTACACCGATTGATGACAGCATAAAAGGAATAGTTTTCCCCGCGCTTGAGCCAAAAAAAAAGGTATACGGAGTATACCTTGGTAAAAAAATACCGCACCCGGAAATGAGTGCGGTATCTTGAGTGCCCCGGGGGGAGCCGGCCAAAAGAGGCCTCCTAATCCCCTTCTTCGCTCTGGGTGCTGATGGCCAAAGCGGCAATGCCCGGGCTTGAAGTGATCACGATGTTGGAGTAGTGCTCCACGGTGATATCGGTGATCTTGCTGGTGAGCGCCTGCTCATAGACCCGATAGAGCGAGCCATCCTCGCACGGCGTCACAAAGCGCTTGATGTTGCTGGGGTCCTCTACCGATTGATGAGCATAGGCGCTGAAGAGGAGCACCAGATTCTCCGCAAAGCCGACCTTGCCCGCACCCGGCCCCTGGCGCCGCTGGCTGCACCTGCGCACCTGCTCCACGCCCAGAAGAGCGGCCAGAGCCTCCGGGCTCAAAGTGGCCGATGCGAAGCCGCCGGCCGTACTCTGGGCACGATGGGAGAGGCTCCTTGCGGCCCAGGCCGAGTCTCCAAAGAGAATACGGTTCGGTTTGAGCCCCGAGTCGTCAGCGGCTGATTCCAGCGCATTGAGCAGGTCCGAGTCAGGGTCCTCGGCCGCCGCTCCGCTCCAGACCGCCGGCGTACTGCTGGCCGCGTTGTAGAGGAAGGAGATGGCGCGCCGAAGCTCCGAGCGCAGGAGCCTGCGCAGCAATCGCGCCACGGCCATCTGCCGCCAGCTCTCTATGCCGCTCACCTGGTCCAGGTCCACCCGCAGAGTCAACCCTTTGTTGTAGGTTTTGCCCAGGACGATCTCTCCGGTGGGCTCCACACGGCGGAACTCAGCCCCGATGGCGCGAATATCCTCCCGTTCATCCAGGAATTCTTCGCTGTTATCGGCCTTGCGGTATTCAAAGCGTCGCGGTACCAGGACCGGCGGCGCCACGAAGTCGAGGTCCCCCAGCAGGGAGCCGTCATCGCTCCAGCCCACGGCATAGGCGCTGAGCGGCTGGCTCAGGTAAGCTTCATTGAAGCGTGAAGCGTTGGCCAGGGCGATCTGCCCGGGCTGCACCGGAGCGGCTTCCGATTCCCCGCCCCTCTCGAAGGTTTTTGTCTTTATATCGCTATTCATTATGGTTCTCTTTTTGGGTTATCCGCTCTACCGTTCTAAAGCTCTGCCTCTACCTTGATCTGCCTCGGCACGCAGGTGACGACTTCGAGCTCATCGTTATTGGCGCTTGCGGCGGTGACGCTGTAGCCGACCTGATAATAGGTCCCGGCGCTCGACGGGAGCCCCTGCACCTTGCCCGAGGGAGCCGTATAGACCGGCACCCCCGCATTGATCTTGGCCGCGGCCACCAGCCGGATAGTCCCGGGGATCGCCCCCAGCAGCTCCACGCTCAGGTATTCATCGGCCGCCTGCGCCGTATCGGTAATCACTCCCCACGGCAGAGTGGAGGCCAGCGCGCACGGCTCAATCTGGGCCGTATCCAGCGATAAGTTCCCCAGGAGCCAGCGCCGGGCGATCACTCCCGCGCTCCGTTTGGTGAGGGCCCAGCCATGCCGGCCGCTCTCATTGGCCAATGCCTTTGCACCGCCCTGCCTGCCCGGGCGGCCGGATAAAAATCCGGACACGGCGACCAGAGAGTGGAGCATTTTCCGTTTCATTGTTTTGAATTTCATTACTGCTATTGTTGTTGAGAAGAGAGGATTTTTTTGGATTGAGAAAACGCCTCGTGTACGAAGACGCCGCAGGCACCCAGAAGAGCGCCCCGCAAAGGACTCGCCTCGGAAAGCCCCGCCAAATGAGCCAGTATCTCCACTGCCGCCCCCAGAAACGGAGTCAGGAAAGGGAGAAGCGCCCTCGGGATTTTCGGAATCGCGTATTTGAAGAGGCTCACACCGCCCGCACTCAATAGCGGGGTGGCCGCCTGCAGCAGAGCCGCCAGCTCCAGTGAACCCGGCCCTGCCAAAAAAGTGTTGCTCACCGCCTCAGCCGCATCGCTGGATGCCATCGCGGCAGAAGCCCCGACCAGCACCCCCGACGCCGACATCAGCAGCACCACCCATAGTTTCCTCTTACTGTTCTGTTCATGTGAAACCATGCGCCAAAGCAAACCACCAACCCGCCCCGCCCATCATCCGCCCCCTGGCATCTCTGGCAACCGTATACCTTCTAACCGGCTAAGAAAAAGGGAGCCCACTCCAAAAAGTGGACCCCCTCGCAAATCCGTTCAGAGCGCTCTGGCAGACTACGGCTCCTGCTCGGAGCCCTTCGCCTCTCCATCGACCGGCTGAACCAGCACCTCGCGCGCCAGCCGGTAGTATTGCCGTTTGATCGGCTGCTGGATATAGGAGACGCTCAGAGTGTAGTAACCCTCACTCTCTTTGAGCTCACTCTCCGGCACCCGCTCCCAGCCGCTCTCCAGCCGCTCCGAGCGCTCCAGCCAGACATCCGGAGCAACCGCCCAGGTCATCCTCAGCCGCCCATTGCTGAGCGTATACTCCCATGCCGGCGGGATCGTCGAAGTCTGATACGGCACCAGCGAACGCATGAACGGATAGCCGCTATTGATCTGCGGGTGCATATCCCAGAAGTTGGAGAAATTCCAGCCCCAGTAGGAGCTCCTGCTCTTCATCTGCGCCGTCGTCAGGCCGAAGCTTGACTGGCTGCCGGCAGAGCTCTGCTGGCCGCTGGTCTGGCGGTCCCAGTAGCTGTCGCTCAGAGTAATGCTGCCATAGCCGACCAATCCCCCCTTGTATTTATCGACGCCGACCACATACCCCACCGCGTAAGAGGCGTTCACCGCCTTGCTGTTCTGGCCAATCAACCCCCCCACGCGGTCATAGCCTCTCACGACCGCCGTCGAGTAACAGGCGCTCACCGCTCCGGCGCTCCAGCCGCTCAGCCCGCCCACGTAAAGAGCGGAGCCGGTGACGTTCCCCATCGTGTAACAGCCCGAGAGCTGAGCATCGCCCGAATTCATCCCGATGAGCCCGCCCACGTAGTTCTGGCCGTTCACCTGCGCCACCGCATAACACCAGGTGAACACCCCCTTGTAGGCCGCACCCGTCAGAGCCCCCACATAATCGCCGCCTCTGATACTGGCGCTGCCGCTAACGCTGCAACCGTTCACCTGCCCGTTATTCAAGTAGCCGACCAGACCGCCCGTCCAGCCGCCGCCCTCTATTTCCGGGCTCTCCAGCCGCAGGTTGTCAAAAACCGCTCCGTCGGCATAACCAAAAAGCCCCACATGAGCGGAGCCGGGGCGATTTATCTTCAAACCGATAATCTTCTTGCCGTTGCCAAAAACGTAACCGCCAAACTTGCCTCCCTCGCTCCCGATCGGCGGGAACCCTTTGCCCGATTCCCAGCTCTCCGTGGCCGAGGCGTCAATATCCTCCGTCACCGAAAAATATTGCCCCCCCAGGAAGGCGGCATTCTGGCTCATCCAGAGCAGGTTCTCCGCCGCCTTGATCTTGTAGGGATTGCTTGAGCTGCCGTAGCCCTCCGGCTGGACCGGCTTGGGCGTCTGGGCCTCGACCGTCAGGCTTGCCGCCGCCAGCAATAAAGCGAAAATGAAACCTTGGAAAAAAATGGCTCCTCTCCGTGAAGCGCTCCGGTGCGAAAAACCGACACCGCGTATTGCCTCAAAAACAGGCGCACCGGCAGCCAATGGAGCTTCTGGGTGATTGTGTTCTGATCTTTTCATACTCAGCCAAAAACCAGAGTACCAAACACCACCCCTCAGAGCACTCTCTTTTTGCGACAACTTTCCCTTTTCGGTGCGCTCTATTTTTGAGGCAATACGACCCTACATCCCCAAAAGCAAAGCAATATTTTTACTTAATCTTCAATGTGCTTAATCTTCAAATAAGCTTTGAGATAGTACCCTTCTCCCCCGCCCTGCCCAGGCGAATCTCAATATGGGTGAGGGCTCCCGGCAATTCCGCCCTCTGTCGGTTTTTTGAAACCTGGCTCATGATCTGCACCAGGTCGCTTTCTTCAAGCATTCTTCTCCTTTCATACAAAGCCCTGAGCTGCTCTTCCAGCCAGGGAGAGGGCGGCAGAGAGTTCAAGCGGTGCGACGGTGCGGGCATCTTCCTGAGGTGCTCCTGTATCTGAGCCTGCAATTCCTCGGTCTGGCGCCTGGCTTTGGCCATGACCTCCTGGGCCTCCTTCATGTTTTTCTGGGTCTCCTTCAGTATCTGCCGGTATTGTTGGAGGTCAAAACCTTGCACGACCGCCGTTGTTGAAAAAGTCGGGATAGATAGCTGAGAATCCCCATTCTCCGGCAATTCCGGCAATGGGGCCGGCTCCGCCAGCGCTGCTACGGTTTCTGCCGCTCCGGCCTCTTCATGCTCGCTTTCCGGCTTCGTCTTGCCACTCAGGCAGGCCAGTGGCAATACCAGCGTCGCCACCAAAAGCAGGCAGACCCGTTGCGGAGCGCTCGCCAGGCGACCTCTGCCCAGAGCCATCAGCATCCGCAGGCGCTTCTCCAGCCTGCCGCCACTATTCACCTGGCTTGCCACCAGTGGCGCACAACCGGACGTACTCGGCGAGAGCCGCTCCACCGCATTCAATAGCGATTGCGCATAGTCGTAGGGCCGCCCCTCAAGGCGCTCCAGAACCAGCGCATCGCAGCAAATCTCCTCGTTCAACCTCAAATGCCGACGCCCCCACCAGACAAGCGGATTCCACCAGAAGGCGATACACGCCAGCCACTCGAGCCAGCGCACCTGGTAATCCTTCCGCTGAACATGCGCCAGCTCATGACCCAGCACCCATTTGAGCTCCTGCAATGAGAGGCTCTCCAGGAGGCTCCGCGGCAAAACAATACTCACCCGACCACCCATCCACCAAACAAGCGGCGAGAGCTCTGCACTGGAGACCCGCAGCACCGGAACACGCCTGGCGGTAATTCCCATCCGGCTGGCCAGTTCACGGAAAAGCGGCTCCACCTCCTGGGGAACCTCGCTGAACCCCTCCGTGATCCAACGGTTAAAACGATAAGCACGAATCAGCGATACGGCCACCAGCATCCCGCTGCCACAAAACCAAATCACAAAAAGTGGACTCTCCAGCCTCCCCCAAAGCTGCGCCAACTGCCCTGCCGAAGCTGCCGGAGCGCTCGCCATCAGCAGCGTATCTGGAGTAGCCTGGCTCCACCCCTCCGGAACAGGTAGCATCTGCTCCGTCGCAAAAAACGATGTGAAATATCCCCCCAGAAAAGGGATATCCCCCGCACCGAACGAAATCAATGGCGGGCTGAGCAGTTTCACAAACACCACCAGCCAAAGCAGATGCGCCAAAGCCGGACGCCTCATGAATCGCTCCACCACCAGTGCCGCCAGCGCCAGCACCGTGGCGAAAACGAGATTGCTCGCTACAATCTGGAAAAAAGCACTCATTTCTCAGCCTCCCCTTTATCCAGTTCATTGAGCAAAAGCCTCAAGCGCCGGATTTCCTCCCTTGATATCTTCCGCTCCTCCACAAAGTGCGTAATGAGAGGCGCCAGTGAACCCTCCGTCAGTTTCTCAGCCAGCGACTCCATCTGCGCTCCTGCATGCTCCACACGGGAAATTTGCGGCGAAAAGAGCAGAACCGGCTCGCTTGTATCCCGCGCCACGAACCCCTTCTCTTCAAGCCGCTGTAAAAGCCGCTGTACCGTCCCGTGCTGGGCCGTCCGTGCATCAGGGTAAAGCTCTTCTCGTATCTGCCTCGCTGTCAACGGGCTCTCTTTCCAGAGAAGCTCCATAATGCTCAGCTCTGCATTGGCCAATGTGGAATATCTCTTATCGCTCATTCTCTATTCTTCTCTGCGGGAGCTCGTTATAGGGTAGCTCTCCTGGCCGAGCCACTGCTCGGGTTACACTTGATTCCTAAATTACGACAACTTGTCGAATTTGTCAAATATCTCTTTTCTCCCAATTCAGAAAGCCCTTCACTCCCAAAGGGTAAAGGGCTTTACGTTCATTTGACGGAGTGATTACTCCATGCTCTGGGGTTCCTCTTTTCCGGATTGCTGCGGACTCAAAACACGCCGCAGAAGTCGCTCCAGTCCCTCCTCAGCCGTCATGTTCTGGGAGGCCACCTGATTCTGAATCCTGCGCGCCACACGCCGCAATTGCTCTATTGCGGGGGGAGCCGCTCCGGATGCCTCCATCGCCGGAGGGTTCTCCAGAGATTTGAGCCTCTTTTCCAACTGCTCCAGCCGCGCTTCCATTTTGCTCAGCGGAGCCGCCTTGCGGAACTGACCCATATCCGGAGCAATCGCCGGCCAATTGGTGAACGGCCCGTGGCCCATCTTCTCAAGCATCCGCTTCGCCTGCTCCTGAACCTTCTGAACATCCTTCAGAGCCTGTTCATGCTCGGGAAGAGCCTCGCTGAACGCTTTCCACTGAGACTTCCAGGAATCGCCGTCCAAAAACTTCTCGCCTGCTGGCGGCTTTGGGGTCTCCTTCGGTGATTCGCCATCCTTCTCAACCCGGATATTGCGGGCAATGCTGATATTTGACTGAGAATCAGCCTCCGCAAGCAGCTTCTCAAAGTACTCTTTCAGAGTCTTCTTGAGCCCTTCCAAAAGCGAACCCGATTCCACCCCCGCCGAGCGCAGGGCAGACTCCACCTGCTCAATCACCGCTTCTGCCCGCCGGCTTTTGGCTTCGGCACTCTCCGTACACTCGGCACATTCCTCTGAATCGCTACCGATTTGGAACGAAATGACGCCATTCCTGGAATCCGGCCGAACCTCTTTGCCATTGACCCAGATGCGGGTCTCCACTTTACCATCGGGCAAAGATTGAGCCCAGATGCGGGTCTCCACTTTACCATCGGGCAAGGATTGAGATTTGAGCTCAACCTTCTGCTCGATCTGTTGCTTCTGCGGCTTTGCCTCAGATTCACTCTGTGGCGCTTCAGCCGTTGCACCAAAACCTGAAGGTAAAACAAGACCCCAGGCCACCAGGAGGGCAATCCCCTTCAGAGAAGAAGAGAGGAACCCCACTTTGCGAAATAGATTCAAGTTATTCATACTATTTTCCATATATGTCATGCACTGTTTTATCCAGCCGCTTATGGTATGCGACCGGCTAAAATACGACAAAGTGTCGTACTGAAAAGAAATATACGACAACTTGTCGTCACTTGTCAACTCCTCAAATACTTTTTTTACATTTTTTGCTGCCCTGCCCGGCATACAAACGGAAAGGGAGCCATCTCCGGCTCCCCTTCTATCGATAACTAAAATAACTGCAAGCAAAGCTGATAACTTCTGCCGCTCTCAGATGCTTTGTTTTTGAGCCTGGCCAGTACGGATACAGCAGGATCAGACATTCAGCAGAACCTCCATCAGTTCATTGACTCTCCTGAATACGCCGAGCTCCTTAGCGTATTTTGAGAGGTTGCCCGGATTTTTTTTATCATCCGCAACGTAGGCATGAACGGCCTTGTTGAAGGTTTCGTCGTCCAGCCTGGAGCGATACTTGAAGCAGTCACAGATCGTGCGCTCCCGGTCATATACGGCAAGCTCCACGCCGTTGAAATCGTCTACGGTTTTTCCAATCTCGTAATGTTTTTTCGGGATGTAGTAGGCCTTCAGCGCAAGCGCAGCCACTTTCAGCTTTGCACGGGAGATCGTGCGGGGAACGGCAACCGACCAGACTCGGGGAGTGAAGTCGCTGTAGCCGAAATGGAAAAGGGCGGATTCCACGCAAACAATCCCCTCCGGCAGCACGCTTTTCAGCAGGAGTTCTTCCGAAACGGACGTATTCCCCGCACGCTGATAAAAGCCGTGGCGTATCCGCTCGAGATATCCCTCATTATGAAGCCACCTGATATCCGTTTTTGAAAGCCCGGCAGTGATGATATTGGCCGTTTTTACAATGCCGCCTGACGCCATCAGCACCTGCTTTGCGATCTCTTTTCTGGTCATCATCGTTCACCTGCTTTCCGAACACAACGTTTTGCGCCTGTAGCACGAAAGTAGAGTAGCACGAGATTTCCGTGAAGTCCACAACTTTTCACACACAGAAAAATAAAATCTGTAGCGAAAAGTTTAAACTGCCGAGAATTCCCCGGTAGTTACAACTTTGGCAAAGCAGAACCCCAGCCCGTCATACAAACGGAAAGGGAGCCCCCATCGGCTCCCCTTCTATTGATAACTATTTTAAAAAGAAGAAGTTTTACTCCCACTCAATCTTGGCAAACGCAACTTAACGCATTTTAGTTATCCCATTTAGCTCGTGATATTTGTATTGTACTAGTTTTCCATAAGTTTTGGGCTATCGGATTTTTTGTTGCAAGAATGTTGCCACAGTTTCCATAACGAAGTAATGTTTTGTGCAACCCCATTTATAGGCAAAGTCTTATGAAATTAGTATCACTTAAGAGGATAGTAATACAATCCCGCTTTTCTCATAGTTTGTACTTTGAAATCCGCATTGTTCAACGCAATGGTAATTAGTGATTTCTTATATGGCACATGGAGCGTAGCTACTTTATCCATACTGTCTCGGAATTTTGGTAGATTATCCCACAAATCCTTAATCT
>Ga0123335_1008590_pt1 | contig 10880 bp, 8 predicted proteins | sample BiotimSIPDNA_2_FD_89707 | JGI IMG/M metagenome (GOLD analysis project Ga0123335, IMG submission 89707) | Anaerobic biogas reactor microbial communites from Washington, USA - Biogas_R2 time_0 SIP DNA | ecosystem: Engineered > Bioreactor > Anaerobic > Unclassified | place: Washington, USA... | reverse complement strand
CGAAAACTGAAGTATTGGATTATATTAATAATGGATACCTGGTAGTAAACTCAGATGATGATATGCTTAGCAGTCTAGTAAGCAATGATAAATATACTGTAATACGCACAGGGATTAAGGCAGATAATCTGGATTATGCAGCCAAAAATATAGTTCTGAATGAAGATAACACATACTCTTTCACAGTTCGTGATACAAGAATCAAGTTATCCATACCAGGTATACATAATGTAAATAACGCACTGCTGGCATTTGCAGTTGCAGATATATTAAAAGCAGACAGGAACAAAGCAGGAAAAGCAATAGGTTCATGCGTAAACCAGAAGATGAGGACGCAGATAAGTGATATTAATGGATATATCGTTATTAATGATGCATACAATGCTAATTATGACTCCATGAGAGCATCTATTGATATTCTGAAGAAATACAGGAATAGGAGAGTTGCTGTTTTGGGAGATATGCTGGAACTTGGGGAATATGAAAAGGCACTGCATGAAAAAACAGGTGAATATCTGGCTGAAAGTGGAATTGATATATTGATAGCTGTAGGGAAAAATGCTGTGAATTATAAAACAGGTGCATTAAACCACGGCATGAGTGAAAATAGTATTTTTGTTTTTAATGATTTAACAGAAGCAAAGATGTTAATTAAAGATATAATATGTAAAGGCGATACCATACTGGTTAAAGGATCAAGAGGATCGTCAATGGAAAAAATAATAGGAGTTTTTGAAGGGGACGAAGTATGATAATAGCAATAAGCGCATCTTTCATCTTAACTGTAATACTGGGTATAGTGATGCTGCCTGTTTTAAGGCAGTTGAAAATCGGTCAGGTAGTAAGAGACGATGGTCCGAAAGATCATCTGAAAAAAGCCGGAACACCTACAATGGGTGGATTAATATTCATACTGCCAATAATCGGATGCACTTTATTTTTTTCCTGGAATAATCCTGAAGCTTTAGCTGCATGCATTCTTATTTTCTTATCTTCATTAGTAGGTTTTATTGATGACTTTTTAAAAATTAAAAGAAAAAATAAGGATGGATTAAAACCTTTATTTAAGACAGCTTTCTTTGTAACCATATCATTAGCTTATGCTATATATATTGTCTATTTTTCTTCTGTCGGTTCTGATGTCATAATACCATTTACCAATGCCGGACAAGCCTTTACTATACCTGGATGGCTTTATACAGCATTTATAGTACTTTTCTATAACGCAGTAATAAATGCTGTCAACTTTACAGACGGTGTTGATGGTCTTTGCGGATCTGTTACTGTGGTAGTTTTCATTTTCTTTGCAATAGCATCGAAAATTATATTTGATGACATTGATATGACTTATATGTCTTTGATTATCATTGGAGCGATGATCGGATATCTGGTTTTCAATGTTCATCCTGCTAAATTGCTTATGGGCGATACAGGCTCTTTAGCTCTGGGTGGTGCTGTTACTGCTATAGCAGTTAATTTACAGATACCTTGGATAGTACTAATAGCAGGAATTATATATGTTATTGAGATATTATCTTCGGTAATTCAGGTAATGCATTATAAAAGGACGAAAAGAAGGATATTCCTTATGGCTCCGATTCATCACCATTTCGAATTGAAGCATTGGAGTGAGAATAAGATAGTCATAATATTTAGCGGAATATCGCTTGCTGGTGGTATACTGGCATTTCTGACCATTTAGGAGAATAGATTGAAAAGCAATGGCAAAAAAAAAGCAGACTTCCTGATATTGTTATTTGCCTTAGCACTTACAGCTTTAGGGCTTTTAATGATATTCAGTGCTTCTGCTCCATATGCAAAAAGCAGATTTGGTGACATTTATTATTTTATAAAGGACCAGATGGTAGCTGCATTGATAGGCATAACAGTAATGATGATAGTATCCTTGCTTAATTATGACCTGTTTAGAAAATTTGCTTGGTTTATTTTCGCAGGCGGATTAGTCCTGCTTCTTTTGACATATGTTCCTGGTATCTCGGTTGAACATAACGATGCAAGAAGATGGATAAATATCGGATTCGAGTTTCAGCCCTCAGAATTATACAAACTAGCATTTATAATCTTTATGGCAAGGATAATTATTTATTTTAAGGAAAAACAAAAACCTTTAATCGGATATATTACTGCAATAGTAATCACTTTAGGTTCCGCATTCATTATATACAAACAGCCGCATTTAAGCGCTGCAGTAATTATTACCCTCATAGGTTTTGTAATTATATATGCGGGTGGGGCTAAACTGAAGTACCTTATTATAACGGTTGTTCCTGTAACTGCATTAGCGGCAGTAGGAGCATTTACCTATGATTATATGAAAGATAGGATTATGGCATGGATTGATCCGTTCGCATATCCTTCAGTCGAAGGGTATCAGGTTATACAGTCATTGTATGCCATTGCATCAGGAGGCCTTTTCGGAGTAGGTTTAGGCAAAAGCACACAGAAGTTCCTATATATCCCTGAACCTCAAAATGACTTTATATTTTCAATTATTGCAGAAGAACTCGGATACATAGGGGTATTTCTTGTCATCACATTATTCTGTATGCTTCTTTGGAGAGGGATCAGAATTGCTATTTTCTGTGAAGATCTTTTTGGCACTTTGCTTGCCTTAGGGATTACATCACTGATATTCGTCCAGGCTGCATTAAACATTGCTGTAGTTACTGGTTTAGTGCCAAATACAGGAATTGCATTACCTTTTTTCAGTGCTGGAGGTACAAGCATTGTAATGTTTTTAACCGAGATAGGTATTTTACTGAATATTTCAAAACAACCTGAGAAAAAGAGGGAACTGAAAGCATGAGAGTACTAATAGCAGGCGGGGGGTCTGCAGGACATATAAATCCTGCCATTTCCATAGCTAAAGAAATTAAGAAGCATAATAGGGAAAGCGACATATTATTTATAGGTTCAAAAAAAGGTCTTGAAAAAGATCTGGTGCCAAGAGAAGGATTTGAAATAGAATTTATAGAAATAGAAGGCTTTAAAAGGCCATTTGGAATCAAGTCGTTAAAAACAGTCTTAATAATGATTAAAGGGTTTGTACAGGCAAACAGGATAGTAAAACAGTTTAAACCGGATATAGCTATCGGAACAGGTGGTTTTGTTTCCGGCCCAGCCATATTTGCATCTCATATGCACAAAGCTAAAGTACTTATTCATGAACAAAACGCATACCCGGGTATAACTAACAGGATGCTTGCTAAATATACAGATGTCGCTATGACCAGTTATGAATCAGCTCTTAAGTTTTTCACTAAATCAAAAAAAGCGGTACTTACTGGAAATCTCATTGATGATTCATTTTCGAAAAGTGTAAAGTACGAACCTCATGATGGAATTAAGACTGTTGTAATTATGGGAGGCAGTCAGGGAGCTATGACCATTAATAATACTGTTATTGGCATGATAAACGACTATATGAGTGATAAAGATTTTAACCTTATTTTTGCTCCAGGAAAAAGGCATTATGAAGAAGTTATCAGCAGGATAACAAAAAAACTAGATAATGTAGTTATTAATGATTATATATATGACAGAGAGAAAGTCTACGGAATCGCTGATTTAATGGTAATCCGAGGAGGAGCTACAACCTTAAGTGAGGTATTGGCTTTAGGTAAACCCTCGATTGTTATCCCTTCTCCATTTGTTCCGGATAATGCACAGGAAAGGAATGCTGAACAGATTTACAATAAGGAAGCATGTGAGCTCATATATGATAATAAAGAATTTAATTCGAAAGCCCTTTATGATAAAATAATGCATCTTCTTGAAAACAGAGATAAATTGCAAAATCTATCAAATAATGCATACACTCTTGGTATACGTGATGCTAATGAAAGAGTCTATAAGGAATTTCTGGAGGTAATAAATGAAATTGACGGTTTTAGGGAATAATGGACCTTTTCCTGGAAAAGACGGAGCCTGTTCAGGATATGCTTTTGAAAACAATGGAAAATTAGCGATATTTGATCTTGGCAGCGGAAGCCTTATAAATCTGCAAAAAAAATACCTTATTGAGGATATATCCTTTATTGTGCTTACTCATCTTCATTTTGATCATATGTCAGATATGCTGGTTCTTAGATATGCTCTTCAGATAAAGAAGAAAAAGCTTGATGTATACTTACCAAGACAGCCTAAGAGTACTGTTGAAATTTTAAAGTGTGATGAGTTTAATCTAATATACATAGACGAATCCATAATAATAGAAAGGGATTGTTTTACTATAAGCTTTAAAAAAACTACTCACCCGGTTGAAACATATGCTGCCAGGATTAATAATGAATTTGTGTATTCATCAGATTTAGCTGAACCGGATGATCTTATGGATTTCGCATTCGGAGCTGATATTCTTTTAATTGATTCAGCATTTCTTACAATTCAGAAAGGCAATAAAAAACTTTACCATCTTAGCGCTTCAGAATGCGGAATGTTAGCCAGTAAATTGTATGTAAAAAAACTTATACTGACACACTTCCCAGCGGATTCTGACAAAAGACAATACCAGGAAGAAGCATCTATATATTTCAAAAATACTGTTACAGCTCAGATCATGCAAGAATATTGATATGTTAATTTTAACATTTTATATGATTTTTGTGATAATTGAGTGAAAATACTTTTAATTGAAATTATAATGAGCTAATATATTCAAAGAAGGAAAATCCATGGTAAAGAAAGTATTTCTTTTTGTCTTATTGATAATATTGCTGATATCTGTGACAGGATGTATGTCATTCTTTCCCAAAGAAGATGAGATGCTGATATTGCCTGTTCCTTCATACACTGCAGTTGAATATAAGACTATAAATCCGACAAGAGGGGATATAGTAAACTCCATAAGCATTTTGAGCACGGTGCTTGCAGAGTTTGAGAAATTAACAGAGCAGAAATTTTCTGTTAACGGATATATCGATGAAATATACGTTGTGAATGACCAGTATGTTGAGAAAGGTGATTTAATAGCGACTTTAACAGACCCTGAGAATAAAGAGCAGATAGAAGAAGAGTACACAAATGCTTTGAACGAATATATAAATATCCAGAAGCTTTATTCAGAGAAGTCAGCTTCCGAGTATCAGTTCCGAAAAGCTGAAATAAATTACAATCATGCAAAGGAAAAGTATGATGAGATAATAATGCACATGAACTCGAAGGAGCTTAGGGCATCTCAATCCGGTTACATTGTTTTTCTTAAAGATATGAAAAAATCTGATCCTATCGGTAAATCAGTACAATTATGCTATATTACCATCGGACAGAAAAAAATGATTAATGGCACGACAACAGCAGTAAATGCAGCTAAAATGCAAGCAGGGAAAAGCGTGATAATCACTTTCAATGATATTCAGTACCAAGGGTATGTACTAAAATCTGAAGGAACAAATGTCGTTATAGGAATGGATGACATGTCTGGTATAAGTGTAGGCAATGTAGTACAGGTTAAAATGGTTATTGATGAAGTCTATGATGTACTGAAGCTTCCAAAAACAGCTGTGTCCATTACAGATGAAAAAACAGGTACAATAAGGGTATTGATGGACAATGCCCCTACTGTTATGACAATTGAATTAGGACTTAGTTCAGGTACGGAAGTGGAAGTGCTTCCAGGGCAAGGCGTTGATGAAAATACCATGGTAATAACGGGGATGAATTAGTATGCTAAGACTCATATTCAGAAAAATATTGAATAATAAATGGATGGTAATATGTCTCATAATAGGATGCACATTTGCCATTGCAGTAGCCGCAGCAATTCCTATGTATACTTCAGGGATGTATAATGTCCTATTAGCGAATGAATTCAAAAAAGAACAGGAGAAATTTAATACATTTCCTTTTAAAGCTTCGTATAATGCTACTTTTTTTGGACTTAACAACAATACTTCACAAACGATATTCAATGATCTTGATAATACTTTCTATAATGAATACTTAGCGAATATGCCAGTAACGAAAGTGTTTGATTATAAAAACGTAACAACAAAATCCTATTCTATGTTTGATGAACAGAATTATAAGATAAAGCAGGAGAAGATTGATAAAGGCGAACAGCTATCTACTAGAAATCTTAACATAAAATCGGACTTTTCTATTACTTCTGCTGCAAATGCACCTGATATGCTTGACATTATAGGCGGACGAATGTTTCAAACCAGTACAGAGGAAGGAGTAATTGAAGCTGTTATAACTCAACTTGCTGCTGCTCAGTACCGTTTATCAGTCGGTGAATATTATTATATCTATAATAAAATATTAGATGTAGATTTAATCGCAAAAGTAAAAGTAGTCGGAATAGTAAAAGTCAATGAATCTTCGTCTTCATTTTTTACTCTTTCTGATAGGACTCTTCTTATAGATTTTGATCAGATGCAAAACATGATAAGGGAATCCCGAATTACTTTGCAGCAGGCAAACTGGTTTGCAGCTTTTGATTATACAACTGTACGATTAGGATTAAATGAAAGCATAATAAAGGCTACACAAGCTTTAAAAGTATCAGATGAAAATTCAAGCCTTATCTTGTCAGCCTCAAATAATTACATTACCATTATTGATAAATACAGTAATGATACTCTTGTTATGCAGAAAGTATTTCTGCTTCTTATAGTCCCTGTAATATTAATGATCGGCATGTATGTTGTAATGATTTCTCAGCTTATGATGGAAAGGGAAAAATCAGAAATAGCAACACTCGAAAGCAGAGGAGCAAGCAGAAATCAGATTTTCTTTATTTACTTTGGTCAGGGAGTGGTGTTATCTATTGTCTCTTTTATTTTCGGTATGCTGCTGGCACGAAGCTTATGCCGTCTGCTTGGGGCTGCAAACGGATTCATGGAATTTGTAAACAGGACTGCTATTGAAGTGAAATTTAATGAAATGTCTATAATATATGCTGTTATTTGTGCTGTAATATACCTCATAATGATACTTGTTCCTGCATATAAGGCATCTAAATACTCAATTGTGCAGCATAAGCAGAATATTTCTGACGGGTCAAAAAAATCATTCTGGCAGATTATCTTCCTTGATGTTATTTTAATTGGAATATCCTTATACTTCCTTTATGATTATGAGTCAATGAGCGAATATATACAGAATGTGCAGTCTTCATCAATTGACTTCACATTGTTTATTGCTGTTACTCTGTTTATTATGGGATTCGGGCTTTTATTTATAAGGTTATTCCCTTACATTGTGAAATTTATTTTCCTGCTTGCAAAAAAACACTGGAAACCTGCCGCATATACCGCATTTACACATGTAGCACGAGGAGGTAATTACAAGCAGTTTATAATGATTTTCCTAATACTTGCAATAAGTATCGGAATATTTAATGCAAATTCCGGGAGGACATTAAACGAGAATCTGGAAGACAACATAAGATATTCTGTCGGTGCGGATGCAGCATTTGTGCCTGCGACTATTACATATAATGAATCAACTGGATTTTTTGATTTTATAAATAATACTGGCACTGTTCTTCTTTCTAACGCAGAAACATTCTGCACTTCTGATCTTATTAATAACTACAGCGTATACTATTATTACAATACAAAAATCAAACCTTCAGATGAGTCAGTCACTTTCATGGGGATTGAACCATATGAATTCGGTCAGGTTGTAAAGCTGAGGAAAGATTTAAACGAAGGCCTTCATATAAACAACATCCTGAATACTTTATCCACTTATCCTCAAGGTGTAATAATATCCAGAGCAATTGCTGATGAATATGGGACACAGGCAGGGCAGTATTTTAATTACATATATGAATCAATTAATTCAAATGACGGTGTTGAAGAGAATTTAGTAGTGAATGTCCTTGTTTTAGCAGTAGTTGATTACTGGCCGACAATGACAAATGAACGTTTCATTATAATGACACGCGAAAATTACAGTATAATGAAAGACTTCTCAGATAGAGGAAGAATATTGATTGACAAAAAAGAAGGTGTTCTGGATAGTGCAGTGCTTGCTGACATTAAAGGAAAAATGAGTGAAGCTGATACAATTGGAAACATATCCTTTGTAGATTATGAAGTAACACAAGCCAAAAAGAATTCAATCCTAAACGGGATGAACGGTATACTTACACTTGATTTTCTTATTTCTATGATAATATGCTGTGTCGGATTCATTATTTTCTGGATAATATCCGTAAGGCAGAGGGTGCTTCAGTTCGGTATTTTCCGTGCCATGGGTATGAATAAGAATGAGCTCTACAGGATGATATTCTATGAACAGCTAATGATATCATTTGTATCAATCATCGCAGGGATTCTTATCGGAGGCGTAGCAAGCCAGATGTTCGTGCCTTTATTTGAAAGGATGTCGACAATGAGCAATCAGTACGTTCCTTTCAGCACTTATCAGGATGGGATTGATTATATAAGAATATATGCTATTACAGGCTTATCATTAATTATCGGATTATCAGTGCTCTTAAGATTCATATCAAAACTTAAGATAGATCAGGCTCTGAAGTTAGGAGAGGATTAATGACAGCATTACTTGAAACAGTTAATATCTGCAGGGATTTTAAACAGGCAAACTTGACAGTGCATGCGCTTGTTGATGTTAATATCTCTATTGAGCCTGGCACACTCACAATGCTTGCCGGCAGGTCCGGGTCGGGTAAAACGACTCTTATGAATATAGCAGGCGCATTAGACAGGCCTTCTTCAGGAACGATATTCTTTCATGGCAAGGAGATTTCTTCTCTTAGTGATAATAAGCGAGATGAAATAAGAAGAAATAATATGGGATTCGTGTTCCAGTCGGTGGCTCTTATTTCTGTTCTGACTGCATATGAGAATGTCGAATTCGGACTCAGGATGGCAGGAATTGAACCTGCCCGCTGGGATAATCTTGTTCGTGAGTCATTAAAATTCGTCGGGTTGGAAAAAAGGCTCAAGCATAAACCGCATCAGCTTTCAGGCGGCGAGCAGCAGAGGGTCGCAATAGCAAGAGCAATAGCATCCAGACCAAAATTAGTCTTTGCTGATGAGCCTGCTGCAGAGCTTGACACAAAGACAGGTTTGAAAATAGTCAATCTCTTTCGGCATCTTGTTGATGAGGAAAAAATGACGATAGTAATGACAACACATGACCCGAGTATGATTGAACTTGCTGATAATGTCATAAGGCTGGAAGACGGGAGGGTAGTATGAAATTCGATAAAATCAGAACATTCATAAAATCCCTCAGCATATTACCAAAAGCATCATCAAAAGAAATAAATGCTAAGAATTTTTACGGTAAAGACGATTCGGATATTCCAGGATACACTTCAGACCATATCATTTTCTGTGATGGTCTAGTAAAGATATACAAATCCAAGGATACTGAAGTAGTTGCTCTTCAGGGATTAGAGCTGGAAATTAAAAAAGGCGAGATGATGGCTATAATAGGCAATAGCGGTAGCGGTAAATCTACCCTTATGAATCTGATCGGAGGCCTGGACAGCCCTTCTGCAGGAACTTTAATAGTCGACGGTAAAAACCTGTTAAGGATGAAAAAGCCTGAACTTTTAAGATACAAGAAGGAAAAAGTAGGTTTTGTATGGCAGAACAATGCAAGAAATCTGATACCATATCTTCCTGCAATTCATAATGTTGAAATTCCCATGATTCTTGCAGGACGGAAGGATGCAAAGAAGCGTGCTGCTGAGCTTCTGGAGATTATGGGTCTGAAGGAAAGAATGAATAACCGTCTATCACAGTTATCAGGTGGAGAACAGCAAAGAGTAGCAATTGCTATTGCAATGGCAAATAATCCGAAAATCCTGCTTGCAGATGAGCCTACCGGAGCAGTTGATACTGCTACTGCAACTATAATATATAACATATTCAGAAAACTGAACAAAGAATACGGCATTACGATAATTATAGTCACACATGACAGGGCTGTTGCTAAGAATGTAGACAGGGTTGTAACAATTGTTGATGGAAGGACAGGAAGCGAATATATAAGGAAGAATTCTTACAAGGAACAGATAATGGAGCTTGACAGGATGTCCGGAGTAGAAGAATCGGAGACTCATGAGGAAATGATTGTAGTTGACAGGCAAGGACGGCTAAAGATACCTGAAGAATATCTTGAACTTGCGAAAATACCTAATAACAGCAAAGTCCGCTTGAAAATGAAGGATGATACGATAGTGATTTATAGTAGGGACAAAGATGATGAATAAGATTAAGAATATAATAGTCATTATTATTGTAACAGGCATTTTGCTCTCTCTTCTTTCTGGTTGCACATATTTCTATCCTTCGAATGGAAGATATCATGACAGTACGCCTTCCCTTATACAGCAAAAAGAAATCGAACTAAATTTGTGGACTGTAAAAAAAGGCGACATATTTGAAGCATTTGAAGTAGGTGCTGACGGCGATAGCCGCTGTGTATATGTCAATGACCCTAAAAAGACCACAATAGTAAAAGCAGACATCGAGTCTTCAATCATTAAGAAAACATATGTTAAAGAAAATGATTATGTAGAAGAAGGCGACATACTTGTCGAGTACTATTATGAAATGGATAAGGATATGGAATTCAAGTACAGCCTGTCAAAAAGAAGAGCTGAACTCAGGTACGAGAATGCATATATGCAGTATCTTCAAGGAAAAATTTCAAAAGAGATTTTGGATTCCTATAATTCAGCTTATGTGTCAGCAAAAAACATGCTAGATGAGTTCTATGCTTTGGAAGAGAAGTATGTACTAAGAGCTCCATGCAGCGGTTATATCGCCAAAATTGAAGGGGAAATAATGTCAACTGATATAAAACAGAATATATCTTTCCATATTTGTGATATGGAGGATGGTTTGATATTATTATACGCTCCTGAAGCT
>Ga0123335_1008588_pt1 | contig 10884 bp, 5 predicted proteins | sample BiotimSIPDNA_2_FD_89707 | JGI IMG/M metagenome (GOLD analysis project Ga0123335, IMG submission 89707) | Anaerobic biogas reactor microbial communites from Washington, USA - Biogas_R2 time_0 SIP DNA | ecosystem: Engineered > Bioreactor > Anaerobic > Unclassified | place: Washington, USA... | reverse complement strand
CAGGGCAGTCGCAAGAGCTAGGATGATCTGCGAACGACTCAAGGACGCAATCCCACCGCAAATGTTCAAAGTCGCCATCCAAGGTGCTATCGGAGGCCGAATCATCGCACGCGAAGACGTCAGGCAGCTACGCAAAAACGTCCTTGCAAAATGCTATGGCGGTGATATTTCACGTAAACGAAAACTCCTTGACAAGCAACGTGAAGGCAAAAAGCGCATGAAGGAAGTCGGAAACGTCAACATCCCTCAGGAAGCCTTTGTCGCAGTACTCCGTTCAAACGAAGAATAAGAACTAACAAGCTCCAATAAAGATGCCATTATACGTCCTCATCATCGTAGATGTCGCAGTTTTCTGGTTCTTCTTCGGAAACTATATCCAGAAATATTGCCGTACGCCAAATGGAAAACGCAAATTCAGATTGGCGGAAATCGAAAAATTCCTGCGCAACTTGCTGATCAGGGACAAGGACATCCTCCCTGACAATCAAATCGCTTCAATCAAAAACATCATCGATGAAATCCGCGCAACCAGAACTGAAAACCAGCCACAAGCTATCGAGGAATTGGTCGCGAAACTCGATGGATCAACCTCGCTAGACCTGCCAAAACCCAAAAAGCACGCCTGGATCAGGGAGCATCTGGAAATCCTAGTCGTCGCGCTTGGACTCGCCTTCGGAATCAGATCTCTGTTCATCCAACCCTTCAAGATCCCAACGGGCAGCATGCAGCCCACACTCTATGGAATCCACTTCACTGAATCCGACAAGGTTCCCTCAAGCAAGCTTGCAATCTTCTTCAACTATCTCAACTTCTCAAGGCAAAACTACGACGTCGTCGCCAGAGCGCCAGGACGGTTTGACTGGGAATCCATCAGGCCAGGGAAAAACTATCTCCCGCTCTACCCCTCAACCCTCTTCAATATCGGCACAGAAACCTACCGTGTCCCTGGAACTCCCCCGGAAGTCCAGCAGATCATCTACGAACACTTCCAGAAAAAAGCGCGCAAAGGCCCCCTTAACTTCAGGCAATCCGATCCACTCTTCGTCTCAAGTCAAGGCCTGCTCCCAGTCTATGTCAAAAATGCCGGTATGCTCGATTGGGGCTCGCTCAAACAGCTCGACACCGACAATCCCAATGAGCCCGTAACGCAACTCAAAATCGGCGATGATACCTACGAACTACCAGGATTGCTGGAAGACGTCAAGCGAACCATCGTCAGGATATACATCAACCCTTTGTCGTCAAGATACTTCGACCTCCAAGAAGGAGATGTCTTCATCAGGGGATTCCGTGAAACGGGCGACCACCTGTTCGTCAATCGCCTGTCTCTCTTCTTCAACGAACCTAAACGCGGCGATGTGATGGTCTTTACAACAGACGACCTTGTCGATCCCGACGGCACTGGATTCGGTGGACGATTCTACATCAAGCGATTGGTCGGACTCCCAGGAGATACGCTCAAGATCAAGGACAGAATGCTATTCGTCAAGCCAAAAGGCGAAAATGAATTCCGTTGCCTGGACGAAAAAGACGCCCCGGGATTCAAGAGGATCTACAGCGAAACCGGTGTCTTCCACGGATATTCACACATGGATGGAAACGCACCATACCTCAATAACAACAACTCGGAATTCACAGTCCCAGACAACCACTACTTCATGCTGGGGGATAATTCAGAAAATAGCAAGGACAGCAGATACTGGGGAACAGTCCCGAGAAAAAACATCATCGGAAAACCAGGAGTCGTCTGGTGGCCACTGTCAAGAAGATGGGGACTCGTTGACAGAATAGAGCCTGATCCAACAATCGGACCAACACCAGCAAACTATCCTATTCATAAATAACGAAACTCACCATGACCACAAGAGCAGTCATCCTTGGATTCCTAGGCGCCGCTTTCATCTGTGGAGTAAGCTACTTCAACGACTTCATCCTCCAGCAGACGTACTTGGTCGGCAACAACATGCCCGTCAGCGTCTATGGCGTCCTGATCATATTCTGCCTGGTCGTCAACCCACTCCTCGGCAAACGCGCCTTCAAAGGCAAAGAACTCGCGCTAGTCGTCGCAATGACACTCGCAGCCTGCTGCATACCCGGCTCGGGACTGATGAGGACATTCACCACTTCACTGATATTGCCCCATCACTTCGTCAAAACAACTCCAGGCTGGAAAGCAAACAACATCCTCGATGAAATCCCGCCAAATATGCTAGCCGACGTCTCGAAGGACGAAGATACGGCGTTGATCGGATTCGTCCAAGGACTCGGAGGACCAGACAAGCCGTTCACCTTGGCCGATGTCCCATGGAGCGCATGGAAACAACCACTCCTCTTCTGGCTTCCACTGCTGCTAACAGCCTGGATAGCGCTCATCGCCATTGCACCCATGCTGCATCGACAATGGGCGCACCACGAGCACCTGCCATACCCAGTCGCAGAATTCACAAACGCACTCCTCCCGGATCGATCGGGCAAACTCCCCGCCATCCTAAAAAACAGGCTCTTCTGGATTGCGACAATCTGCATCTTCACAATACATTTCAATAATTTCCTCTGCACATGGTTCCCGGAAAGCCTGATCTACTTCAACAAACACATCAATCTCATTCCGCTGGCACGGCTTAGCACAACCTTCCAACGAGGCGGAGGCGCAGGACTGCTCGCACCGACACTCTATTTCTCGGTTATCGGACTCGCCTACTTCCTTGCCTCTGACGTGGTTCTCTCATGCGGCATCGGCCCTTTCTTCTGGTGCTACGTATGCGGATGCTTCGCAACATACGGAATCTCCCTTAGAGCCAATATCGATGGCGTGTGGTACCTGGGCATATCGCCACTCTCAATGCTCAACTTCGGATCCTATCTCGGAATGGCAATACTCGTACTCTACCTGGGACGACGATACTACCTAAGCACGCTCAAACAAGCGCTCTTCATCAAGTCGGGCGACATTGTCGAAAAGCATGTCGTCAACGGAATGCGGATTTTCCTGGTTCTGGTTCCCCTGCTTTTCATCCAGCTTGTCAGGGCTGGCCTGGAATGGCCCTTTGCCATCATCTACATCGCCGGCTTGTTTATGTTTTTCATCATGATCAGCAGGGTGATGGCGGAAACCGGGATCTTCTACATCCAGCCATTCTTCATGCCTTCAGGCATTGTCTGGGCGCTTTTCGGCGCCAGCGCCATCGGTACCAGGCAACTGATGATTCTCTTGATGCTTTGCCTGACATTTGTCATCGACCCACGGGAAACCCTACTCCCGTTCATCTCGGGATCGCTCAAGGTAAACGACGACCAATCGCTCAAGCTAGGGAAAGCCACCACGGCCTGTGCCTTGGCTATGATCCTCGGACTTGCCGTTGCAATCCCAACAACACTTTTCCTCCAATACAAGTACGGCGTGCCATGGGTTGATTCATGGTCGGCGCAAGTCGTGCCTAAAATGCCCTGCGACAACGTCAATGTCGTCGCACAACGACTGATCCAGCAAGACCAACTGGAAAAGGCGGCCAACTACACCACCTGGGAGAGATTCATCAATGCCCGACCTGAACCCAAGGCAATGATTGCCAGCGCCGCAGGCATCGCCTTGGTCATCGCATTTGCATTTGCACGGCTTCGCATCACATGGTGGCCTTTGCACCCTGTGCTCTTCCTTGTTTGGTCAACAGAACCACAGCGACGAATGGCAGGAGCTTTCCTCGTAGGATGGCTGCTCAAGACATTAGTCTCGAAGTATGGCGGGGCAAAATTCTACCAATTGCTCAAGCCAATGGCTTTCGGGCTGGTCGCAGGTGAAATCCTGGGTTCGATCATTCCCTGCTTGATCTGCGCAATCTACTACGCAATCACCAAGGAAATCCCGCCACGCTTTATGGTGCTCCCTGGTTGATCTTGTGGGAAACAAGGTTTCTATTGGTTTGGGATCGACTATTCGTCGCTGGATTCTTGGACCAGATATATCGGCCTGCCCTTGACTTCCATGTAGATCTTCGAGACATAGAGCCCCAGCACGCCAATCAGCAGGAACTGCAGGCCGCTAAAAAATGTCAGGCATGCAAGGATAGTCGTGTATCCCTGCACGGCTTCCCCGAAGAACAGCGTTTTCACCAGCGTCTTGATGCAAATAATCGCAGCAAAAAGACATGCGAGGAATCCCAATACAAAGGACAGGTACAGGGGAGACGTCGAAAATCCAATCACTCCTTCCAGCGCGTACTTGCACAAGCCTGTAAACGACCATTTGCTCTCACCGGACAGCCGTTCCTTGTTCTCGTACGGCAACCACTTCACCTTGAATCCAACCCATCCAAACAATCCCTTCGAAAACCGATTGTACTCGCGCATCGAAAGAAGGGCATTGACGTATTTCCGGGTCATCAGGCGAAAATCACGGGCGCCAGGCTCCAAATTCACATGGGTCAGCCAACCCATCAAACCATAAAACATACGCGCAAAAAAACTGCGTATCACGGGTTCGCCGCGACGATCCATGCGCCGAGTCGCCACGCACTCCCATTCGCCAGACCAAACGTGCGAAACCATCTCGAGGAGCATTGACGGCGGATCCTGCATATCTGCGTCCATCACGGCAACCAAGTCGCCGCGAGCAGCTTCCATACCGCATAGCAACGCAGACTCCTTGCCGAAATTCCTGGAAAAAGACTGGTAGTGGACCCGATGGTCACCCGAACGCAGTTCCTTCAAGACCGACAATGTCCCGTCAGTGGAACCGTCGTCAACAAACCTGAACTCGACTTCCAGCCCTTCAGGCAACGAAGGAAGTATCTGGCAAATGCTCGCGTATAACGCCCGAAGACATGACTCTTCGTTGTAGCACGGAACAACGAGTGACAGTAGGCAAAATGACATGGAATTGACTCCTGGAAATCAATACACAAAACCCTCATCGCCTAAACATAATGCGACCTTCGGGCTTTTGCAATGTCCGCACCCGCCACAACCTACTTCTTCAATGCCGCCTTGACAGCCTTCAATTCTCTCAAGCCACCACGATGCAACACCATGTACACGATGGGAATGACGATCAACGTCACCAGTGTGGACGAACTCAAGCCGCCAATAAGGGCACGAGCCAAAGGAGCCATCGATTCGCCACCTTCGCCAAGAGCAAGCGCCATGGGGACAAGACCCACGACAGTCGTCAATGTCGTCATCAAAATCGGCCGCAAGCGACGTCGAGCCGACTCAAAAATGGCATCGTAAATCCCGACTCCAACGGCACGAAGCTCCTTGATCTGGTCAACTAGGATAATCGCGTTGTTAACCACGATTCCTGCCAGCATGATACAGCCGATAGCCGATTGCATGTTCAAAGTCGTATTCGTCATGAACAGAATTGCCAACACACCGATAGCCGCAAGCGGAACCGAGAACATAACCACCAGAGGATCCAGCAGCGACTCGTATTGGCAAGCCATGACCATGTACACCAAGACAACCGCCAAAGCGAACATCGCCAGCAATTCCTGGAAGGTCTCCACCTGGTCATCCCAGTTGCCTGAAGGGGTGATCGAGAAGCCGGCGGGTCGCATGATTCTATCCAGTTTCGGCTGCGCCTCCTTGATGACGGTTCCGATATCAACGCCAGCTATGTTGCAATACAAGGTCACCACGCGCTCCTGTTCCTTGCGGTCAATACGAACCGCGCCTTTATGGGACTTCGTGCTCGTAACATTGCGGAGGTTGATCGCCTCGCCTAACTCGTTCGTCACCAGCAAATCGTGAATCTCGTGCAACTGACGTTGATCGGAATCCTTCATCTTGACCAGAATCTTGTATTCGTCACCGCCTTCGCGGTAGTTTGTCGACGACACGCCTGCCACCGAGGTCTCCAGGAAGTTCGCAATGGTATTAACGTCCAGCCCTAGGGTCGAAGCCTTGACTCGGTCGATTTTGAACAGCTCCTCAGGCGTTCCTGTTTCCCGTGAGATTCGTACGTCCGTGACCCCGTTGACGGTTTCCATCACCTCGGCCGCTTGCCTAGCAAGTTCATCACCCGTCTCCATGTCATAACCGCGAATATCAATCTCCAAACGGGAATCGGAACCACCGCCCATCATTCGACTGAAGAAACTCACCGAAGCATTGCACCGAATCTTCGCGCCAGGATAACGATCCCGCAACTTGTTCTGCAGATCCAAAGCAACCTGTTCGCTGCTTCGAGTACGGAGGTGAGGCTTGACCAAATAAACTGACATGTCCGCAGAGTGAGCGGCAGAACCACGCCACACAGAACCGCCGATGTTCGATTGCATCTTCAGGTACTCGGGAACATTCTCAATGATGTAACGCTCGACATCCTGGGCAATCTCAGACGTAATTCCAACTCGCGTACCGACGTCTAGCTCGATACGGACATTCACCTGGCTCTCGTCCGTCTCAGGCATGATCTCGGTACCGATAAATTGCCATAAGCCGAAACAGCCAACAACCGCCAATGCCACCACTAATGTCACTGAAACCCAATGGAACATGCAGAACCGAAGGAATATCTGGTACGCCATCGTCAACTCATCAATAAAATTCCCGATCCAGCGTGACAGGGGATGTTCCTTCTCCCCTGTAATTCCCTTGGCCGCAAGACGCTTCTCAGCCAAGGCACCAATCCGCGCAGTCATCATCGGAACAACCGTCACAGCAGTCACGTAACTGCAAAGCAACGAAAAGCAAATCACGATCGCCAACTCGGAAAACATAATCCCGACCATCCCTTCAACAAAGAACATCGGCAGGAAAATCACAAGAGTCGTCAGAGTCGAGGCAAGAATCGGGATTATGACCTCCATCGTCCCCTTCTCCGATGCCGTCACGACATCCAACTTTTCCTCATCGCGCAAACGACTGATGTTCTCCAATACCACAATCGAGTTGTCAACCAACATGCCGACACCAAGCGCCAAGCCGCCCAAAGTCATGATGTTCAACGTGTAGCCAGTAAAGTAAATCAACGCAAACGTAGCAAAAATCGAAAAGGGAATCGATGTGGCAATCACAAGCGTCGCAGTCCAATTCCTCAGGAAAAACAAAATCACAAGAACGGCCAGCAAACCGCCTTGCCACGCCGAAGACCCAACGCTGTCAATCGAATTCTTGATGAAGTCAGCGCTCGTGTGCATGATCTGCATCTGAACCTGAGGAAAATCCTCGTTGATTCGCTTCAATTCCTTCTCAACGCCATCAACAACCGATACCGTGTTTCGATCCGATTGCTTGAATACCATCAAGCGAATACCATTGCGCCCATTGATGTGGACAGCTGTCGTCTCCTTCTCCCATGCATCAACAACCTCGGCAATGTCCTTGATCCGAATCGTCGCACCATCGCGCACGGCAACGATCGTCTCGCGAATCTCGTCCAAGCTCTTGTACTGGCCGGGAGTACGCAACAAGACCTCGTAGTTGCCAGAATCAATCGTTCCAGCAGGCAAAGTCAAATTCTGACGGTTCAAGACATCCAAAATCGCCTTGGTTGACAGGCGCATCGCCTTGATCTTCTCGGGATACAAGTTCACATGGATTTCGCGCTTGCGACCACCTAGGATATTCAGAGACCCAACCCCGTCAACACGCTCCAATCGAGGCTCGATCTGATCCTCGATGAACTGACGCAACATGACAGGATCCAAGTCGGCGGCACAACCCAAAACAGCAACCGGTGCCGACGCCGCGTCGAACTTCCGCAAGGTCGGACGATCGACGTCATCCGGCAACGCATTGATGATGCGGTCAATCCTGTCCCGCACATCGTTGGCCGCCGCATCGATGTCAATCCCCCACTCGAACGAAACACGCACAATAGAGCGACCTTCAGACGAACTGGAACGCAATTCCTTCACGCCGGGAACTGCGCCGACGCCTTCCTCGATCGGACGAGTGACCAACTCTTCGACTTCCTCGGGGCTGGCATCGCTATACTCCGCAATCACCGTCACCGCAGGAAAGGTCACGTCAGGCATCATATCCACAGGCAATTTCATCAATGCAACTGCCCCTAGGATAATCACAATTAGCGATACCATCGTCACAAAGATTGGTCGCTTAATAGAAAAACTCACTATTGACATATCGTCAACCCCAATTCGGTTTCACTCGATCAAACAATTCCTCGCCAAATAATGACTACTCTACCTACGAACAGGCAGACGAATCAGCGAACCCTGACGAAGCAGATGATTCCCCATCGTCACTATGCGACCATTGAAAAAACTTTCCTGCTCAGGCTTCACTGGACTAACCTCGACAATCTGGCCATATCTAATTCCTGTCACAATTGGCACAAACTCAACCGTCATTTCCGGCTCGTTGCCAACTGAAAAAAACATCCCCGTAACATCGTCGCGACGCACAATCGCCTCAGACGGAACCAAGTAGCAATCCTTGTGGCGATCAAACTCAATCTCAATCCGGGCAAACATGCCTGGCTTCAAATAACCAGATGGATTGTCAATCTCAATCTCAACTCGACCCTGGCGGGCCACCTCGGTGATAACAGGAGCAATGCGAACGATCTTTCCAGAAAAATATGGCTCCTTCGAACCAGGAGCGCCCTGACGATACGCATCGACAAATACCCTCGCCGACTGACCTAACTTCAAACGAGCATAGTCCTTCTCAACCGTCGAGACAATCGCACGCATCTTCGAAATATCAACCACGCAGATAATAGGAGAATTGACGGATAACATCGCACCAGGATCGACAAAACGCTGCGCGACCAAACGCTTGTCCGAACCGCCTTCCCATGCCGCCGTAATCCGCGTGTAGCCCAAACGAGCCCTCGCCGCCTCCAATGCCGCCTTCTGCTTCACAACCTGGGACTCGGCTATGGCGACCTGGGTCTCGGCAATCGCCAGCTTCGTCTTCGCAATCGCAACACCCGTCGTCGCAATCTCGACCTTCGACCGTGCGATGTCAACCTCGCTCAATTGGACTTCATATGTCGCCTTCGCCGAATCCAATTCGGCTTGAGTATTCAAATCCTCTTTGCGCAATTGCGTATGTCGATCCAACTCACGCTTCGCCAACACTTGCTGGGCCTCAGCAGACTTCACGCCAGATTCCGCGGCTTTCACTTCCGTCTCGGCACTCAAGATTCCTGCCTTCGCGTTCATTACGTTGGCCAACGCGGATTTTACCTCCGCTTCGCAAACAACCAATGCCGCCGATTGTTCGTTCACCGCCTGCTGCTGCTCCTCGTCATCCAACACCGCAACAAGATCATTCAAGGTCACAACGTCACCAATGTTGTAGTTCAAGGTCTTCAAGCGACCAGCCGTCTTCGGCGAAATGTTGAACAAGCTATCCGCTTCCAGCGAACCCGTGAAATTACCGATGTCCGCAACATCGCCACGCTTCACCTCAGCCAACAATACCGTCACTGGCGCCGCAGAACTCGACTTCTGTTCCTCTACAGGACGGGTCTTCTCAATCAAACGAAAAACAATCAAACCACCCAAGCCCAACAAAAGCAATATGCCAATCAATGCAAATATCTTCTTCATAACTAAAAATCCCTATGGTGAACCTGAAATGAAATCACACGGAAAACAAAAACATATAATATCTAAAACATTTGTTTAAATTCAAGCAAAAAGCCAAACAATTGTTTTATTTTTTCATGAATTCCATGTTTTGACGACTTTTCGTCCCATTGCAGTACAAGATCAAGCTGCCTTCAAGTCCCCCCACTCCAGCCAACAAGACACAAAAAAGCCCCCGCGACGAAGCGTATGCTCTATTGCGGGGGCCAAGGCTCACATAAGAGTCAAGCCATGGTTTCTATACCATTATTGATATTGACTTACATCATGCCGCCCATGCCGCCCATGCCGTCCATGCCACCTGCGGGCATTACGGGTTCTTTCTTCTCTTCGGGCAAATCGCAAATCATGCATTCGGTGGTCAGCAGCAAGCCAGCCACGGACGAAGAGTTCTGCAAAGCACAGCGCTCGACCTTCGTCGGGTCGATGATACCAGCTTCCAGCATGTCGACATATTCGTTCTTAACTGCATCGTAGCCCTTGTTGCCTTTCAGTTCCTTGACCTTCATCACAACGATGGAACCTTCAACACCGGCGTTCAAGGCAATCTGCTTGAGGGGTTCTTCGACGGCGCGCAGCACAATGCTAGCACCAACGGCTTCTTCCCCATCCAGCTTCAGGCCTGCCAATGCCTTCGTAGCGGCGCGGATGATGGAAACGCCACCACCAGGAACAATGCCTTCTTCAACGGCGGCGCGGGTCGCGTGCAAGGCGTCCTCAACACGAGCCTTCTTTTCCTTCATTTCGGTTTCCGTTGCAGCACCAACGTGGATGACAGCAACACCACCAGCCAACTTAGCAAGACGCTCCTGCAACTTCTCACGGTCGTAATCCGAAGTCGTCTCTTCGATCTGACGACGGATCTGGTTGACGCGACCGGCAATCTTCGAGGAATCGCCGCCACCTTCAACGATCGTCGTGTTGTCCTTGTCAACCGTGATGCGCTTGGCGGAACCCAAATGCTCCAGCTTCACGTTCTCCAACTTGATGCCCAAGTCTTCGGTAATGCACAAGCCGTTAGTCAAGATCGCAATATCTTCCAACATCGCCTTGCGACGATCGCCAAAGCCAGGAGCCTTGACCGCGCAGACATTCAACGTGCCGCGCAACTTGTTCACAACCAATGTGGTCAATGCTTCGCCATCAACATCCTCCGCAATGATCAGCAAGGGCTTGCCCTGCTTCGCAACCATCTGCAACATCGGAAGCATGTCCTGAAGCGAGGACAACTTCTTCTCGTGGATCAGGATCAATGCGTCATCCAGAACGCATTCCATCTCCTCGGCATTCGTCACGAAGTACGGTGAGAGGTAACCCTTGT
>Ga0123335_1008585_pt1 | contig 10887 bp, 10 predicted proteins | sample BiotimSIPDNA_2_FD_89707 | JGI IMG/M metagenome (GOLD analysis project Ga0123335, IMG submission 89707) | Anaerobic biogas reactor microbial communites from Washington, USA - Biogas_R2 time_0 SIP DNA | ecosystem: Engineered > Bioreactor > Anaerobic > Unclassified | place: Washington, USA... | reverse complement strand
TTGAAAAACTGACGGCTTAAGACGAGAAAAACTGAATAGGGCGTGACCCAAGACCACGACAGCAGGCGGCGGTTCTGGTTAAGGCACGCACATTCAAGGCAAACTCCCGACATTTGCGTGAAACAGGGCTGTTTAAAGTCGGGCAAGCAAGAAAAAGGGTATGAAAAAAGGGGCTGCAGCAAACTCTGCATTTTGCTGCAGCTCCTTTGTGTTTATAGCAATATGTTCGTATGAAAATTTATGTGGACAGATCTTTGGATAAAAATTCGAACTGTTCTGTGGATAACTTTCTGTCAAAAGCAGCATTTTCATGCTTGTGAATGGTAAAAGCAAGCTTTTCAGAGAAAATGCACGCAATTTTTGTGGATAAGCCTGTGGATATTGTGGACAGAACAGGTGTTTGAGCGTTTGGATCCCAGCTGTTGAATATACATTCCCGGGAATGAAAGAAGTCGCGTCAGGCTTTTAATTCTATGACGCTTTACGAATAATTTACATGATATTCACAAAATTCTTAAAATTATCACTTGTTTCGTTGTGGATTAACCTGTTGGTAATTCGTTGAAACTGAATCTGATAACAAGCTTTCGTGTGATATAATAAACAGCATGGCAAGCTGGCTTTTGAAATGGCCTGTGCCCGCCAGGCAAGCAGGAAAGGAAGAGTGTGTGCCCATTTTAAACATCGCTGTTGGAAAGCTGCGGGAAGCTTTCTGGCGAGATGCCGCCCGGGAGTATCAGCAAAGGCTGACGCGCTACTGCAAGCTGGAGCTTGTGGAGGTGCAGGATGAAAAAGACCCTGTCAGTGCTTCGCTTGTCTTGCTGACCAAGGCGGTAGACACTGAGGGCGCGCGGGTGATGGAGCATGTACGGCCTGGAGACATCGTTGTGGCGATGTGCATTGAGGGCAAGCAACTGAGCAGCGCGGATTTCAGCGCCCAGATGAAGGCCTGGCATGAGCAAGCGCAGCAGGTGGTGTTTGTGATTGGCGGCTCGAATGGCCTCTCAGACGCCGTCATTCGCCGCGCCAATCATACGCTTTCCTTTTCGCCCATGACCTTTCCCCACCAATTGGCCCGTGTAATGCTGTTGGAGCAGGTGTACCGCGCCTATAAAATTATCACTGGTGAGAGGTACCACAAGTAATGCGATTGACACGGCTGCGTTTACGTCAGTTTCGCTCATATGAGCAGTTGACCCTGACACCCCCGGACGGCATCACTGTCTTTGTCGGAGAAAACGGCGCGGGAAAAACCAACTTGCTGGAGGCCATCCATTTGTGCTGTCTTGGACGCAGCCATCGCACCAGCAACGATCGGGACATGGTACGCCTGGGAAGCCGCAGCTGCGCGGTGCACGCCCACATCGCTCGCAGATATGTCAATGATGAGGTGGGGGTGCGCCTGTTTGCGCAGCAGGGCGAACGCAAGGTGATTTATGTCAACGGAAAGACTGTGCAGCGAATCGGTGAGCTGATGGGTCACATGACCTGCGTGATGTTTTCTCCGGAGGATTTGGATCTCGTCAAGGGTCCGCCCCAGGGACGGCGCTCTTTCCTGGATATGCTGCTTTCCCAAAGTCAGCCGGCATATTTTTATGCGCTGCAAACCTATTACGCTGTTTTGCGCCAGCGCAATGCCTTGCTAAAGGAGATTGCCAAGGGCCGTGCAAACGCTGCCGCCTTGGATGTATGGGATGAACAGCTTGCAAAGGCAGCCGTCCCCATTGTGATTCAACGCCGGGATGCGGCGGACACCATCAGTGCGCTTGCTACCGAGCATTACGCGTTCATTGCCGGCCAGGAAAAAGAAAAATTTTTCTCGCGCTACCAGGGCCTGCTGCAAGACAGCCTGGACCCGGGTGCTGATCTGCTTGACATGCTGTCCTCCACCCGGGAGGACGATATCCGGCGACTGAGCACAGGCTCAGGCCCGCACCGGGATGACCTGGCCTTGCTGCTTACGGGGCAGGACATGCGTGCATATGCATCACAGGGACAGGCGCGTACCGCTGCGCTGGCGATGCGCCTTGCGCAAATTGACATTTTGACTCGCTCACAAAACGACACGCCGCTGCTGCTGCTGGATGATGTGCTCAGCGAATTGGACGAGGGTCGCCAGGCACGGCTGCTGATCCGTCTGGACCGCATGCAGACCCTCTTAACCTGCACAGAGATTAACAGCCTGAAAACCATTCAGCCCGCCTGTATCCTCACAGTGAAAAACGGCACAGTATATGGATGAACGCTATAGTCCGCGGAGGTGCAGCACTTCCTGTCGCCAGGATGCCTGATAGGCAGCAGCGGATTGGGTTCGCATACCCGGATCCCGCGCCATGGCTCCACAGGCCAGATTGAACAGTTTCTCGCCGGCGCGCCAGCTGCGCAGTTTCTTGAAGGGTATTTCTGAGAGCAGGGTAAAGGCCAAAGCCCCCAGGGAATAGACGATGCTTGCTTCACCCAGTGGCGTACCGGCTTGGTAGGCCTCCTCAGGCAGATACCAGGAGCTGCCCGGCAACTTGGGGTAGGGCGTAGCAGCCGGGAAACGCATATAATGGTCGACCGAGCTGAAGATGGCCCGGTGGTTGACAAAATCTATGAGAATATGGTGATCGGAGATGCCCGCAGCCAGATAATCCCGGGAAGCTGCATATACGATAAAGTCCATCAGTTGATCATACATTGCCAACCTCGGAATGAGCGGCAGGCTTCTCAGGCTACGCATATGCAAGTCCAGGGGCGCCAGCGCGAAACCATCAAACCATGGGAAGACCAATGCGTGGCCGCCAGCTGCTTCAAAGGAAGACTTAAGGGGGTTCAAAGCGGGGTGACGCAGACAGCTGTACCTGTGCTCAGCCTCCCGCAGCCTAAGAACTGCGGCTTCGGGCTGTCCCGCATACATCAGACAGGGCGCGCCGGCATATTTTATGAATAATTTATCGCGCCCATTGTCCAGACCGAAGCATATGTTGCCGGAAATCAACTGATCAAACACACAAAAAAGTCTGCCCTGCTCCGTCAGCCAGCTTAGATCATGCCAGGCTTTCAGGCGGATCCGCAGACCATCATGCACCAGCTCAATCACTTGCGCGCTCCCTGAAAAATTCCTGTGTTTCATTTCGGGTGACATTGTGAATCCATCGGTCTGTGCGCAGCCTCAAAAAAGCGATGATCCACTTGAAGGTTTGATCCACACGCGTAAGGAAATACACCCAGGCCAGGGGGACTTTGAACACAAAAGCACCCATAAAGGCGCTTGGAAGCACAATCAGCCAGCCGCAAACCATGTCCACCAGCATCACAAAACGGTTGTCTCCGGCGCCGCGGTTGATGCCCACAAAACAGGAGGCATGGTAGCTGGTCCCTACCAGCGTCAATGCGCACAGGCTGACCATGCGCTCGGCAAGCGCAGCGGCTTCAGGAGACATGCCATACAGTGAAATATATGGCTTGCGTACCAGATAAACCAATGCAGCCATGACAATTCCAATGCACAGGAACATTACCTGGATGGTCTTGGCGTATTCCCTGACCTTTCTGATATCGTTGGCGCCAACGGATTTGCCTACCATGACGGCAGCGCCGCCTGCCAGGGCAAAAGTAAACAGGGTTCCCAGGTTCATCAGTGAATCGACCACTCCGGATGCGTTGCTCATCTGGATGCCCAATTGGCCGATGATTACCATTTTCAGCATGCCGATGATGGCCCATTGCGCGTCTGTAAGACCCACAGGGAAACCATAGCGGAAATAGTCTTGCCAGACCCAGGGCGGATGGCGGAAAAAATTCAGCTTGACGGTCATTACCTGCTGTTTCCTGGTGCTGTACCAAATGACCAACAGCATCTCCACCATCCTGGCGATAAGGGTTGCCAGCGCAGCGCCCTGTACGCCCAGGGCGGGCATGCCCAGCTTGCCAAAGATCAGCGCATAGTTCAGACCGATGTTGACAAACAGCGAGCACAGCGTGGTATAGACAGTGATGCGAACGATTTCGATGCCTTTGAGCATGCCTATCAGGGTGGCAGTGACTGCGTAGGGCAGGTAGGACAAACAGACCAGGGACAGGTAGTCTATCGCTAACTGAACTGCCTGGGTCTCGCGCGGGTTGATGACGATATGCAGGACCGTACGGGGGAAGAGCTGTATGATCAGTACGAAGGCAGCGGCGACCAGAAAATTGAGCAGCATCACCGCAGCGGCAATCTGCTGGATACGCTGCGTGTCCTTTTTTCCCCAATACTGGGAAATCAGCACGATGGAACCGCTGGCAAGGCCGGTGACAAAGGCCAGCACCAGGTTGGTGATGCTGTTGGACTGGGTGACAGCTGCAAAGGCAAGTCCCTGCGAATCCAGCCGGCTGACCATCAGATTGTCTACCAGCACCACGAGCAGGTTCATCAGGCTTTGGAAAGCGGCCGGCAGAGACAAGCGGAGAATAGTTTTGTAGAATTCCCTGTCTTTTATCATAATCAACCTCGCCGGGAGTATATTTCAGACATGGTTTTCCCTCAGCGGACGCCTGATTGCCTGGAATCCCTTTTTGTCACCATTCAGTAAGCAAAACAGAGAGGCTGTCACCACGACAGCCCCTTTGTGACGGATTTTCAGGAAGCATACACAGAGCGCTGTGCCGATGGACTTGAGGCGTGTCAGTCAGAGGCGTAAGGCAAGACCGCGACAATCTGATCCTCAATATAGATCAGGTAGTACAGGTTGCTGCCAGAATTCAAGTAATTGGCCGCGAAGGCGTAAGCATCGCCTGTGCGGATGGGATGCTGTTTGGTACCATAGTAGAACAGACAGTTGGGAGAGGTCTTATACTTGTACAGGTAGTAGGTTTCATTGGTAAAGGTGGAAAAGTTGGTTTTATCCTGGTATTTGAGGGTGACCAGGTCGGCTGATATTGTGGCGATATTTTCTGACACCTCGATTTTTTCAATGAAGCCGGCAGACACCCTGGTGCGGCGTTCGCTCGGCCGGCGCTGGAGGAAGATTGTGTACGTGTTTTGCGCGGTCAGCAGGTTGTTGGCCCCATAAACGGACACGGTAATCTGAACGGACTGCGGGTCATTGGTCATCTGAATAACCTGGGATTCTTGCCCGCTGCCCACCACCTGGCCGTTGACAGTGACCACTGCGTTGGGGGTGGCTGTGGTAGGGGTAAAGGTAACGCGGGAGACCCAGTCCGCAACTGTCAGCAGATAGGTATTCTGGAAAGGATTAAAAATCTCGGGCAGCATCTTTCCGGTGTTGGGGCAGTTATGAACCAGATTGATCAGGCATTCAGGCGGCAGCGGGCCTGAAGCCTGGGCTGCGGACAGGGTGCCCAGCAGCATCAGACAGAGAAGTGTGAATGAAAGAAGCTTTTTCATTTTCGGATCCCCCTTTATTGTTTTCACCTAATAAACGCAGGCGCGTTTGGAATTCATGCATCGGACACAATTAATCACGAATAAAGGCGTCATATATTGCGCGAATGGCTGTTTCGAGATGCTCTTCATCAATGCCCACGATGATGGATAGTGCGCTGGGCGCCTGGAACATGGTGCGGATGGGGATACCCTGCTCACAGATGGCAGTAAACAGCCTTGCGATGGTACCATGGACCTTCAGCAGACCGGTGCCCACACAGGCCACCAGCGCGATGCCATCCTGAATCATCATGCTGTCCGGACGCACCGCGGCCTCGATTTCCTTCAATACGGCCTGCCGGCAGCAGCTCAGCGCAGAGGTGCTGATCATGACACACAGGGCGTCAATACCGGTGGGCAGATGCTCAAAGTTCAGATGATGACGCTCCAGCACCGAGAGCACCTTGCGCCCAAAGCCGATTTCATCGTTCATCCTGTTTTTTTCCAGGATAATGGTGGAGAAACCGCGCTTGCCCGCGATGCCGGTCACCACCGGCATGCGCCCGACTTGCCTTGGGCTGGGCACAATGATTGTGCCGGGATGCTGGGGATTGCCTGTGTTGCGGATGCTGGTGGGCACCCCGGCGTTGCGCACCGGAAAAACTGCGTCTTCATGCATGACCGAGGCGCCCATGTAGCTGAGCTCGCGCAGCTCGCGGTAGGTCAGGCTGGCGATGTAGCTGGCGTCCGGCACGATATGCGGATCCGCCGAGCGAAAACCGGTGACATCGGTCCAGTTTTCATATAAATCAGCGTCGATCGCAGCTGCAGCGAGGGCGCCGGAGACATCGCTGCCGCCCCGTGTAAAGGTATGCACCCTGCCGGCTTCATCTGCGCCATAAAAGCCGGGAAGCACGGCGCGCTCGTGAACCAGCAGCTGGTCCCTAAGCAGGCTGAGCGTCTGTTCCAGCATAAGCTTGCCCCGGCGATCAAAGCGTATGGCCTTGACCGGGTCAACAAGCGCGATGTTGAGCCATTTGGAAAGCAGGCTGGCGCACAGGTATTCGCCCCGGCTGAGAATGAAATCCCTGCAGGCGCCCTCGTCCAGCGAGGTCTTGAGAGATTTGAGTGTTTCGTCCAGATAGCCCGACAGCCCCAAGCCGCGTTCTATGTCACGGAAACGTCCGGTAAGCAGCGCGAACGGCTGGTCAAAATTCTGGTGCAGCTGGGCTTTGTGGTGGCAATCCAGCAGCAGGTCGGTTACCTTGATGTCCTGCGGGTTCCGCTTGCCGGGCGCGCTGACCACAAGGTAACAACGCTCGGGATCCATATCAAGGATATCCCGAACCTGGAGGAACTGTTCAACGTCCGCCAGGGAGGATCCGCCAAATTTAGCAACAATCATTGATCCCTCCGCTGCGCAACCACTTTATACTGACGGCTTTATATTAGCACAATAGAAGCGGCAGGACAATCACAGGCATGGTGACATTTCGGGGACAGCATGATATACTTTAGCCATTATAAGTTACCTGTCTCGCGGACAAAGAAAGGAATCATGGCCAAACTAACCAAGGAAAAGCGCAGTATGCTGCTGAACATAGGCTTCGTCTTCCTGACGATGCTCTTGGTCATATTCCTTGTTGTGCAGGCTGGCGACCCGGAAGAGATTCTGAACGCCTTCACAACCATCAATCCCTGGTGGCTGGCTGCAGCGCTGGGCTGCTTTGTTGTCCATGTTGTGCTGGAAGGCTTGATCATGCGCATCTTCTTCCATTTCCAGTCTGTGCGCATCAGCTGGGCTGCCTGCAACCTGGTCGGTTTGATTGGAATGTATTATTCTTCGATCACACCCGCAGCCACTGGCGGACAACCCATGCAGGCCTTTGCGTTCAAGCGCCGAGGTGTGCCCTCTGGCGTTGGTTATTCCGCGCTGGCGGTTAAATTCTTCTGCTGGCAATGCGCTTTGCTGCTGATTGGGGCGGTGCTGTGGATCGCTTTCGGCTCCTTTATCTACCAGCTGCTGGGCAAGGCTGTCTGGCTGATTGCCCTGGGTTTTTTCTTTAACTCCTTTATGGTGTTCCTGGTAATTCTGCTGGCCATTAACCGCAACGTGGTCCGCGCCATCATCATTTTCTTCGTCAACATAGGCTACCGTGTGCGCATGGTCAAGGACAAGGCACGGACATCTTCGCGCATGGATGCGGCGCTGAATGATTTTCACTCCAGTGTGGACATCCTGACCCAGCATCCCGGACAGTTTTTGGTGCTGTTTGGTTTTTCCCTGGTGCAGGTTACGGCGCTCATGAGCGTGATCTATTGCATCTACCGCGGACTTTATTTAAACAACCATTCTTACATCCAGGTGTTGGCCGTTCAGTTCCTTTTGTATATCACTGCTTCCTTTACGCCGCTGCCCGGTGCTTCCGGCGCGCAGGAGGGCGGTTTCTATCTCTTTTTTAAAAGTTTTTTCCCTGATAGCCTGATCTTTGCTGCCTTGCTGATTTGGCGCTTTGTGACCTATTACCTGTTCATCATCATCGGCTTCCTGGCCGTACTGGCTGATCAGACCTTCAAAATGCGCTTAAAGCGCAGGCATTACATAGAACAATCCAATGCCGCCCCTGGTGAGGATGAACTGCAAACAGAAGAACAGCAGTAAGACAGGTGATTTGATGCACACTGCGCGATATGCTCATATTGATTCCAATCTTTATTGCATCGTCGCGCCGGGTATTTTGTCGCCCTGCGGTGTCAGCCAACCTCAACGTGGCTTTAGCTACGCCATCGGTTTCCTTCCTTGCAAGACAATAAAACCCTTCGCCGCTTTGGATGCATACAAGCTTTACAACAGTATTAGACAGTATTAGACCTCCGCTTTTGATGCAATAAAGCTTTACGTAAGTATAAGTCACAGGTATGATTAGCGGGGGTTTTACATTTCCTGCAGTCGCTGCGCGTCCTCCGCCTCCAGCGAACGCTCTCCGGCCAGGTTTTCCAGGTGGTGGGTCAGTTCATGCCTGATCACCTTATCAATAATCTGCAGGGCCTCTTCCTGATTCGTCAGCGTCGGGTAAACCTGTGCAAAAGAGCCATAATACAGGACAATGCCGCGTCCCATACTTCGGCGGACATGATATTCACCAAGGATATAAACCGGGCGGCCTGAGGCTGTGCGGGTATGGTATTTGGCGCACTCCACCAGCCCCACTCCCAGGTTGAGATGTTCAAACACCTTGCTTGGAAGCCGGCTGACAGCTAGATTCATAAGGCTTTCAAAGCAATCAATACTAATCATGATATCTGATTATAAGGTAGTCCGACTATGTGAAGCAAGTGTGCTTGTCCATCCGCTTTTCTTATGGTAGCATCGATACGCTTAACACTTGATTAGAAGAAAGAGGGCAGAATCATGAAGGTTTTTGCGCATCGCGGGGCATCGGGCTATGCTCCGGAGAACACCCTTGAAGCTTTTCAATTGGCCATTGACCACAATGCTGACGGTGTGGAGCTGGACATCCACCTGACGCGTGACAAGCAGCTGATTGTCACCCATGATGAACGCATAGAGCGCGTTTCTGACGGCAATGGCCTGGTAGCCATGATGAGTTTGAAAGACCTCAAGAAGCATCTGTTCAACAAGACACATCCTGAGTACCGGGAAGCGCGGGCGCCTACCCTGGAAGAGGCGCTGGAATTGCTTGAGCCTACCGGCTTGCAGGTAAATATTGAGCTGAAGAACAGCAGGATTCCCTATGAAGGTATGGAGGTGCTGTGCCTGGAGCTGGTGGAAAGAACCGGCATGGAAGAGCGCGTTGTTTATTCCTCCTTCAACCACCATTCCATGGCTTTTATAAAGCGTCTCAATCCGCGCGCGGTGTGCGGTCTGCTGTATGACTGTTGCCTGAAGAACCCCGCGGGTTATTTGAAAATGGTTGGAGCAGATGCACTTCACCCGCATTTTTCTGACGTGCTTCTTCACCCGGAAGAATATGCTGCATTCATGCAGGCCGGAGGGTTGGTTCATGTCTGGACTGTCAATGATGACAGGGACATGCGCAAAGTGATGAACGCAGGCGCCAACATCCTGATTACCAACTATCCTGACCGCGCGGTTGCGCTGCGGGATGAGTACAGCCACACAGTTTGACGCGGTTTTTTGTAAATGATATGATATTAACATCGAATCACGGAAGGATGGTACCTCATGGCAGGTCACTCAAAATGGGCAAATATCAAGCATAAAAAGGGCAAGGCGGATGCGCAGCGCGGCAAGATTTTTACAAAGATCGGGCGTGAGATTGCAATTGCAGTACGTGAGAGCGGCAGCGATCCGGCTACCAACAGCAAATTGCGCGATGTGATCGCCAAGGCTAGGGCCAACAATATGCCCAATGACAATATCATGCGCAGCATTAAAAAGGCTGCCGGTGAAATGGACAATGTAGTCTATGAAGAAATCACCTATGAGGGATACGCGCCGGGCGGGGTGGCAGTGATTGCGGAGGTGGTGACAGACAATCGCAACCGCACAGCCTCCGAGGTGCGCCATATCTTTGATAAGAATGGCGGTTCCCTGGGCACAACCGGGTCGGTTGGATACATGTTTGATTTCAAGGGCCTGATGATGATAGAGCGGGATGATGGCATTGACGAGGATAAGCTGTTGCTGCACGCGCTGGAAGCGGGCGCCGAGGACGTTCAAACCAGCGAAGACGGCTATGAAATTTATACCGCACCCAATGATTTTACCGCTGTGCGGGATGAGCTGGAATGCCAGGGTTATGTCTTCCTGTCCGCAGAGCGTCAGAAGATCCCGCAAAACTATGTGGACATCGAAGATGAGGAAACCTTTGAAAAGGTGATGAAGTTGCTTGAGATGCTGGAAGACAACGACGACATCATGGACATTTACCACAACGCCAACCTGCCCGAGGATGAGGACGAGGAATAAGGTTTATATCGCCGTAACAGTGAGCACAGCCGCCATCAAGGCGGCTTTGCTGCTGTGTAAAGGAGATTTGGATAAATGCCTTATACTAATCTAAATCATTAATGCGTCGATGAGCCATCTGCGATGAGTGATGGAAGTGACATGTTGGACATCCACCGCCAACTCCTTCACAGTACAGCACAGGCGGTCAATCACTGCTTCCAGATTTTTAAAAATCTCATTACGAAACCCTTTCTCCCGCACCTCATCCCATATCATCTCAATGGGATTGAGTTCAGGGGTATAGGGCAGCAGCGGAAACAATTCTATGCGGTCTGGCACCACCATGGTAGACGAGCGGTGCCAGGCCGCATTGTCTAATAGCAGCAAGATATAATCATCAGGATAGGCCTTCGAGAGTTCCTCCAGAAAGACGTTCATGCAATCCGTGTTCGTATAGGGCATCACCAGACTGAACAGCTCGCCATCCTGCGGCGATACTGCGCCATACAAGTATCTGTATTCCCGGATGTGGTGACAAGGTACGCTGGGGCGAACACCCTTCCTGCACCAGCATCGCTTGGGTTTATTGATCCGTCCAAAC
>Ga0123335_1008581_pt1 | contig 10892 bp, 18 predicted proteins | sample BiotimSIPDNA_2_FD_89707 | JGI IMG/M metagenome (GOLD analysis project Ga0123335, IMG submission 89707) | Anaerobic biogas reactor microbial communites from Washington, USA - Biogas_R2 time_0 SIP DNA | ecosystem: Engineered > Bioreactor > Anaerobic > Unclassified | place: Washington, USA... | reverse complement strand
GCTCGGCGGAGAACGTCGCCCAGTCGCGTGCCGCCGCCGAGGCGATCATCCGCGGCTTCTACGAGGAGGTCGGCTGGCAGGTGCGGATCGAATGGCGCGACGGCCGTCGGTCGTCATCCGGCGGTTCCCGACATTCGCCCGATCCCTCGCGGCCGCCGGATCGGCCGGCCGAGGCCGCCTTTCTTCCCGCCCCGCCGAACGCCCGCCGCAGACCAGTTGCCAGGTCGTGCAAGCTATAAATCCAGTCATGCCTGCCTTTCTTTGTGCGGCGAAGAGAACTCTTGATACGAGGAGAATGCACATAATGTCCCACATTGTTTCCCTTTTGACCGAAATTCGCGACGCGGCCGCAGTGCGGGCCGCCTGCCGCCGGCTGGGCCTCTCCGAGCCGGTTCAGGGCACGGTCAAGCTTTTTAGCGGCCAGGCCAGCGGTCTGGCCGTGCAACTGCCGGACTGGGTGTACCCGGTCGTCTGCGACACGGCCACCGGCCGCTGCCAGTATGATAATTTTCAGGGCCGTTGGGGCGAGCACCGCCATCTGGATCGGTTCATTCAGATGTACGCGGTCGAAAAGGCCGCGATCGAAGCCCGCCGCCGGGGCCACCAATGCACGGAGCAAACCCTCGCCGACGGCACGATCAAACTGACCATTCAGGTTCAAGGAGGCGCTGCATGAAGACCATTGAAATCCTCGTCAATCCCCGGGGCGAGACCACGGTCGCTACCCGAGGCTTTTCCGGTCAGTCGTGCCGCGACGCCAGCCGGTTCATCGAGCTGGCCCTCGGCCGGCGCGTCGGCGAGCAGTTGACGGCCGAGTTCCATCAGGCCCAAACGGTCGGGCAACATCAGCAACAGCGAACGTAGGGGGCTGGCATGCAACATTTGCACGATGACGACGAGGTCCAACGGCTTCGCCGGCAACTCAGAATCGAGATCGACGCGGCGGCGAAGTCGTTCGCGGAAGTCCTGCACGTTGTTTCCGATCTGCTGATCGAGATATCACAACCCAAAGCGTTTGCAAGCCACGAGCCGGTTGAAGCCAAGTCCATTCCCGAGATGCTGACGCCACGGCAAGCCGCCGACCATCTGGGCGTGAGCCCCGAGACGCTCGCCGTTTGGCGATGTACCCGGCGCTATGCAATTCCATTTGTGAAAGTGGGCAGCAAGGTCCGTTACCGCAGGGACGACCTGGAAAAGTTTCTCAGCAGCCGCACTGAGAATCGCAGTCACGAGGACGAGTCTTGATATACCTTGTACGGCTTGGTTTGTCCGATGTCTTTCGGGGGTGAAAAATCGGACAATTTCAACCGTTCACAGTATAGTTGGCTGCTGCAATCGCTGTTGCATGCTGTAATCGCCGCGCGATCGGCTTCCCGGTTTGTGACATTGTCTCTGTCACATTCAATCATCAACTTCATTGAAAAGGATAGACTATGTCGCTCACCCAGCGTTTGACCGAATATATCGCGGCCTGTTTCACGGGCCTCTGGATCCAAAGTCACGAACATGACGACGCCCTGGCCGAGATTGCCCAGATGTGCCGCGACCAGAACTGGCGACTGGCCGTCTGGGATGTCGAGCGGGGCCTGCAAATCCCCAACCATTCCAACGGTCAGCCGTCCGACGCCGGCGGCAACGATCCGCTGGCCGCCATCCGTTCCATCAACGCCCTGGCGTCGGCCGACAGTTCAGCCATCCTGGTACTCGTCAACTTCCACCGCTTTCTGCAATCGGCAGAGACCGTTCAGGCCCTCGCTCAGCAGATCGGCAGCGGAAAGCAATCGAGAGCCTTCGTAGTGATCCTTTCCCCAGTGATCACGGTCCCGGTGGAATTAGAGAAGCTCATGGTCATCGTCGAGCATGATTTGCCCGGCCGCGAGCAACTCGCCCAGATCGCCCGCAGCATCGCCACCGAGGACGGTGAACTGCCGGAAGGGGATGCCCTCGAAACCGTATTGGACGCCGCCGCCGGACTTACGCGATATGAGGCCGAAGGCGCGTTCAGCTTGAGCCTGGTCCGCCACTCCGCCATTCGGCCCGAAGCCGTCTGGGAGCTGAAGCAGGGCATGCTAAAGAAAAGCGGCCTGCTCCAGTTGCACCGGGGCGGCGAGCGGTTTGCCGACCTTGGCGGCCTGGACGCCCTCAAGGATTTCTGCTTGCAAGCCATGCGGCGGCAGGGTCACCGCGATCCGCGGAAGCGCCCGCGCGGCGCGCTGCTGCTGGGAATTCCCGGCAGCGGGAAGTCCGCCTACTCAAAAGCGTTGGGGACCGAAACGGGCCGCCCCACGCTCATCATGGACGTCGGTGCGCTGATGGGCTCCCTGGTAGGCAGTACGGAGGCCAACATCCGCCAGGCCCTGCGGATCGCCGACGCCATGGCGCCGTCCATTTTGATGATCGACGAAGTGGAGAAGGCGCTTTCCGGCGCGGCTTCCAGCGGCACTAACGACAGCGGCGTCAGTGCCCGACTGTTCGGGACGTTCCTCACCTGGCTCAACGACCACGAGAGCGAAGTCTTCACCATCTGCACCTGCAATGACATCTCCAAGCTGCCGCCGGAGTTCTCAAGGGCCGAGCGCTTTGACGGCATATTCTTCTTGGACCTTCCCAGCGTGCGGCAGAAGCGGGCGATTTGGAAGCTGTACCTCGACATGTTCGAGTTGGACCCGCAGCAACCCAAGCCCGTCGATGCGCAGTGGACGGGGGCGGAAGTGAAAAGTTGCTGCCGCTTGGCGGCCCTCTTGGGCGTGCCGTTGACGGAAGCAGCGAAGAACGTGGTGCCGGTGGCCATGACGGCCGCCGAATCCGTGGCCCGGCTGCGGAACTGGGCCAGCGGACGATGCCTCAATGCCGACGCGCCTGGCGGCATCTACACCGCCAATCCCGGCAGCAGCGTCGTGGTGAAGCCCGGCCGCAAGGTCCGCCGCGATGCGGCCAACAACTGACATCGCAATCATCCTTCAGCCAAGGAGTATCAACATGCCTGATCTCAAAGACGGCGAATCGACCCAGGTGCAAGGGTCGGCCCGATCACCGTACATCCTAAAAAACGTGGGCGGGGTCTATTCCTGCACCTGCCCGGCCTGGCGGAACCAATCACTGCCCATCGAACGTCGCACCTGCAAGCACCTGCGAGCCTTTCGGGGCGAGCAGATGGAACGGCAGCGGCTGGGTTCACTCCCCGCGTCAAGCACCGCCAGCGCGACGAAAGACGCGGTCATCGCGCCCAAGCTGCTCTTGGCCCACCCGTGGGACAAATACACGGACCTGACCGGCTGGTGGATGAGCGAGAAGCTCGACGGCGTGCGGGCGTGGTGGGATGGCCGCCGGTTCCTCTCCCGCCAGGGAAACGTCTACCTCGCCCCCGATTGGTTTACGGCCGGACTGCCCAATGTGCCGCTCGATGGTGAACTGTGGCTGGACCGCAAGGCCTTCCAACGCACCGTGAGCATCGTCCGCCGCCACGACCAGAGCGAACACTGGCGGCAGATCAGTTTCGTGGTGTTTGATGCGCCCGACGTCGGCGGGCCGTTCGAGGAGCGGCACTCGTTTCTGGCGGAGTTGTTCCGCGCGCAGCGCCTGCCGTACACGCGGCATCTTTCCCAGGTCCGCTGTGGCGGCTGTGCCGACCTGCAAGCGGAACTCGCCCGGATCGAATCCCTGGGCGGCGAGGGGCTGATGCTCAGGCAGCCGGGATCGCAGTACGAGGCGGGCCGCTCATCCACCTTGCTCAAAGTGAAGACATTTCACGATGCCGAGGGCCGCCTGGTCGAACACTTGCCCGGTCGCGGTCGCCACGCCGGCCGCCTGGGCGCGATAGTGGTGGAGCTGCCCAACGGTCTGACCTTCTCCGTGGGCACCGGCTTCACGGACGCTCAGCGGCAAAACCCGCCCCCCGTGGGCAGCGTCGTGACGTTCCGCTACCAGGAGCTGACCGATCGTGGTTTGCCCCGGTTCCCATCCTTCGTGCGGGTGCGGGCCGATTCCTAAGCCCCGCTCCTGGCGTGAGATCGCCGTTGGCGGTCAACACGGCACGATTCGCTGTTTCCACGTTCTCTTTTCATCCATCACAAGAGGAGTATCTTATGTCAACGCGCTACTTCGAGTTCGTTGGCGGCAATTCCGCCAAATTTTGGTGCGTCGGCGTCAGCGGCGCCGAGGTCACCGTCCGCTTCGGGCGGATTGGCACTGAGGGACAGACACAGACCAAGACATTGCCCGACGCCGACGCGGCCGTCAAACACGCCGAGAAACTGATCGCATCCAAGACAGCCAAAGGTTATCAGGAAACGCTCGCCTGACCGCGCCTGATTTGGTGTTGATGAATCGCATCGGCCCGTCTTGGAGCCGACGCCCGCCCCTCTGAAACGGCTTAGCGATGCCCGCATCGCCTTTCTGATGACCCGTCCGCCAAAGGCCGGATAGCCGGCCCATCTACCGAGGAGAATCCGATGGGATTGACCATTCACTATAACATCGAAGCCAACCAGGACTGGACCCGCCGCCAGATCCGCCGGAAGTTGGAAGACACGCGGCGATTTGCTATGTCGCTGCCGGTCGTTTCCGTCAGCGAGGTCGTGGAGTTCCGCGGCAAGGACTGCGACTATCAAACCGGCGCGCGGGAGGCTGAAACACCCGATCAAGCCGATGCCCGAGACCCGTTCCGCTGGGCGAAAATTCAAGCTGGGCGGTACGTCGATTCGCCCTGGCGGCCCGGCGAATCCCGCCGGCAGGCGCCCTCGCAGATGCTGTGCCTGTCGATCCACCCGGCCAAGGGCTGCGAAGAGATGAACGTCGGCTGGTGCAGCTTTCCCCGCTTCGTTTGGAAAGCGGAGAAGGACCATGTTCCCTGCTGGTCGAACGTCTTTCGCGGCGGCTCGTACCGCGACTCGGAAAAGCTGCTGCGAGCCTTCTTGACGAAGTACCGCTTGGTGAAGATGCCCGACAAACGGGCGCGGGAGCGGCCGTGTGGCCGCTCGGAGCAGCTCCATTGGACGCCGGGCGGCGGCGTCTCGATCCGTTCCGGCCGCTACCTCAGCCATCGCCGGGGCTATGCGCCCGGACACGTCGAACTGCAACTCGACGATTATGCCCATCGCGAAATCCGCTTCCGCTTTCGCGGCGCCATCGACGAAGCCCGCCTGCTGTTTGCCGGCCGCCGGTTCAAGACCGACCTGGAGGACATCATTCACGGCAAGGAGCAGGTGATTCCGGCCGCACACGGTGTCTGGTCGTCGTTTTGCAAGACGCAATACGCCAATGATCCGCGCCGCGGCGGTTGGGCCAATTTCCAGTGTGCCCATCTCTCGGTCTGCGCCATCCTGGAGCACATGCAGCGGATCGGCTTCAAAGTCGAAGTCAGCGACGAGGGCGGTTTTTGGGAGAAACGGGATCTGGCCGCTTTGGCCCAGGAGATCGGCGAGTGGGACGCCATGCTTGCGGGCCTGGGTGGCGTGCTGAAAGATGCGGCCGAAGCCCGGGGAGTGGGCTTCGAGTCGGCCATGTCGGGCCGGCCCGACTTCGAGCGGTTGGAATCCCAGGCCCAGAGTATCGGGAATATCGCCGGGCACCTGGCCGGGCTACGGGAACACCTGCTTCCGGCACTCTAAGCGGAACCGCCCTGCTGAATCCATCCGATGCGCGATCCCCGGTGGCGGTTGACCCGCTGCCGGGGTCGGCGTCGGCAAGACAAGGTACAGTGCAAAGGAGTCACTGCAATGAGTAGACGTCGGATCCACATGATCCATCTTCCCTGTTTCAGCATCACTATCCGGTTAGAACGGATAAACACAGCCAAGACGCCTGCCGCCGGCGCGATCGTCAGCGATCTAAAATCGCCCGGCAAGACGGCCGTCGACCGGCGCTACAACGCGGCCGTCGACGGCCTGGAATCGCTGATCCTCGCCCAGGCCTGCGCGGGCGTGGACGTAAAGTCGCCGGCCTACCTCGAAGGGATCGAAACGGCCGTCGAGACCATCGCCAACCATTTTTATTGAAAGGAGCGATCATGGCGCTTTCCGAAGGATATAGACGTAATTTTGACGTACTCCGTCGGGCGTTCTGCGCCGGCGACGCGGCCCTGATGGAGTGCCGGATGGCCGCCACCGACGAGACGACGGCCGTCATCTGCGCCGCTAATCGGCTACCTGACGGCGCTGTTGAGTTTGTTCCCTTCGCCACGATGTTCTCCGGCAATCCCTATGAGGAGATCAATCCTCCTAAACCCGACGGCGGATTCTGGTCGCAGGAGGAGGTTCATGGCTGAAGCAACAAACCGTTATCCATGCCTGCAAATCAACGCCCCCGAATGGTATCGGCGAGAAGACTTCATGCAATACCTCCAAACCGCCCTGCGACAGCCGTGCCCAGGCTTGGGCGGGGCCACTTGGCATCGCGGCGACCGACCCAGCGAGTTCTCCGACCTGTTCCTCTGGTTCAGCGACGGAGACGGATCGGACCGCGGACTGATGCCCGAGGACATCTGGAAGCGGATCGAGGCCATCTGCGACAAGGAGGAGTTCAACGACGGCCTCCTTTGGATCACCAACCTGGCCCTCAATTATAAACGGAGATAGACAATGGCGGACCGCATGGCGGCTGAAATCTGGATTGGCGGCAAATTGCGCCGCCTCTGGCTGGAGGAGTTTCCCATCTCGGACCTGCGGATAGACTGGGACGGCACTTGCTTTGATTCCACGACGGAAGCGGGCATCTTGAGTGCCCGTGACGAAAACAAGCTGCTGCACTTCGCCGACTGCGAGATTGCCTGGGGCGAGTTCGCGGAGCTGGAGAGCTGGTCGCGGGAGCACAAAATCCCTTTCCGGCGGCATTCCAGCGGAAAGTATGAATATTTGCCGGAAACAGTCGAGTACCGGCCAGACATCGGCAAGGGTGTGGAAGTCTATTGCCTGGCCACCGATGCCGGCGAGCCGCTTGTCCTCAAGAGTGAAATCGCCCCGATTCTGACGGCAATGACCAAGCTGCAAAAGTCAACCAAACCGCTGGAGATACAGTTGCGGTCTTGGAAACGGTTGGCCGGCAAACTGATCAAAGTGGTGCCGCCCGACCTGCCCCTCTTGCCACCCTTTGAAATCGTATGAGGTGATTATGCGAACCTGGAAATGCCCCGCGTGTGGGCAAACTGAAGAGATCAGCTATGACTGGCTCGCCGCACGCGGCGGGCCGGTCTGCGGCCAATGCGACCACGACATGGAGCTTCAACCGGAAGCGACAGCCATTGAGTACGCCGCCGTGGTCGATCGGCTGGCCGACAAAGCCGACGACAACGGCCTGGAGGCAGAGGATATTGACGAACTCGTGCATGAATTAGCGGCCAGCGTTGCCGCTGACGTAAACAATGGCGGCCTGGACGAACAGCTTCGCTATCTCGTCGATGGGCTCGGCGCCCAATACGCGGAGCGGCAACTAAACGAACTGATCGAGAACCGCGTCGATCGCCGAAGGGAAGGAGAATGATTATGGCGGATAACTACCGGCAGTTTTCGGAAGTCATTCCGAAGCTCAAGAAACGGGAAGAGGCCTGGCTGAAGGCCCAACTCCAACACGTCGCCGTGTTTGGCGGCAAGGAGTACGCCATCGATCCCGTACCGGATTATGCGTACGTGGACCGCCTGGACCTTACGGACTTCGTGCCCGCCGAATTGGCCGGGATCGATCCGGAGTGGTTTGGCGTGCGGTTCCTCCGCGATCACGAGGACTACGACCCCAAATACGACTCGCCGGGATTCCGGTATTCGTTCGACGGTCCGGAAGTACCTCGCCGCCGCAACGATCGGTGGAAGCGGCATCTGTGGATTTACGCGGATGAAAACGGCAACCCCACCCATGTCGTCTGGCTGGTGCGGAAATTTCTCAAAAAATTCCGGCCCGCGGACTCCTGGTCGCTCACTTACTCCGTCACCTGCTCGAAACCCAGAGTGGGCGAGTTCAGCGGAGGGGCCGTCTTCGTAACGGCCGACGAAATCCATTGGGAGAGCGCCTACGATTTTGTCGACGCGCGGCAGACCGCCTTCCAAGCGAAGGAGACCGGAGCATGAGCCGCGCCTATTCGATGACCGTGCAAATTTCAGGTCACAAGCCCAACCGAGTCGATGCCATCAAACAAGCCGCCGCCGAAGCGTGGCCCTTCGAGAGCGATGATTGGTGGCCGGCCGGCGACGAAGAGAACAGCCTCTGCGCATCCGGCGACGGCCGATTGTGCGGAGGAGAGACCGAGGAGGTGTTTTCCGAACGGCTTGCCGTGGCCATCTGGAAGGCCAACCGGGCCTGCTGCAATGTGATAGTGGATGCCACTTACTTGGAGGAATTGCCCTATTCTACCCACTGCTTGGGCGAAGATGACTATGCTCGGATGATCGCCGGATCGAAATCACAAGAAAGGAGCCAGCCCAGATGACCCACGAAATCCGCGTGTTGGTGACACTCCAGGTGCAGGAGTCCGACGAGCAGACCACGGCGGCTCTGGAAGACATGCAAGAGGCAGCCGTCGAGGCCGTGGAGAACGCCGTGAAGGCCGCGTATGAAATGGGTTTCAGCCACAGTCTGGCCGACAAGCTCTGCATCGGACTGGTCGATGCTGTCCTGTACGAGGAGGAATGATCATGACGCATACCAAGAAGACCTCGTTGACCGTGGAGGCTGAATACGATCCGGCGGCAACCGACCCAGAGGGCTTGGCGTGCGCCATGGACCGGCTTCTGAAAACCGCCCTTTCGACGCCGGGCATCATGGACGAGTACAACAACCCCGGAGTGGGCGAGTTCTTCGTCGCCCCCGAAACGTCCGTACCGCCCGAGCCAAAGGTCGTTTTGAACATCTCCGGCGGCGTTTTGCAGGATGTGTTCAGTTCCGACCCCGCTATTGCGGTGACGCTCGTGGATTGGGACACGGATGGATCTGCTCGTTCGGATGACGGTGTTGTCGAGATTTCCAATGAGCGGGGCGGAACGCAACTGGCGGCGGTGGCCGAATGCCCGGTGTCGCCGTTGGCGGACCTGGCGGGCACCAAGACCGAAGCGGCGCTGAAAGCAGCGGGGCTCGATTGGGCCACGGACGACGCGGATGACAACCGCTGTGAATGCGAAGAAGCGGGCTTCTTCTGTTCGGGCGTACCCGGCATCCTGGCCCACCTGGAAAACGGCCGCCTGCCCGAAGGCGCCAAAGTAAACCGCTGCGACCTCTGCCGGCGGTATCCTTCCGATGAAGCAGCCTTCGAGAAGCTGCGGAAGTTGGGCCTCGTCCCGCCGTAGCCTACAGGTGTTCAACGAATACCGCCACGCCGTCGGTCGCTACACCTAATTCATCGTATGTGTAGTAGCCTACAGGTGTTCAACGAATACCGCCACGCCCCTCGATGCGTATTGACCTCCTCCGCCAGGGTCCGTGATCCCCGGTCCAGTCGCCGCAGGCGATAGCTCGATCGAGGCCCGCTTCTCTTACACACCTCTTCCCAATTCACAGGAGATAGACTCTATGAGTACCGTATTGGATGAACCTGTTTCGCGTTTGTCTACTGCCCCCGCGCAACGTTTGCGCACCACCATGGCCGCCGTGCGGGTGAGCTTCACCTGGCTGGGCGTTCGTAAGACTCTGACCGCCGAACAGAGGTCGGAAGCGGCCGAACCGTTCGGGGCCAACGCTCAGTTTCTCTCCGCGGGCAAAAAGCTCATCGACACCGCCCATCCGGCTTTCAAGGCCGTCACCGCGATCCGCAACCGAGCCAAGCAGTTTTGGGCCTCGATGACCCTGCCATACCCGGAGCCGGGCATCCGACTGATCCGACAGGAGCGGATCGACGACTTCGACGCCCACATGCGCCAGTTTCAGGAGGAGTTGGCGGAAGCGGTCGCCACGCTGGATCGGCATTACAGTGAGTTGAAGACCACCGCTCGGCAACGGCTCGGATCACTGTTCAACGCCGGCGACTATCCTGAGTCGCTGCGGGGCATGTTCGAGGTCTCGTGGGACTTTCCGTCCGTGGAACCGCCGGATTACCTGCAACAACTCAATCCGCAACTCTACGAGCAGGAGTGCCGGCGGGTGCAGACGCGGTTTGACGAAGCGGTGCGGCTGGCCGAGGAGGCATTTACCACGGAACTGGCCAAGTTGGTCTCACACCTAACCGAGCGGCTCTCCGCCCAGGAGGATGGCAAACCAAAGGTTTTCCGCGATTCGGCCGTGGAGAACCTGGCCGAGTTCTTCCAGCGGTTCCGCGAGTTGAACGTCCGCAGCGACGAGCAACTCGACCAGCTCGTCGGCCAAGCCCAGCGGATCATCCGGGGCGTGGAGCCGCAGGACTTGCGCGACAATGCCGGGCTGCGGCAGCACGTGGCCACGGAGATGTCGCGGGTGCAATCCTTGCTCGATGGGCTTTTGGTAGACCGGCCGCGGCGGAACATCCTCCGCCGTCCCCGATGAGAGGCACTGTCATGCAACTGGTGATCGAACTAGGCGGGGCTGTCCGGTGCATCTACTCCGAAGACATCAACCTGTGCGCGCTGGGCAGCCCCACCATTACCCGCGCATCGCACGTCGAGCCGGACCGGCAGGGACGCTGGTGGGCCGATCTATCGCCGATTCATGGCCCGACTTTAGGGCCTTTCCGTCATCGTAGCGAGGCCCTCGCGGCCGAGCACTCCTGGTTGGAGACCAACTGGCTCGGCTGCGGGGCGGGGGAATAATTGTTCTGCGGCAGGGCATATTCTCCATTTGGTGCAAAGAGGCTACGGTATCTTTGCTGTTGGGTCGATTTGATAGGTAAGGTACACAAAGTCGGGCCTGTACGGATTTTTGTGTCAGCCGATCAGGGCACGTTATTTGCTGGTGATTTCGGGTAGACGGTCCTCGAACATGATCGCAAAGTGGTGCAACGC
>Ga0123335_1008579_pt1 | contig 10894 bp, 11 predicted proteins | sample BiotimSIPDNA_2_FD_89707 | JGI IMG/M metagenome (GOLD analysis project Ga0123335, IMG submission 89707) | Anaerobic biogas reactor microbial communites from Washington, USA - Biogas_R2 time_0 SIP DNA | ecosystem: Engineered > Bioreactor > Anaerobic > Unclassified | place: Washington, USA... | reverse complement strand
TGTTTTTCCTCATGCCGACAGACCTCCTGATTATACTGCAACCTCATCAAATGGATGCTTGATGATGGACGTGCTCTCTATCCATGCGTTCACCACGGCCCTTGGCCCGGCTGAACCTGGAAGGCAACAAGATAACAGCGCTTTCGCGCAGGATAATAAAACCAAGAATTTAACTATATCGCATTGTATGAGATTTTCGTGCTGCAGTCAAGCAATCGGCGTACCTTACATACAATAAGCGCGAAACCTTAATCATCACTTACCCTGCAAGACCCCAACTTACTCTTCAAGCAGAAAAAACAGGCTGGCATAAAAGTGCTGAAGTGACCTCATCCCATCATTCTCTCCCTCTCTGGCCATCCGCGCTTTGTCCAGCGCGGGGAGGGTCCGCTTGTTCCCTTTCTGTTGCAGCAGAAGCGGGGAGAGGCACCAGGCAGGAAGGCGTCTCCCAAGCCAGGCGCCCGGGCAGGCACTCAAGGCGAAGGACCCCAGGCGGCAAAAGGCAGGGCCGCAACACTTGCTGTGGCATGATGTCTTGCCATTTAGTTGACATATCAACCAAATAGGGCTACCGTAAGAGCGTCTGATGAGGAGGGCATATGAAAGTGCCAACGATGCAGGAGTTCTGGAAAAAGCTGAAATGCCTTTTAAGCCTGTCCAGGTCAGCCATCAATGACAGGCTTGGCCAGCTGGGCCTTACAAGCGCGGCCGGCGATATCATCTTCCACCTGAGCGGGGAAGAATCGGGTTTGCCGCAGGAAACGCTGTGCCAGCGGCTGAGTATCGGAAAAGCCGCTGTCTCCCGCACGGTTGACGCGCTTGAACAAAAGGGACTCGCGCAAAGAGCAAGGCATCCCGGGGACGCGCGCTCCTTTTTGGTCAGCCTGACAAAAGAGGGCTGGGGCATCAGCGCCCAGGTCAGGGCGGCCTATGACAGTGTGTTCCGGGACATCAGCCGCGGCATCAGGAAAGAGGATCTGGCGAATGTTTCCCTGCTGCTGGACCGCATCCTGCGCAACATGGCCGGGGAGAAAACAGGGCAATGATCAACATTTTCCTTCAAGGCTTCGCCCTGCTGCTGATATACTTCGCCGCCGCGGCCGCCCTGGCATTGCTCGCGCGAAAGCTGATGAAAATGCCCAGGGAGATTTTCCGCAAGGCGCTCCACCTGGTACTGCTCTTTTCCCTCCCGGTATTCCTGTATGCCTTTCCCGCCTGGCACCTCTCCGCGCTGGCCGCAGGCCTGTTCGCTCTGACCGTTCTGCCGATACTTTCCTTCGGCGAGCGGTTTGACGGGTACTCCGAGCTGCTGACGCAGCGAAAGGATGGGGAGATCAAAAGAAGCCTGATGCTTGTCTTCCTGATGTTTGCCGTGATCATCAGCGTCTGCTGGGGCTGGCTGGGAGACCGGATGCTGGCGGCCGCCTGCGTTTACGCATGGGGCTTTGGGGACGGCGCCGCGGCGCTGGTGGGCAAGCGCTTTGGCCGGCATTACCTGCAAGGGCGGATGATTGAGGGCCGAAAGAGCCTGGAGGGAACGCTGGCGATGTTTGCCGTGTCTTTCTTCGCGGTCTTCCTCATTATGGTGTTCCGGGGCGGCCTGCCGCTGAAGCATTGTTTTGCCATCGCGGTTATTGCCGCGCTGGTCAGCGCCGTAGTCGAACTGTTCACCCTTGGGGGTTATGATACCTTTACCTGCCCCATGGCCGCGGCTTCCGTCATCATTCCCTTGACCTTGTTCCTGGAAGGAACGCCGCTTTGAAAAAGACATCCGGTGAGCGGACCCTCCTGGCATCCGTGCTGCTGAGCGCACCGGGCCCCCTGGTGGTTGGCATCGGCCTGGTGGCGGGAAGGTCCTCAACGCAATTGGCGGATTTTGTCCGCCGCACCGCTGAGCTGGCCGCCATCATTGTCTCCTGGCTGATGTTTCGGTTACTGAAACGGGATAACGCAGAAGATAAAGCCAGGAAAGCAAAGCTTGAGAGAACCGCTTCCCGGGGTGTGGGGCTGGCGATGTGCCTGGGCGGGGCTGCCATGGCGCTGCTTGCCTTTCTGCCGGACACGGGGGATAAGGGCAATGTACTGCCCGGCCTGGTGATTGCCCTCCTGGGTGTTGTGACCAACAGCTGGTTTTGGTTTCGCTACAACAGGCTGGACCGAAGAGACCCCAGTGCTATCCTCAATGTTCAAAGCCGCCTTTACCGCGCCAAAACCCTGGTGGATCTTTGTGTTGCTGCGGCGCTGTTATCCGTAGCCATTTTCCCCGGCTCCAGCCTCGCTGCCTATATGGACGCCGCGGGGTCCCTGGTGGTGGCCTTATACCTCATCCTGAGCGGCGCCAACATCCTCCGGGGCAAATCGCGGAACGCCCGTAAAGCTGAGGCAGGAAGATGAACAAATCAAACATCGCCCCGGAACTGCTGCCGCTCAGGTTCATGAGGCCCGTGCTCTGGCGGCCGCTGCTTCCCATCATCAACATGATACTGCGTGCGCTGCCCCACCCTTCTGGCAGGGAAGTCAAAGTCAAAAAACATACCATCACCTCCAGGTCCGTCGAAATATTCACGGCAATAACAATTGAGCCCGCGGGGCTTGCCCGCCCGTCACCCTGCCTGGTTTTCTACCATGGCGGCGCGTTTATGCTCAGGGCCGCCCCCCATCATTATGCCCTGGCGAAGCAGTTTGCCCTAAAAACCCCCTGCAGGGTCATCCTGCCGGATTACAGGCTTGCTCCCCGCCATCCCTTTCCCGCGGCTGTGGAGGACTGCTATGCCGCGTATGAGTGGGCCCTCACAAATGCCAGGGCACTGGGCATTGACCCGGGCCGGATCGCCCTGGGCGGTGACAGCGCCGGGGGAAACCTGGCAGCGGCCGTGAGTATGATGGCACATGACAGGAAGATCCCTCAGCCCTGTTTCCAGATGCTCCTTTATCCGGTTATTGACCGCAGAATGGAAAGCGGCTCAATGCGGGCCCATCAACGCACTCCGATGTGGAACGCGCGCCTGAACCGGAGGATGTGGGAAACCTACCTCCCCAAAAGCACTGATTGCCCTGTCCACTATGCGTCATTGATGGAAGCCCCCTCCCTGAAAGGCCTTCCGGACACCTACCTGGAAACAGCGGAAACAGATCCCTTGCGGGATGAAGGCATCGCATTTGCGCAGGCGCTTGGGGCCCAGGGGGCAGCCGTGCAGCTCTGCCAGGTCAGCGGCGCGCCCCACGGCTTTGACCTGATGAAAAACAGCAGCCTTGCCAAACGGTGCGTTGAGGATCGGGTCACTGCGTTAAGGCAGGCGTTTGTCTCCGAAAAGAATTAAAGCAGTGCGGCGCTTGCCCATCGGAATCAGCCGGCAAAACCCGCGTGCAAAGCAAACCGGAAGCGCGCCAATGGGCGGAGGAGGCTCCGGCGCCTGCTTGTCCCTTTTTAAGGGAGGGTGAGGCCTTTGCTGCTTTGTTTTAACAAGGAAATGGAGGCCTGTTGTTTTCAGGTGACCTGTGCAGCGATGGTCAAACCTGGCGTCTGCTGCCGGCATCAGGGTGAACCGCTTGATCCCACTGCGCCTTAAGAGACGCCATCCACTCATTGGCGAACACACAGAGGCGAGGAAGGAAAAAACTCGCCTGCGCGGCAGCACGGTGCTGGATGAAACCCCTGCCGCACAGTGAAGCAGATCCGGCCTCCTGGATGCCGGAGCAAGGGAACAGCAGAGGCAGTGCCGTGGCGAGGTGTAAAGCATGCATATACACAAGATCAGGTGTTCACTCCCGCTTTTTAAAGCAGCGGAAGGAGCCGGGGGATGGCGCCGCGGACGGCCTGGGCCGGAGTGGGGGCCGCCCTGATTCCGTTGACATCACACAGACGCCGAAATATACTGGGAACGAACATAGAGGGCCATGGCGCACGGATGGATTCCGTTTTTATATTCGGAAAGGACATCAGCAATGACGACAGAGCCCATCATTAGAACAGAGAGCGCCGGACACGCCCCGGATGCGGCGGAACGCGGCCTTGCGGTCCGCGGGCTGTCCAAATCATACGGGAAGGAAAATGTTCTGCGCGGGGTGAGTTTTTCCTTGCTTCCCGGATGCGCCCTGGGAGTATGCGGCAGCAATGGCGCCGGAAAAACGACCCTTTTGCACCTGCTGGCCTCGGTGCTGCAGCCGGACAGCGGCGTGATCACGCTGTTTGGCATCCAGGCGGGGCGCAGCCGGGCTTACCGGCAAAAAATCGGCCTTGTCCCGCAGGAAATCGCCCTCTCTGCGCGCCTGACAGTGCGGCAGAACCTGGAGTTCTGGTCTTTGGCCAGCGGCCTGAAGGGCAGAGAGAAGGATAAGGCGGTTGAGGAGGCCGTCCGCCTGACAAATATCGGTGCATTTCAGGACAAACGGGTCTCCCGCTGTTCGGGCGGAATGTGCAGGCGGGCAAACCTGGCCGCGGGGCTGGTGGGCAACCCTGCCCTGATTCTCCTGGACGAACCGACAGCGGGCATCGACGAGGAAAACCGAGACGCGGTTTTGCGTTCCGTCGCCGGCCTGGTACAAGAAGGCCGCATGGTCATCATGGTAAACCACTACCATCAAGAGCTGGAGGCCGTCTGCGGCAGCATCATTACGCTTAAGGATGGATCCCTGGACGAAAGCGCGGCGCCGGCCCCGCGGGCGCGTTGAAATGCTGTTTGGATTTATCGGCTTTCATCTGCGCGAAACGCTCACAGTGCGTACGCTTGTCTTATTCGCAGCTGTCCTCCTGGCAACGGCTTTTCTTTTTCTGGCGATGCCCTACCTCGCGGTTTCGGGGGATCGCATCTCCTACGAGCTCTCGCTTTCCATCGTGGATCCGGATCAGAGCCTGATTTCAGAGGCCCTGGCTTCATTGATGGGGAATATGAACAATATGGGGGAGGTATACCGCGAAGACATTGAAACGGCGCGGGCGCGCCTTTCCAGCAACGAGATTCTGATGATTATCCAAATGCCTCCGGGGTTTTATGACATCAGCCTCAGTCTGGAGAAACGCCCGCCCATTACCCTGTGGCTCAACCCCCGCATGCCCGCCGAAACAGCGATTTTTGTCCGCGCGCTCCGCAGTTTTTCCGATAGCATTGCGGGTATCCAAGCTGCATACGTGTCCTTTGGTGAATTGATCCGCCCGCTGTACAGCGATGTCAACGACTACAATCAGGAGCTGACGGATACCTTTTCCCAGCTTGCCGTCTGGGCGCTCACCCGGCGCGCTGTTGTCACCACCGATGAAACCGCGCGCATGAGCACGCCTTTGCATGTCATTTCAGGCCTTATGTGCCTCATGTGCATGCAGATGGGGCTGCTGATGATGGCGCAGGCAGCTGAGGAAAGAAAAAGCGGCGTGATGGTCCGGATGGCACTGTCCCAGGCGCCGTGGTGGGCCTCCCCGCTGGCACGCCAACTGGCAGGGCTGCTCTGGGCAGGGGTCGCGCTGGCCCCAATGGTGACGGGGTTGAAAATCTACTATCCCCAGGCACGGCTGGAATATATCCTGCCAGCCATTTTCGGGCTTTTCTGGGTGACCGCTGCTGTTTGCCAGGGAGCGGGCTACCTGTCAGGCGGCAGTGTTTTCGCATTGCCCGGAATGTGGATGGCCATCCTGGTTTTCCTGCTGCTGGGCGGCTGTATCTATCCCCAGACCCTATTGCCCGATGCCCTCAAACCCCTGATGGCCCTCTCCCCGGCCCATTTCGCTTACCGGACAGTGTATGCGGGTTTACAGGGTGATTCTGTTCCCGAAGGCGCGCTTGCCAACTTTTTCACCATGGCGCTTGTCTCAGCGGTTTTCCTTCGCCTTGCATGGAAAAAATCGCTCGGTGCGGACAAGCTCAGGAGGCAGGGATGAGAATCCTTAAGGTGTTTTCCCTCAAACTGAAAGAGGTGCTGGTATCGCCGATGATTCTGGTTATCATGGTGGCACTGCCCGTTCTCATGGGCCTGGTAGCCGGCGCTGCCAACCTGCGGAACCAAAGCCCGCAGGTACGCCTCTCGGTCACCGACCTGGATCAGACCCCGGTCAGCCGTGATTTGGTCGAAGCGCTCCAGCGGCAAGGCTGGGATATTCTGGAAGTAGCGGAAAGCGAGATTCTGCGCCTGATTGACGGCAAAGCGGTGGAAGGCGCCCTGGTGATTGAACGGGGCTTTGCCCAGCGGCACGCCAGCCTGCTCAGCAGCGGCCTGCGCTATACACCCGCGGAAGGCACCCTGTCGACCAACATGGTACTGGATACCATTTCCTCTTCCGTGATCCCCCTGAAGAGCCGCTCTGTCTTCTTCAGGCAGGCGGTGGATCTGTACGGGAAAGCGCGCGCGCCGTTGCCTGCAGGCTTTGAAGAGCAGTATGATCAGCGCATTAAAAGCCAGATACAGGAAGATATTTCCCAGGATTTTGTGTTTGTTGGTGAGTATGTGGAGCCGACCGTTATGACCTATGTGGTGAACGATTATTCCATGGAAGTGCTTTTCCTGGGCTTTTTCTCACTGCTGGGCTCCATGATCCTGTCCTCCGCAGCCATACGCCGCAGGTTGGCCGCCACCGCCTTTGGCCTGCGGTATGACTACATAGCCACCCTGCTGACCCTGTTCGTGTTCGGATCCCTGCAAATACTCCTTTATATGGGTTCCATGCGCGCCCTGATGGGAACACCCGTCAGGGCACAGGAGCTGTTCATTCTGGCGGTCTTCCTGCTGATGAGCCTGGCGTTTTCTCAAGTTCTGGCACTCCTGCACGAAAGCCTCAGGCTTTATGTAGGCCTGATCGTTCTGCTGCTGCTCAGCATCGCCGGCGGTTGCTTTATCCAGCTGCCCCAGCAGCTGATCCAGGCGTATGGCCAATATATTCCGCATGGGTGGACGCTGGCCGCGCTCCGTGGCTATCCGGTGCCCCACCCGCTCTTTCCCGTTGGCATCTCTTTGGCGGTGCTGTTTGTGCTATATCATATCCAGGCATGGAAAGCAGGCCGCCCTTCAGCCCAATAAACGGCTGCCCGGCTGCTTGGGCAGCACAACTGCTTGCGGGGCAGAAAGCATATCAAGAGAGCAAAGGAGGGATTCTCATGGATTGGTGGATAGGGGCGGGCATTGCCCTGGCCTTCCTGGGCTTTGGATTTTCAGCAGCTCCGGGCCTTTTGAAAAAAACACCAAATACAAATGCTGCTTCATTTAGAGGGCGAAAGCCGCCGCATTGCAAGTCACGCCCTGGAATCGGTGAAGCAATATGCCGCCCGGTTTCCACCCATGCGATTGGAAGGCTGGCTATTCTGCTTGCGCTGCTGCTGCTGGCTGGCTGCCTGCTTCCCGGATCCGCAGGGACAACTGCCGCTTACACCCGTGTGTTTGAGATCCCCACTTCCATCCCTCTCTCAGCAAGCGTTTGCTGGCTGGCTGACAGCCGGATTCTGGACACTGCAGAGCAGGAAGTCCGCCCCGCATCGGCATGGGTGTTTCTGGACGCCTCATTAAGGGTGCTGGGAAAGGGCGGGAAAGAAATCGCCCCCACGCTGGCTGCCTATCTGGACAGCACCGCGCCTTTCATCATTCCCGTGCTCCAACCCCTGGATGAAGTCGCATCAGATGCGCTGTATAACCTGCTCGCCAGAGAAAAACGGAAGGATATATTTGTCGCGGCCAAATGGGTAAACTCGGATTGGCTGAATCGTTTTACCGCACTGCCCCATATACGCGGCCTGGTTGACTTTGCGGGAATGGACTGGTCTTCAGGGAGTATCCTGCTGGACATCACCGCGCGCACCAACCGCGCAGGCGCCAAAACAGCGCTTATCCCGGGCGATGAGGCTTCACGGCCGCTGGTCAGGGCCCTGCAAAGCCGCCTGCTCACGGTATGGGCTTCCGCAGGCAGTGACAAGGTGTGCCTCCTCACCGCGCTGACAAGCGGGATCAACGGCCTGGTGGTGGAGGACTACCTGGCGGCAGTTGATGCCATCCGCTTTTTTCATGAAGACGCGCCTGCCCTTCTCAGGACACCCTTCATCATCGGACACCGCGGCATGCCCAGCGAATATGTTGAGAACACCTTGCCGGGAGCACTGGGCGCTTACTTTGCCGGAGCAGACATGATTGAGAATGATGTCTGGCTGAGCCGGGATGGGGAGCTGTTCATCAACCATGACCAGACGCTCAAACGGCTGTTCGACCGCGGAGATGTGGCGAACAGCGAAGCCTTGACGCTCAGGCAGCTGCAGGATATCCCTTTTTCCCATGAAGGCATGTCGGGAGTGCCCACTTCCAACAACCAGCCTGCCAGCAAGTCCCGTTATGGTTTTTTCCCCGTGGATCCTTCGCTGCGTATCCCGGCGCTCAAGGAATATTTCGCGGCGTTCAAGGATACGGACATCGTTCATTTTGTGGAGATAAAATCCCATAACCCGGCCATTGTCCCGGCGCTGAAGGCGCTCTGTGAAAAAATGGGCGTCGCAGACCAGGTGGTTGCCATCACCTTTAACACCGCTATCCTGGAAATGATGAAGCGGGAGTGGCCTGAGGTGTCCGCAGGCGCGCTGGGCAGCGAAGGCCTCAACCTGGGAGACGGACGGCCGGGCTACCTGGATTATGCCTCTATCATCCGTTCCCAAAGTGTTGAGGCTGCGCTGGAACGGCTCTATCATGTGCTTCAGCCCTATAATGCTACCTACAACCCCAAAAGCAATTTCACCTATGAGGTGGCCCGTGCCGGCCGGCATCGCGGCCTGACCGTCTGGCCCTGGACCTACAACGAGCCCCGGGCATTTGCGGAAGCGTGGCTGGGAGGGCTAAACGGGCTTACTACAAATTTCGCCTGGTGGGTGAGTAATTTGGCCACCGAGGCAACAGCCATGGACGAACGCCTTCTTGTGGGCGAAGCTCTGACTCCCCCCAGGGTTACCACCCCAACCGGAGCCGCCGCAGGATCCGCAACCTTTTCTGCGATCATCCTTTCCGGGGACGCAGTGAACAACGGCATTGCCGTCAAGGCCGGGGAAGCCGTGCTCTTGTGGCGCGTCCGGCAATCCCTGCTGATTGACGGGAAGAATTATGGTGACTACTGCTTGTATTCCCAACCCTTCCGGGTATGGGTGGAGCAACCATAGGGTGCTTCTCCGGGCTGAGAAAGATTGATTCCCCCGCCGGTCATGCGGCCTCCGGAAAATCCTGCCCTGTTCACTCTGCCTCGACTGTCCCTTTCAGGTTCATGGATGCGGCGTTTTGGCCGATTGCCCGGGCCAAAAACCATTTCTCCCTTCATCTTGCCCCTCCCGGCCTGTTCCTGTATACTTGGGCTTGTGTTTCAGATGATTAAAAAGGGGGTGTCCGAATGGTCAACGGCAAGGAGTTCACGCAGGCGCTGTCCTTAAGGGTGCTCTCCCCCACCACCAAAGCCATGTGGCCTATCGTTTCCCCGGAACTCAATCGCCCCGGGCTTGAAATGACCGGGTATTATGAGCATTTCGCCCATGAGCGGCCCCAGGTCATCGGCAACGCGGAGATGGGCTATCTGATGAACCAGAGTGAAGAGACGCTCCGGGAGAAACTGTCCCAGTTTTTTCGCTATCAGATCCCCTGCCTGATCGTATGCAGGGGTTTAAAGCCGCCCCGGGTGATGCTGGAACTGGCAAAGGAGAATAATGTGCCGGTGCTGGGCTCCGATGAGTCCACCACCCGGTTTATCCTGAACGCCATCCTGTACCTGACCCGGGTGCTGGCCCCCCACTCGACCCTCCATGGCGTGTTGGTGGATGTATATGGTGTGGGCGTGCTGCTGACGGGTGAATCAGGTGTGGGCAAGAGCGAGTCGGCCCTGGAGCTGGTCAAGCGCGGCCATCAACTGGTGGCTGATGATGTTGTGGACATCTGCCGGGTGAACGACAACCGCCTGGTGGGCGAATCCCCCGAAGCCATCCGCCACTTCATGGAAATCCGCGGCGTTGGCATCATCGACATCCGCGCCATGTACGGTATCAGCGCGGTGCTGCTGAACAAATCCATCGATATGGAGATCAACCTGGAGCCCTGGGAGGAAAAAAAGGAGTATGACCGCCTGGGCCTTGAGGAGGATTTCTCCGAAATCATGGAAGTAAAAATTCCCAAGTTGGTCATTCCCGTGCGGCCCGGGCGCAATCTGGCGATTATCATTGAAATCGCCGCCAGGAATCTGAGCCTCAAGCGCATGGGCTACTCCGCCGCCCGGGAGCTGGACAAACGCCTGAATGACATGATGCACCAGGGGGCACAGGAACTATGATCAGACGCTATGTTGGCATTGATGTGGGCGGCACCAAAATCGCCGCCGGCGTCGTGGACCCACAGGGCCGGGTCCTCTCCAAGGCGGAATCCGCCACCCTGCCGGACCGCCCATTTGCGGATGTGGTGCGGGACATGGCAGATTGCGCAAGGCGAGCTATGGAAATGGCGGAATGCTCAGAGGCGCAGATTGGGGCCATCGGCATCGGTATCCCCGGCATCGCCGAAAACGGGACAGGCGCTGTGATTTTCTGCACCAACCTGGGCTGGCACAATGTGCCCCTCAGGAAGGAGTTGAGCCAATATATCAACAAGCCCATCTATATCGACAATGACGCCACCGTGGCAGGCTATGCCGAGTCGGTTGCAGGGGTCAGCCGGGGTGCCACATCCAGCGTTTTCCTGACACTGGGAACCGGTGTTGGCGGCGGCATTGTGATAAATGGCAAGCCCTGGACCGGCGCCCACGGCGTGGCCAGCGAGCTGGGCCACCTGACCATCGTGGCGGACGGCATCCCCTGCACCTGCGGCAAGTCCGGCTGTATGGAGCGCTACTGCTCCGCGACCGCCCTTATCCGTATGGGGCGGGACGCGGCCAGGCAGTACCCGGACAGCGCCATCACAAAGATGT
>Ga0123335_1008575_pt1 | contig 10903 bp, 9 predicted proteins | sample BiotimSIPDNA_2_FD_89707 | JGI IMG/M metagenome (GOLD analysis project Ga0123335, IMG submission 89707) | Anaerobic biogas reactor microbial communites from Washington, USA - Biogas_R2 time_0 SIP DNA | ecosystem: Engineered > Bioreactor > Anaerobic > Unclassified | place: Washington, USA... | reverse complement strand
GGCGGAAAAGGAGATCGAGCAGCCGCATGGTTTCAAGTTCGACCGGGTGCACTGCGCCGACGGGGGGGGTATTCCGGCCCACCCCGAGAGCTGGCTCGACATGGTGCGCCCGGGAATCATGCTCTATGGCTACTACCCTTCCGACGAAACGCCGCAGACGATTGTGCTGGCGCCCGGGCTCAGTTTCAAGACACGCGTTTCATTCATCAAAAAAGTCAGCGCCGGTTGTTCGATCGGCTACGGCCGCACCTGGGTCGCGCCCGAAGACAGCTATATCGCGACATTTCCGGCCGGATACGCCGACGGCTTCAACCGCCTGTTCTCGAATTCAGGCAGAGTGCTGATCAACGGGGTTTCTTATCCGGTAGTCGGCAGAGTCTGCATGGATCAGAGCATGTGCAATCTCGGGTCGAATACCGATGTTAAGGTCGGCGATGAGGTCGTTCTCATCGGCTGGTCAGGCAATCAGAACATTTCGGCGTATGAATGGGCCGAAAAACTCGGAACCATCACCTACGAAGTTACCTGTCAGATCAGCAAGCGGGTGCGCCGTTTTTACGATGATTACTGAGAAGACCTCATGCTCTGGCAAATGTTTAGTAAAGATTCAGTTCCGGTGAAATTGTTATTGTGAGTGCGCAGACAGGGATCTCATAAGCGAAAACTTCGAGCCAGGCAATATTGACGCAAAGACATAGCTATTTTCCATAAATTGCGTCTGGTGAGAGTTGTAGCGTTGAGACCCTGTCGAGAGCACGGGTAAAAAGGCATAGCTTGTTGCTTTAAATCTAAACAAAATAGGCAATCCCGCCTAAGACCGAATCTTTACAATGTTCAAGAAAAAAACCTTGAATTGACATGGCGAACAGAATAGAATAGCGCGAATATGGCACTTAAAACTGTAGAACACGAACACATCAAGGAAATACTCGAAGCCCTCAGCCTGAAGTCTTTTACCAGACCTTTTGCCGGGCTTATCGACCCGGGCGACTTTGGCACCGTCGGAACCTATCTGCCGATTTACCCCAACGAATACAAGCAGCTGCCGCCAAATCTGCAGCGGCATGTATATCTGATTGCACCGGGGCGTTATGGGCTGATCTGCTTCCTTCCGCGCACTTTTGAAGCGCCTGATGGTGGTAAGGTGACTGAGGTTTCTACTGTTTTCAATGCCTGGGGCAAGATGATAAAAGTATCATACAAGACCGACAAGGGCGGAGAATTTGAGACTGAGCATACCATCAGACAGGATAAGCTGCTGGCTTATGCAAAAAACAAAAAACTGCCCATCAAGACATCTGTAAAGATAACTTCCTGAAGGGGAAACCAGCATGAAAATCTCTTTTCACGGTGCCGCCGGCTGCGTGACCGGTTCAAATTACCTGATCGAAACCGATAATTTCAGTTTTATCGTCGACTGCGGAATGTTTCAGGGCAGTAAGACGCTCAAAGAAAACAACTATAAAAATTTCGCCTACAACCCCGCCGATGTTGATTTTGCGCTGTTGACGCATGCTCACATCGACCATACAGGTCTGCTGCCGAAGCTGGTGAAGCACGGTTTCAACGGCCCGGTTTACGCTACCGCTCCCACGGTCGATCTGCTGCGCTATCTGCTGCCAGATTCGGCCCACATTCAAGAAATAGAAGTCATGCAGAAAAATCGGCGCAACGAGCGCAAAGGCCTCGAGCCGATTTCACCCATCTATGACGAAACTGATGCCGCCAACGCCATTGCGCTGATGAAAAGCGTCGAGCGCCATGAGACGTTCGAGCCGGTTGCCGGCTGTCGCGTGACTTTTCACAATGCCGGCCATGTTCTCGGCTCTTCATTCATAGAAATAGAGCTCGAAGACAAGGGTAAAAAGCGCAAGATCATTTTTTCGGGCGATCTCGGGGAAGACGACAAGCCGATTCTCAATGACCCCGACCGTTTCAGCGAAACTGATTTTCTCGTCGTCGAATCAACTTATGGCAATCGCAATCGTGAAAAGCAGACGAAAGAAGGCAGACTTCAGCAGCTCGCCGAGGTGTTCAAGCGTGCTGAAAAACGTGGTGGCAAGATCATCATTCCGGCTTTCGCCCTTGAACGCACCCAGGATCTGCTGCACGACATTCTCATTCTGAAAAAGCAGAACAAGATATCTGGTATCAAGGTTGTCGTCGATTCGCCTCTGGCAACCGATATTACCAAGGTTTTTCTCAAATACCCTGAATGCTATGACGAAGATGCAACCGAGATAATGGAAAAAATGGGCGGTCTGTTCGATCACCCGGATTTCCGTTTCACCAACTCGGTCGAAGAGTCCAAGGCTCTCAACCATGAAAAGCGCATCGTGATCATGTCAGCCAGCGGCATGTGTGATGCCGGGCGCATCAAACACCATCTCAAGCACAACCTCTGGAACCCCGCCAACACAGTATTGTTCGTCGGTTACCAGGCAGAAGGCACGCTTGGTCGGCTGCTCGTCGAAGGCGCCAAAACTGTTCGCATCCATGGCGAAGAAGTTACCACCGGTGCCCAGATCGAACAGATTACCGGCTACAGCGGCCATGCCGATCAGAGTGGCCTGCTCAAATGGCTTTCGGGCGTAAAGGAAGTTCGCCAGCAGATTTTTGTCGTGCATGGTGAGCCTGAATCAGCCGACGCCTTTGCGGTTAAGCTCAATGAAGAGCTCGGCTTTCGTGCTGTCGCTCCGCGTATGGGCGAAGTATTCGAACTGCTCGCCGACCAGCCTGCAGCTGCGGCAGCGGCTCCGGTGGCAGAAAAAGTCAAAGAGGCCAAGGCTCCAGAAGCGGTTGCTCCAGCTGTCGATTCGTATAATCTCTATGCCCAGCTGACTCTGCAACTGGCAGATTTCATGCGCAACAGCAAAGACGAAAACATCCGTCGCGAAAAACTCAAAAAGCTCCTCGCCGAAATCTGAGCTCAGCCGGCCAAAGCAGCATCCGCAGATTACACCGATCCCGCCGAAAGCGATTGCTAGAGTTCGTCATTGCGACTGCGAGACGAAGCCGAGCAGGAAGCAATCCCATTGTCATCAGAGGGATTAGCTCAGAGCTGGCTTATGCCTGCGGCATACCGCTTCGTCGCTACGCTCCTCGCAATGACTATTTTTAGCGTAAATTCAACTTTGACCGACCACTAGGTTCTCGACATAAATTTCTTTGAAAAGCAGGCCTGGATCCTGCGACTACGCGCAGGAGAACGACTGCATGGTTTTCGTCATTCTGCCCGCTGCAAGGTTGCAGAATCCGCTTATCAATAGGTTAAATCAGCTCTTTGGGCGGGCTTCGATGCGCAGGTCGACGTCACTGGGCGTGAAGAACATGTTGGCGTTGCTGCGGCCGAGCTTTTCGATGTATTCGACCTTTTTGAGCGTATTGAAGATGTTGATCTTTTCCTGCTCAGACAGGGCATCTGAAAGCGTCTCGAAAAACTGGGCGACGCGCATGGCTTCGCTCTCACCCGAAGTTTTGGCCAGTTTTATCGCGTTTTCGCGCTGAATTTCGAGCAGTTCGCCCTTCTGGCGCTCGATTTCGAAGTTGCCCTTCACTTCGTTGAGGCGAACTTCGTTTTCGCTCTGCTGTTTCTGCAGGCGGTTAAGGCGGTTGGTGGTTTCCTGAATGATTTCCTGAAGAATGCTTTGCGTACTTTCTTCTTTGCACGAAACCGACCTGACTTCAACTGAATGAATTCTCACGCCACGCGCCATATAGAACGGGTCGGCGCTGTCATTGATCGAGTCTTTGACGACATCGTTGAAACTGTCGAGAAACGCTTCGAGTGACGACTTCGACACCGACTGAATGATCATGCTGCGCGCATGTGAACAGATGTCGCCAGGCGCATCGTCGGTGGTTCTGATCATCTGTTCGATATTGTCGATCTGCCAGAAGAAGGTTACGCCAAGAATGAGTTCGACGTTATCCTTGGTGCGCACGCCGAATTCATACCACATGAACTTAGGTCGCGAGTCGATATGCGTGATTTTGAGGTCGCGCTTTTCCTTGTGAATACCAGACGACCAGCGCATGCACAGCAGAGTTTCATAGGGCGCGAGAAAAAAGGCGTTCTCGTTCTTACTGCCGTTTACTATGCGAAATTTGCCATCTTTGCCCTTGATGACCACAGATTCGTGTTCTTCGAGCAGAATCTTGCGGCGAACCTCTTCGATCTCTTCATTTGCCGCCGGAAAGAACACCTTGTTTTCGGTAACCAGTCGCAAAGAGCCGTCTGAGGTATTGCGAACCAGCACGGCAGTATGCTCGTCGATGTTGACGCCGGCCGTTGGCGGCTGCAGAATCTCTTCGGTCGAGCTCAGCACAACATTGGTCGGGCCGGTGACGACCCTGATAATGCCGGTAGAACGGTCGATCAGCCGCACGTATTCATTGTGGCGCAGCACTATTACATCATAAACCTTCAAAACTTCCTCATAAGCTTCGAGAAAGAAGAAGCACGGGCCTTTTTCGACCTTTATTTTACCGGTCAGCAGGTTTCTGATCTTGGCAAATTCAGTCGGTGAAAGGCTGACGCCGCGGCGAATGCGCGCCGAGATCATCGGTTTGACAAATACCGAGCCCGGGCCGTTGACTGTCCACTTCTTGGTAAAACCTTCGAGCAGCAGCTGTTCTTCTTCTTTAAGAAAATAGACCCAGGGTATCAGCATAAAATCACCTCTGCATTTTTTTTAGATTATATCGCCATTGGCGGCATGGCGTCAGCAAAAATCTACCGAACCGAAAACTCTTTGCAGCACTGCCGTAAAGTCAGCGGGAAGCGGCGCCCGCAAACTCATCTGCTCGCCCGTGACCGGGTGCGCAAAGCTGATTGCGCAGGCATGCAGCAGCAGACGGGTACAGTCGAGATGTTCGGCAAACATGCGGTTGTGCGCATTGTCACCGTGTTTGTGATCGCCGATGATCGGGTGGAAAACATGTTTGAGATGCCTTCTTATCTGCCGGTTGCGCCCGGTCTGCGGCTTAACCCGCAGCAGCGAATAACGGGCAGAAGGGTGGGGGCGCACGGCAAAAGGCAGTTCGGCTGTCGCAAGTCGCTCGTAAGAGGTGATTGCCGGCTGTGCCGGCTTGTTTTTGCTGCTTTCGCGATCGGTCATTTTGTCCCAGATTTCGCGCAACGGATAATCGATCGTCTCCGCTTCATTAGTATAGCCGCGCACGACGGCGAGATATTCCTTGCTGACGCTGCGCTCGGTAAAGGCCGCTGTAAGCAGGCGCGCCATTTCGCTCGACAGAGCAAAAATCAGTATTCCTGAAGTCGGCTTGTCGAGCCGATGCACCGGATAGACCCAGCGCCCGAGCAGGTCGCGTGTCTGCTTCATCGCCGTCTCGGTTTCAGCATTATCGAGAAAACTCGGGTGCACCAGCAGCCCGGCCGGCTTGTTCACCGCCACCAGACACTCATCGAGAAAAACTATGCTTTCACTGCTGATCACCCGCCGATTCTACCACAAATCAGCCCAAACGCCAATTTGCTGATGTTTGCCCCGCCAATTTCATTTATTTATCAGTAAAAGATATACGAAGGGCGCAGGCGGGCATCTCATAAGCGTAAGCTTGTGAGCCGAGCACTATTGACTCAAAGGCTCCAGAAATCGAGAATTCGATGAGGCGAATCGCTGGAGCGTTGAGATCCCGCCGAGAGCCCGTGTGCAAAATGTAACCCTTGATTTTCTGGTTGCGAGCGTAGTCAATCCCAATTTTAGCGATTGTCATGTCATGTCTTCTGCGCTTTTTTCTGGAGAAATAGGTTCTGGGGGTGTAAAATGTCGGCAGTTTAAATGATAAGGATCTTTAACACAGAATGATCATACTTGGTATCAACAGCGCTTATCACGAGTCTTCGGCCGCTCTGCTCGTCGATGGCAGGCTGACCTGCTTTATCGAAGAAGAGCGCATTAATCGCTTTAAACATGGCAAACATGCTCTGATCGATAACCCGCATATCCTGCCGGAGGGCGCCATCGAGGGCTGCCTGCAGTTTGCCGGCCTCAAGGTCAGCGATATAGACTGTTTTGCCTATTCTTTCAGCCAGACAGGCCGCCTGCAGAATATCGGGGTCGATGAGCATCTGACACCCGGCCAGTGGGGAACTCGCGAAGGCGAAATGCTTTTTCATCAGAATCTGCAGCGGGTGCCGGATGAACTTGCCAAAATCGTCGGCAGTTACCGCCACGACCGCCTTGTCTGGGTCGATCATCATCTTGCCCATGCCGGCAGCGCCTTTTACTGCTCGCCGTTCGAACGTGCACTGGTAATGGTCGTCGATGGCATCGGCGAGTTCGACTCGATCAGCGTTTATAAGGGCAAAGACAACCGGCTCGAAAAGATTTTTTCTGTTCCTTATCCGCACAGCCTCGGCTTTTTATGGGAAAAATTCTGCATGTATCTCGGCTTTTCCGAGCATGATGCCTGCAAACTCATGGGCCTGAGCAGCTACGGCAACCCTGAGGTTTTCGCCGAAAAGTTCAGACAGGTCGCTCAGCTCGATGCTGAAACACTTTTTAAGGTTAACAACGACATCACCCGCTTCAGAAGCTCTGATATGTCAGCGCTTGAAGCGTTGTTCGGCCCGGCCCGGCGCCGCGAAGATGCAATAACAGAAGATCATCGTAATCTTGCAGCCACTTTGCAGCAGTTTACCGAAAATGTTCTGCTTGAACTCTGCCGCCGCATGCGCCAGATCGAGCCGGCTGAAAATCTCTGTCTCTCTGGCGGCACCGCTTTGAACTGTGTCGCCAATGCTATGATTCAGCAGAAAGCCGGTTTCAAAGAGGTTTATATTCAACCTGCCGCCAACGACGCCGGCTCGGCCATCGGCGCGGCGCTGCAGGTCTGGTGCGAAACTCTCGGCAATCAGCGCAGTTATGTAATGGATAACGCGCTCTGGGGTCCTGAGTATCACGATTCTCAGATCGAAGAAGCCATAGCGCAGACAACTTTTAAGGCAGATAAAGTCAGCGATCCGGCTGAGCGGGCAGCAGCCTTCATCAATGAAGGCAAAATCGTCGGCTGGTTCCAGGGCCGCATGGAAACAGGCCCGCGCGCGCTGGGCAACCGCTCTTTGCTGGCCGACCCGCGTCGCCGTGATATGCGCGACATTCTCAACCGCAAGATCAAGCATCGCGAAGATTTTCGGCCATTCGCGCCGAGCGTTCTGGCTGAGGCCGCCGATAAGTGGTTTGATATGCCGGCAAACAAATCTTTGTCGAGCGATTTCATGCTTTACGCCTATCCGACACGACCAGGGAAGGCTGAGCTGATTCCGGCGGTGGTGCATGTCGATAAAACCAGCCGCATTCAAACGGTCGAGCAGAAGGTAAACCCGCTTTATCACCGACTTATTTCTGAGTTTGCCAGACTGTCGCAGGTGCCGATGGTTCTCAACACCTCATTCAATGACAGTGAGCCGATCGTGATGACTCCGGCAGACGCACTTTCGACTTTTTCACGAACGGGTATCGATGCCCTGTTCCTCGGAAACTACATGATTGTAAAGGCCTGAACATGCCAGAAACCATCGATTTCAGCAAACCCCCGGAAGGTTCACTCTTCGAACCGGTTGCTTCGCCGCGCGGACTGCGGCTGGCTCTGGTATTCGGCAACGAGAGCCCGACCGGCCGCTGCCCGTTTTACAACATTCAGTGCATTCACTGCGATCTCGGCGCCGGCGAAGGCGTTTCGTTCACCCCGGAAATGAACCGCCACCGCCTCGATTTTCTCAAACAGCACTATAAAGAGCTTTTGCCGAAAGTCGCGCATCTGGTTATTTATAACTATGGCTCTACGCTCAATGACAAAGAGTTTTCTCGCGAAACCCGTCATAATATTCTCGAATTTGTTGCCGGTCTTAGTTCGGTAAAGCGAGTCAGTTTCGATTCGCGCGAACAGTTCGTTACCGCAGATCGCATCAGTGAAATGCTTGAATATCTCAGAGCTGATCAGTCGCTTTCGATTACTCTCGGTCTCGAGTCACAGAGCGAAGAAGTGCGCATCGGTCACCTCAAAAAATCGATTACGCGCGACGAAGTCGATGCCGTTTTTACGGCTCTGGCCGGTCATGGCCGGCGAACCGCCGTCGAAATGAATGTGTTGTTCCAGCCGCCCGGCATAACCGGAAACGAAGCGATAACCGAGGCTGTCGCCACTATTGAATACGGCATAAAGATGATGCAGAAGTATGATGTGCTGGTAGATTTCAACTTTCATCCCTATTATCCAAGCATCAAGGGAACGAAGTTCTTTCCCGATCATCCGCGCGCCATGATGGAACACGCGATCAGATCGCTGTTCATGATCATCAGGTTGATCAAGCAGCAGAGCCCGGAAAGCCGCATCTTTGTCGGCTGGAACGACGAAGGGCACGACCTGCAGCCCACCGTCAAAAAAATGAAGCAGCTGCTCTATTCGCCAGCCTTCGCCGCTTTCAACGTCAGCCAGGACGAAGACGACCTGCAGATCTGAATAGTGCTGTCAGCCGGCCCAGCCAACCAGTACTGCGCCCATCAGGGCGATCGCGCCGAGAGCAAAATGCAGCACGATCAGGGGCAGCACCCATCTGGCCCAGCGCTCCCATGGTACGCCGCCCATTCCCAAAGCGGCTATGGTAACGGCTGAAGTCGGTATAATGACGTTGGTAAAACCGTCACCGAACTGGTATGCCAGCACAGCCGTCTGGCGGGTAATGCCGAGAAGATCTGACAGGGGCGCCATGATCGGCATGGTCAGCGCGGCCTGACCAGAACCGGAAGGCACGAAAAAGTTGGTCAGCGTCTGAAACACATACATCACCTGCACCGAAATCATCGGCGAAAAATTGCCGACCAGACCCGAAACCTTGAACAGAATAGTATCCATGATGCCGCCGTCTTCGAGTATCACCAGCACCGCACGCGCGAAGCCAACCATGATGGCGGCGCCGCAGATCTCGCTGCAGCCCTTTACGAAAGAAGAGGCAATCATGCTTGGCGCCATGCGCACCACCAAACCAGACAACAGGCCGATCGCCAGAAACATCGAAGCCATCTCGTCGATATACCAGCCGAGCTTTATCGCACCATAGATGATAATGCCGAAGCCGACGGCAATTATGGTGAGAACCGCCATGCGTGACCTGGTGAGCTTTTCACTCTGAGCCGCCTCGCTGACCGCGTGACGCCGCGGTTCATCGAGGTCAAAAACCGGGCTGAGCACTGGATTGGCCTTTATTCGCGCAGCGTAACGCATCACCCATGCGATAGTTACTGTCGTGAATGCGAGCCAGAGCGCAAGTCTGAAGCCAAGACCCGAAAAAGGTCTGATCTCGGCAATTCCCTGCGCTATGCCGACGGTGAAAGGGTTGAGAAAAGCGGTGGCAAAGCCGATCATTGCGCCAAGGTAGACCATGGCGACGCCGGTTATCGAATCGTAGCCGAGCTTGAGCGCCAGCGGAACCGCCATGGCCACGAACGGAATCGTCTCTTCGCACATGCCAAAAGTGGCACCACCAAGCGAGAAAACGAACATGACCACCGGAATGACCATCTTGTCGTTATTGCCAAGTGCCTTGACCAGGCCTGAAAGCGAAGCTTCGACCGCTTTGGTTTCGGTAACTATGCCAAAGGCACCGCCGATGAGCAGTATGAAGAAAATGATGTCGACAGCCGAATGATGACGCATGCTCTTCATGATGGCATTGAGCATCATCCATGGATTCTGCGGTATCGCCGGAACTTCCTTGAACGAATCGGGATCAACCACTTCGCGCGTGCTCATCGATTCGCCCATCTGCACCTGTTTTTCGATGCGGTTGTATTTGCCGCCGGGAACCAGGTAAGTGACAGCAGATGCCAGAATTATCAGCGAAAAGATGATTACGAGAGTATGCGGAACCTTGAATCGTGCTGCTGCTTCGCTCATATTGCTGTCAATTCAGTTCGTAATGCTCGCCTGGTTTCAGCACTATGACTTCAGCAAGATTGCCGACCATCTTTTTAAAAGATTGCGGGTCATTGTGTATCAGGTCAAAAGTGTTGTAGTGAATCGGCACAACGCGCTTCGTCTGCACAAACTCAACGGCTTTGGCGGCAGACGCTATGCCCATGGTATAGCGGTCGCCGATTGGCAGAAAGCTGAGTTCCGGCTTGAAAAATTCACCAACAAGCTTCATATCGTAGGTCAGACCAGTGTCGCCGGCATGATAAATCCGGTGCCCGTCAATCTCGATGACGACTCCAGCCGGCGTGCCTTTTTCGGCAGAATGCAGCGCCGACACCATATTGAACTTGACGCCTTCAACCTCAACTGTTCCGCCTATATTCATTCCTTCTGTCTTTATGCCAAGCTCTGCGGCTTCAACGGCAATCTCGTGAATCGCCACCAGCGTTGCGCCGGTTTTCTGGCAGATAAAAAAGGCGTCGCCGACGTGGTCGCCGTGATAATGGGTGACAAACACCATGTCAGCCTTCTTGATATCGTCAAGTGTGCATGAACTCGCAGGGTTGCCCTTGATGAACGGGTCGATGAAAATGGTTTTTGATCCCTCGATTTTAACGGCTGAATGCCCGAGCCAGGTCGCTTTGATCATTACAAGTCCTCCGGTTTTTCTATATGCAGATGATCAGAATTTCGCCACCAATATACCACACTCATACACGCTCTGCAGTCTGATCTTAATTTGTTTTAAGACTGTCAGACCGCTCTCTACAAAAGCATTCGCAGGTGCGGCGAAATCGCGCTGGCGTCGAGAACCCAGCGGGTTGGGCGTTGTCGGGCAATTACCGCCGCCGGGTATTCACATTCGCGGTTGAGGAATATCTCGTCGACAACAGGCTGCTTGGCGCCGCCACTGACCAAAAACAGCACTTCGCGTGCCTGCAGAATTCGCTGATAAGTCATACTG
>Ga0123335_1008574_pt1 | contig 10903 bp, 17 predicted proteins | sample BiotimSIPDNA_2_FD_89707 | JGI IMG/M metagenome (GOLD analysis project Ga0123335, IMG submission 89707) | Anaerobic biogas reactor microbial communites from Washington, USA - Biogas_R2 time_0 SIP DNA | ecosystem: Engineered > Bioreactor > Anaerobic > Unclassified | place: Washington, USA... | reverse complement strand
GCTCTGGAAGGCGTATTCCTCCGTCGGCCGACCGGACAGCAGCCGATTGATTTCTTTGCGCGCTGCCGGGTTGATGAGGATGCGGGCCTCCTTACCGGTTTTTTTGGTTTGTAGTTGGGCATACTCCCTGCCCCGCAGATCCCGCACCCGAAAGCGGGTGAAGTCGCTGACCCGCAGGGAGGTATTGAGCCCCACCACCAGGATCAGCTCCCAGCTCACCGAGCCCTTGCGGGCTCTCCTGTCATGGGCCCGGGCGATGTCATAGCACACTTCCAGCACCTCCGGGTTTCGGATGGGCTGCACCACTTTCATGGGTTTTCATCTCCTTTGATTAAGTCAAACTAAGTAAGGCCAAAAAAGAAACACCCGGAGGATAGGTCATCCGGGCGCAATTCGTCTGCATTCTGATTCGTCCGGGCTGCTATTCGTCAAAGGGTGCGCCGGCTGGAGCCTCTGGGATGTCCATGTCCTCCACGGGCAGGTCTGTCCCCGCAAATACATCAGTACCATGCCCCTTGATGTCGCAGTTGGCCTCAAGCAGCGCATCCGCAGCCTTCAGCTCCTCGGGCGATAAATCCACATTATCCACGGCCGCATAGGTCTGTACCAGGTCCAGGGCCACCTGCTTGCGTTCCTGAGCCTGAATTTCTCCAATCTTCATCATCTGTTCTGCGGCGTGGAAAGCATACGTGGCGTACAGCACAATCTTGTGAAAGAGGCCCTCCCCCTGGGAGGCCAGCGGGGCCAGGCTTTCCATGGCGTCGGTGATGGCGTCCATGTCGGTCTTTGTGAAGTACCCCTTCTTCCACAGGAAAAACAGCAGCACAGAAAGGGCCAGGGTGAGGAGAATCCAAATCCAGTCCTCCATAGGGAAACCTCCATTCTATCCGTTGATGTCGTCGTCTTTTGTGCCATGGCTGAACAGGTGATACCGGTTCACGAAGAATTTCTCGCTGATGGAGTTGCCGTTGTACACCGCCACAATGCCAAAGGTGTACTCCAGAAGCCCCAGGAAGGCCTTGATCTGCTCGGTGGGGTTGTCTCCGATGCGCCACTGGGCAACAAAGAAGGCCACGTAGCCAAGGAGCAGCGCGCAGGCGGCAAACCGCTTGGAGTATTGGATGTACCGGATTTTCTTCCTTGGCTTCTTCACGGGCGTACCTCCTCCCACGGCTTACGCGCTATGGCACCGCTGGATGGCCTCTTTGAAGTCCTCCGGCACGCCGTTGCGCTTGCGGCCGACGGTGTACTGGTCATAAAGGCGCTGCAAACTCACCCGCTTGTGCATGGGCAGGGGAGACCCACGGATGCAGTACACCTCATAGGCCTCGTTAAGTTGCACGCTTTGCAGCGTCCCCACCTGGTCGCTGGTTTCCTCCAGCAGGCGCAGTTGCTTGGCCTGGTCCTGCCGAAACTTCTCCATGCTCTCCCGCACCATGAGGCTGTCCTTTTCCTGCCCCTGCTGGATGGCCTGGAGCTGATCCATGGCCGATTCCATGGTTATCCGCTGGGCCGCCAGTTCCTCCGCAATGGCCTTAATGGGTGCGGCCTTCAGCTCAAGCCTGCGCCTGCGCCAGGCGCGGAACCTGGATTTTGCGCCAAAGAGAGCCACCATGGTACCGATGATGGTTCCAATTCCGGCCGCAATCCCCACTGCGCCGGGCCAAATCTGTTTCAAATCCACAACTCCATGCTCCCCTTTCTGTGATGCGCTGGGTCACCGGGGATCGGGGGGCCCGGTTCGCTGGCCGTGGGAGATGTCGTCGCTCTCCCGGTCCTTGAAAATCGCGCACTCTCCATCAACCACGTACCCGCAGCCCACGCAGCACTCCGGCGTCTGGCAGGGCGTCACATGAGGCCCCCGCAGGATGCAGTTGCGGCAAGAGGGGTACAGGTGGCAGAGCACGCAATTTTCGCACAGGGTTTTCAGCCTCACAGGCTCTTCACCCCCGCGCTGTTCAGCAGGTTCACCAGGGCCTTGGCGTTTTCCACGCTGGAGCAGGGAATCCACACGCCATAGCCGCCCGTCAGGCTGGGCACCTGGGAGGCTTCATTCAGATCCACCGCCCCGCCGATCTGCTGCAGAAACTGGCTTGGCATCCATCCATTGACGCCGCCCCAGAATACCCTGCTTCTGTCGCCGCTTACCTCCAGCACCTGCACCGTGGCCCCGTAGGGCACGGTGGCCAGAGTTTTGCTTTCCCCGTCGGGCAGAGCCCGCAGGTAACAGCCTTTTCCATTTTGAGTTACCACCCTTGCGTCATAAAGCGCCATTTGAATGCTCACCTCCGCCGCCTGTCCTGCCGTGCCGCCTTGCAGCGCGGCAATTTTCTGTTCGATGGCCGCTCCAAAATTAATCCACTTGGACAGCCCTACGCAGTTCCAGCCTCCATTGATGGCTTTGCCCTTGAAGGTGCTGGCAGCCACCTTCCCCTGGGAGGAAGAGGCATGCACCGCCGTGGTTCCATCCAAAAACGCCCCCACATGGGAGGCGTCGCCGTCGTTGTCCTTGTATTTGCTGTTGTATCCATCGGTGTGAATAAACAGCCACGCGCCGGGAGGGACGCTGCCGAAGGCTTTCACGCATTCCGCCACGGTTCCCCGCCATTTGCAGGTCATCCGCCAGTGGGCGTTACTCCCGGCCAGGTTCACCTGGGCTTTGGTCATGCCGCATTGCATGGCCAGGTATTCAATGAGCCCCTGGCAGTCCATGCCGTCCAGGGTCATTCCATTTGGAACATAGGGGATCTCCCATGGCGCTCGCGTGGATCTCGCCCGTCGCTCCACTTCAGCCAGCAGCGCTTTGCCGGCGGCCACATAGTCCGTGTTTTGAATCATGGCCATCACCTCTTTCACTTTTCAGCCAAGTCACACCAGGCTTCAAATCGTTCGCGGATGTCAGCCTCCAGTATCTCCGTCCATGGCACACCGGAAAGGACCAGTAATTGAACAGGATAACCTCCGCCGGGTGCACCGCGAGAATCCTGCATACGGCAGAGCTGAACAGTGCAAAGACCATCTCCGTCCCGCCGGATCTCATACCAACGATCGGGCAGTTGTGACAGTATCAGCAGCATGCGTCAGAGTCTCCCTCTGATTGGGCGTGGTTTCGCTGAAACGCGATGTTGTAAGCAATCCACTGCCGTATGGTGTGCCCGTTGACATGCTCCAATAAGCCGTTGTAACTCGCCATTCGTTGCATGACATCGTCATAATTCCGCCTTCCAGCGGCGTAGTCCAAAACCAGGTGCAGCAAGCTCTTTTTCATGTGCTTCACCGTGCTCTTGCGCAGGAGCATGTGGGTTGCCCATATCCGCCTGCCTACGAACGGAATCCCGTGAGAGATTGGAATGGCCGTTGTCTTCTGGTTGCACTTCAGTTTCAATCTATCCATCATGAACGACTGGAGCGCTTCCATCCACATATGAAGTGTATCGCTGTCTGGCGCGAGGATCACGATGTCGTCCATATACCGGATGTAGTAGTGGATTTTCAACACGTGTTTTGCGTATTGGTCCACCTCGTTCATCACCATATTGGCTACTGTTTGGGAGACAAGTGCACCGATGGGAACACCTACGTCATATAGCCGTTCCTCCCGCGCAGTGTCCATGCAAGTGCGTCCATCCGGTAGTCCAAAAGGAGTATGACGGCATCGGATGATATTGTTCATGATTTGCATGAAAACCGGATCATCCACGTATTTGGACAACACGTCCAGGATCACCTGGTGATCCAGCCGGTAGAAGAACTTTGCAACGTCAATCTTTCCGGCAGTATAGGAAGCACCGTCTGGTTTACGTCTGATCTGGTGAAGCCAGTATTGCAGGCGGGCAGCCGCTTTGTGTACGCCCTTGCCGGCCCTGCATGCGTAGCTGTCATAGATGTAGTGCTTGTCCAGGATCGGGCCAAGCACGCGATAGATGGCTTGCTGGGCGACACGGTCCCGAAAATCCGATACATGGATCAACCTGGTTTGTGGAATATGTACATACCGTTCATGAAATAGGCCGCTTTGGTAGGAACCGGACCGAAAAGCATTTTCCAGTTGCGTCAGGTTCTCATACAGGTCATCCTCGAAGCGCAACACAGAAGCGTGACTGCGTTTTCCTTTTGCGCTTGCTCTCTCAGCCATCAGCAGGTTTTCATAGTCCGTGATTTGATCAATCAGGTGAGTCGCCTTGACCATGCACACCTCTTCCGCCGCGCGTCGCATTTCTACGTCGGGTTTTAACATCTTGCTGATGCTATTCCGTTTTCGCGGCGATTGATATTCATGTCCCGTTGTCTGCGGGACAACGGAAGCAGGCTCCTTTGCCTTCAACGCGCTATGCCGGAAGCCGTAGCCGCCGACTCCATGTGGCGTGACGATGCCAATAAAGCGGGCATCGGAAGGCGAAGCGGGGCGCGCGCCATAGTTCGTGTTCGTGTTAGCGCGGGCGTTGTTGGAGTTCACGTAAGCCAACCCAGCGTTGGACGTGTTGTTATAGTTGCCGCCGCGCCGGGGGAAACTGCGCCGCATCAATCAGCCTGCTCCCTGCATTTACCGCCTGTTGGCGGGCAACGCCTTTTGAAGTCCTCCAATCAGCCTGCCGATTTCAGAGAGTTTTTCACTCCACACCCGATGCTGCTGGAAGGCAATGTAACGCCGTTTCAGAGCGTAACCCAGGTAAACCTTCATGCACAGGTTCAAATCGTCCATCTGGCGGACCGTGGTGGCGTTAAAATGACCGTTCCCGATCTTCTCTGCAATCACCAGCATGTCGTACCCGATGGAACGGATCTTTGGAACAAGGCCGCCGTTTCGTTGCGCGGCCGGAAAGTTTTCCAGCCGGTCATCCATGTACGGCAGCATTTCTTCTATCTTGTGCTTCAGTGTCAGATCACCCATGGCTTAGTTCCTTTCTCCATGCGTAAATCAGGAAAGAACGCGGGGCCGCGCTTCCGCGCGGCCCTTTCAGTTTTTCAGGGCTCAGGCAGGCAGTTCCACACAAGCGGGGCGCGCGCCATAGTTCGTGTACGTGTAAGCGCGGGCGTTGTGGGAGTTCACGTAAGCCAACCCAGCGCTGGACGTGCTGCTATAGCTGCCGCCGCGCCGGGGGAAACGTTCATCTGCCGTGAAATGCACATAGACGGTGCCAGGGGTTGTGTCTCCGCTGATGGGAAAGAGGCCAAGCTCCTTGAGGACATGCGGCACGAAGGGCACATTGGCGGCGTTCACGGCAAGGTTACTGAACGATGTGTTTCTTTGCTCGTTGTCAAACGTCGGTTCCACTGTGTCCAGTGTGATCTTGTTATTCTGCCATGTCCAGTGCAGAGTTCCTGGCGTTCCAGGCGCTACCAGGGTATATCCGTCATTGCTCAGGTTGGGCAGGATGGCTTTCCAGTTGGTGCTGGTGGCGGAAAGGTCCGCCGCAGGATCTGCAGCGTTGTTGTCCTCCAAGATCTGTATTTCGCAGTTGACCAGGCGGTATCCATAATCCTGCTCGGCACAGTTGCCAACCAGATCCGCAATGCCATTGGGCGTGCCATCCAGCATCCAGGACATGGGGCCGGAGCCATTGATGGTATGATAGCCTTGGTATCTGCTATCAGCCACAAACTGCGACCGGTCTGCAGGGGTCCCGCCAATGTGCTCCATCCTCTGCCAGTACAGCGGGGAGGTGATGGGAAGCAGTTCGGCGCTGGTGGTATGCGCAATCAGGCACTTGTATTTCCATCCACGAAAAGTGCGAATCATGTCCACTGTCACCGACTTTGCAGGCTCCCAAGCCGTTCCATCCCGGTAATCGCAGCCCCAGTAATTGTTCCCTTTTGGGTTCCATCCGTACTTTTTGGCCAGAAGCAGAAGCAGGCCGCTTTCCGCTACTGTCTTTCCGCTGACTCCATTGCCAAAGGCACGCATGCGGGACAAGAACTGATCCGCGCCCAGAGTATGGCGGGGAGGCATGTTTGGCAAGCTGAAAAGGGTACCGTTTGCAGTCAGCTCGCATGCCTTGTACTTGCCAATCAAAATCCTGGGTAGCGTCTGTCCATTCACCTTAAATGCAGGGTGGACATGGTCAGGCAGGCTGCTGTCCAGCTCGCTGCTCTTGATCTGCGGGATGGGAACAAAAATGCTGGGGTTTCCGATGCTGTCGTACAGCACCACGTTTCCCAGCTGAGAAGCCAGAAATTCCAAGGGGCTCTTGCCCATGCTCAATTACCTCCTGCCATCATGTCCATGAGTTCGTTAAACTGATCCTGCGTGATTTTATGCGCCTGTAAAAAGGTGGAAAGGATATCACCCATCACTGCCGGGTCAAAACTTCCCCGTGCAATGACGCGCTTTGCGTACTGATACTCCATGGAGCTCCTCCTTTAACGGATCGTGCAGTTTTAGCCGCCCTCTTTTTCCAGGGCTGCCTGGGCGCTTTCATACAGCAGAAGCAATATGGCCTCATCGTGTTCTACCACAAGTTCTGCCGCTTCCCGGCGCTGTGCTGCCGCAGCGAGATAAGGAGCGATTGTTGCCTCCTCCTCCGCTTCCCGCTCTGCTTCCCACTGGGCGATTTCCTCATCCGTTGGGTTGTACTCCGGCGGTTCGTTTTCTTGTGCTTCCTCTGCCTGAACATCGCCTGCCGGAGCCTCATCCTCCGGGAGTTCCTCCGATGTTTCCTCCACTGGAATTCCTTCTTCCGGCGTACCGTTCTCCGGTGGGTTGTCCCCATCCGGGAGGCCGTTTTCAGGCTCCTGCCCGTCTGTGGTTCCTTCTTCCGTCATGACCACTTCATCTTCCATTTCATCCATGCCTGGCTCCTTTCTGGCTTATGCGAGGGCAGCCACAGCCGCTTGCAGCGTTGCGATTTCCTTCTGCATTGCCCTTATTTGCATCTGAGTGGTCACAGCGAGCAGGTCATAGGCAACGCCGCAATGCTGTAACCCTTCCTCAATGTGGTTCAGGTTGGTGGCGTTTACCGGAGTGCCTGCTTGCATCACCGTGCCAGGGGACTTGGTGTGGGTAATGCTGCCGTCTGCATTGGTTGTTTCCCTCCAGGTATTGGGACGCTCCACCGCCTCATCCGTCCATTTAATCCGGTCATATGCCATGGTTTTCCCTCCCCTCTTTTTGCAGTTATGCCAGGATCACGGATTCACGGATCTGGGCGATAACTGCCGCTGTGGGCCAGCCTGGTACGGCAATCCATCCGGGCGCAGCAATACCTGCAGCGGTCAGGGATTCCTCGATGGCCGTCTGCATTGCCTCCATCTGTCCCCCCCAGGACGAAAACAGACCCATCTCGCCTGGAAGTTCGATGGCTGCCAGACCATAATAACCACGCTGGACATTCACCGCACTCAGCAGCTCCAGAATGTCTGACTGGTGGCTGATGTCCTGGTTGGAAATCACCGTGCCGGGCGTTATGTTTCTGCTCCAAACGAGAGGAACCACAATCACACCTAACGCGCACACGCCGCTAATCATCTCATGGATGTCCGTCAGGGTGTAACGGATGGTGTGCACTCCGGATGTCAGACTGGGCAACCGGTCCGTCACCGTGCCCCCTTCTCCTGGAACAGAGGCAGCCTCTGCCCACGGGCCATCATCCACCTGTCTTTTGAGAGTCATGGCGTCCCCTTCCGGATCCGCTGGGCAAGAGAGGACCACCGAAGGCGTTTGGCTATGGCAGGCGGCCGTTCCGGACGGCCGAATCACGGTTGGTGCGCCAGGCTCTGTGTTTCCTGACAGCAGCGTGGGGCAAAGCACATACTCGCTATAATAGTTCGATCCCGCGCTGCCACGTGTACGCGCGCGAAACTGCCGAAGTACACCGGCAGGGGCTTCTACCACAACCGTCCGGCCGCTGCTTACCTCGTCGGCTGTCCACTCTCCCCATAGGGAGGTTCCGATGGTCTGGTCCCGCCAGCTAATACCCCAGCCTTGCAGGGTGTTCAGGTCGCCTCCCGCGCCGCCGACGATGGAAAGCACTTTGGTGTCTATATTCAGCAAGACTGCCGTAGGTGGCGTACACGGGTCCGTAACGGTCTGATAGTTGGGGGTGACGTTGGCCACATTGTATGTGTAAATCCAGCCGCCCGGTGTGGATCCAACATGATAAAATCCATTTGATACTTCCGGGCTTCCGCTCTTCGCATAGATCATAATTTGCGCGCCGTTTTCATAAAACCCGTTCGTACCGGACGTGTTGTTCGCCTTCTTGTAGACGTAGGCATTTCCTCCGCCAACAACTGTTCCGGAATAGCTGATAATGTTTTGGGCCATGTCCTACCTCTCCTTACCGAAAAAGTGCGTTATCCAAATATCGCCCTCCCAGATCCACGCCGTCTTCCGTCAGTACGAAGGTGGAGCTGAACTGAAGCTGTTTCTCCTCCAATTCCCGTGCCTTCATTTGCTGTGTGACCTCCAGCAGGTCGTGTGCAATGCTCAAATGCTGCAGCCCTTCTTCGATGCGGTTGAAGTTGGAAGCGCTTTGCGGGGTCCCTTCCTGCAGAACCTCCCCATGAGCTTGGGTGTGGGTAATGCTTCCGTCTGGGTTGACGGCCTCTTCATAGGTTTCTGGCCGCTCCACCACTTCGTCTGTCCACTGAATGCGCTCAAATGCCATGGTATCGTCCCCCCCTATGCTTCGGTAATGGTGAAGCGGAAGCGGTATAGGATCCCTTCCTGAGCATCCGCCCTGTTGATGCTTTCCGCCTTAGAAGCGATCAGCTGGTTGTTGTAATCATAGAGCTGAATCTCCGTTACGGTGATGTTGCCAGTCACGGCATGGTCAATGATGATGGTAATGGAAATTCTTCCGTCTGCCAGCAGTGTCTTTTCCGTGATCTCTGCCGGATAGTAGCTGCCTCCCACTCTGTACTGGGCGCGGGCAATTTTGTTCTTCAGGTGATTCCGCAGCCCGTCCAGCGCCAAAACTGTAAGCACCGTCCATTCCTCCTTGTGTGCGTCTGATTTACGCCCCACAGATCACCGTACCGCAAGACTGGTACATGATTCTGGTTTGCGTTGGTTCTATGGAAACAAGCACAGTCTGGCTGCCCTGGGCGGCCACTGTGCTTGGGTTGGGCCTGGTGCCTGTCCTTGGAAACGGACAGCGATAATCCTGGGCGTGGCTTTGAATCTCCAAGGTAACGTCCCGTATCCGACCCACCTGGTTCCGCCCGGGAACGGTGCCGGACCGAAGGCGTTCTCCCGTAATGCGATACACCGCTCTGCCGTTTGCTTCCCCATCGCCCTCCACCACGATTTTATGCATGCACCCAACTGAGAAGTCATCCAGCACGGAGCGTGCGTTTTTGGCAGCGGTGATGGCCCTTCGTGCCCAGGCTTCTTTGTCGCTCGTCCACTCCTCTCCAGAGGCTGATACGCGAAAGTGGAAGGGCTCCCCGCCATACAGGCTGCTCTCTTCCACCTCTGCGGTGAGGAACAGCCCCTCCAGGTAGTTGAGAATGGCCTGGGGTGTACCCAGCACCCGGTCATAGAGTAACGCTGCCTGTATCCACCGCCGCTTTGCGGTCAGATCACCATTGTGGTCATACATGCAGCCCAGTTCCCAGGCCATTTCATCCAGCCGCCAGATGGGCATGTCCTCTACGTTGGACAAGGTAGCCAGCCCTGTGTCCATCACCGCGTCCATAGCCCGCAAGCCTGCTTCCATGGCTTTGGCAATGGCATATCCGTTCTTGTCCCGCAGGAGAAACCTTGGAAACAACTGTTCTATTTTAAACTCCATCATGGTTCCATCACCGCCAATGTGATGGTGCCTAGGCAACGCTTGTCCGGGTCGATGCGGGTGTATTCCACACTTCCGCCTGCAAAATGGCTTTCCGGTCCATAAATCACCCTGGACACACCCGCTCTATACAGGTTGGCGGTCAGCCGATCCGGGTTAAAAGGGCGCCCAACGGACAGATCCTGCCAGTCCTTGTATTCAGATACGGCGGCCTGCAGCGCTGCGGTGATGTCTCCCTCGGCGTCCTCCTCCACGGCATAGAGAATATGCAGCGCGTATGGAATGGCCTCCGCCTCTTGTACAGTGACGGTATCTGTCAGCGGGCGCACGTCCGAAGCAGACAGCGCTTGTGCTACAGCTGCGATGGTGGCGGCAGCCCCCTCTGTGTTTCTCAAAATCAGGTACATACCAACCTGACCGGCCCCCAGGTTCAGGGCTCTGGCATCCACAATCTCGCTGGTAGCAGCCTTGGCTGCTGCCTCGTACTGACGGGATGGGCCGGTGGTGATGGCGGCTAACCCGTTCAGCCGGATTCGCTCCCGATAGGTGTCGTCATCTTCCCGTTCCGATCCTCCCGTGGTTTCCGCAATGACCACAACACTGACCACGGCCGGGTGGGTGATGGCCAGTTGCATCTGTGTGCCGGCGGCTACACCGTTCCCCTGGCTTCCAGGGTCCTTGCAGAGTATGTCTGTGTCGAGCACCTGGGCATGGCCCGTGTGGGTCACAGGATTCACCAGCAGATAGAAGCGCTCACCGTCTGGCGTCATGGCTGTGCCGGCGGGAAAAGTTTTGGTTGCACCGGTGGGAACGAAGGTGATGCGCACCTTTCCTGCGGCGGCGTTTGCCTGGATGCGCGGGCAGTTTCGGTTTTCACCGTAGATGTCAAGGTATTCCCCCTGGGCATAGCGCAGGGTCTGCATGCGCAGCGCATTGTCCACGGCGGCAAAGGTCTGAGTCAGCACCGCCTGTACGCCCCGCAGGAGGATCTCCTTTTCGTCTCCGGGATAGAGCACGTCTCCGCCGGCATCCACGTAGGCGGCGATCATCTCCCGCCATATTTCATCCGGGTCATAGGTCAGATAGTGTAGTTCCTTGTCTGCCACCGCCATCACTCCTCTCCGTCCAGTTCAATCAGCAGTTCCGCCTCGATGAGGATTTCTCCGTTT
>Ga0123335_1008568_pt1 | contig 10909 bp, 6 predicted proteins | sample BiotimSIPDNA_2_FD_89707 | JGI IMG/M metagenome (GOLD analysis project Ga0123335, IMG submission 89707) | Anaerobic biogas reactor microbial communites from Washington, USA - Biogas_R2 time_0 SIP DNA | ecosystem: Engineered > Bioreactor > Anaerobic > Unclassified | place: Washington, USA... | reverse complement strand
CCCAATAAAGCAATAGACTTCAAAGTCTCAGATAGGACCGTGGTCGACAACACTACCGGCGTGCTTTGAGTTCTCGAATGGAGCTCGAAAATTCGTGCAGCTTCGATTGCGCAGTTTGTGCCGGGAAAGCATTAACGACAAAGAATCAATGAAGTCAGGGACGCCCGACCACTTGAACGGCTCGCAATTTTTCGGCCAACTCCCGATTAAACTTGATTCTGATGGACCTGACACTTCCCGTCGGTTATTATGCTGCGCGCCATGACAGGGGAAACGTCGCTCGTACTGCTGCATCTTCATACGTATTTCCTTTTCCCTTTCTCCATTGACAAGGCCACCGTAGTCGCCAACCACAGGGACTTGTGGGCCAAGTACAGTCACTGGATTGACGGCCTGGACGAGTGGATCGCCGCCCACAACAACGGCGCCAGACAGACGCCGCTGATGGAGCTTCTCGGCTGCTGGCGGCGGGATCCGTATGTACGGTTCGATATGGACTCTCCGGCATATCAGGACATGGTGTTTTTCCACCCGTATGTGCGCCGGGTCTTTTTCGACACCGGAGAGGTTGCTCAGCCCGGCGAAGAGCGCGATGCGCTTCTGTGCTGTTACACCATTCCGATCCCTGCCGGCAGGAAGCTCTGGTTCTGTGCCGAGGACGTGAAGGGCCGGTCCGCTTCGGTAGAGGTGACGGACCTGCGGATGTTTCTGTTCGCCAATGGTATCGGGATCCTGTCAATCGGGGTGGAGGCAATGCGGATTTCCGCAGCGAAAGCGCTCTGGATCAACGAGGCTTTCAGGAAGGTCTACCCTTCGAGCGGACGCCAGATCCGCGAAGGGCGGGGCCCTTCCAGGCTGCAGCTTGTGCTGGAACAGGACGGCCAACGTCATGTGCTGGTTGACGAGAGAACGAAAAGGGGATCCCTGATCAACTATCTTCCTCCTCTGGCGTCTCCCATAACCTCTCTTCTTTACTTCTGCGACTACTCGCTGCAGGAATTCGAACCGGTGCTGGATGAGCGGATGCTCGTGTACACGTACGTGTGCATCGATCCGGCATCCTGTCCCCCGGAGTTTGTTTCCTCGACTGCTTACGAGATCTTCCTCTCGCGGCTGCTGTATGTGGATCTGGACGGCAGGCACTGGCGTTACGACCCGGAGTTTACACGCAAGCAGATGGATCGCCATCTCTACCGCAGGTGGGCTCATCTGGGGACCTACTACGGCTTCACGAGCTACAGCAACGTGACCGCCACGGTTGGGGTCGTTGACTGTGACGAGCACACCCTGAAGGAAGGATTCCTGATCCACCGGATGTTCAGCACCAGGTACTATCTGATGGCGATGATCGCGCTTTTCTATCGCGCCACGCTCCTTGATTTCGCCGAACGCACCGCGCTGGTCTCCAAGCGTATCTACCGGGACTGGGAGGACGGCAAGCTAAGCAAGGGGAACGTCCGCATCGCAACCGATCTGCGCGCGGAGTTCCTGCACTTTTCCAACTACTGGTATTTCGACGAGCTTGCAAACAAGGATGAAGAATTCGAGCACTTCATCCTGCACTGCCGTTCGCTGCGGATCCAGCCGGTGAAGAAAGAGGTTGATGAGGAGATCGAGAAACTCAACACCTCTCTGCAGAGCTATGCGCATTCGAGGAACACCGACGCAGTTAACCGTCTCGCGGTCTTGAGCCTTTTCATGGGCGCCGGCGCGGTTCTCACCGGATTCTTCGGGATGAACTTCGGACGTTCGTTCCAGCGTGTCTTTTTCAGCCCCGCTTCTGATAGCGCGCTGGTTCACGTTGCGGCCGTGACGCTGGTTTCGATGCTGGTGATCCTGGTGCTGGCTTTCGGCATATACCTCGTTGGGAGCAACTGGTCTGATTACCGTGATGTGCTCAATCCCAAGGCCCGCAGGCAGCGGGATCAGGTGGAGAGCAGCCTCAAGCGAGGCCGGTCCGAATGGCCGGCTGATGAGGAATTCGAGTAAGTCCCCATTCGTCCCGGAATTGATCAATCCCCGAGCCCTGTAGGCTATAATGGGTCTCCTTGTTTTCTGGAATTGAGAGAAGAGTATGCCTGAAAAGATGTTGATCATTGACGACGAAGAAATTTTTCTGAAAGCGTGCAGCAGAATTTTCGAAAAGGAGGGATTTGAAGTAGCGACGACAACGGACCCTAAGGCCGGCCTCAACCTGATTTCCGAGAGAGTATATGACGTGGTCCTTGTCGACTGGATAATGCCCGGACTGAGTGGAATGGATGTGGTCGAAGAGATCGACCGGCGCTCGCCGAATACGGCTATGGTGATGATAAGTGCTCATCCTTCCATCGGCAGTGCGACAGAGGCGCTGAAGCGGGGAGCGATGGATTACTTCCCGAAGCCGTTCAAGCCCGATGAGATTGTTGCTGTAGTGGACAGGGCGATGAAAAGGAAGGTCACTGAACAGAAAAAGGCCGTCGGGCGTTTCGAGCGGCTGATGACCGCGTGGCAGTTTCCCGTGCCGACACTGGAGGACAAGGCTCCCAAGAACATCGCCGAGACTGTTGCCCAGACTGTCGGGGTGGCGAAGGCGACTTCTCCCTGGCTGACGGTTTTCGTTCTGGGGATACTCGGTGGAGCCTACATCGGATTCGGCGGCCTGTTTGCAACCGGAATCACCTTTGATGCCGCCGAGCGTCTCGGGGTAGGGTTGACCAGGTTATTGAGCGGAGCCGCATTCAGCGTCGGCCTGATGCTGGTCGTGATTGCCGGCGCGGAGCTCTTCACCGGAAATAACCTTATGGTATCCAGCGTTATGTCGGGAGAAATCTCGTTCGGAAAGATGCTCAGGCGCTGGGGGACCGTCTTTGGTGCGAACTTCATCGGGGCAATTCTCGTCGCACTTCTGTTTTACTACTCCGGATTGTGGAAGACGGGCGACGGAGCCCTGGGAGCTGCCGCGGTAAAGATCGCGTATGGCAAGGTTCAGCTGTCGTTCAGCGAGGCGTTGTGGCGGGGAATCGGTTGCAACTGGCTTGTATGCCTGGCGGTGTGGATGGCCCTTGCGGCCCGCCAGACAGTGGGTAAGATCTTTGCCATCTTCTTCCCCGTGATGGCTTTTGTGGCTCTCGGATTCGAACACTGCATCGCCAACATGTATTTCGTTCCGACGGCCATACTGTTCGTGCACAAAGGAGTGCTTGCGGAGATCGCGGGCATTGATCCGGCCACGCTGAGCTGGGCAGGCTTTTTGTGGAACAATCTCCTCCCGGTCACGATAGGAAATATCATCGGTGGAAGCGTTTTCGTCGGGATGGGATACTGGGGCGCTTATCTGCGGCCGTCCAGAGCATTGCCGCATACCGGTTGAAAGATGTACGGCCAAATTAATCGCGATGGAAAAGCCGGCTTTGCCTTATACTTGCAGCCGGATTGTCTTCCCGTATGACGGTTCCGGCGCAGAGACCGGAGCCTGAATCGGCTCGATATTCAAAAAGTCATTTCCCACAGGAGGATTCAAGGTGCACAAAATCGCAGTAATTCCCGGCGACGGAACCGGACCGGAGGTGACGGCGGAGGCCATCAAGGTACTCCGGGCGGCGGCCGACAAATTCAACTTCAAAGTAGAACTGACGGAATTCGATTTCGGTGGCGAGCGATACAAGAGAACAGGGGAAACACTCCCTGACAGTGCCATCGATGAGTTGCGGAAATTCGACGCAATCCTGCTTGGTGCAATAGGGCACCCGGACGTGGCTCCTGGAATCCTGGAGAAAGGGATATTGCTCAAGGCCCGCTTTGCGCTGGACCAGTACATCAACCTGCGTCCGGTGAAGCTGTTCCCCGGCGTCGAAACCCCGATCAAGGACAAAGGGCCGGAGCATATCGATTTCACGGTCGTGCGCGAGAACACCGGCGATCTCTACACCGGTACGGGCGGCGTGACGATGAAGGGGACTCCGCAGGAAGTGGCGGTTCAGTCGGCAGTCTACAGCAGGTTCCAGGTCGACCGCTGTCTCCGGTATGCGTTCAACTTCGCACGGAAGTACGGGAAGAAGGCGCGGGGCAAGGCGGCTACAAATACGCTCGCCCTGTGCGGAAAGACCAACGTCCTGACGTATGTCTACGACCTGTGGGAGAGAGCGTTTCACGAGATCGGCCAGAAGGAATTTTCGGACGTCGCCCGCGAGTACTACCACGTTGACGCCACCTGCATGTGGTTTGTGAAGAATCCTGAATGGTTCGATGTCATCGTGACGGGCAACATGTTCGGCGACATCATTACCGATCTCGGCGCCATGATACAGGGAGGCATGGGGATTGCCGCAGGCGGGAACATCAACCCTGAAGGCGTAAGCATGTTCGAGCCTATAGGCGGCAGCGCTCCGAAATACACCGGCCAGGGCGTAATCAATCCACTGGCAGCCATCTGTGCAATGCAGATGATGCTGGTGACCCTCGGCGAGGAGAAAGCGGCCACAGCCGTCGAGAATGCAGTCATGTACGTTACCGGGAACAAGCTCAAAACGCTTGCCGCGGGACGCATGGGCTATTCCACGTCACAGGTTGGAGATCTGGTTGCCACTCAGCTCGCCTGATAAATTCTGCACGGGAAGAAAACCGGGCGGGCCGGTTCGGCTGAAACCGACCCGCCTCTTCACCACGGGCCGCATCAGTAGTCAGCGGCACGAACCGGTCATTTTCAATTGTCACCTTCGACATGATTGAGTACCATCTGGGACCGTTGTGCAGTCTGCCGGAAAAAGGAACAGAAGAAAGGATTCCGCCTATGCTTTTTGCCGAACGTATCTTTTGCAGTCAGCTGACCACAAGTGATGTCGGCCGGAAGGTGCTCCTCGCCGGCTGGGTAGATGCGTTCCGGGACCATGGCGGATTGCTTTTCGTGCATCTGCGCGACAGAAGCGGCATCATCCAGATAGTCTTCAATCCCGAAGTCGCCTCCAGCGAAGTCTGCCTGCAGGCCGCCTCCCTGCGGCCGGAGTACTGTATCTCGGTCAGAGGAGAAGTGCGAAAGCGTCTCCCCGGCACCGAGAATCCGAATCTGAAGACCGGGGACATCGAACTGATCGTTAGCGAACTGACGCTGCTTTCCGAATCCGATGCTCTCCCGTTTGCGGTATCCGAAAAAGCTATGACGGCCGGGGCAGTGACGGCCGGCTCCGACAATGTCTCGGAAGAGCTGCGGCTGCAATACCGCTATCTTGACATCAGGCGTGCTTCGATACGGGACAACCTCATGGCCCGGCACAGGATTTTCCAGTGTGCACGGCAGTTTCTCGATTCTCGTGGCTTTGTAGAGATCGAGACGCCGGTTCTGACCATGAGTACCCCGGAAGGCGCCCGCGACTACCTGGTGCCGAGTCGCGTCCATCCGCAGAGTTTCTACGCCTTGCCGCAGTCGCCGCAGCTGTTCAAACAGCTGCTGATGATCGGCGGAATGGAACGCTACTTTCAGATGGCGCGCTGCTTCCGCGATGAGGACCTTCGCCCGAACCGGCAGCCGGAATTCACTCAGCTCGATATCGAGGCTTCTTTCATCGATGAGGAGTTCCTCTACGAACTGGTCGAAGAGCTTGCAGTGAGGATGTTCGAGATCGGCGGGATAACGCTGCCGCGGCCTTTCCCCCGTATGACCTACGCTGAAGCAATCGACACGACCGGCTCGGACCGGCCCGACCTGCGCTTCGGCCTTCGTTTCGTCGACGTCACGAACGTGTTCCCCAACACGAATTACTCGATCTTCCGGCAGATTCTTCAGCGTGGAGGCTGCATCAAAGGGATCAACATCAAGGGGCAGTCCGAAAAGCTGAGCAAGAATGTGCTGCAGAACGAATACGCCAAAGAGATCGTCCCTTCATTCGGCGCAAAGGGGATGACGTGGATGCGCGCGGAAGGGGGCAAACTCGAATCGAATATTGTTCAGTTCTTTGGTGCGGACGAACTCAATGGGCTGCGCAGCAGGTTCGATGTCTCGGACGGCGACGTCATCATCATGATCGCCGATCCGTCGTACAAGGTCGTGACTTCGGCGCTGGGTCAGCTGCGCCTGCACCTTGCAAACCGCCTGGGACTCATTCCCGCCGACAGCTATTGCCCGCTCTGGGTCACGGAATTTCCGTTGTTTGAGCCTACCGACGAAGGCGGCGTCACATCGAGCCATCATCCCTTCACCGCGCCGGACCGCATCGACTTCGATCCGGGTAACGTTGAAGAACTTCTGACGCTGCGCTCGAGGGCCTATGATCTGGTCGTCAACGGCGAAGAGCTGGGAGGCGGGAGCATCCGTATCAACAACAGGGACGTGCAGCGAAAGATATTTGCGGCCCTCGGGCTCAGCGAAAAAGAGATGCGGGAGAAATTCGGATTCTTCCTGCGCGCGTTCGACTTCGGCGCGCCGCCGCATGGAGGGCTGGCGCTTGGCATGGACCGCACGGTGTCGATGATTCTGCAGACGCCGTCGATCCGCGAGGTGATCGCCTTCCCGAAGAACAGAAGCGCCGCCTGTCCTCTCACGGGAGCTCCTTCAGCCGTCACGCGCGAGCAGCTGTCCGAACTCGGGTTGTTGAATATGGACGGCGGCAGCGTTTTGGCAGGCGCCTCGGCAAGAGAGAGTATGATCGATCGCCTCTCGTGGGTTTCGCGCATCGGCATCAGGCAGGAGGAACGCTCCATGATCGAAGCGACGGTGGCGCAGGCGGCGGAGCTGGCTTCGGTTGCCGCCAGTCAGACGCCTGCACAGGAACCGGTTACGACCGTCGCTCCTGCAGCCAACCACATGCGCCCCAAAACCGAAGAGAAACGGTCTGAACTGTCTGAAAAAGGGGAGCTGCTCAAGAACGCGCCTGAGGTGAAAGGGAACTACTTCAAGGTGGCCAATATCCTGGAATGACGGAGACATCTTCATGGATTCAGTATTCTTCTATCGCAACAGCAAACCGGCAGGCGGCGAAGACGGCGCTTTGCAGGAACTGAAGATTGCTCTCCAACCGAATGTATCGGTGACCGGCTGGCCCGCGACCGCCGGTTCGAATGCGCTGGCCGGTTTCACTGCCCTTCAAGACGCCACGGTTGTGGATCGTCTGCGCCGCGCGGGGGCTTCTTTGTGCGGATACACCGTAATGAGCGAGTTCGGCTTTGGTCTCGGCGGGAGCAGCGCCGGCGAGGCAGTCAGGCGGAAGATCGCCGATGCTGAGCTCGTTGTCGATATGCTGGGCGAAAGCCGTCTGGCCGCCGCACGGGCGGATGCATGCGGATTCAAGCCGAGCTACGGCTTGATCTCGCGGTTCGGCATCATCGGACTCATTCCGTCCATGGAGTGCCCGGGAATTGTCTCCGGGAATGTCAGACAGATCAGAGCGATACTCGAGGCTGTAGCCGGGCCCGACGAACTCGATTTTTCTCTTCCCGATGAGGAGCCGCTCGATTTTTCGCCGCAGGAAATCGATCCGCAAAAGACGACGCTCGGCTTTGTCCCCGAGTTGGTCGGCGGCCTGTCCGGACAGCAGCAGAACAAATTCATGTCGGCGCTGGAATTCCTGAGAAAGGGCGGGTTCAAGGTGCGCGAGTCGCGCTTGCCGGATTTCTCACGCTTTGCGCTTGTGCACAGGATCGTAGGATCCGTGGAAGCGTCCTCCTGTGCCGGACGCTACGATTCGGTGCGCTACGGTCCGCGTGCCGTCGGGGCGAAAAACTGGAATGAAATGTACATCCTTTCACGAGCCATCGCCTTCGGTTCGCTCGTGAAGAGCTACCTCTTCCAGGGCGCTTTCTTCCAGTTCGAGAGGTACGAGGCGTATGACAACGCCTGCCGCATCCGTGCCGGGCTGCTTGCCGAAATGCGACAGCTGCATTCGGAGGCGGATTTTCTGGTGATCCCGACAGCGCCCGGAGAGAACCTCGATGCTGTTTCGCTTGAAGAAACTTACCGCATGTTCGACTTCATGGCCTTTGCCAACGTCACCGGGCAGCCTGCTTTGTACATGCCTTCAGTTGGAGGAGGCGGCATCCAGATAGTGGGGCCGAGACGCAGCGATCCTGATCTGCTCGCGCTGGGCGAATCCATACTGCACGCGGGCAGGGGAGGGAATTAGCATGGAATTCGAAGCGGTCATAGGTCTTGAGATTCACGTGGAACTGAACTGCGCGACGAAGATGTTCTGCGATTGTCCCAACCGCCCGGGTGACGAACCCAACGTCAATACGTGCCCGACATGCCTGTGGTTTCCCGGAGCCGTTCCGCGGCTGAGCAGCGAGGCACTCGAAAAGGCGTCGCTGCTGTGTCTCGCGCTGGGTGGAGAGCTGCAGTCCAGAAGCGCGTTCGACCAGAAGGTTTACTATTACCCGGATCTTCCCAAGGGATACCAGCTGTCGCAGGCCCATCTCCCTCTGTCGCGCGGCGGCGGGATTGAAGTGAGAGATGAAAAAGAGAGGATCAGGAAACTGCGCATCCATCACATCCATATGGAGGAGGATGTTGCGAAGCTGGTACACGAAATGGAGGGCCGCACCCCGATAAGCCTCGTGGACTTCAACCGTGCCGGCGCCCCGCTGGTCGAGATCGTTACCGAGCCGGACTTCCGGTCGCCTCATGAGGCGATGGAGTTTCTCAAGGCGCTCCGGGTGCAGGTGCGCTATGCAGGTGCGTCCGAATGCAGCATGGAGAACGGCACGATGCGTGTCGATGCCAACATTTCGATACGCCCTGCCGGCACCACCGCGATGAATACCAAGGTGGAGGTCAAGAACATGAACTCCATCCGCCATGTCGGAGATGCCATCGCCTACGAGATAGCGAGGCAGAGCGCAAGTGTGCAGGCGGGCGAAGATGTCGTGCTGCATACGCGCCTGTGGGATCCCGACAGGAAAGTCACGCTTCCGATGCGGGCGAAGTTTGAAGGGCCGTGTATTCCCGATCCGGTAGTTCCGCTCATCGAGCTCAGCGAGGAGTGGATAGAAGAGATGCGTGCGCGCCTTCCTGAGATGCCCGCCGCCCGCGCGAGCCGCTTCGTTGAACAGTACGGATTGAGCGGCGATGAGGCGGCATACCTGAGTTCTGATCCTGATCTTGCCGGTTTCTTCGAGGCGCTCATCGGACATGGTGTAGCGGTACGTTCAGGTATGCACTGGCTGACGACACAGTTGCTCCCGGCCGTGAGAGACAGGCAGCTGGCACTGAGCAATTGCCGGGTGACTCCGGAACGCTTTGCCGCTCTTCTGCGCATGCTTGAAAAAGAGGAGATCAACGCCAATGCGGCCCGCGAGGTACTGCTTCAGCTTTTCGACGGCGACGCTCCGCCGGAAGAGATTGTTGCGTCGCGCGGTTTCCGGCAGATCTCCGACCCAACCGCTCTCGCTTCAATGGTCGACAAGGTGATCGAGGACAACCCGTCGGCAGTGGCCGATTACCGGCGGGGAGAGTCGAAGGCGCTTGGCTTTCTCATCGGGCGGGTCATGCAATCATCCGGCGGCAAGGCGAATCCCAAAATGATAAGGGGACTGCTTGTCAAAAACCTCGAATCCGGCTCCCGGACTGCCGGAGCATAAATCCTCAGCCCGGTTCCGCTAATCCACAGAGTGCGGGTATTAGAGTTGCTAATCGCAGGATTCCCTGTTGTGATAACTCACGCGGCTGGTTTAGACTAGTCGGCGCTGGTCGTCCGGGGAACGCTTTATACCCCTGTTTTCGTGCCCCCCTCTTGACTGCGCTCAGTTCCTGTACCAGTGTCTTGTTCAGAGCAGCCTGGACGGTCCTTCTTGACTTAAAGGAGCATGGCATGCACCCGAAAACACTGGTACACCGGCCTGTCGATCCGGAGGTAGTCGAAGTGATTCGCTCTCTGGGCGGACCGGATGCGGAGATTGTGCAGGTGCTGCGCACTCTGCAGATCGAGCACGGTCATCTGAATTCCCACCTGATTGCCGAAGTGGCCCGCGAACTGCACATTCCCGATTCCCGGGTTTATGGGATCGCGACGTTTTATTCCATGCTGACGACTCCCGCGCCGCCTGCAAGGACAATCCGGATATGCGACGGTCCGTATTGCATGATGCGGGGCGCCGGCGATTTGATCTGCAGCATCCAGGCGCGGCTGGGCGGCAGCTGGACGATAACGCGTACCAGCTGTCTCGGGTTGTGTGACCGGGCACCGGCGGCGCTTGTGCGTGACAGCCAGGTCGGCCCGCTCCAGCTGGAACACCTCGACCGCTACGAGATCGGCTGGTGCGGCGAAGTCTCCGATTACCGCAGGCCGCGGCCGGGGGAAATCCGCGCGCTGCTCCCTGATCCGGCGCAAGCCGACGATCCGCTCGAATCAGCCTTCACGAAGGGGCAGTTTCCAGCCTTGAAGAAGGCCTTGCGGATGGATGGCGTGGCGCTGCTGCGCGAAATAGATAATTCGAAATTGCGCGGCCGCGGCGGGGCGGGTTTCCCCGCAGGAAAGAAATGGAGGTTTGTCGCTTCGCAGCAGCGCAGACCCAAATATGTGGTCTGCAACGCCGATGAATCGGAGCCTCTGAGCTTCAAAGACCGTGTGATCCTCGATCTCTGTCCGCAGCTCGTATTGGAAGGGATGGCGATTGTCGCTCACGCGATCGGGGCGGAGGAAGGTTACGTTTACATACGCGGAGAATACGGCACCCAGGTGCAGCGGCTTCTCGGTGCCATTGCCGAAGCCGAAGAGCGGGGCATGCTTGGGACGCGCATAGGGGGAACCGGATTTTCTTTCAACGTGCATGTACACCAGGGGGCGGGTGCATATATATGCGGGGAAGAGACGGCTCTGCTCGAGTCGCTGGAAGGGAAGCGAGGTGAACCGCGGGTCAGGCCGCCGTTTCCGGCGGACCGCGGGTATCGCGGACAGCCGACGGTCGTCAGCAATGTCGAGACGCTGGCGACGGTACCCAAAAT